>PJTT01000550.1_pt1 | contig 22442 bp, 20 predicted proteins | sample 1512261 | NCBI WGS metagenome assembly PJTT01 (sample SAMN08177685, study PRJNA422409) | Soil metagenome, whole genome shotgun sequencing project. | isolation source: Soil (2) enriched on wood chips | place: USA: Madison | collected 2015-01-15
TCACGGTCGAGGATCCGGTCGAGTACCAGATCGAAGGCATCAACCAGATCCAGGCCAAGCCGCAGATCGGCCTGGATTTCGCCAACGCGCTGCGCAGCATCGTCCGCCAGGACCCGGACATCATCATGATCGGCGAAATGCGCGATCTGGAAACCGCGCGCATCGCCATCCAGTCGGCGCTGACCGGCCACCTGGTGCTGTCCACGCTGCACACCAACAACGCAGCCGGCGGCATCACCCGCCTGCTCGACATGGGCGTGGAAGATTACCTGCTCACGTCCACCATCAACGGCATCCTCGCCCAGCGCCTGGTGCGCCGCCTGGAGCCCACCCACGCCGAGCGCTACGAAGCCTCGCCGGAGGAAATCGAACGTTTCGAACTGCGCCGCCTGCAGCCGCAGGGGCCGATCCACCTGTACCGCCCGAAGCCCTCGGCACTGGCACCGACCGGTTACCTGGGCCGCACCACCATCATGGAATTCCTGGTGATGAACGACGCGCTGCGGCGCGCGGTGATGCGGCGCGACGGCATGGGCGAGCTCGAACGCATCGCCCGCGAGGCCGGCATGCGCACCATGTACGAAGACGGCCTGTCCAAGGCCCTGAGCGGGCAGACGACCATCGAGGAAGTCCTGCGCGTGACCGAGGAGGGTTGATGCGCGCGGGAGATCGACGCTGACATGCCCACGTACCGCTACAAGGCACTGAACCCGCACGGCGAAGTCTTCGACGGGCAGATGGAAGCGGCCAGCGAGGCCGAGCTGATCGCACGCCTGCAGGACCAAGGCCATCTGCCGATGGAAACGCGCCTGGCCGAAGGCGGCGCGGCAGGTGGCAGCAGCCTGGCCAGCCTGTTCCGTCCGCGGCCCCTGCAGGGCGCGGCACTGCTGCAGTTCACCCAGCAACTGTCGACCCTGCTCGGTGCCGGCCAGCCGCTGGACCGCGCATTGTCGATCCTGCTCGGCCTGCCCGAGGACGAACGTTCGCGGCGCGCGATCACCGACATCCGCGACGTGGTGCGCGGTGGTGCGCCGCTGTCGACGGCGCTGGAGCGCCAGCACGGCCTGTTCTCGCGCCTGTACGTGAACATGGTGCGCGCCGGCGAGGCCGGTGGCAGCCTGCACGAAACCCTGCAGCGCCTGGCTGATTACCTCGAACGCAGCCGCGCGCTGCAGGGCAAGGTCATCAACGCGCTGGTCTACCCGGCCATCCTGCTGGTAGTGGTCGGTGGCGCCCTGCTGTTCCTGCTCGGCTACGTGGTGCCGCAGTTCGCGCAGATGTACGAAAGCCTGGACGTGGCCCTGCCGTGGTTCACCAACGGGGTGCTGCAGCTGGGCCTGTTCGTGCGCGACTGGTGGATCCTGCTGCTGGTGGTGCCGGGCGTGTTCACCCTGCTGCTGGAACGGCAGCTGCGGCAACCGGCGTTCCGCCTGGCGCTGGATGGCTGGCTGCTGCAGCGGCGCGGCATCGGCCGCCTGCTGGGCGAACTGGAAACCGCACGCCTGGCCCGCACGCTCGGCACGCTGCTGCGCAACGGCGTACCGCTGCTGGGCGCGCTGGGCATCGCCCGCAACGTGCTGGGCAACCGCGCGCTGGCTGCCGATCTGGACACCGCCGCCGACGAAGTGAAGAACGGTGCCGGCCTGTCGCTGGCACTGTCGCGCGGCAAGCGCTTCCCGCGCCTAGCCCTGCAGATGATCCAGGTCGGCGAGGAATCCGGCGCGCTCGATACCATGCTGCTCAAGGCCGCCGACACGTTTGAACAGGACAGCGCCCGCCGCATCGACCGCCTGCTGGCGGCGATGGTGCCGGCCATCACCCTGGTGCTGGCCTCGGTGGTCGGCGCGGTCATCGTGGCCGTGCTGGTGCCGCTGTACGACCTCACCAACGCCATCGGCTGACGATGGCCTTCCCTGCAACCCCGACTCACCGCAACTGAAAGGACCGACCATGCTTGCTTCCCGTCGACCGATCCGCCTGTCCTTCGCCAGCGCACGCCACCAGAGCGGCATGAGCCTGCTGGAAATCATCATCGTCATCGTGCTGATCGGTGCGGTGCTGACCCTGGTCGCCAGCCGCGTGCTCGGCGGTGCCGACCGCGGCAAGGCGAACATCGCCAAGGCCCAGGTGCAGACCGTGGCCTCGAAGATCGACAACTACCAGATCGACACCGGCAAGCTGCCCGGTTCGCTCAATGACCTGGTGACCGCACCGGCCGGCGTCGGTGGCTGGCTGGGCCCGTATGCCAAGCCTGCCGATCTGAACGACCCGTGGGGGCATGCGCTGGAATACCGCGCGCCGGGCGAAGGCCAGGCCTACGAGCTGATCAGCCTGGGCAAGGACGGCAAGACTGGCGGCAGCAGCGTCGACGCCGATATCCGTTACGAGCCGTAAACCCGCATGAGGCTGTCCCTGCCGCGCCGGCTGCCCAGCCCGCGCCTGCACGGCAGGCGCGCCACCGGCATGTCGCTGCTGGAGATGCTGCTGGTGATCGCGCTGATCGCGGCCATCGGCCTGATCACGGCCGCCGGCCTGTCGCGTGGCTTTGCCGGCATGCAGCTGCGCAGCGCCGGCAAGGACATCGCCAACCAGCTGCGCATGGTGCGTGCGCAGGCGATCGCACGCGGTGAGCCGCAGCGCTTCGTCATCGAACCGGCCGAGCACCGCTGGCAGGGCGCCAACCAGCGCCAGGGCACGCTGCCCGAACCGGTGCAGGTGGTGTTTGAAGGCGCCGCGCAGCTCAGCGACGCGCCGGGGCAGGGCGTGATCGAGTTCCATCCCGATGGCGGCTCCAGTGGCGGCCGCATCCGCCTGCAGCGCGATGCCGCCGAATGGCGCATCGATGTCGGCTGGCTGACCGGCGAGGTCCGTTCTGGTCCATGGCGGGCGCAATGAAACCGTCGGTGCGTGGCTTCACCCTGCTCGAAGTGATCGTGGCCTTCGCCTTGCTGGGCCTGGCCCTGACCCTGCTGCTGGGCAGCCTGTCCGGCGGCGCGCGCCAGGTGCGTGAGGCCGAGCTGCGCACCCGCGCGGTACTGCACGCGCAGTCGCTGCTGGCCAGCGCCGGTGTCGACGCGCCGCTGCAGGCCGGCAGCCAGAGTGGTGAGTGGGAACAGGGCCGTTACCACTGGCAGCTGCAGGTGCAGCCCTGGAGCGAGCCGCGTGCCGGCGATGTCGCGCCGACGCAGTCACCCGGTGCGCCGTGGCTGGCCGAACTGCAGCTGCAGGTACGCTGGGGGGATGGCGAACGCGAGCGACTGCAGTGGCGCACCCTGCGCCTGTTGCCGCCGGACCTGGAGAGCGCACGATGAAGCGCCGCGCCGCCGGTTTCACCCTGGTCGAAGTGATGCTGGCCACCGTGCTGCTGGCCGGTGGCCTCGCATTGGCGTTCGCCAGCGTGCGCGCGGCGATGGCGGTCAGCCAGCGTGGCGAACAGATCGCCGCCGACAGCGAGCGCATGCGCGCGGTGCAGGCGCTGCTGCGGCGGCAGCTGGGCGGTGCAATGCGCAGCCCGATCGAGGTACCCGATCCCACCCGCGAACCGGTGTATTTCCAGGGCGATGGCGAAGGCATGCAGTTCGTCGCCGATCTGCCCGGCTATCTCGGCCGCGGTGGCCCCTACCTGCACACCCTGCAGGTGGACGGCGCACCTGGGCAGCGCCGGCTGCTGCTGGACATGGTCCTGCTGCAGGAGGGCGAACGCCTGCCGGAAACCCCGCCGCGCCCGCCCGAAGTGCTGGCCGACGGCTTGAAGGACGTGACGCTGCGCTACCGCGGCGTCGATCCTGCCAACGGGCAGATGAGCGACTGGCTGCCGCGCTGGGACGACACCCGGCGGCTGCCGCTGCTGGTGGAAGTGCAGGTCGTGCCGCAGCGTGGCGCGGCGTGGCCGCCGCTGGTGGTCGCACCGCGCGCCGGCGGCCTGGGAGGCGCGCGATGAACGCACGGCGCGGGGCCGCCCTGGTGCTGGTGCTGTGGCTGATCGCGCTGATGACCGCGCTGGTCGGTGCCTTCGCGCTGACCGCACGCGTGGAGCACCTGCAGCAGCGGGTGCTCGACGATGATGCGCGCGGCCAGGAACGCGCCCGTGCAGGCATGGAGTACGCGCTGCTGCGCCTGCGCCCGGACCCGCAGCGGCCGGCCTGGCAGGCGGACGGGCGCACCTACCGCTGGCAGTACGATGATGTGCCCGTCGAGATCCGGGTGGTGGACGAGAACGGCAAGATCAACCTGAACCTGGCCGACGCGACGCTGCTGGATGCGTTCCTGCAGGCGTTGGGCGAATCGCCCGAGCAGTCCCGGCAGCTGGCCGGCGCCATCATCGACTGGCGCGACGAAGACAGCCTGCTGCAGCCGGGCGGCGGTGCCGAGGCACCCGATTACGCCGCTGCGGGCCTGCCGTACGGCCCGCGCAACAAGCGTTTCGAGACCTTGGGTGAACTGCAGCGCGTGCTCGGCATGCGTGCGTCGCTGTACTCGGCGATGCTGCCGTACCTGACGCTCTACAGCCGGCAGGCGCGTCCCGATCCGCGCGTCGCAGGTGCACCGGTGTTGACTGCGTTGGGCCTGGATGCCGAACAGGTGTTGGCGCAGCGCGCCCAGCTGGAGCGTGACGAAGGTTCCGGAGCGATGCCGTCAATGCTTGCCAGCGGCAGCGGCACCTATAGTATCGAGTCCCGTGCCATCGACGGCAGCGGTCGCTTGTCGGTTCTGCAGGCGGTGGTACGCAATGGATCGGGCGGTGTGCCCGGACGAACCTACACGGTGCTTCGCTGGGAGCAGGGAATGGCAGCAAGATGACGGCATGGCAGGACAGCCTGCGGCAGGTACAGGGGCGGATCGGCCCAGGTGCGGGCCGTTTCCTGCGCTGGTGGCGGCAGTCCCTGCTGGCCTGGGTGCCGGCGCGTTGGCAATGGGCGCTGGGCTGGTCGCAGACCCGCCTGCTGCTGCAGCGGCAGGGTGACCTGCTGCAGGTCTGGCGCGAAGCCGGGCAGGGCCTGGAGCCGGTGGCGAGCCTGCCATGGCCGACCCAGCCGGCCGATCTGGACCGGGTGCTGGACGCGCGCCTGCGCCGCCTGCCGCGGGTCTGGCTGCTGGCCGACGCGCAGGTCCTGCGCCGCAACCTGCGCCTGCCCATGGCCGCTGGCGACCGCCTGCGCGCGGTGGTCGGCTACGAGATCGACCGGCAGACGCCGTTCGAATCCAGCCAGGTCAGCTATGACGTACGCGAACGTGGCAGTGCCGGCGAAGGCCTGCTGCAGGTTGAACTGGTGGCCTGGCCGCTGCGCCAGCTCGATGCCTGGCGCGGCCAGGTGGGGGCCTGGGCCGATGCGCTGTCCGGTGTCGACGCCCTCGACGCGCAGGGCCAGCCGCTGCAGGTCAACCTGCTGCCGCAGGCCCAGCGCCAGCCACGGCATGACCCGACACGGCGCTGGAACCTGCTGCTCGGCCTGGCCGCGCTGGTGATGCTGGTGCTGGCCGCCACCCAGGTGCTGGACAACCGCCGCGAGGCGGCCGATGCGCTGCGCGCTGAAGTAGAGCGCAGCGCCCGCAGTGCGCGTGGCGTGGCCAGCGAACGAAGTGAGCTGCAGGCGCTGCTGGACGGTGCCGCGTTCCTCGAAAAACAGCGTGCCCAGCGCGCCAGCACGGTGGAGCTGTGGAACGAACTGACCCAGCGCTTGCCCAATGGCACCTACCTGGAAAAACTGGCCATCGAAAACAACAACCTGCAGCTGATCGGCCTCAGCAGCGAAGCCTCGCAGCTGGTGCAGCTGCTGCAGGATGCGCCGCAGTGGCGCAAGGTCAACCTGACTGGCGTGCTGCAGGCCGATGGTGCCGGCAGTGGCCGTGACCGCTTCACCCTGACCGCCGAACTGCAGCCGTTGCCGGTGGCCACGCCCGCCGCGCCCGCGGCCCCAGCCAGGGAGGCGGCCGATGCCGATGCCAAACCCGCGCCGTGACCGCTGGCTGGCGCTGGCGCTGCTGCTGGCGGTGCTGGGCCTGGCCTACCTGCTGCTGGTGCACCCGTGGTTCACCCAGCCGCTGCTGGCGGTCAATGCCGACGTGGCCGCACTGCGCGAGCGCCAGCAGCGCGTGCAGGCACAGCTGCAGCAGCAGCCGCAGATCGAACAGCGCCTGCAGCAGACCCGCGAGGCCCTGCAGCAGCGCCCCGGGTTCCTGCGCGAAGCGACCGCCGAAGCGGCTGCCGCGGCCCTCGGCGCGCGCGTGCAGGACGCGGTGGCCAACGCCAGCCCGGGCAACCGCAGCTGCACCATCAGCAACCGCACGCCGCTCACCGACAACCGCCGCGACGCCGAGTTCGTGCGCGTGGCCATGCAGGTGCGCCTGCGCTGTGGCGTGGCCGAACTGGCCACCGTGCTGCACAGCCTGGAAACGGGCAGCCCGCGCCTGTTCGTGGACAACCTCAACCTGATCGCGCAGCGTTTCCAGCAATCGGCGAATGAATCGGGCCTGGGCCTGGATGTGTCGTTCGAGCTGGCCGGCTACCTGCTGCCCGCGACCAGTGCTGATGCCGCCGCGCCAGCGGCACCCGCGGCGCCGGCACCGACGCCAGCTGCCGATGCCGGCGCTGCACCGGCCGAACCGCCGGTGGAAGCGGAGGGCACCGATGAAACGTGACCCGATCACGCTGCGCACCGGTTTCCTGCTGGCCCTGGCCGGCTGGGCCGGCGCGATCTGGCTGGCCACCGGCTTCGGCCTGGGCAGCCGCCTGCCGGCCGCAGACAGCGATGCCGCCGCGCAGGCCGTACTGCCCGCCCTGCCGCCGATGGCTGCCGAGCGCATGTCCGCTGCCGACAGCTTCAGCGCCATCGGCGAACGCCCGCTGTTCGCCGAAGACCGTCGGCCCCGGCCCTACCTGCTGGGCGGCAGCGAACCGGCGGGCAGTGCTGCCTTGCGCCTGACCGGCGTGCTGCTCACCGACAGCTTCAGCATGGCGACCTTCACCACCGATCAGAATCGATCGCTGCGGCTGCGCCTGAACGGTGAAGCCGTGGATGGCTGGCAGCTGGTCGCGCTGGAACCACGCCAGGCCACGGTGATCGGCCCCAGTGGCAGCCAGGTGCTGGAACTGGCCACCTTCAACGGGCAGGGGGGCGAACCGCCGACCGTGCTGCGTGGCGCCAATGGTGCGGTCCCGCCCGCCGGTGTCGTGCCGCCGCCTCCACCGCCCCCCGCCACCGCCGCTGGCGCGTCCAATGCGCGGCCCAGCCCTGATGTCGTCAGCTCCGCCGCCGCCGTGGCCGCCTCGGCAAACGCGCCATCGCCGGCCGCCCCCGCCAACAACGGCCCCAGCGAAGCGCAGATGCAGGCCATCCGCGAACGCATCCAGGCCCGTCGCCGTCAGCTGCAGCAACAGCAGCAACAACCGTCGCCGCCCCCGGGCGATGGCACCAACCGATAGAGTGAATGCATGAACCTGCGTTTTCTGCCCTGGTCCCTCGCCCTGACGCTGCTGGTTGGCTGCGCCACCGTGTCCGGCCCGCATGTCCATCGCAGTGCCACCACGCCGCCGCCGCAGGCCGGTGCCGCCGCCGCCGATCCGCAGGTGGTCGAAGGTGATGCCGCCGCCGGTACGCCGCAGGCGGTGATCCGCCGTGGCAGCGGCACGATGATCAACCGCGAGGCGGCGCGTGCGCCGTCACCGGCCCTGCACTCGGCCAGCGGCGGCAGCGCCACCTTCAACTTCGAAGGCGAGTCGGTGCACGCCGTGGTCAAGGCGATCCTCGGCGACATGCTCGGGCAGAACTACGTCATCGCCCCGGGCGTGCAGGGCACGGTCACCCTGGCCACGCCCAAGCCGGTGTCGCCGGCACAGGCCTTGAACCTGCTGGAAATGGTGCTGGGCTGGAACAACGCCCGCATGGTCTACAGCGGTGGCCGCTACAACATCGTCGCCGCCGACCAGGCGCTGGCCGGTACCGTCGCACCCAGCACCGCGCCGGCCTCCAGCGCCCGCGGCTTCGAGGTGCGGGTGGTGCCGCTGCAGTTCATTTCCGCCAGCGAGATGAAGAAGGTGCTGGAGCCGTATGCGCGGCCGAACGCCATCGTCAACGTCGACACCGGCCGCAACGTCATCACCCTCGGTGGCACCCGCGCCGAGCTGGAAAACTACCTGCACACCGTCGAGATCTTCGACGTCGACTGGCTGTCGGGCATGTCGGTGGGCGTGTTCCCGATCCAGTCGGGCAAGGCCGAGCAGGTCGCCAGCGATCTGGAGAAGGTGTTCGGCGAAGACAGCAAGACCCCCAGCGCCGGCATGTTCCGCTTCCTGCCACTGGAAAACGCCAACGCCGTGCTGGTGATTACCCCGCAGGTGCGCTACCTGGACCAGATCCAACAGTGGCTGGACCGCATCGACACCGCCGGTGGCAGCGCACGGCTGTTCTCCTACGAGCTGCGCTACATCAAGGCGCGTGACCTCGCCCAGCGCCTGGCCGAAGCCTTCGCCAGCAGCAACAGCCGCAACGTCCGCGGCTCGCCGGCCGGGCTGGCCCCGGGCGCCATGCCGATGCAGCTGGACAGCCGTGGCGGCAACAGCAGCAACAGCGACATGGTCGATGTCGGCAGCAACAACGGCACGGGTACGTCCAACGCCAACGGCGGCATGACCAGCACGATGAACCTGCCGCAGCGCCAGGAAGGCAACATCAGCGTCAGCCTGGACGTGGAAGGCGACACCGTCGGTGTGTCGGCGGTGGAAGAAACCAATGCACTGCTGGTGCGCGCCACCCCCCAGGCCTGGCGCTCCATCCGCGAAGTGATCGAGAAGCTGGACGTGATGCCGCTGCAGGTGCACATCGAGGCGCAGGTGGCTGAGGTCGACTTGAATGGCGACCTGAAGTACGGCGTCAACTGGTTCTTCGAAAATGCCGTGCAGGGCCAGGATTTCACCGGTTCCACCGGCGGCGCCACCCTGCCCAGCGCGTTGGGCCGCAACATCTGGGGCAGCTTCGCCGGCGCCATCACCGGCAGCGAGACCGGTTGGACGTTCCTCGGCAAGAACGCTGCCGCCGTGGTCAGCGCACTGGACCAGGTGACCAACCTGCGCCTGCTGCAGACCCCGTCCATCTTCGTGCGCAACAACGCCGAAGCGCAGCTCAACGTCGGCACCAAGATTCCGATCAATTCGGTGTCGGTCAACACCGGTATCAGTGACAGCACTTACAGCACGGTGCAGTATCTGGACACGGGTGTGATCCTCAAAGTGCGCCCGCGCATCACCCGCGATGGGGTGGTGTTCCTGGACATCGTGCAGGAGGTCAGCTCGGCCGGTGCCATTCCGACCGGTTGCGACCCGACCAAGACCACCTGCAACCCGCCGATCAACACCCGCAAGATTTCCACCGAGGCGGCGCTGCAGAGCGGGGACACGATCATGTTGGCCGGCCTGATCACCAACTCCGACGAAGACACGTCCCGGGGCGTGCCGGGGCTGAGCCGGCTGCCGATCGTCGGCGGCCTGTTCGGCAACAAGGCCCGGTTGAACAAGCGTTCGGAAGTGATCGTGCTGTTGACCCCGACGATCGTCCGCAACGGGCAGGAAGCGCGGACGCTGACCGACGAGTACAGCAACCGCTTCCGCGCGATGGAGCCGTTCCCCACCCGCGAGCGCAAGAAGTAAGGGTTTTTGTGGCAGGGCTTGCAGCCCTGCACCTGCGGTAGTGCCGGCCGCTGGCCGGCAACCTCAAGATCAAAAGCGGCATTCCGTGGGATGGCGGGGCGGTGTGGGTGGTCAGGACACGCCTCTGACAGTTGGCCGGCGGCTGTTGGTGGGTGCCGACCGTTGGTCGGCACATCTGTCGGATATCGAATGAATTCATCCACGCATGGCGTGGATCTACTGGTAGCGGCGGCTGTTGGTAGGTGTCGGCCTTGGTCGACACGATTTCTCTGTCAAATATCGAATGAATTCATCCGTGCCGACCAACGGTCGGCACCTACCAACAGCAGCAGGTTCCAACAGCCGCAGGAAACTGTCGAAGGCGGGGTGGGTCCGGTTGAGGGGGTGTGAGCGGCATGGATGCCGCGACCAAGCCTACATGGACGTATTTACGGCGTCCCCCTCAACCGGACCCATCCCGCCATCCCACGGAATGCCAGCTTTCGATCTTGAGGTTGCCGGCCAGCGGCCGGCACTACCGCAGGTGCAGGGCGCAGCCCTGCCGGTGCTACGCTACGGCCACCGACAACCACGGAGGCGGGATGGGGGCGATCGTGTTGTTGCCGCTGGGCGTGGACGATGCCGCGCTCGACCGCTGCCTGGCCGCGCTCGATGCCGGCACCGCAGCGGGTACCGCCGTGTGGCTGGCCGATGACGCCCAGGCGGGGCCGCGCGCCCAGGCCGTGGTCGAGCATTGGCTGGCACAGACGCCGCTGCAGGCCGAATACACCCGCCGCGCGCGCCCGCTCGGCGAAGTCGCCCACCTCGATGAAATGCTGCGCGCCTGCGAGGGGCTGGACGTGGCCGTGCTGGCCCCGGACAGCGTGCCCGCGCCGGGCTGGCTGCAGCAGCTGCAGGCCGCCTTCGCCCGCGATGCCGCCATCGCCACCGCCACGCCCTGGTGCAACGCAGGTGAAACCGCCGCGTGGCCGCGGCTGGGCGAGATCAATCCAGAACCGGCCGATCCCGCGCTGCTGGCCCACACCTGTGCATCCCTGCCCAACCTGCACCCGGAACTGCCCTCGGCGGTGACCCATGCGGTGCTGGTGCGTGGCAACGCGCGCCGCCGTGCCGGTGGCCTCGACACCGACAGCTACCTTGGCTGGAACGCCGCGCTGGTCGACCTCAGCCTGCGCATGGCCGGGCTGGGCTGGCGCAACGTGCTGTGCGAGAACGCCTTCGTCAGCCGTGCCGGCGAGGCCGTGAGCCGCGAGGGCGACCTGGAGGCCCTGGCCGCGCGTTGGCCGGGCTGGATGCCGCGGCTGGCTGATTTCCTCATGCACGATCCGCTGCATGCGCTGCGCGATGACCTGCAGCAACGGTTGCGGCAGGCGATAATGCCGCGTGACCAGGGCGACCTGTTCGCCATGCCCACGCCGCCGGAGTCGCCTGCTTGAACCCTGCCATTGCCGCCATCGTCGTCACCTACCAGAGCGGCAGCACCATCGATGCCTGCCTGTCGCGGCTGCGCCAGGCGCAGGACGTGGCCCAGATCCGGGTGGTGGACAACGGTTCGCAGGATGACACGCTGGAAATCGTACAGCGCCACGCCAGCCACGACCCGCGGGTACGCTTCATCGGCAACCCGGACAATCCCGGCTTTGCCGCCGCCAACAACCAGGGCGTGGCCGATTCCAGCAGCCCGTGGCTGGCATTCATCAATCCCGACCTGCTGGTGGAGGAGGACACCCTGGCGGCGCTGCGCGATCGCGCGCTGGCACTGGGGGATTGCCTGCTGGGCGTGGAGCAGGTGGACGAGCACGGCTTCGCCGACGAAGCCGTGCGCCGGCGCGACCCCGATTTTCTGGCCATGCTGCGTTCGCCTGGCCGCGGTGGGCGGCTGGCGATTCCGCGCGACCCGGCGCAGGCGCTGCAGCGGGTGCCGGCACTGTCCGGCGCGCTGCTGCTGATGTCGCGTGCGCTGTTCGACCGCATCGGTGGCTGGGATGCCGGCTACCGCCTGCACGCCGAGGACCTCGACCTGTGCCGCCGCGTACGCGATGCCGGCGGCGTGGTCGCCATCGCCAACGATCTGCGGGTGACCCACGTGCGTGGGGTGTCCAGTCGCTCGCGGCCGTTCTTCGTCGAATGGCACAAGCACCGTGGGCTGTGGCGCTACTTCAGCAAGTTCGAGGCGAAGCAGCGCTCGGCGCCGGTGCGGGTGATGGTGTGGGGCGCGATCTGGGCCCATGCGCTGATGCTGGTGCCGAGGCTGCTGCGCAAGGCACTCTGATCCCTGTAGCGCCGAGCCCACGCTCGGCTGCTTTCCGTTCCGGGTCCATGACGTCTGAGGCAAGGGCAGCCGAGCATCGGCTCGGCTCTACACAGCGCCGCCGCGAATCCGCGATTCACCCGAACGGGCGCATAATTGGCCCATGGCCATCATCCAGTCCCTGCTCGACACCGACCTGTACAAGTTCACCATGATGCAGGCGGTGCTGCACCAGCACCCCGGCGCCCTGGTCCAGTACCGGTTCAAGTGTCGCACCCCCGGTATCGATCTGGCGAGCTACATCGACCAGATCAACGAAGAAATCGACCACCTGTGCAGCCTGCGCTTCACCAGCGAAGAGCTGGACTACATGCGTGGCCTGCGCTTCGTGAAGCCCGACTTCGCCGATTTCCTTGGCCTGTTCCACCTCGATCGCAAGTACATCCAGCTGCAGCCGTCGAAGACCGTGCCCGGCGAGATCGATCTGGACATCACCGGTCCGTGGCTGCACACGATCCTGTTCGAAGTGCCGCTGCTGGCGATCATCAACGAGGTGTGGTTCCGCAACACCACCACGGCTGATTTCGCCGAGGGCGAACGCCGCCTGCAGGCCAAGGCCGCGCTGCTGCGCGATACCCCCGGCTTCGAGCAGTGCCGCATCGCTGATTACGGCAGCCGCCGGCGCTACTCGCGCGACTGGCATGCGCGCCTGCTGCCGCTGCTGCGCGATGCGCTCGGCCCGCAGCTGGTCGGCACCAGCAACGTGCACTTCGCCCGCCTGTATGGCATGACCCCGCACGGCACCATGGCCCACGAATACCTGCAAGCCTTCCAGGCCCTGGGCCCGCGCCTGCGGGATTCGCAGGTGGCGGCGCTGGAATCGTGGGCCCGCGAGTACCGCGGCGACCTCGGCATCGCGCTGTCCGACGTGGTCGGCCTGGATGCGTTCCTGCGCGATTTCGATATGTACTTCTGCAAGCTGTTCGACGGCGTGCGCCACGACTCGGGCGACCCGTTCGACTGGGGCGACCGCATGCTCGCCCACTTCCAGCAGCGCCGCGTCGATCCGCGCAGCAAGGTGCTGGTCTTCAGCGATGGCCTGGACATCACCAAGGTGATGCGCCTGTACGACTACTTCCGCGGCCGCTGCCAGGTGGCGTTCGGCGTGGGTACGCACCTGACCAACGACCTGGGCCCGACCCCGCTCAACATCGTCATCAAGATGGTCCGCTGCAATGGCCAGCCGGTGGCCAAGCTGAGCGATTCGCCCGGCAAGAGCATGTGCGATGACCCCGGCTACCTCAGCTACCTGCGCCAGGTGTTCGAACTGCCGCCGGAACTGCCCCAGGGCTGATCGCCCGGGGCCGGTTGCGCTGGGCGGCGACGCTCAGGGGTAGTCGACGCGCACCAGGTAAGCCCCCTGCAGCGGCTGCTGCTTCGGGGCTTCCAGGCGGTAGCTTTCCGAAAACACCAGATCGCCCGCGCGCAGGCTGCGGGCAGCCACGGCCAGCTGCTGGCCCTGGCGCTTGCCGTCGCGCAGCACCGCGGCCTGGCCCTCATCCATCGCCACCAGTGCCACCGTCGCGCCCTTGGCCGACAGCGGGCAGCCTTCCAGGCGCAGCTGCTGCTGGTCCACGCGCGCCGAGCACCCCGGATCAACGATGCGACCGCTGAAGCGGATCGTGCCGCCGTCGGCATGTGCCAGCGAACTGACGCCCATCAGGGCCACGCAGAGCAGGATCGAGGTCTTCATGACGTTCTCTGGTTCGGTATGTGTCTGTTAACGACAGCCCGGAACAGTCTTTAAGGGTCAGAGTTTCGATCTGGAAGGCGCGTCACTGAGCAATAGTGATGCGCGTCAAATATTGCGTTTTTGCCTTGAAAACAGCCTCCTCCTCGCGCTGTGACACGCGCGTAAAGCCCCGCTGTGCAGGAGTGTGACGTGCGTTCGATACGCGCCAGCGGCATGGCGGGTAGCACGCCAAATATTTGGCGTCAATGTGCGATGCGACACGTTCATTGCGTGAACTGCATCACATTTGTGATCTATACTGTCGGCTCGGACCCCAAGGATGGCGTCATCGCGGGTCCGGCCACAGGTGAGACGCAAGGATGGGTCTGATGCCCGGCAGTGCTCCTTGCTTCCTCCTCTACGTCCACATTCCTCAGTAGGGTTAGAAAGCAAATGCGCAAGATCAATCTGTTCGCCGTCCTCCTGCTCGCCGCCGCACCGCTGGCCGCCAACGCCGCCGATGGCACGATCACCTTCAAGGGCAAGGTCACCGACGTCACCTGCCAGATCACCACCCCGGCCGGCAAGGACTTCACCGTCAACCTGCCGACCGTGTCGAAGGCTTCGCTGGCCACCGTCGGTGCCACCAACGGCCGCACCCAGTTCGCCATCAACCTGAGCAAGTGCGGCACCAACAGCAACGTCGCCACCTACTTCGAGCCGGGTTCCACCGTTGATTTCGCGACCGGCCGCCTGCTGAACCAGACCCCGACCTCCGCCAATGGCGCAGGCAACGTGCAGGTCCAGCTGCTGGGCAGCAACTTCGACGTGCTGCCGATCAAGGCCGCCAGCTCCGGCCTGGCCCAGACCAACTCGCAGTGGGTGAACACCGGCACCGCCGGCACCGCCGACCTGAACTACTACGCCGAGTACTACGCAACCGGCGCAGCGTCGGCTGGCGAAGTCAGCACCAGCGTCAAGTACACGATCATCTACAACTGATCGTTGCCGCCTGGTCCCTGTCCGGTGCCAGCACCGGGCAGGGGCATTGCCTTCACCCACGGGTAGTTCCTCCGATGAAAGCCTTTCTTTCCCGGACGCTGCTGACGGCCGCGTTCTCACTCGCCCTGTGCCAGACGGCGCTGGCTGGCGTGGTCATCAACGGTACGCGGGTGATCTACCCCGGCCAGGCGCGCGAAGTCACCGTACAGGTGGACAACGTGGGCGATTCGCCGTCCCTGGTCCAGGCCTGGATCGACAGTGGCGATGCCAACCAGACCGCCGACAGCAGCGATGCGCCGTTCGTGCTGACGCCGCCGATCAGCCGCGTCGAACCGGGCCGCAGCCAGGCGCTGCGCGTGATGTTCACCGGTGCCAAGCTGCCGACCGATCGCGAAACCGTGTTCTGGTTCAACGTGCTGGACGTGCCGCCTTCGCCGGACCGCACGGGCGATGCCGACCAGAACATGCTGCAGGTGGCATTCCGCTCGCGGCTCAAGCTCTTCTACCGCCCGCAGGGCCTTCCCGGTACCGCCAACGAAGCGCCCGCGCTGCTGCGCTGGAGCCGCTCGGGCGACCGCCTGCGCGTGGAAAACCCGAGTGCGTACCACGTCACCCTGGCCGAAGTGCATGCGTTGGCAGGCACCCGCGACGAGGTGGTCGAGGACAAGGGAAAAATGGCCGCACCCGGCCAGAGCATCGAATTCACCGTGCCTGCAGCGACCACGCAGGTGCGCTTTGTCACCATCAATGATTTTGGCGGGCGCGTAGAGCGCACCGTCGATCTCGCCCGCGGGAACTGATCGAACGGCTGCATGCAGGCAGCGCGCCCCGTCATGGCTGCACCACGGCCGTCGTCAAGGAATGTCAGTGTGATTGGAAACAGATTGACATTGTCGATCCGGCAGGCCGTATGCCTGCTGGCCGCTGGGGCCGCAAGCCCTGGATGGGCTGTGGCCGCGCCTGCAAACCTGGGCGAGCAGGCATTGATGGCGCAGAGCACCGCAGCGACCGCCGCGCCCCCGGAGCAGGCCCAGTTCAATTCCAGTTTCCTGTCCGGCAAGGCCGGCCAGGTCGATCTTGCCGCCTTCGCCAACGGCAACCCGATGGTCGCGGGCAGCTACCGCGTGGATGTGTACGTCAACGGTGCCTGGCAGGGGCGTCGTGACGTCGAGTTCAAGGCCGATGCCCAGGGCAAGGTCGACGCCTGCCTGGGCCTGCCCATGCTGGAGGAATTCGGCGTGGACAGCGAGGCCGTCCTGGCCCAGCAGGACCCTGCCGTGCCCACGGCCGCCGATGCCTGCGTGCCGGTGCAGCAGCGCATGGCCAATGCCTTCGGCACGTTCGACAGTGGCAGCCTGCGCTACGACCTGAGCATCCCGCAGGTGTTCCTGCGCCGACACGCGCGCGGCTACGTCAACCCTGCGCTGTGGGACCGCGGCATCAACGCCGGCTTCCTCGGCTACACCTTCAATGCCGTCGACAGCCAGACGCGTACCGAAGGCGGTGGCCGCAACCGCACCGCCTATCTGGGCCTGAACTCCGGCATCAACCTGGGCGGCTGGCAGCTGCGGCATGATTCCAACCTGACCTGGAGCGACGGCAACGGGCGCCATTGGCAGAGCATCGCCACCTATGCCCAGCGTGGCATCGCGCAGGTGCGCGGCATGCTGACCGTCGGCGAGGCGTTCACCAGTGGCGAACTCTTTGACTCCATCGCCTACCGTGGTGCCAGCCTGGCCACCGATGACCGCATGCTGCCCGACTCGCTGCGCGGCTACGCGCCGGTCGTGCGCGGCATTGCTGAAACCAACGCGCGGGTGGAAGTGCGGCAGAGCCAGCAGCTGATCTATTCCACCACCGTGTCGCCCGGCAGCTTCGTCATCGACGATCTGTACCCCACCGGCTACGGCGGTGACCTGGAAGTGTCGGTCATCGAAGCCGATGGCCGCCGCCGCACCTTCAGCGTGCCGTTCGGCTCGGTGCCGCAGATGCTGCGCGCGGGTGTCTCGCGCTATGCAGTCACCGCTGGCCAGGTGCGCAACGACCTGCTGCGCGATGATCCGTGGCTGCTGCAGGGCACCTGGCAGCGTGGCATCGACAACCGGGTGACGGTCTACGGTGGCAGTGCGTTGAGCACCGGCTACGTTTCGCTGCTCTACGGTGCGGGCGTGTCGACCCCGGTGGGCGCGTTCGCCGCCGATGTCACCCATGCGCGGACACGCCTGGATACGCTGGGCGAGCGCTCCGGCGCCAGCGTGCGCCTGAGCTACAGCAACCTGATCGGCGAGACCAACACCAACCTGACCCTGGCCGCGTACCGCTATTCCACCGGGGGTTTCTACAGCCTCCAGGACGCACTGATGGTGCGCGACGACATCAGCCGCGGCAACGACCCCAGCGTGCGTGGCCGCCAGCGCAGCCAGTTCCAGGTGACCCTCAACCAGCCGCTTGGCCTGCGCGGTGGTTCGCTGTACGTCACCGGTGCGCTGCGTGACTTCTATGACCGCCCCGGCACCAGCAAGCAGTACCAGGTGGGCTACAACAACGCCTGGCGCGCGTTGAACTTCGGCGTGTCCGCCATCCGTACCGAAGAAGGACTTGCCGGCACTGCCGACACCCAGTATCTGCTGTCGATGAGCGTGCCGCTGGGGCAGGGCCGCCGCCAGCCGATGTCGTTCAGCGCCGACGTGGGCGTGCGTGATCGTTCGGGCTATGACTCCAGCCGCATCGGCATCACCGGCTCTGCCGGCAGTGACAACGAACTCAGCTACGGCGTCGCGCTGTCCGACAGCCGCGAGGGTGGTACCACCGGTATCGCCAACGCCGAGTACCGCAGCCGCTACGCAGCGACGAGCGCGTCCTACGGATACTCCAGCGCATTCCGCCAGTTGGCGGTCGGCGCGACGGGCAGCCTGGTGGTGCATGGCGGTGGCGTAACCCTTTCGCCGCAACGCGGTGACACGCTGGTGCTGGTGCAGGCCGCCGGCGCCCGTGACGCCCGCGTGGCCAATGCGCCAGGCCTGCGCATTGATGGTCGTGGCTATGCCGTGGTGCCCTATGTTTCGCCGTACCGCCTCAACACGATCACCCTCGACCCGCAGGGCATGTCGCTGGACGTCGAGCTGGAAGGCAGCAGCCAGTCGATCGCCCCGTACGCCGGTGCGATCAGCCTGCTGCGCTTCGAAACCCGGCAAGGTCGCGCGCTGCTGATCCAGGCGCACGGCGCCGATGGCAGCACGCTGCCCTTCGGCGCGCAGGTGAAGGATGCACAGGGCCAGCCGGTGGGCATGGTCGGGCAGGGGGGCCGCGTGTACGTGCGTACCGCCGATGACAGCGGCCAGCTGCAGGTTGAGTGGGGCGACGACGCGGATGCCCGCTGCACGATCGATTACACGGCGCCCGCCAGCGCCGACGCCGGCCCGGCCGGACTGACTACCGTGGAGGCCCTATGCCGTTGATGTCGTTCCGCCGTGGCACCCTGGTGATGGCGCTGCTGGCTGCGGGTACGGGCCTGTCGGGGCAGGCGCTGGCCGCGTGTTCAATCGATGCGCGAGGCTTCATTGCCCAGGACGTGGAAATGGACATGGGGCAGGTGGTCATCCTGCCAACCACGCCCGTGGGCGGTGTGATCAAGCAGTTGAGCGTGCCGATCATCGCAAGGAACAGCGTGGCCAGCTGTGACTGGTGGGCGGGTGGACGCTCGGTCGGCGTCTACTTCAACGCCGCGCAGCAGCGGCTGTCCCCCGGGTACTCCAATGTCTACCAGACCGGCGTGGAGGGTGTAGGCATCCGCCTGTACCGCGACTCGGGCGCCATCCAGACCTATTACCCGCATCAGATCTCCTACTCTGCCGGATCGACCATCTCGCTGGTCGCGGGCCAGTTCAAGATCGAGCTGATCAAGACTGCCGCGGTGACGGGGTCGGGGATCATCGCGCCCAATGGGCGCTTCACCAATTACTACTTCGACGGTGATGGCGCTGGCCGCCCTGTGCTGACGTCGTCCTTCAAGGGGTCGGGCACCACCGTTGTCAGCCCCACCTGCGAAGTGGATGCGGGCAGCCGCAACATCGTGGTCGATTTCGGCAGCGTGCCCAACGACAGCTTCACCGGCGTGGGCTCGCGTGCCGTGGATCGCGATTTCAACATCAACCTGCGCTGCCAGGGCAGCAACGTGGCGCAGTACCAGAGCACCATCGGCATCCAGCTCGATGCCACGTCGGCCAGTGGCAACCAGCCCGGCACGCTGGCCCTCACCAGTGGCAGCAACAGCGCCACGCGCATCGGCATCCAGATCGTGCGCCGCAATGGCAGCAACGAGCAGACGATCCGCTTCGGCGACAGCCTGATGCTGGGTGATACGGTGACCGGCAGCTCGACGATGTCGCTGCCGCTGCGCGCGCGCTACATCCAGACCCAGGCCGGCACGGTGGGGCCGGGCGAAGCCAACGGCACCGCCACGTTCACCATCACGTACAACTGAGCGCGCCGCCGGGCATGGCCCGTCTGCGGTAGTGCCGGCCGCTGGCCGGCAACCGCGATCTCTTACTCCAACGCGTAACGCAGCACGAACAGCGTCGCCACCAGCCACACCGCCGGGTGCACGTCGCGCCAGCGGCCGGTACCGGCCTTCAATGCGGCATAGGCGATGAAGCCGAACGCCAGGCCGTTGGCAATGGAATAGGTGAACGGCATCGCCAACGCACACAGCGCGGCCGGCACCGATTCGGTCAGGTCGCTCCAGTCCACTTCCACCAGTTCGCGCAGCATCAGGCCGGCCACGAACAGCAGGGCAGGCGAGGTGGCATAGGCGGGCACCATCGCCGCCAGCGGCGAGAACAGCAGTGCGGCCAGGAACAACGCCGACACCACCAGTGCGGTCAGCCCGGTGCGGCCACCCACCTGCACGCCCGAGGCGCTCTCGGCGAAGGCGGTGGTGCTGCTGGTGCCCAGCAGCGAACCGGCCACGATGGCGGTGCTGTCCGCCAGCAGCGCACGGCCGAAGCGCTTCTGCGCGCCCGGCAGCTTCAGCAGGCCGGCGCGACCCACCACGCCGTACAGCGTGCCGGTGGCATCGAATACTTCCACCAGCACGAACACCAGCACCACCTGCAGCAGCACCGCGATCGGCGCGCCGCCGTCGTGGTGCAGCAGGCCCGGCAGGTCCAGCTGCAGGAAGGTCGGTGCCAGGCTCGGCGGCAGCGAGACCAGGCCGTGGTACTGCACGTCGCCCAGTGCCCAGCCGGCGCCGGTGACGGCGAGGATGCCGATCAGGATCGCACCGCGCACGCGGCGCGCTTCCAGCACGGCAATCAGCAGGAAGCCGCCCAGCGCCAGCAGCGGCGGTGCGGTATTCAGCGGGCCCAGGGCCACCAGGGTGTCTTCGTTGCCGACGATCACCCCGGATTTCTGCAGCGCGATGATCGCCAGGAACAGGCCGATGCCGGCCACGATGGCCGAGCGCAGCGATGAAGGGATGCCGGCCACCAGCCACGCGCGCACGCCGGTCAGCGACAGCACCAGGAACACCAGCCCGGAAATGAACACCGCGCCCAGTGCCTGCTGCCACGGCAGGCCCGCAGCACCCACCACGGTGAAGGCGAAGAAGGCGTTCAGGCCCATGCCCGGGGCCATGCCCACCGGGAAGTTGGCCGCCAGTGCCATCACCGCCGAGCCCAGTGCCGCGGCCAGGCAGGTGGCCACGAACACCGCGCCGGCATCCATGCCCGTGGTGCCCAGGATTTCCGGGTTGACGAAGACGATGTAGGACATCGTCAGGAAGGTGGTGACACCGGCCAGCAGCTCGGTACGCACGGTGGTGCCGTGCTGCTGCAGCTGGAACAGGCGCTCGAACAGGGACATCGCAGATCTCTCGTGCCTGAGCGCCCTGCCGCCGGAAGGAGCCGCGGGTGCGTCGCCAGGCGGTTAGAAGTGGTAGTTCAACTTCAGCGTAACGCTGCTGTAGTCGGTATGGAAGCTGCGGCGGGCCGCGGCCGGGTAGTTGGGGTCTTCCAGGGTCACCGGGCTGCTGCCCAGGTGGGTACGGCGGTACTCGGCGCCGGCCGAGAGGCGGTCGTTGAAGCGGTACAGCACGCCTGCGACGGCGTGGCTGCCGGTGGAGGTATGCGAGCGCTGGGTTTCGAATTCAGCCACGCGGCAGCCATTGGTGGCTTCCACCAGCGATTTGTCGCAGCCCAGCGAGAATTCCTGCCGGGCGACGGTCACGCCGGCACCGACGTAGGGCAGCCAACGGCCCATCGCGCGGCCCAGGGTCACGTCGAAGGTGCCCGAACGGGTCACCGCGTCCTTGCCGTAGTACGGGCTGAACTGATGATGTTCGCGTTCCTTCCAGTCGCGCTGGATGCTGCCGAAGGACAGTGCGCCTTCCACGCCGACCACGACGTTGTTGTCGAACTGCCAGCGACGGCCGCCCTGCATGCCGCCGGTGAAGCCGCGGATGCTCTTTTCCGATGCGTTGGCATTGCTGCGGTCATTGCTGTGGCCTTCGCCATGTGATGCCTGGGCGCCCAGGTAGAAGCCGTCCCAGTCAGGGGTCGCGGCGGCGGCGGTGCCAGACAGCAGCAGCGCTGCCGAGGTGATGATCAGTGCTTTCATTGGGGTTTCCTACGTTTGGGGGATGGAGCAGGGCGTAGGAAAACCGATGCGGCTGGCACAGGACATACAAATAGTTGCAACGTTGTACGCAGGTTGATTGCGACAGCATTGATCGCAAGCTGCCAAAACGAACGATCGCGCGTTCATGGTGGGTACCGGCCGTTGGTCGGTACGCCTTCAGTCACCACCAACGGTGGTGACCTACCAGAATGCAGAACGGCCGCGCAGAGCGCGGCCGTTCTTTCTTTCTTATTTCAGCGCCTTGAAGCGCAGGCGCTTCGGCGCAGCGTCGTCGCCCATGCGGCGGCGCTTGTCTTCTTCGTACTCGCGGTAGTTGCCCTGGAAGAACTCCACGTGCGAATCGCCTTCGAACGCCAGGATGTGGGTCGCGATGCGATCCAGGAACCAGCGGTCATGCGAAATGACGAAGGTGTTGCCCGGGAACTCCAGCAGCGCATCTTCCAGCGCACGCAGGGTTTCGATGTCCAGGTCGTTGGACGGTTCATCGAGCAGCAGCACGTTGCCACCCTGCAGCAGGGTCTTGGCCATGTGCAGGCGGCCACGCTCACCACCGGACAGCGAACCGACCATCTTCTGCTGGTCCTGGCCCTTGAAGTTGAAGCGGCCGATGTAGGCGCGCGACTGGATCTCGATGCCGTTGATGTTGAGGATGTCCAGGCCGCCAGCGATTTCCTGGAAGACGTTGTGGTTGCCTTCCAGCGCGTCGCGGCTCTGGTCCACGTAGGACAGCTTCACGGTCGGGCCGACCACGATCTCGCCGGTGTCCGGCTTTTCCTGGCCGGTGATCATCTTGAACAGGGTCGACTTACCGGCACCGTTCGGGCCGATGATGCCGACGATGGCGCCGGCCGGCACCAGGAAGCTCAGGTTGTCGAACAGCAGGCGGTCGCCGAACTTCTTGGAGACGTTCTTGAACTCCATCACCGCGTTGCCCAGGCGCTCGCCCGGCGGGATGAAGATTTCATTGGTCTCGTTGCGCTTCTGGTAATCGACCGACTGCAGCTCTTCCAGGCGGGCCAGACGGGCCTTGCCCTTGGTGCGGCCGCCCTTGGCGTTCTGGCGCGACCACTCCAGTTCCTTCTGGATCGCCTTCTGGCGGGCCTTTTCCTGGTTGTCTTCCTGCTTCAGGCGCTCATCCTTCTGGGTCAGCCAGTCGGTGTAGTTGCCCTTCCACGGAA
>PJTT01000557.1_pt1 | contig 22185 bp, 13 predicted proteins | sample 1512261 | NCBI WGS metagenome assembly PJTT01 (sample SAMN08177685, study PRJNA422409) | Soil metagenome, whole genome shotgun sequencing project. | isolation source: Soil (2) enriched on wood chips | place: USA: Madison | collected 2015-01-15
GGTTATTGCGGCGGGGCTCACCTCTTCCCATCCCGAACAGAGAAGTTAAGCCCGCCTGCGCAGATGGTACTGCATCATTGTGGGAGAGTATGTCGTCGCCTTTCTTTGAAAAACCCTATCCAAGTCGGATAGGGTTTTTTGTTTTAGGCAAATTCTGTAAAGGTACTGTATTCTGCAGAAGTCTGATAACTATCGAGGGTCGTCGCCTTTCTTTTGAAAACCCTGTACAATGGCATAGTGTTTTTTGCTTTATAATGGTTTTGAATCTTCTAGAATGTTTAACAATTCATAATATCAATTTTGTCTTAAATTCTGATTTTAGAATTAATATAATGATGATAATGAGTTTTGTTTGTAAATATTTAGCTTATAGTAAAATTCTTGATTTGGATATTTTTACTTTTTTTGAGATTAACCCTTAGAAAGAGAATGTTGTTTTTCTTTAATTTCATATTATATTATTTATTATTGTTTCTTAAAATTATATAATTAAAATGATAGTTTATAGAGTATTAAATATCTTAGCATAAAGCTTTTTTAAAACTGATTTTTATAAATATAAATCAGTTTTTGTTTGTTAAAGTATTGAAAAACAGTATATTTGTTTTGTTGTTCGTGTTTTTGATATTAAATTATATTATAATTATATAGATTTCATTTAAAATCTTTTTACAAGCCATCAATACTGTTTACCTGCTAAGTATTGAAATTCTTTTACAACTACTTCCAGTCCTTTTTTGCGGTAATTAATTGTACACGCCATTATTTACTCACTCATATTTTTATCGGTTTTTGTAAGCCTTTTCATTTAGTCATATCAAATGTTTTATATGTGATATAATCAGATGCTTGTCTGGTGTATATTATTTAATTGCAAGACAGATATCTAGGTCTGCTCTTAATCGTGGCTATTTGAAAAAGTCTATCCGCCTCCACTGTTATTTTAAACTGATTACTTGAATTAAGATATGTCCTAAACTGATACTTTAAAATCGTTTACTGGTAGTATTAATTAAAGGATAGAAGGAAATTTGCAACTTAAGAGTTGTTGAATTATTAAATAACCAAGAGAAAAAATGTATGTTTTTAAAGTCAGTAAACTGACTAAAAGCAGTTGTTTTTTTTAGATTAAAATCAAGATTTATGAAAACAAAAATTACACTAACATTCCTATTATTGTTGCTTCCTGCAATGTATTTTTTGGGTGGCGGGGTTTTTGCTCAAACGTATCAAATCAACACACCTGCGTCTTATCAGCCGGTGAGTATCATACAAGGCGGGTTGCCAGATACTTATAAGGTGGATGTTGTAAATAATAATACGACAGCATTAACAGGAGCAACCCTTACGGTAACCCTGCCGGCAGGTATGGAGTACGTGGATGGCACGATTACGGGGGCAACGCAGAACAATGTAAGCAATTTACAAAAACCTGTTTTCACAGTAGTCTCTATTCCCTCCGGGAATAATCAACAGGTAACTTTTCAGGCTCGTATAAATTGCGGGTATACACAGGCGTCTACAATAAGTTACAGCCTTGCGTCTGGAACTAATTCTTTGGTTTCAAGTACCAGCCCGGTGGCGTCAAATACTCCTGCACCGGCTTTTGTGCTTACCGCGGTTCCAAGCCCACAAGTACTTTCAACGCAATTGAAAACTGATGGTAACCGAACTATCAAGTTTAAAAATAGTGGAGTTTTGCCTGTAACTACAGTTTATGTCGAAGCTAATGTGACGACAGATAATCAAATACCGTCGTATAAAATTTCAAGTGCCGATAATGGCACTGTATCTTCCATTGCGAAGGGGCAGCGTATAACTCTTACTGGGCAGGCATTACAAAATGCAATCACAACCACGGTAGGAGGTGCAAATGCCAGCTTTGACCCTGGAGAAGAAATTACGATTGTAATACACGAACAAATTACCAATTGTGCAACGGGATCCAATATTTCGTTAATATTTAGTGTCGGATCTGGTGATATAAATGGTAATCTTTGTTTTTTTGATACTTCTACAGCTTCTATTAACACTGTGGTAGGGAATCCTGCAATTTCATTGACACGTTTAACTGGCACTACCTGGCCAGATTTTTGTACAAATGGTACTGTATCATATATTGTCAAAAATGAAGGTTCCGGTGCTGCATCAAGCCTTCATGATGTAAAATTCCCTTGGAGCATAAATTATTCGAATTCTGGTCTTGCTCCAAATGTTGAGCCTGCCAGTACTATTAAAATAACAAAAGTGTCTATTAATGGAACTGATGTAACTAGTTTGGTATTAACACGTAATGGTACAGGAGGCAGTGCTTTAATTCCTGGTATTGACAATGGTTTTGTTATTAATTTGGCAGGACTTACTAGTGCATATGGCACTGCGCTGCAAAGCTTAGACGGAGATGGTAAATATGATGATCTATTGGCGGGACAAAGTTTTCAATTGGATTTTGAATATGCCTTTAATACTTCATCTTTTAAAACATGTTTTTTAAATAGTTTTAATACTATGCCTAATTCAGGGTGGGATTATTTTTCTTTGGGAACCTCATATATCGATCAATGCGGTATAAGAACAAGCAGGACAAATTACACTGCCGGCGTGATTACTAATTATGCTGCATCTTCTTTTCAAGTTGGGTCCCAACAGAATTCGCCTTTTATAGCATCTTTGAGTGCAGCTTCCCTTCATGATGGAGATAAAATAACACTCAAGACTTCTTTTGCAGGAACTTTGGCAGGTGCTTATGCTCAGTCAGGCAAAATAGTAAAAACATTTACAATTATATTACCTGATGGACTAGATTATGACCCTTCAGGAAATATAAAATGGTTGTTTGGTATAGGATATACGGTTCCTACAAACGCTATAAGTTATAATGCGGCAACTAGAACGCTTGTTTTAACACCAGCTAGTACTTTAGCAGGCATTAATAACGGTAATGACTCATTTGAAATACCATTAATCGTAAATGGTTTAGAGACAATTGTGAGTAAAACTATTAAATATAGTTCAACTTTAGGCTTTACAGGTTGTGGAGTTACAATGCCTTATGGCTGCAGTAGTCAAGGCTTAAATTACGCACTTGTTAATAATAATTGTTCAACAGTAGGAACTACTAGTTTTGATATGACCCGTAATACTTTTGGCTATGCACCAGCACCTAGTAATACGAATGTTTGGTATATGCCAACATCTTATGTAAATGAAAATACAGCTGGGATTAATCTGCATGGAGCAGTTTCTAAGGATAAAGTAAAAACTTCTATTAGTGGAATAGTAAATTCTACCAATTTTACAGAATTATGGGCAAGAGTAAGATATACTTCTAATTCTAGCAATATAACACAATCTAACTTTGATCCGCTAAGTAGTACAGGAACTGATATTGCAGGTACAATAACAGTTACTAAAGTTTCAGATGGAAGTGTTTTAACTACAAATATTATGGTTGCCGATATTGTGTTCAGTTATGATTCAGGAACCAGCCGTCAATTGCAACAGGTGAATCTAGGGGCGAAAATAGGAGCAGGAAAAGCAATCAACTATACATTGCAGATAGGTGACAAAATTAATGTAACTTGGTATACCAAAGTAACCCGAGATAATTTAAGTTATACTTATAGTGAATTACAAAACTTAGAAGGAGATATATATACAAAAGATAATGGTGGAGCCACTTCAAACTGTCAGGCACTTCCTTTATCGTTTTACATCCAAAGGCTGTATTTTCCTTCAAACAATTTTTTTGGAGTACAGGCAATTGTAGGGGCAAATGGTATGCGTCTTGCTTCTAGTATTATAAATGGATCTCATACTAGCGATGTTACAGGAGACCATTTTCCTAATGAAGTACGTAGTTATGGTGTTTTTAGAAATATGCAGGCTACTATTCCGGGAATTTGGGTATTGGATACGGCTGCTGGTAAAGAACCTAATTACAGTACATCAAATAATACTGCTAATTATATACTAGATCGTTCTCTGTTCTCTACCACATATAGTGCTGGAAATACAATAATAACTTTTAATAATAGTGCATTAGGAAGTAATGGCATGCCAATAGCATCAGCTAATCTTCCGGTAGTGGCAGATTGGTTTGGAATAAATGGAAATACAGCTGTTGGTATTTATTTAATGCCTGTGTGTGCCGGTGACGGGGCAATTTCTCCTACCGTAACTCAAACCTATGATATATATACTACAGAAGCAGATAACAGTAATACTGAAACAGTACAACAGGTATATAATGCATTGAATTATACTGTATATAATTACAAAGCGAATGCAACACCTACCCTCCAAAATGTTGACGGTATATCCAGTACTGTAAACTGGCAGGTAAAAGTAACAAATACCTCAGATACAGCGGCCATTACAGCGGCAGGAGGTGAGGCAGAACTGCCAAACAACTGGATGAGTTTTGTGTCGCCTAATACGACAATAAAGGTGTTTTTTTAAAGATGTTTAAAAGAAAATTTAAAAGCGATTTTGAGTTTTCTGAAGATTCATTTTTATTAGAAAATGAAAGTAAGTCTAGTGAATTTGACCGTTCTATATTTGTGGTGTACGATAAAGCAGAATTACTTGATTTTTTAAAATTAGAAAAGAAAGGAAAAAACGTTATGGTTTGCCTGTTTAATAAGCAGCTGCATAACAGTTTTTCTTTTTTTAAGGATATTAAAAATTTGTTTTTAGTAGACGGATCAAAAAACAGAACAGAGATTTTTAAAGATTTGAATGTATATTTTGAAAGTAAATCGAATTTTGTTCCTAAAATTCCGGATATAAAACTTTCTAAAATAAGATCAAGCCAAATGCAGTTTGACAACTTTCAGAAGGCTTTATTTTTTATGATGTAGGATATTTTGTTATTAGTGTTTTTATAAAAAAAGACGAACTGCTATATGCGTTCGTCTTTTTTGTTTTTATTTTAATTTATAAATTTCAGATCCGGCTAATAAGAAACATCCTAATCCATAATCCTCAAAATCAGGAATTTTATCATATGAAAGCGGCTGGCCGTCTTTGGGCTCTTTTCCTGTAGACTGCAGATATCCCAGAAATCCGTTTGTGTGCAGACTTTCTGTTGTAATTGCATTCCAGGCTTTTTGAATAACAGGCAGATATGTCTCTTTTTTTAAAATACCGCTGTTAATTCCGTATGCCATTCCGTATATAAATAATGCAGTTCCTGAAGTTTCTTTTTCTCCAAAATTTGTTGGGTCATGCAGACTTACACTCCAAAATCCATCTGCTCTTTGTATAGGAACTAACGCAGCTGCCATTGCTTTTAGATCTTTTACATATTGTTCTCTATGAGGTGCATTTTCCGGAATAATGGTAAGAACTTTTGCTAAAGCGCCAATAACCCAGCCGTTACCACGGCTCCAATAACAATTTTTGCCATTTGGTTCTTTGTATGGCGGATCAAAATCGGCATCGCGCCACCATAAACCTTCCTTTGGATTGTACAAACCATTATCGCCGTGTTTGTTTCTTGAGAACATATACATTTCATACATTTTCTCGAAATAACGGTTGTCTTTTTCCAGAACTCCCATTTTAGCAAAAACAGGCATTCCCATCTGGATAGCATCAATCCATGACCAGTCATTAAGCTGAGGAGTATTAAGGAGCATATTTATATTTGCCTTTGTATTTTTAAGTTTTTTGGCATCAGGCTCTAAATTATATAAATCGATATAGGTTTGTGCAGCGCAGTAATTGTCGGCATTTCGCGTAGTATTACCGCTGTTGAATCCCCATTTATGAAATTCGGCCCATGCATACGCATAATCATAATATGCCTCTTTTGGAAAAATTTCATGCAGCGCCATTAATCCTTCATAATAAACCCCACGTGTCCAGATATTGCTTGGGCGTTCTTTGTTGGTAATAATAGTTTTTCCTGTATCCGGCCATTTTTGCATAAAGTAATCATTGGCAAGTATCATTTGCTTTAAAACCAGTTTTTTATCAAAAGATTCCTGTGCTGAAAGACTGGTTACGGATAAAATTAAGACGGTTAAAATTGAGATTAATTTTTTCATTTTTGGTTATTTGGCAGTTAGTTTTGTTGTTTTAAAGCACTAAGGGTAACAGGACCTAAAAGACCTGACGGCATTGGATTCCATTTTGTTGCATCAAATTTTTTATAGTCTTTATCGACCATATTTATTTCGTAAAATATTTTCCATTCCTGACCTTTTAGTTCCATATCTCGTATTCGGTTGGCGGGAAGATTGGTTACCTGAATTTTTAAAGTATTCTTTCCGGATTTTAAATTATTAATATTCAATTTATATGGAACAGACCAGGCGGCGCCGATAAATTCATCATTAAGCCAGACTTTGGCACTTTCTCTCACATCTCCCAAATTAAGGTTCCAGTTTTTTATTTTAGAATCAGGATTTTCAAACTGAAGTGTATAAACTGCTGTTCCTGAAAAAGCTTCGGCATCAGGATTTAATTTTGTCCAGGATTCCAGATTAGAAATTACAGCATCGGCTGGTAATTTTGGTCCGCCTTTCTCAAAAGATAATTTCCATTTTCCATTTAAAGCAAATGTTTCAGGAGCAGTTTCATAGTAAATCCATTTTTTTTGTGAAGCTGTATTTTCAGTTTTTAAAAAATAAGATTGTCCGGGCTCTATTTTGATTTTGACATACGTTATTTTATTTTTTTTATTGACCATTGCATTTCCGTATTCACCCGTTAACGGATCGAGAATAATGACTTCCTTGTTTTCAATCTGAAGCGGCACAAACTCATCAATAGTTTTAGCAGTGTGATTTACTAAAAAATATATTTTCTCACCCTCAACATCTCTTCGAATAAATTTTAAACCTGTATTTACAAGGCTTTCCGGCTGCATATTTGTGTCTTCTAAACTTTTAAAAATATCAGAAACAGCTTGTATTTTGTTTTCAGTTAAAAGATTTTTAAGGTTTTGTTCTCTTTTTTTGTAATCTTTAAATCCCGGAACAGATTCTGGTAATCCTTCAAATAAAATAGAGGCGCCGGCTTTTTTTAGCTCGATAAGTTTTTGCAGTGTTTCAACAGGCATTTTTTGGCATGATGGAATAACCATTGATTTGTATTTTCCGCCGGGCAGTACAATAACTCCGTTTTTAAATTGTGCTTCGGCAATAAAATTATCAGATATAAAATCAACGCCATATCCTTTTTTTAACAGGCTTTTTGTTGTGTTGTAAAAGGAAGTTCCGTAAAGCCATTCTGTTAAAGAATGTATTTTGAACTGATAAAATAAAGTGCCTTTTTCATATTTATCCCAAGCATCAAAAATAGGCCAGTAAAGCAGAATTTCATTATCAGGTTTTCCTTGTTGTAAAAGTGACTGACAGTTTGAAATATAAGAAAATAAAGCTGGTGCATCTTCCCAAATCGTGTTATTTGAATTGAAATTTACAGAAGCATAAAACTGCCAACCCGGCCACACAGCCCTATCTGGTGAATATGTTGAACCATGCAGAAAAATATGATTTACACCATTCAGCATTAAATCTTCGGCTTCTGGTTTACATTGTGATAGCGCCGTTTTAAAATGTTCTCTAAGCCAGGTAAAAGTTTCAGAAGAAACTAATTTTTTACCGGAAATATGTGCGGCAGAAGAAGAAAACTTAAGCATTACCGGATCTGCATCGCCTTCGCGGATATCTTCTTTTTCGCGTCTAAAACCCGGAATAGCAAAAGGCATCGAACCAAAAGTTTCGCATTCAGGAATATCAGCAGAAGCATACAAATCGATTAAATTTCCGGGAGAACCGTGTGCCTGAAGTTTGGTTTTAAAATTTTTAGAATGCGCCCAGTTGGTCCACGATTTATCAAATTGATTTAATAACAAATCCGATATTGTCTGGCGGTAATCACTTCTTATTCGGTTTCCAATTTCATTGTCGGTTTCACTTAATAAAACAGGAAGTTCTTTTTTTAAATCGTAACCACGCAGTTTTTTAAATTCATCAAAAAAATCAGGAGTAAAATCGGTTCCGTATACTTCAAAACTATCGTTAAAAATGGCTCTTATTTTTCCTTCTCGTCCTTTTAAAGCATTGTTAAAAGGAACAACATACGCTTTTAAAGCATCGGCAGAATAATGATCTAACGTATAGCCTTTACCGCCGGGCGCCGCTCGTTTTACCTGTTGTCCGGTTTTACCGCTGAAAACCGCATAAATGGTATAATCAGTATTTTTGGCTTTCCATTTTAGTTTATTGGGTTCTAATTTATTAGGAAGTTTGATATTAGAACCTTCAAGTCCTTTGTCTTGTATATTTACTTTTTTATTTTGAAGTTCATTAGTTAAATCAACAAACGAGCCGTCACTTCCGTATGCTGTAACGTATAAAAGCGTCGCGGGTGTTTTTTCTTTATTGCTGTCAAGAGTAATGCTTCTGTCGAATGTTTCGCTTTTTTTAAGTGAATATTTTTGTACAATAAGTTTTGTTGCGGCGTGTGGCAGTGTAACATGCGAACCTCCGTACGGCCATCCGGTTCCTAAAACCATATCGACCTGCATGTTTAAACTGTCTGAAATATGAATGGTGTAATCCAGCATTTCCATCCATTTTGGAGATAAATAATCAATAAAATTATTTTCTTCACCTTTAACACCATAAATAGGCGTAATTTCTACACCTCCAATTCCGGCTTTATGAAAATCAATAAGGCTTCTTTTTAAATTTGGTTTGTCAACCGCACTTCCCATCCACCACCAGCGTGTCCAAGGCTGATTGACGTTGGTTGATTTTGGCCACGGTGAAACTGTTTTTTCCTGAGAAACCATATTAAAAACACAAAAAAATAAAAATAACAATAAGCAGATATTTTTGGATTTTTTCATGGTATATTTTCTTTTTTGATTTATTTAAAAATAATTCGTTTCTTACTTTTTTGCTTCAAAAATTACTATCGAAACTTCTTCGGAATAAAGTAAAAGTATTATCAGTGTCTTGAAAAGCTATCCTGTAGCGTCCTGTTTTTTTAAAATATTTCAAAAAATTGATTTTTCAAGTATTTAGCTAGTTGATTTATTATTTGATATTTTTTTATGTAAATAAATATGAAATGTGAAAAAATAATTTACTAAAATTTTTGATAATATATTTTTGAAATTCGTAATGAATTAAGAGTTGTAAATCAGACAGTTGTGCGTGTTTCTTGTTAAATTAAACTTAAATAATTTTATAAGATATTGAAAGTTAACAGGATACTACAGGATACTGCGAAAAGTGCTTCTAAATAAATTTGGTTTGAACTAAATAACTAACCAAATTGAACTTTTATGAAAAACAAGCTTAATCTTTTGCTGATTATAGCCTTATTTGTACTAGCGTACACATCTGGCTATGCGCAGGAAAAAACGGTTACAGGAACCGTTACTGATCCGGCCAAATTATCAATCCCTGGAGTTAACGTAATTGTTAAGGGAACTAACAGATCTACCAGTACAGATTTTGACGGTAAATATTCAATTTCGGCAGCATCTGGAGAAACATTAGTTTTTTCTTTTGTGGGATTTGTGAAACAGGAAATAAAAATTGGCACTGCAGCGAATTACAATGTTTCACTCGATGCAGAAAGCGCTAACCTAAACGAAGTCGTAGTAATTGGTTACGGTACCCAAAAGAAAAAGCTGACATCCGGCGCCATTTCGGGAATTAAAACAGAAACTTTTACAGAACGTCCCATTTCAAGAATCGATCAGGGATTAGTGGGGCAGGTTGCCGGAGTTCGTGTTAAACAGACTACAGGTTTACCCGGACAGCCTTTTAGTATTGAAATCAGAGGTGCAGGTTCTATTACCGCAGGAAACGAGCCTTTGTATGTTATTGATGGATTCCCAATTTATACAGAAGGATCAAACAGTAATGGTGCATTTGCCAACGGAAGTCCGCTTGACAATATGAATCCGAATGATGTAGCTTCGATTGAAGTTTTAAAAGATGCATCGGCAGCCGCGATTTATGGTTCCCGTGCTTCAAATGGAGTAGTAATTATTACAACAAAAAAAGGTAAAAAAGGGAAGCCAAAATTTACTTTTAATACCTACGGAGGTGTTAATAAAGAGGCAAACCGAGTAGATATGCTTTCTGCTGAAGGATGGATTAAACGTGCAAAAACGATGATCGACTCTCAATGGGTTGGATCTGGAATTGCCGGAGCTTCTGCAAGTCAGACAACTGCAGAGAGAATTGCCGCTTACAATGCAGCAAATCCAGCTGCGCCGCTTACAACGGCCAATTCAAGATATTACACGTATTTGTATGATGACCGCTGGGATATGCCGGGACATCCTGGACTGGATTACATCGACTGGCAGGATAAAGTTTTCCGTACAGGAGAATTCAGCAATTATCAATTAACGGCCTCGGGAGCTACAGATGCTGTAAACTACTATGTTTCTGCTAACTATCAAAAAAATACCGGATATATTGTAGGTACAGATTATTCTCTTTTTTCGGCAAGAGCCAATGTAGATATTAAATTATCTGAAAACTTTAAAATGGGAATTAATTTGGCGCCGTCATATTCTATTAAAAATGATCCGGGAGTAGAAGGAAAAGACAATACTTTGTTTAAAGCGCTTACTGCAACTCCAGTTTTTGAAAGCGCCGCTAATGCCGCCGGAGAAAAATACACAACCCGTTATGCATGGGGTTCCAGCACTACCAATATGCTGAACGCTCTGGCAAGAACAGGAAGAAACTCGATGTACAGAAATCTAATTTCAGGATATGCAAGTTATCAGTTTGCTAAAAGTTTTACCTTAAAAAGCACGATTAACTTTGATAATTCAGATAACGTAAACGAAAGTTATACACCAAACGATGTTATTGCCAGTATTAGAGGAGCTTACAACACATACAGAAGACAAAACATCGTAAACGAAAACACGCTTACGTACGATAAAACATTTGGAAACCATAGTTTTAACCTGCTTTTAGGAGAGTCGTTTAATGCTTATGAAATTACAAAATCGACTATGTCTTCGGGAGCACTTTACAACAGTTCAAGTATCGAAACACTGCCTGCGGGATCTATAGGTTCTACAACGGCTGAAAAAAACACACTGCTTTCTTATTTCTCGCGTATTCAGTACAATTTCAAAGAAAAATACATTTTATCAGCGAGTATCAGACGTGACGGTTCTTCAAAATTTGGAACTGACAGAAGATGGGGAACTTTCTCTTCGCTTTCATTAGGATGGAGAGTAAAACAAGAAGCATTTCTTCAAAATGTAGATTGGTTAACTGAGTTCAAATTAAGAGCCAGCACAGGTATAAACGGTAGTAATAATATTGGAAGTTATGCACAATATGCTACACTGGGGACTTATAACTATTCAATTGGAGGCGCAGTGGCAATTGGTCAGGGAGCAGCTTCTATACCAAATCCTTCATTACACTGGGAAGAATCAAAAAGTATTGATTTTGGACTTGATTTCGGATTCATAAAAAACAGACTTACAGGAACATTTGAATTATATAGAAAAAATAACAGCGAACTGCTTTTAAGAGTTCCGGTTCCGGGAGATTCTGGTTTCCAAACGTATTTAACCAATATTGGAGAAGTACAAAACCAAGGATGGGAATTTGAGTTAAACTCACTAAACGTAAAAACACCAAGTTTTGAGTGGAGAACTTCTGCAAACATAAGCCATAACGAAAATAAAGTTTTAGCATTAGGACCAGATCAGTCAAAAATTGAAATCAGTAATGCGTATGACGCAGGTGTTCCTTTTGTAAAATTAGAAGTTGGAAAACCAATGTACACCATTTTTGGATTGAAGCAAAACGGCGTAATAACTCAAGCTGATATTGATGCAGGAGGAACTACAATTGGAGGAAATAAACTCGTTCTTGGCGATCCAAGATATGTAGATCAAAACGGAGATAAAAAAATCAATTCTGAAGATCGTGTCGATTTAGGAAATCCAACTCCAAAATATACATGGGGAATCACAAACAGCTTTAAATACAAAGATTTTGATTTGAATGTCCTTGTTCAGGGACAAAATGGAGGAACAGTTTACGGATTAACAGGCCGTGCCATTGACCGTACCGGAATGGGGTCTGTAGAGAATTCTCTAAACGTTGATCCGGCTGTAAGAGGAAACTGGAGAACATCTTTTGGATATCAGGCAAACTCAGACTGGTTGTACAAATCAGATTATGTAAGTGTTAGAAGCATTTCAATAGGATATAATTTAAGACAGGCATTAAAAGGAATTTCAAGAATTGATAATGCAAGATTATATGTAACAGGCGAAAACTGGTTTTACTGGAACAAATACAAAGTAGGTTTTAATCCAGAAGCAGTAAATACGTCAGCAAGTTCAAACAGTGATTTTTCTGTTCCGGTTGATTACGGTGGAGCACCGCTGGCAAAATCTTTAGTAATTGGGCTGAACATTAATTTTAATTAAAAGAAAATGAAAAAATATATCTTCATAGCCGCAGGTGCTTTACTTTTATGGGCACAGTCATCTTGTACAGACGAGCTTACACAGCTGCCTTTGTCACAAGGAACAATTGAAAATTTTTATGCAACTCCCGGCGATTTTGTACAGGCCAGAAATGCAACGTATTCGATAGCTTTTCACGGAACCAGTGTTTATGGCTACGCAAACCGATTAATGAACTTAAGCGAAACCAGATCTGATAACTTGATGGCGACAACACAAGCATCAAGAGACTGGGAGGGAATTAACAGTTTTTACACTTCTATCAGCTCGAACACTTATGTAAAAGAAGCATATTTAACCAATTACAATGCGATTTACAAAGCCAATCAGTTATTAGAAAAAATAGCCGAAAAAGGAGATGCCATTTTTACAAATCCGGCAGATAAAACGTCGATGGCTGCAGAAGCCCGTTTTTTAAGAGCATTTTGTTATTTCGATTTAGTAAGATGGTTTGGCCGAGTGCCGTTAATCGACAGAACGGTTACAGCTCAGGAAGCTTCAAAAATACCTAGAACTGCTGTTGCAGATGTTTATAAACTGATTATTTCAGATTTAGAACTGGCAATTCCGGATCTTGCCCCATCTTATGATACGGCAAATTTTGGACGTGTAACTAAATACGGTGCAAAAGCATTATTAGGTTTAGTTTACATGACACGCTCAAGCCCAACTTACGGAATAGACGGCGCAACATTAGGATTGAGCGAATGGGATAAAGCATACAAAGAATTAAACGATATCAAGCTAAGTGGTTTATATGCTTTTGGAACAGATTACGATCCCATTTTTAAAACAGAAGGAAATGCCAACAAAGAAAACGTATTGGTAATTCCGTATACACAAAATATTTCAACTCCGGTAGGAGGTAACTTTATGGTAGAATTAGGTTACGAGCCTTATTTTGCATCTTTAAATTTATCTGCACAGGGCGCTTTAGAAGCCAGACCCATTTCAAACGGATTTATGAGTTTGTTTGCCGCGACTGACAAAAGAAAAACTTTTGGAATTGCAACAAGTTATACCGTAGCTTCCGGAACTTACAAAGGAAGTTATACACAACCGGTTTTTAAAAAGTATATTGATGCTTCAAGATACGGAAACGGTCGTGAAGACTGGGGAGTTGATTTTATGATTACACGTTACACCGATGTTTTAATGCTGATGGCCGAATGTACGCTGCATGGCGGAGGAGGTTCTCAGGCTGAGGTAGACGATATTGTAAACAAAGTAAGAACCAGAGCCGGACTTACAGCAAATGCTGCAAATATTACATTAGATCAATTGTTTCAGGAAAGAAGAAAAGAATTTTTTGCAGAAGGAACAAGATGGTTTGATTTAATACGTTCAGGAAAAGCTGTAGAGATAATGAATGCCTGGAAAGCGGCCGAAGATACCGAAAACAAAATCAGAACCATTGATAATAATTCGCTCTTATATCCAATTCCGTTATCAGAAATGTTAGCAGTTCCTGGACTATACGATCAAAATATTGGTTACGATTAATAAATTTTGCCCCACTTTTATTTTTTGTTTTTTGAAAGAAGCTGTCTTTTCAGACAGCTTTTTTTGTCATTTTTGTATTACGGTAAACAGGAAAGCACAGGATGCCAAACTGGTTTAACTATTTTAAATTTAAAATGTACTTAAAAAATCAAAGCCAATGATTTACTCAAAAAAAATACTATTACTTTTTTTAATTTTAAGTGTAAAATTTTCTGTATCAGCACAAGTAAAACTGCCCGCTCTTGTTGGCGATAATATGGTTTTACAGCAAAATGCCAAAGTTAATTTATGGGGATGGGCTTCCCCAAACGAAAAAATTAATATCAGTTTAGGCTGGTCAAATGAAACAGTTAATGTAACTGCCGATGCAGAAGGAAACTGGAAACTGGCTGTTTCTACCCCAAACGGAAGCGAAAAAGCCTATGACATAACTATAAACGCATCCAACAAAATCCTTCTTAAAAATATTTTGATTGGTGAAGTCTGGCTTTGTTCCGGACAATCGAATATGTTTTTTCCGGTAGGAAGAGAAGAAGGAACATGGAAAACCGGAGTTAAAAATTACGAAGAAGAAGTAAAAAACGCTTCATATCCAAATATCAGATTATTTACTGTTGCACTCAATGCTGCACAAAAACCGCTGGAAGACGTAACAGGAAACTGGAAAGTATGCAGTCCGGAAACCATTAAAACATTTTCTGCCGTTGCCTATTTCTTTGGGAGAGATTTATATCAAAAACTAAATGTTCCAATTGGGTTAATTTCCACATCTTGGGGAGGCACAAAAGCCGAAGCATGGACAGCGCAGCATATTTTAGAAGAAGATGTGGCTTTTCTGCCGATTCTTCAGGAAGATGCTAAAAATGAAAAAATATATCAGGAAAAACTTGAAGCCTATTATCTGGCTTTGACCAACGAGAGAATTGCCAGCGCTGCCAACGCACCAAAAGGACAATTAAAAAAGCCTAAAAAAGAACCCAACAAAACCTCTTATGTTTTGTACAACGCCATGCTGCATCCTTTGGTAAATTATACCATAAAAGGAGCAATCTGGTATCAGGGCGAAAGCAATTCCGGAAAAGCCTATTTGTACAAAAGTTTGTTTCCGGCAATGGTAAAAAGCTGGAGAGACGAATGGAAACTAGGCGATTTCCCGTTTTATTACGTACAGATAACGCCTCATAAAGGACAAAATGCAGAAATAAGAGAAGCACAATTAATGTCTTTAAAAACAATTCCAAACAGCGGTATGGTTGTAACAACCGATGTTGGAGACGCACAAAATATTCACCCAATAGATAAACAGACCGTTGGTTACAGACTCGCTTTATTAGCAAGAGCAAAAACTTACGGCGAAAATAAACTCGTTTTTTCAGGACCTATTTTCAATACTATGAAAATCAAGAAACAAAAAGCACAATTGTTTTTTGATTATGCCAATTCAGGATTAAAGAAAACAGGCGATGTTTTAAAAGAATTTGAAATTGCGGGAGAAGATCAGATTTTTTATCCTGCTGATGCTAAAATTGATGGAAAAACAATTGTCGTTTCATCTTCAAAAGTAAAAGAACCTGTCGCAGTTCGTTTTGCATGGAAAGCCGTTCCGGAACCTAATTTATTTAATAACGAAAATTTACCGGCATCACCTTTTAGAACAGATGATTGGATATTAGCCGAGAAAAAATAATATAGTTTTTTTAGCCGCAGATAGCACAGATTAAAAAGATTAATCATTGAAATCCGTTTAATCTGTGGCAAAAAATAGAATAATAAAAAAAACGAAATGAACAGAAGACAATTTATTATCGGGAATTCTCTTGCCGTAATGGGATTATGTCTTCCGTTTTCGGCGAAAGCCTTTGATTATTTAGACGATCCCAAACTTTCAGATTTTGAAAAAAGACTAAAACCAGTCGGACGCGCTTTAGAATTTGAAGATTATTACGTTTGGTGCAACAGCCCCATTGAAGGTCCCGACGGCAAAATCCATGTATTTTTCTCGCGATGGAAAAAATCAAAAAGCATGAGCGGCTGGATCAACGGTTCTGAAATTGCCCACGCCGTTGCCGATAAACCCGAAGGTCCGTATGAATATGTAAGCACCATTTTAGCACCGCGGGGCGAAGGATTTTGGGATGCGACAACCTGCCACAATCCAAGTATTCATTTTGTAGACGGAAAATATGCATTGTTTTTCATGGGAAATTCTAACGGAAAAATGAACACAAAACGAATTGGATTAGCCATTTCAGATTCACTTTATGGCCCGTGGGAACGCCCTGATGAACCTTTGCTGCTTCCGGGAGAAACAGGTTCTTGGGACGATCTGCTTACAACGAATCCTTCTTTCTTAAAACATCCAAACGGCGAATATTGGCTGTATTATAAATCATTAGATAAAGAAAATTATGAACATCCAAAATTCCAGATAAAAGGAAATCGAAAATACGGTTTAGCGATTTCTAAATCACTAAAAGGACCTTATATCAAAATTAAAAATAACCCAGTAATTGATTTTTCAAAACTGGGAGATAATAAACAATGCGAAGATGCTTTTGTGTGGTACGAAAACAAGAAATTCAAAATGCTGGCAAGAGATATGGGCGTTTTTGGAATGGATTACGGACTTTACATGGATTCTGATGACGGAATTCACTGGAATGATCCGCAGATTTCCTATCAGCCGTTAGATAAATATATCAAACAGCCCGAAGCGCCAAAACATTTAAATCGTTACGGACGCGCCGAAAGGCCTCAGTTGTTATTTCAAAACGGAAAACCAACTTATTTATTTACCGCTTCGCAAGGCGGAAAATATGAAACTTCATCAGCTTTTATTTTTAAAATCGTTTAAAAGTCAAAATATGGAAAACACAGTAAGAAATGCTTTTACCATGAAAGTAAAGTCAGGTTTTGAAAACGAATATAAAATACGTCATGATAAAATCTGGCCGGAACTTACTGCGTTACTCTCAGAAAGCGGTATTTGTGATTATTCCATTTTTCTCGATGAACAAACAGGAATGCTTTTTGGTGTTCAGAAATTAAATCCGCATTTTGACCGTTCAAAACTTTCCAGTCACCCGCTTATGAGAAAATGGTGGAACTATATGTCAGACATTATGGAAATAAATCCGGACAATTCTCCAAAAACAAATCCGTTAAAAGAGGTTTTCTATTTAGATTAAATGATTAAATTGTTTTCAATAAAAAAAGTAATATAATAATGAAAAGTACAATCAAACTTTACGTCCCAATTGCATTTTCGGTATTAGTTTCTGCCGGCTGTTATGCCCAGAAAAAAACAGGAAATACAATTGTTTTAAAAAACACTTCAAGTATAGAACTGCCTCAAAAAGCCATTACGATTAAAAGAAATCAGCTTTCTGTTAATAATGATTTAGGAAAATATCCAATTATCATTTATAAAAACGATACAATTCCGGCTCAGGTAAATGATTTAGACGGCGACGGAAAGTGGGACGAATTGTTTTTGGTAACTGATTTTTCTGCAAAAGAAGAAAAGAAAGCAACATTAAGCTGGTCAAATACAGATCCTAAATTTACAATAAGAACCAGCGCCAGATTCGGAAAAAGAGAAGGTAAAAATCTTCCGGTTCATCCAGATACACAAGAAGTTTTATTAGCCAATCAGGTGCATAAAAAATTGGGATATCAAAAATACCAAACCGACGGCCCAACGTGGGAAAATGACAAAGTAGGTTTTAGGCATTATTTAGACGGAAGAAACTGTAAAGACGTTTTTGGTAAAAAAACACCCGGAATTACACCAGAAGATGTGGGAATAAATAGTAAAGGCGCCGTAGAAGATAATTACCACGTAATGCTGGATTGGGGAAGAGATATTTTTCCTGTGGGAAGTTCTTCAGGATTGGGCGGTTTTGCTTTGCTGACCAGCGATAATAAAGTAGCAAGATTGGGAATTTTAGGAAATGACACGATTAACAATATTGAAAAAACAACTTTTAAAATCGTAAGCGAAGGTCCGGTAAATTCTGTTTTACATTACAATTATGAAAATTGGGAAGCATCAGGAAATAAATATCAGGCACAAGAAACAGCGTCAATCTGGCCGGGTATGTACGGTTATAAAAACACGATTTCTATAAATGGATTAAAAGGAAATGATACACTTTTAATTACCCTTTCTAATATTAACAATCAAAACCCGCTGCAGGTAATTGATTCTGGCGATTTTGTATGTTTTATTCAGCATGATAAATTGACGTATGAGCGCCAATGGATTTTAGGAACGGCCATAATTGTTCCAAAAGATGTTTATAAAGGTTATTTTGAAGCTCCAAAAACAGGTCAGCTTACAGATTCATATCTTATAAAACTTTCGGCAAAAAATAATCAGCAGGTAAGTTATTACCCAATTGCCGGCTGGGAATTAAGCCAGGATAAAGGCTTTAAAGATGCCGCTTATTTTACAACCTATGTAACCACTTTAGCCAAACAATTATCAACTAAAATTAAAGTTGAGGTGAAATAACAAGCTATAATTCTAAGAACTTTTTCAAAGCTCTAAGCTTTGAAAAAGTTTAATAACCACAAAACTAACTAACCAAATGAAAACCATTTTTAAAATTCTAATCTGCGTGATTGGCTTTTCTCAGCCGTCTTTTTCGCAGAAATACGTCAATGACACCTTTCCAGACGGAAGCCCGATTACAAATTGGTTTAAAGACTATTCTAAAATTCAATTAAAAGATTTAGGAAAAAAATACACCATAACCGATTTTGGAATTGTAAAAGACAGTACGAAAATCCAGACTGTCGCAATTCAAAAAGTAATCGACAAAGCTTCGGCAAATGGAGGAGGAGTAATCATAATTCCAAAAGGCGTTTTTTTAAGCGGTGCTTTATTCTTTAAACCCAAAACTGCTTTGTATGTAGAAGAAGGAGGCGTTTTAAAAGGCTCAGATAATATTGCCGATTTTCCTATAATGCCATCGAGAATGGAAGGGCAGAATCTGGATTATTTTCCCGCTTTGGTAAACGCTTACGGAGTCGATAATTTCTCTATTTCAGGAAAAGGAACTATAAACGGAAACGGTAAAAAATACTGGGAAGCTTTTTGGCAGAGACGTAAAGAAAATCCAAAATGCACCAATCTCGAAGTTTCGAGACCGCGATTAGTATTTGTATGGAATTCAAACAATGTACAGCTTCAGGATGTAAAACTCATTAATTCAGGTTTTTGGACGAATCATTTTTATAAATGTAATAATGTAAAAATGCTTGATTTGTATATTTTTTCACCGCATATCGAAGTCAAAGCACCAAGCACAGATGCAATTGATATTGATATTTGTAATAACTTTTTGGTAAAAGGCTGTTATATGTCGGTTAATGACGATGCGATTGCTTTAAAAGGAGGAAAAGGCCCTTATGCCGATCAGGATAAAAACAACGGACCAAATTCAAACATCATTATTGAAGACTGTAATTTCGGATTTTGTCATTCGGCTTTAACCAACGGAAGCGAATCTATTTATAACAGAAACGTAATTATGAGAAACTGCAAAATAGACGGTGCTTCGCGAATGTTGTGGCTTAAAATGCGTCCCGATACACCGCAGCGATACGAATATATAAGAGTAGAAGATATTAAAGGAGAAGCCAAAACCGGTTTGGCCATTTTTGCATGGAAACAATTTTTTGATTTAAAAGGCCGCCCGGACATTCCGCTTTCTTATGGAGATAACGTAACGCTTAAAAATATAGATTTAAAATGCGATACATTTTACGGAGTAGAGAACGATCCCAATGTGCGTTTGACCAATTTTACTTTTGAAAATTTAAATATTCAATCTGTAAAAAGCAATATTGACAAAAGCTTAATAAAGGGTGTTGATTTTAAGAATGTGTACGTAAATAAGCAGTTAATCGAGTAAAATTTCCGCACATTCTCAATTCGTTGTATAACTTTGTAAGCGAAAATCTTATATTTTTTAACAATTTTAATGTTTAGTAAAAAATATTTTTACCCCGTGTGTGGTGCGTACATAAAGAGTTATGTTTTAAAATTTGATAGTAAATGTCTGATTAATAGTTTATTGTAAAATGGAAAAAATCAAAAAAATCAAGAGTAAAGATTTAGTTAAATTTTGACTCGAAAAACAATGATAATTTTAACAGCAAATATGTTGTAACTATCAATCAAACTTCTATTTTTGCGCCTTAATTTAATAATTATAAGCATGAAAGATCTATTAGTAAAAATCAACGCCGAAATTGACACATTCAAAGCAGAAGCTGAATCTTTAACTGAAAAAGGTATCAAAGCTGCAGGACCAAGAGCACGTAAAGCTACTTTAGAAATTGAAAAACTTTTAAAAGAGTTCAGAAAAGTTTCTATCGAAGAATCAAAAAAATAATACAACTAAAACCTCGTCACCCGACGAGGTTTTTTTTTGCTCCAGATTTAAAAGGTTTTAATTTTAAAGTTTCAGTTTTCAGGTTTCAAATTGGTTTAGACTCATAATTCACAACTCACAACTCACAATTCAACAACTTTTCTAATACATTCTGCTGCGGTCTGAGCGTTTAAATCAGCACCTTCTTGTCCGGTGTGAGTGTGGTCTTTTGGGAAAAAGGCTTTCACTTTTTCCTTTCCCAAAATTTCATATTTTTGAGCAACAGCGCCGCTCAAATCAATATAAAAAACATTTTCCTGTTCAGCGATTTCCTTCGACCATTTAATATAGGTATCAAATCGTTGTTCTACTTTATCATTTGGCCATTCGTTTCTTGGCGTTAAACTCAAAACAATTGGTATGGCACCTTTTTCTTTTGCCTCACGAATCATTTTGGTCATGTACCAGCCAAAAGTATAAACCGTTTCTTTTGAACCGTCAGGACGAATTATTTCCTGAGATTCGCTTCCAATTCCTTTTAAAGAACCTCTAAACTTCTCTTTGTCAACAGCTCCGGCATCATTATGCCCAAATTGAATTAGAACAAAATTTCCGGGCTGTAATTGGTTTTTAACGTCTTCCCAAAGTCCTTCAGTAATAAAAGTTCTGGAGCTTCGGCCGCCTTTTGCTTTATTGATAACCTCAATTTTTGTATCACAGTATTTAGGAAAAGAAACGCCCCAGCCCACAGCATCAGGATTTCCATTATCGGCCATGGTAGAATCGCCAATTAAAAATACTTTGTTCTTAATGGGAAGAACAATTTTAGGATTTTTTAAAATATAATGTTTTAAAGAATTTTTACTCACTTTCAATTCATTAATAATCACAGAAGCCGACAAAACAGCGCCTTTTGCAGAAGTATGCGTATGATCTCTTTTGTAAAAATAAGTATCCGTTATTTTAGATTCGCCCAGTTTTTCCATTTCAAGCGCCATCTTTTCATTCAAATTAATGAAAGTTACTTTCTCTTTTTCTGCGATTTGTTTCGCCCAAAGTCCGTACGAATTGTCATTTCTCGGAACTTTTCCGTCTTTCCAGTCATTTCTCGGAATCGGAGAACACACAATCGGAATTGCGCCTTTGGATTTTGCTTCACGAATTATTTTCTGAATATACCAGCCGTAACTATGTACAATTTCATGTTTTTTGGTCAGGATATTATCGATTTCCTGTGTTTCATTTCCAATTCCTTTAATCGTTCCTCGCGCACGAAGACTGTCATTTATTGGACCGTCGTCATTATGTCCAAACTGAATCAAAACATAATCACCTTTTTTAAGCTTATCCAAAACCGCGTTCCACAAACCTTTATCCTGAAAAGTACGGCTGCTTGTACCTCCAAGCGCATGATTTTCTACATGAATTTTGGTTGTATCTAAAAACTGACCTATAAAATCGCCCCAGCCCCAAAGTCCGCCCGCACCGTTGCCTTTTCCGTTCTTTACAGTAGAATCGCCTACCATAAATAAAGTAGGTTTATGATCCTGTTTAGTAGTAAAATTGAAAAGTAATAAAGCAAGAAAAACAAAAGCGAATATTTTAATTGATTTCATGTTTTTTAATTGTGAATTGTCAATTATAAATTATGAGTTGTAAGGCTGAGCGGAGCGAAGCCTTTATAGGTAAAATCTAAAATCTAAAATCTAAAATCTAAAATCTAAAATCTAAAATCTAAAATCTAAAATCTAAAATCTAAAATCTAAAATCTAAAATCTAAAATCTAAAATCTAAAATCTAAAATCTAAA
>PJTT01000558.1_pt1 | contig 22112 bp, 18 predicted proteins | sample 1512261 | NCBI WGS metagenome assembly PJTT01 (sample SAMN08177685, study PRJNA422409) | Soil metagenome, whole genome shotgun sequencing project. | isolation source: Soil (2) enriched on wood chips | place: USA: Madison | collected 2015-01-15
AAGGTGAAGCTGCAGCAGGGTGACATCGTGCTGATCCGCACCGGCCGCATGCGCCTGTTCGAACAGCCGAAGGCGTACATGGCCAACCCGCCCGGCATGGGCCTGGACGCGGCGCGCTTCCTGGTCGAAGACAGCGGCGCGATGATCGTCGGTGCCGACAACCTCAGCTTCGAGACCTTCCCCTCGGTGGTGGCCGACGATTACGTGCCGCTGCACACCTACCTGCTGGCCCAGCAGGGCGCACCGATCATCGAACTGGTGGCGCTGGACGAACTGGCCCGCGACCAGGTCTACGAGTTCGCCTTCATCGGCGGCCCGTTGAAGATCCGCGGCGGCGATGCCGCGCCGCTGCGTCCGGTTGCGCTGCCAGTGCACCCGTAACCAGGCAGCACCGATGAGCGGGTAGCCGCCGGCCCGGGTCGGCGGCGCACTTTTGCCCATCCACGCATGGCGTGGATCTACCGATTCGGTCGCCTTTTCTCTATCCACGCATGGCGTGGATCTACTGATTCGGTCGCCTTTTGCCCATTCACGCATGGCGTGGATCTACTGATTCGGTCGCCTTTTGCCCATTCACGCATGGCGTGGATCTAATCATCGGCCTGGTAGATCCACGCCATGCGTGGATGCTTTACCGCTTCAGCAACCTGAAACCCGACCCTCCAATTTTATTAGTAATTCTACTCACAAGGCGAGTAGCATGTCTGGTCCCAGCCCCTGATGCCGGTCTGCCGACACTCGCTCCATGCCAGCCGTTTCCGTCCATTCCTGTCGCTTCCAGCCTGATTGGCCCCTCCCCCGGGGGACCGGCTGATGGGTGCCGTCGTCGCGCTCGACCGCCTGCTGGACGGCCGACAGCTGTGGCGTGGCCCGGCGCGCAATGGGCCGGCCAGCGACCATCTGGCCAGCGGCCACCCGGCGCTGGATGCCCGCCTGCCCGGCGGCGGCTGGCCCGCCAGCGGCCTGTGCGAGGTACTGCAGGACGCCCCCGGCGTGGGTGAACTGGCCCTGGTCTGGCCGGCGCTGGCCAGGCTGAGCCAGCGCGACCGGCCCATCGTGCTGGTCGCCCCACCCTACCGCCCGCACGCCCCGGCCTGGGCCGCGGCCGGGCTGGACCTGGCCCAGCTGCAGATCATCCACGCCACGCCGAAGCAGGCCCTGTGGGCGGCCGAACAATGCCTGCGCTCGGCCGCCTGTGCGGCGGTGCTGTGCTGGCCGCAGCCGCAGCAGGCCGATGACCGCTCGCTGCGCCGCCTGCAGGTTGCCGCCGACAGCGGCCAGTGCCTGGGCTTCGTGTTCCGCGACGTGCGCGCCGCGCGCAATCCCTCGCCGGCCAGCCTGCGCCTGCAGCTCGACCACGGCCAGGTGCGGGTGCTGAAGTGCCGCGGCGGCTTGCCACCGGCGCAACCGCTGCCGCTGGCCATTGCCCACTGAGGCCGCGCCATGCACTGGGCCTGCCTGTTGTTGCCGCAGCTGGCGCTGGACAGCGTGCTGCGCCTGCAGCCGGACCCACAGCGGCCGCTGGTGCTGCTGCAGGGGCCGGCGCAGCGCCGCGTGCTGCGTGCGGTCAGCCCGGCAGCACGCGCGGCCGGCCTGCGCCCGGGCATGCTGCTGTCGGCCGCACAGGTGCTGGTGCAGGACATGCAGCTGCACGACTACGACCCCAGCGCCGAGCAGCAGACCCGCCAGCTGCTGGCCAGTTGGGCCTACGCCTACAGTTCGCAGGTCAGCCTCGATTTTCCGCATGCGCTGGTGATGGAAATCGGCGCCAGCCGTGCCCTGTTCGGTGACTGGCTGAAGATCGAGAAACGCCTGCGCGATGGCCTGCACGAGCTGGGCTTCCGCCACCGCCTGGTGGCCGCGCCCACCCCGCATGCCGCGCGCGTGCTGGCCAACGTGCATGACGGCCTGGGCATCGATGCGCAGCAGTTGCCGGCCCTGCTGGCGCCGCTGCCCTTGTCACGCTGCGGGCTGCCCGCCGAGGCGGTCACCGTGCTGGGCCGCTCCGGCCTGCGCACGCTGGGCGCGGTGCTCGAACTGCCGCGCGACAGCCTGGCCCGGCGCTTCGCCCCCGATGTGCTGCAGCAGCTGGATGCCCTGCGCGGCCTGCCCACCGCGCCACTGCGCTACTACCAGCCTCCCGACCGTTTCGATGCACGCATCGAATTCGAGTACGAGATCGAATCCAGCCAGGCGCTGCTGTTTCCGCTGCGCCGCCTGCTGCTGGACCTGGCTGCGTTCCTGTGTTCGCGCGATGGCGGCGTGCAGCGCTTCGACCTGTATTTCGAACACGACCTGCTGCCGGCCAGCGTGCTGACCATCGGCCTGCTGGCGCCCGAACGCGATGCCGCGTTGCTGTTCGAGATCGCCCGCAACCGCATGGAAGCCTTCGCCCTGCCCGCCGGCAGCCGGGCGCTGCGCCTGCAGGCCGAGCACCTGCCGCCGTTCGTGCCGGCCGCGCGTGATCTGTTCGACACCCGCCCGGCGCAGGCGATGCCGTGGACACAGCTGCGCGAACGCCTGCGCGCACGCCTCGGCGATGACGCCGTGCAGCCGCTGGCGGTGCAGGCCGACCATCGCCCCGAATGTGCCAGCGGCACCCAGCCGGCCGCCAAGCCCCCTGCGTACTGGCCGCTGCGCCCCGGCTGGCTGCTGGACACGCCGCAGCCACTGCGTGACCCGCGCCTGCGCATCGTCGCCGGGCCGGAACGGATCGAATCGGGCTGGTGGGACCAGGCCGATGCGCGCCGCGACTACTACGTGGTGGAGACCGCGCACGGCCAGCGCGGCTGGGCCTTCCGCCCGCGCAACGACCCGCATGCACCGTGGATGCTGCACGGCTGGTTCGGTTGAACCACCATGCATGCCGCCTCCCCTGCCTATGCCGAACTGCACTGCCTGTCGGCCTTCAGTTTCCAGCGCGGCGCGTCCACCGCCGACGAGCTGTTCGCGCGCGCCGCCGGCCAGGGCTACCGCGCCGTTGCGATCACCGATGAGTGTTCGCTGGCCGGCATCGTGCGGGCCTGGCAGGCGGCGAAGACGCACGGCGTCGCGCTGGTCGTCGGCGCCGAATTCCAGGTCGAGGACGGGCCGAAGATCGCCCTGCTGTGCACCGACCAGGATGCCTATGCCGGCCTGTGCCAGCTGATCACCACCTGCCGGCGGCGCGCAGGCAAGGGCGAATACCGCTGCCTGCGCGAAGACCTGCACGACCTGGCCGGGGGCCTGCTGTGCCTGTGGCTGGACCGGCAGCCCGATGCCAGCCACCTGCTGACGCTGCGCACCGCCTTCAACGATCGCCTGTGGCTGGCGGTGGAACTGCACCACGAACACGACGATGTGCGCCGCCTGCAGCAGCTGCAGGCCTTCGGCGAACGCCACGCGTTGCCGCTGGTGGCCAGCGGCGATGTGCATATGCACGTGCGCCGCCGCCGTGCCCTGCAGGACACGCTGACCGCGATCCGCCACCGCTGCAGCGTGGCCGAAGCCGGCTGGCGGCTGTTTCCCAATGGCGAGCGCCACCTGCGCCCGCGCAGCGCCCTGGCCAGGCTGTACCCGCCCGAACTGCTGGCCGAGACCCTGCGCATCGCCGAGCGCTGCCACTTCACCCTGGACCAGTTGCAGTACACCTACCCGCGCGAACTGGTGCCCGAAGGGGAGACCCCGGACAGCTGGCTGCGTGCGCTGGTGGAAAAGGGGATTCCCGAGCGCTGGCCATGGGGCATCCAGCCGGCGCAGCGCAAGCAGATCGAGCACGAACTGGCCCTGATCGCCAAGAAGAATTACGCCTCCTACTTCCTCACCGTGCAGGACATCGTGCGCTTCGCCCGCGAGCAGAAGATCCTCTGCCAGGGCCGCGGCTCGGCGGCCAATTCGGCGGTGTGCTTCGTGCTGGGCGTCACCGAGATCGACCCGGCGCGCAGCAACCTGCTGTTCGAGCGTTTCATTTCCGATGAACGTGATGAGCCGCCGGATATCGACATCGATTTCGAACACGAGCGCCGCGAGGAAGTGCTGCAGTACGTGTTCAACCGCTATGGCCGCGAGCGCGCCGCGCTGACCGCCGTGGCGATCAGCTACCGCGGCCGCAGCGCGATCCGTGATGTCGCCCGTGCGCTCGGCCTGCCGATGGACCAGGTGAACGAGCTGGGCGCAGCGATGGATCATTGGGGCGGCAACATCCCGCTGCCGGACACCCTGCGCGAACGCGGCTTCGATCCGGACACGCCGCTGATGCGGCGGCTGCTGTCACTCACCGAAGAGCTGATCGATTTCCCCCGCCACCTGTCGCAGCACCCGGGTGGCTTCGTCATTTCCGAACACCCGCTGTCCACCCTCGTACCGGTGGAAAACGCGGCCATGGCCGGGCGCACCGTCATCCAGTGGGACAAGGATGACCTCGATGCCACCGGCCTGATGAAGGTCGACTGCCTGGCGCTGGGCATGCTCACCGCCATCCGCAAGTGCCTGGCCATGCTGCAGCAGCACGGCCTGCACGCAGGGCGCATGGATGCGATTCCCCCCAAGGACGAGCAGACCTACGACATGATCTGCGCCGCCGACACCATCGGCGTATTCCAGATCGAATCGCGCGCGCAGATGGCCATGCTTCCGCGCATGCAGCCGCGTACTTTCTACGACCTGGTGATCGAAGTGGCGATCGTGCGCCCTGGCCCCATCCAGGGCGACATGGTGCACCCCTACCTGGAGCGGCGAAGGATCCTGCGCGAGCAGGGTCCCGAGGCCTTGAACGACCCGGAAAACCCGCTCTACCCGCCACAGCTGGAACGCGTGTTTGCACGCACTCTGGGCGTGCCGCTGTTCCAGGAGCAGGTGATGCAGCTGGCGGTGGAGGCGGCCGGCTATACCCCGGGCGAGGCCGATGCCCTGCGCCGTTCGATGGCCGCGTGGAAGCGCCGCGGCGGACTGGAGCCCCATCGCGAAAAACTGCTGGCCGGCATGCTGAAGAACGGCTTCAGTCTCGACTACGGCGAACACCTGTTCGAGCAGATCAAGGGGTTCGGCGATTACGGGTTCCCGGAAAGTCATGCCGCCAGTTTTGCCCTGCTGACCTACAACAGCTGCTGGCTGAAGTGCCACCACCCGGCTGCATTCACCGCCAGCCTCATCAACAGCCAGCCGCTGGGCTTCTACAGCCCCGACCAGCTGCTGCAGGACGCGCGCCGGCATGGCATCACGGTGCTGCCGGTGGACGTGCGCCACAGCGACTGGGACTGCACCCTGGATTTCAGCAAGGGCCCGGCGGCGATCCGGCTTGGCCTGCGCCTGGTCGATGGCTGCAGCGAAGCCGCCGTGCAGGCGCTCATGCGCGAGCGCGCGCGGCGCCCGTTCGACGATGTCGGCGACCTGTGCCAGCGCACCGGGCTGGACCGCCGCCAGCAGGGGCTGCTGGCCGACGCTGGCGCGCTGCGCGGCCTCAGCGGGCATCGCCATCGTGCGCGCTGGGATATTTCCGGCGTGGAAAACCGGCTGCCGCTGTTCGACCAGGCCCGTGCCACCGCCGAGGCACGCGTGGCGCTGCCGCTGCCCAGTGCGTGGGAAGACATGCAGGCCGATTACCGCAGCACCGGCACCACGCTCGGCCGCCACCCGATCAGCTTCCTGCGCGCGCAACTGCGCAGCCGCGGGTGCCTGGACGCTGCACAGCTGGGCGGCCACGGCCATGGACGCCGCGTCCGCATCGCCGGGCTGGTACGCATGCGGCAGCGCCCGCAGACCGCCAGCGGGGTCACGTTCCTCACGCTGGAAGATGAGACCGGCATGGTCAACGCCGTGGTCTGGCGGCACGTGGCCGACCGACAGCACCGCGTGCTGGTCGATACCCAGCTGATGCAGATCGACGGCCGCCTGGAACGCGTCGATGGCGTGCAGCACGTGATCGTGCAGCGCATGCTGTGCCTGGACGAACTGCTGCAGGGCCTGCGCAGCCACAGCCGCGATTTCCATTGACCGCGCGGCCCTACCCATCCGCTTTTGCATCCGCTATCGTCGGCACATCCAAGGAAGGACGAACGATGGCCCGCGCACTGATGCTGACCACGCTGGGGGTTTCGACCCTCGCCCTGCTCGTTTCCGGCTGGACCGCCTGGAACCTGCATCACAGCCAATCGCCACAACGGGTGATCGAAGCCCGTGGCCTGGTCATCCACGATGAGAAGGGCCAGGCGCGCGTCATCCTCGGCGCTCCCGTGCCCGACCCGCTCAGCAAGGGCAAACCGCAGAGCCCGCGTGCCACTGCACTGTCGGGCATGATCCTGCTCGGGCCGGACGGTTCCGAACGCGGCGCCTATGGCACCAGCGACCGAGGTGGCGAAGCGCTGCTGACCCTGGACGATGCCAGTGGCACCACTGAAGTGTTCAAGGTCGTGGCCAATCCCGATCGCGGTGCCAGCCTGATGGTGCGCCACCAGAACAACACCGGCGCCATGCTCACCTCGTGGCAGGGCAAGCCGGAACTGGTGTTCCTGGACGACACCGGCCAGACCTACTACGTGCGGCCGGGCGCCAACGCCGCGCCCTGATCGCCCGGAAATGTTTCTGTAGAGTCGAGCCATGCTCGACTTCCGCTTCTACAATCCAAACGACGTCGAGCAAGCTCGACGCTACAAGCCGCACACCGCCACCAGGTCATCGGCCAGCCTGCGCAGCTCGGTCGTCCCCAGCGCCGCGCAGGTGATGCGCAGCCCATGTGCCGGCGCCGCCACCGCAAACACTTCACCACCGCGCACATGCCAGCCGCGGGCCGCGAGTGCCAGCACCTGCGCGTGGCTGTCATCCGGCAGTGGCAGCCACAGGTTCAGCCCCTCCATCGACAGCGGCGTCTGCATCCCGCGTTCGCGCAGCTGTGCCTGCAGCGACTGCAGCCGCTGCTGGTACCGCTCGCCCGCCGCCGTGATCTTCGCCCGCTGCGGCGCCGATTCCAGCACGGCACTGGCCGCATCCTGCAGCAGATGGCTGACCCAGCCCGTACCGGCAGCCAGTCTCAGGCGCAGACGGCTGGCAGTGGCGGCGTCGCAGCCCAGCCACGCCAGGCGCAGATCCGGCCCCAGCGCCTTGGACAGCGAACGCAGCAGCGCCCAGCGGCGGTCATCGGCCGGCAGCACCGAGTGGTAGGGCTGCTGCGAAAGCAGCGCATAGTGATCGTCGATCAGTACCGCCACCTGCGGGTAGCCCGCCAGCAGCTGGCGCAGCGCCCGCGCCCGTTTCGCATCCAGGCTGGCGCCGGTGGGGTTGTGCGCGCGCGGGGTCAGCAGCACCGTCCGTGCACCGGCCTCCAGCGCAGCGCGCAGCGCCTCCACCTGCATGCCGTGCGCGTCCACCGCCACCGGCAGCACCGCATGCCCGCCCGCCGCCAGCACGTTCAGGCTGCCGAGGAAGCACGGATCCTCCACGGCGATACGGTCGCCCGGCAGCAGCCACGCCGCCAGCAGGCGCTCGATGCCATCCACCGCGCCATGGGTGAGTTCCAGCGCATAGCCGGCCGGACAATGCGGGTCCAGCGAGGCACGGGCCAGGCGCTGCATCCGCGCATCCACCGTGTCCGCCCCGTACAGCCGGGGGGCAGCAGCCTGCAGGCGCAACGCCGGCAGCAGGCGCGGGTCCGGGTTGCCGCCGGCCAGGTCGCGCAGGGCGAGGCCTGGCGCGCTGCCCTCACGGGCCATGGCCTGTGCCGGCCCGCGCACCACCGTGCCGCGGCGGCCGGCAGTGCTGGCCAGGCCGGCACCGTCCAGCCGCTTGTAGGCGGCCGCCACGGTATTGCGGTTCACGCCCAACCGCTCGGCCAGTTCACGCACCGGCGGCAGCACACTGCCCGCCGCCAGCTGGCCACTGCCGATCCCCTCACGGATGCTGTCGAAGATGGCCTCGGCGCTACGCCCGGTGATTTTCATTTTGTCCTATGCCAAACTAAGCCTTGTCCTGTGCCAGTGTATCCCACCCTGGCCACCCGCACTGGAGGTCCCCCATGCCCCTTGCCGCCGCCGACTGGCCCGTCGCCCAGTCCGTCGAACAGATCGCTGCCAACCTGGTCACCGTGCGCCAACGCATCGCCACGGCCTGCAGCCGCGCCGGCCGCGACCCGGCCAGCGTGCGCCTGCTGCCGGTCAGCAAGACCGTCGACGAAGCCCGCATCCGCATGGCCGTGGCCGCCGGTTGCCACGAGCTGGGCGAGAACAAGGTGCAGGAAGCCCAGCGCAAGGCCGAGTCGATGGCCGACCTCGGCGTGCACTGGTCGGTCATCGGCCACCTGCAGACCAACAAAGCCCGCTATGTCGCCCGCTTCGCCAGCGAATTCCAGGCACTGGACAGCCTGCGCGTGGCCGAGGCCCTGCAGCAACGGCTGCAGCTGGAAGACCGCGTCCTGGATGTGTTCGTGCAGGTGAACACCTCGGCCGAACCCAGCAAGTACGGCCTGGAACCGGATGCCGTCGCGGCCTTCGTACAGCAGCTGCCCGCCTTCGACCGCCTGCGCGTGCGCGGGCTGATGACCCTGGCCATCTTCACCCCCGAGATCGAACGCGTACGCGCCTGCTTCGTGCGCCTGCGCGAACTGCGCGACCAGCTGCAGCAGACCGCACCGGCGGGCATCGATCTGTCGCAGCTGTCGATGGGCATGTCCGGTGATTTCGAGGTCGCCATCGAAGAAGGTGCCACCGTGGTCCGCGTCGGCCAGGCGATCTTCGGCGCGCGCGCGACACCGGACAGCTTCTACTGGCCCAGCGCCGGGGAACCCGCATGACGACCGCTGCCGGCAGGCACGCCGTCGTGCTGCAGCACGTTGCCTTCGAAGACCTGGGCACGCTGCAGCCCCTGCTGCACGCGCAGGGCTGGGCCGTGCAGGTGCTGCAGGCCGGCGTCGATCCGCTGGAGCCCGCCGAACACGCGGACCTGCTGGTCGTGCTCGGCGGCCCGATCAGCGTCAATGACACGGCCCTCTACCCGTTCGTGGCCGACAGCATCGCCCTGCTGCAACGCCGCCTGCAGCAGCAGCGACCGACACTGGGCATCTGCCTGGGCGCGCAGTTGATGGCGCGTGCCTTGGGCGCCACGGTCGCGGCCAGTGGCGGCAAGGAAATCGGCTTTGCCCCGCTGCTGCTGACCGAAGACGGCCAACGCTCGCCGTTGCACGCCCTGCAGGGCATCCCGGTGCTGCACTGGCACGGCGAAGCCTTCGAGCTGCCCGAGGGCGCGCTGCGCCTGGCCAGCACGCCGGCCTGCCGCCACCAGGCCTTCGCCGTCGGCCCCCATGCCCTTGCCCTGCAATGCCATCCGGAACTGGATGCCCGCCAGTTCGAGCGCTGGCTGATCGGCCACACCCTCGAACTGGCCCAGGCCGGCATCGATCCCAACGACCTGCGTGCGCAGGCCCGTCGCTATGGCGCGCCGCTGGCCGCTGCAGCCAACGCCATGTTCGCGCAGTGGTTGCAGCACCTGCCGGAGACCCCGTAATGCACTACCGCCTGACCATCCACCGCCACGGCCAGTACTGGGGCCAGTTCGACTGCGAGGGCCCAGGCGCTCTGCAGCATCTGGACGCCCTCGCCGCGCGCCTGCCCGCCGGAGAAGGTTTCCAGCTGCAGCGCCTGAAGGGCGTGGGCGAGGAGCGCATCCTGTCCAGTGGCGCCGATGGCCTGCGCGTGCTGGCGGCACAGATCCAGTACCGGCCGCTCTGAACGGCCTGGCGTGGCCATTGGCCCGGCCGTCATGGGCGGCGATACTCGACCGATGCTCGACGTACCCGCCCATCTGCGCGACATCGCCACGGATCTGCAGCACCGCCTGCGCCGCATCGAGGCAACGCCCCACCCGAACCTTGCCCAGCACCAGATCCAGCTCGACGGAGAAGTGCTGCGCTTCCCCTGCCGCCTCTATGCCGATGGCACACGCCTGATGCGCCTCGCCTCCTCGCTGCAGGGCGACGCGCGCCTGCTGTGCTTCTGCCTGGCGACGCGCCACCCGGACGGCCATCTGCGCCAGCACGCGCTTGAAACGCTGGGCGCGCCATCGGCACCGTGGGTCCTGGCTTTCCACCTTGCGCTGCTCGGCGAGTACGTCGAAGAGATCGCCGTAGCCGTCGAACAGCAGGCGCAGCAGATCGGCCTGGCTGCCTACCTGCCCCTGGTCCGAGCGAACCCTGCCTTCGTGGATCGCTGCATCCAGCGCGCAGCGAGCTACTGGAACGCCTACTACCGATCCCGGCACCCGACGCTGCGCACGTTCCCGGCGCACCGCCTGCTGCTGCAGCTGCGAAGCGCCAGCCGCAGCCCCTGACCGGACGTCCGGCCCCACCCGGCCAGGCCAGACCAGGTCGCGATGATGCAAATGATTCTCCTTTACTGTAAGGTGCAGCCGCTGCCCTTGCCGCCGCGGGCTGTTCCTCCACACTGCCCCCGCCCGCCTTGTGTCCACGCCTGTCGAACCGACGGATGTCGCGCATCTGTGCGCAGCCCATTACCGGCCGCTGCATGCCCACGTCCGCCGCAAACTCCCGCAACGCAGCGACGCCGATGACGTCGTCCAGGAAACCTGGCTGCGCGTCATCAAGGTCGCGGCCAGCGGACTGCTGGGCAACGGCCGCGCCTACCTGTACCGCGTCGCCCACAACCTGATCGCCGACCACTACCGGCAGCGCACGCGCCGTCGCGAAGAAGCGTTGGACGATGCCCAGCTGCTGGCCATCGCCGACCCCGGCCCGCTGCCCGAACAGCGCCTGCTCGATGCCGAGCAGCTGCGCCATCTCGACGCGATCATCGCCGCCCTGCCGGCGCGGTCGCGCCAGGTCTTCCTGCTGGCACGGGTGGAGCAGATGGGGCTGGCCGAGATTGGCCGCCTGCTCGGCATCACCCGGCAGACCGCGCACGGCCACCTGCTGCGTGCACTGGTCGCCGTGCAGCAGGTACCGCAGGCGTGAGCAACGACGCCATCGCCCAGGAAGCCGCCCGCTGGTGGCTGGATGGCCACGACGGCCACCGCGACGAGAACGCCTTCGCCCGCTGGTATGCTGCCGACCCGCGCCACGCCGCGCAGTACCAGCACCTGCAGGCGCTCTGGCAGGCTGGCACGGGCCTGCCCAGCATGCAGCGGCAGCAGCAGCGGCGGCAGCGTCGCCGCCTGCGCGACGCCGGCATCGCGGTCCTGCTGCTGTGTGCGCTGGGCCTGTACAGCCGCCATGTGACTCCACCCGCCGCACAGGTGGTGCGCACGGCCGCCGGACAGATCCGTGACGAAATCCTGCCCGATGGCTCGCACCTGCAGCTTGCGCCCGGCAGCGAGGTACACGTGCGCATCGATGGCACGCGTCGCCAGCTGCAGCTGCAGCACGGCCAGGCCTGGTTCAAGGTCGCCACCGACACCGGCAGGCCCTTCCAGGTGCACACACCCCACGGCACCGTCACCGCACTGGGCACCGCCTTCGACGTCGCCGTGGGCGAGCACGCCAGCAGGGTCGTCGTCACCGAGCACACGGTACGGGTGGACAGCGGCCCGGGCCACGCTGAGGCGGAGGAAGGCCAGCAGATGCGCTTCGATGGCAACGGCACGAGCGCAGCCACTGAGATGGAAAGCGGCGCACTGGCGTGGCGCGAGCGACGCCTGCACTGGGTCTCGGCACCGCTGGCCACGGTCGCACAGGGGCTGGATGCCTGGCACGGCGGCCACACCTGGATCATCGGCCCCGCACTCCGCCAGCAACCGGTGACCCTGCTCGGCAATGCCGATGGCGCTGCCGAAAGCCGTGACCAGCTGGCCACGCAGCTGCACGTGCGCGTGCTGCGCCTGCCCGGTGACGTGCAGGTCTGGGTGGCGCCGCACGACGAGCCGCGCGATGCACCCTGACATCGGCCCTGCCGCCGCGTCTACCCAGGTGAACGACGCCCTGCGTCATCCCCTGGAGCCTTCGATGCTGTGCCACCGCCCCCTCGTTCTTGCCCTCTCGCTGGCGTGTGCCGGCGCCCTGCCACTGCTGCCTGCACCCGCCCGCGCACAGGCGGCCACACGCCATTACGATCTGCCCGCGCAGCCGCTGGCCCAGGCACTGGATGCCTACAGCCGCCTCACGGGCGTGGATCTGGTGATGGCCACCGCACTCCCCGCCGGCCATGTGGCCCCCGCCCTGCAGGGTGACTTCGATGACGCCCAGGCGCTGACCCGCCTGCTGGCCGGCAGCTCCCTGCGACCGCGCTTCATCGACGCCCGCCATGCCACCCTGGAACCCGCGCCGCCCCAGCGCGACGACGGCAGCCGCCGTACCGGCCCGCTGCGCGTGCAGGGCGACACCTCGCGCGGGCCGGCTGCCGGTGCCGGCACCAGCCAGTACGTCGCCCCTCACGCCGACGGCTTCACCCCCAAGGTCGGCAGCGAGCGCGTTGCCATGGCCGAACGCCAGGACGGCAACAGCCTGCTGCGCTCGATGCCCGGCAGCCACAGCTTCCACTCGCGCAGCCAGCCGGGGCTGCAGGTCAACATCCGCGGCATGACCGGCGCCGGCCGGGTCAACACCATGATCGACGGCGTGACCCAGACCTTCCGCAACAACGCCGGGCATGGCTCCGGCGGTCCGTTCGCCTATGTCGATCCGTTCCTGCTGGCCGGCGTTGACGTGCAGCGCGGCGCGGTGGCCGGTGCTGACGGCGCCGGCACGCTGGCCGGCAGTGCCAACTTCCGCACGCTGGACATCGACGACCTGCTGGCCGAAGGCCGCGACTGGGGCCTGCGTGCCGGTTACCGCCACGGCAACAACGGCTACGGCGATGGCCGCACGTTCGCCGGCGCCTGGCGCCACAGCGAGGACGGTGGCGACCGCCAGTTCGGCCTGCTGGCAGCGGCCAGCAGCAGCCGCAGCGGCGAATACGCAACCGCCAATGGACAGAAGAACAGCGCCGACCCGGCCAGCCAGCAACCCAGCAGCTGGCTGCTGAAGGCGCGCCTGCAGCCCAGCGACCAGCACCGGCTGGACCTGAGCCACATGCACTATGAAAACGACTTCTACCACAACTACCCGTGGCAGATTTCCGCGCGCAACCAGCGCGCCAGTTACCACTACACGCCCTACACGCCGTGGCTGGACGTGCGCGTCACCTTCGCCGGCAACAAGACGCATCTTTACTACCCGCCGGTGGAGGATTCCAGCTACATCGGCCGACGCACGCACAGCAGCCTGAGCAGCTGGACCGCAGACAACACCAGCCGCTTCGAGATCGGCCCGGTGCAGGCGCGCTGGAACACCGGCATCAAGCACCAGTCGGACATCTTCGTGGCCGACACCCCCACCCTGCGCGGCGCCAACCCGCAGGGCCGCAGCCAGCTGGACAGCGTGTTCAGCACGCTTGAACTGCAGCATGACCGCTACGCATTGACCGCTGGCCTGCGCCAGGAACGGTATGGCATCAGCGGCCACATCCCGGTCTGTTCGGATGTGCCGGGCCAGTGTGCGGACATCGGCGGCGGCGACATCGACGTGCGCCGCACGCAGCATGCGCTCAGCCCCAGCCTCGCGTTCTCGGTGCAGGCCACCGACTGGCTGCAGCTGTTCGTTGAAGCCTCACGCACCTCGCGCGCGCCGCGCGTGCAGGAGATGTTCTTCGAGAAGATCCCGCTGGAAGGCATGAGCGACGCCGATGGCGTGGGCGCCAACCCGTTCCTGCGCCGCGAGCGTTCGCGCAACCTGCAGTTCGGCGCCAACCTCAGTACCGACTCGCTGCTGGTCGACGGCGACCTGGCCCAGCTGCGGGTCACCCGCTTCGACAACCGCATCCGCGACTACATCAAGCCGCAGTACCTGCTGGTGGTGCATCCGCCGGAAGTGGCGCCGCGGGTGGTGGCCATCGACAGCGACGAGCAGTTGAGCGCCTGGACCGACGTGCTCGATGCCGATGACTTCACCACCACCACCCGCTGGATGAACCAGCCCGGCATCGTGCGCATGCGTGGCATCGAACTGGAAGCCCACTACGCCAGCGAGCATTACCACGCCACGTTGAGCTGGACCCGGTCGCACACCAGCGCGCCCACCATCGAATACGTCAACCTGGAAGACATCACCGCCCTGCCCGACCGCTACTGGACCCTGGACGTGGGTGGCAGCTGGTGGCAGCAGCGCGTGCAGGCCGGCGTGCGTGCCGAGTACTCCGGCCCCACCGAGGAAGGCTACGACTTCTTCCAGACCCGCAAGACCGGCGGCACCGGCGTGCTGCTGGATTTCTACGCCAGCTTCAAGCCCCAGGCCAATACCACGCTGTGGCTGAACATCGAAAACCTGCAGAACAAAGCCTATGACAACAATGCCTCGATCGACAGCATCTTCAGCCCGATCCTGGATCGCGGCAACGGCCGTGGACGGACGGTCTCGATGGGCGTCAATGTGGCGTTCTGAGCGCCGCTGGCTGCTGCTGTGCCTGCTCGCGCTGGCGGGCATGGCCGGGGCGCAGCCGATGCCGGGACGCGTCGTCGACCTGGCCACTGGGCAGGCGCTGGATGAGGCAGGCTTCACGCAGCGCGTGGCCGGGGCGCAGCGCGTGCTGCTGGGCGAGCGCCACGATGTCGAGGCCGACCACGCCGCGCAGCGCTGGCTGCTCGCGGCCCTGCAGCGGCAGCGGCCACAGGGCGCGCTGGTGCTGGAGATGATCGCGCAGGAACGCCAGGCGCGCCTGCAGCGCGTGCAACGCTGGCTGGCCAAGGGCAACCGGACCGACGGCAGCCGCCTGCAGGAACTGCTGGGCTGGGACAGCCGCTGGCCCTGGCAGGCCTATGGCGGCCTGGTGCAGGACGCCTGCGCTGCAGGCATTGCCCTGCACGGCGGCAACCTGTCGCGTACCGAAGTCGATGCGCTGCTGGCATCGACTGAGCCGGTCCGGTTCCCGGCAGCCGACGCGCGGCAGCGGTTATCAGCAGTCGTGCTGGCCCAGCATGCCGGGGCCGCGCCGATGCTGGAGGGCATGCTTGCCGTGCAGCAGGCACGCGACGCGCGCATGGCCCAGGTACTGGCGACGTCGCCCGCACCCGCCCTGCTGGTCGCCGGCCGCTGGCACGTGCTGCGCGGCACCGGCGTGCCCGGCTACCTGCCGCCGGCCACACCAGCGCTGGTGATCGCCTTGGCTGCACCGGGCGAAGCCCTCGACGTTGGCGACGCCGATCTGCTGTGGGTGACCACCGATGAGTGAGCGCAGCGGCCACTGGCAGGCCGTCGCCATCAGCGTCGGCCTGCACCTGTTGCCGCTGTTGCTGCTCGTGCACTGGGTGGCAACCCCGGCGGCACTGCCGCCGCCGGAGCAGGACATGCGCATCAGCCTGCGCCTGGTGGCACCGGCCGCGCCGCCGCAGCCGGTGGAGGAGCGCCACGCCGATACGCCCCGCCCGGCGCAGCAGGCCAGTGCGCCGCAGCCCAGCAAAGCGCCGCCGCCGCCGTTGCCCACGGCTGCGCGCGAAGGCGAACGCGCGGCCAGCGAAACCGGCGGCAGCGGTCGCCTACCGCTGCTGGTTGCCCCGCCTGCCGCAAGCACCAACGCCGCGCCGGCCACAGCCTCGGTCGCCGCAGCACCGCCCACACCGGACGCCCCCCCTGCGGACCTGCAGGCCGGCGCCGCCAGCGACCAGTGGGAGGCCCGGCTGATGGCGCGACTGCAACGCTATCGCTTCTACCCCGCCACCGCGCGCGCACGGCGCCAGCAGGGCACGGCCTGGGTACGGGTCAGCCTGGACCGCAAAGGCAGCCTGCTTGCCCTGCGCCTGGAACAGTCCAGCGGCCAGCCACTGCTGGATGAAGCCGCGCTCCAGACCTTCCGCCGCGCACAACCGCTGCCGCCCATTCCTGATGAGATGAACGCACCGCAGGAACTGGTGGTGCCCGTGGAGTACTACCTGCACCAGGCGGGGTGACAGAACGCAACAGGCCCGCACGTTGCCATGCGGGCCTGCTGTCATTCGATTGCGATGCGGGAACGTCCTCAGCGCGGGCCGAGCACCTTCTGCAGGTCATCGCCCTGCGGCAGGCCGGCGCGGCGTTCGACGCTGCCCTGCTCATTCTGGAACAGGATGCCCGGCGTGCCCTGGAAGCCCATTTCCACCATCAGCACCTGGTTTGCATCCAGCTTGCCCGCCACTTCGCGGCTGATGCTCGGCAGCGGCTTGATGCCACCCCGGTCGAACTGGTGTTCGTTGTCCAGCAGCGCGGCGCTGGGGTCGCGCGCGGACAGGATGGCTGCGGCCTTGGCCGGGCTGTCCTCGCGGATCACGCCAACCATGATGTGGCGAAGCTGCACCTTGCCTGCATCCACCCACGGACGTGCCGCTTCCCAGAACTTGTGGCAATACGGGCAGTTTGCGTCACTGAAGGTATAGACCACGCGCGGTGCATCGGCCTTTCCGTCACGTACCCAGGCACTGCCTTCCAGCTTGGACCACATCTTGGCCGACATCGGCGCGGCCACCAATTTCTCCACCGCCTCGGCGGCCACGTCGTTGCCCTCGGCATCGAACAGGCTGCCCACCAGCACATGCTTGCCATCGGCGGTGACATAGGCCGCCGCCGGCTGCTGGCCGCCGACCACGCCGGCGAAGCCACGCAGGCCACCCGGCGCATCGAACTCGGAAATGACTTCGAAGCCGTGCTTCTCGATGCCCTTCAGCACGGCAGGACGCTCACCCTTGCCTGCCGCAGGGGCCGCCGCAGCAGTCCCGGCAGGCGTCTTGGCCGGCGGCGTCTGTGCCTGGCTGCAGGCGGTAATGGCCAGCAGCATCGGCAGGATCAGGACCGCAGGCGCGGTGCGCAGGGAAATCGACAGCATGTGAACTCCAAAGGGAAATGCCCGCGCAGGCTACCGCAGCCTGCGCAGTTTGTGTTCAAGACCGGCGTGGGTCAGTTCACCCAGGTGCAGATCCTGCAGGCGCCCCTGCGCATCGAAGAACAGGGTCGAGGGATAGGCCCGCACGCCCAGCACGGTCGAGGCAGCGGCAGGCTCATCCAGCAGCACGTCGCGCAGCACAAGGCGCTCCGCGGCCAGGAACTGCTGGACCTCATCGAGGCTTTCGCCCTGGTTGAGAAAGACGAACTGCAGCTCAGGGTGTGCCTGCTGCGCCTGGGCCAGAACCGGCATCTCGCGCCGGCATGGGCCGCACCAGCTTGCCCAGAGATTGAGCACCACCGGCTTGCCATGGAACTGCGCCAGGTCCAGCGGCTTGCCCTGCAGGTCCACCACCTGCACCGCCGGCAGCGACAACGTGTTGGCCTGCCACTGTGCCAGGCCGTAGCTGCCCAGGCCCCACAGCACTGCGCCTGCAAGGGCGCTGCACAGCACCGGAACACGCAGTGAAGGATGCCGGCGCAGGCTCCAGAGGCCCCACCCAAGCGCTGCAACCAGCACCACGGGCACGTGATAGCCACCATCGGCAATCTGCAACATGCTCCAGGGCGCTTCGCGATAGAAGGCGAAATTGGCGGCGATGAAGGACACGCGGCCGCAGAGCAGGCCCACCAGCAGCATGTCCAGCACCCGGCCCGCGCCTGAGGGCCGCTGCGGCACGGGCTGGCGCGACGACCAGAGCCGCGCGATGCCCATCGCCAGCAGCAGACAGACCAGGATCACCACAACCGGCATCGGCACCGGTCCCACACTTGGCATTGCTTCACCTGCACTACATTCCAGAGGCCTGCATGGTCGGAGCGCTGCGCCTGTGTTGCAAGCGCCGCGCTCCGACAATGGCGGTCAGGCCGCGTCGAGCGTCGGCCCGGTGACGGGTACGACCGGCAAAGCACGAGACGCCATCGCAGCGGGCGCCGGCAGTGCGCGTTCTCGACGCTTGCAGCTCACGTGACGGCGGTAATTGGCCGGCGTCATGCCGACAATGCGCAGGAACAGGCGGCGGAACGCACTCTGGTCCGCATAGCCCACGCCCCAGGCCACCTCGTCGATGCTCGCGCCCTGTTGCAGCAGGGTCTGCGCCTTCGCCACCCGCAGACGCTGGCAGTACTCGATGGGACGCAGCCCGGTGGCCTTGAGGAAGCGGCGCTGCAGGGTGCGCGGTTCCAGACCGGAGACCTCGCAGATGGACGGCAGGGTCGCCCCGCGGGCCGACGTGGTGTGCAGCCAGCGCTGGGCCTTGAGCACGTCACGGTCGCCGTGGGCGAAATTGGCACTGAACCGTTCCAGGTCCTGCTGCACGCCCGCCGGCACGACGATGCCCAGCTGCTGCGCCACCGCACTGGCCACGCCTTGCCCGTGCAGGCGGTACAGCAGGCGCAGGCCGAGATAGCGCCATGCCTGCGGGCCGGCCACGGTCAGCAGATCGCCATCATCGACCAGCGTGCGCTCGCTGGGCGCCCAGCTGGCGGCCTGGCCCTGCAGGCCCGGGTGCCGGCGCAGGTCGGGGCCCGCCACGGTACGCCCGGCCAGCAGACCCGCCCGTGCCAGTACGCCCACGCCATCGGCCGCCGCCGACAGCAGGCTGCCGCCGTCGTAATGTGCACGCAGCCAGTCCAGCAACACTTCCTCGGCCCGCACCGAAACCACCGGGCTGACCTGGCCCGGCAGGGCGATCACCGCAGGAATCGCCGCATCCAGCATGTCCGCTCCGGTGACCCGGTTCACGCCGCGGTGGCTGGCGGGCACGATCCAGCGGGTGACCAGCACGCGCGCGCTGGGGCGACGCTGCTGCTGGGCAAGACGGTTGGCCACATGGGCCATTTCAGCCAATACCGAGGCTGCGGAAGGATCTCCTCCCGGGTACTCGACCACGGCCACCTCGACGAAGCCTTCGTTCTTCAGTCCCTCCACACTCCCCTCCTCCATTCGTTCAGGCCGTCGAGCGGCCAGTTCAGGCGAGGGTAGGAACTGCCCCAACAGCGGGGCTATGAAGAAAGTTGCAAAGTGACCTGAATGGGCGAAACCGATAAACCCTTGACTCTTGACCAGACTCCAGGGTTGACAATGGCCCCAGTCATCCAGGAGTTCGCCATGAACATTGGACAGCTGGCCCGCGAGGCCGGGGTGCCGATCGACACCGTCCGCTACTACGAACGCCAGCAGCTGCTGCCCACCGCAGCACGCTCCGCCGGCGGCTACCGCATCTTCGGCGAGCAGGACCTGCGCCGCCTGCGCTTCATCCGCCGCGCCAAGGCACTGGGCTTCAGCCTGGAGGAAATCGCCGAACTGCTGACGCTGAGCGATCGCCACCAGCAGGACATGGCCAGCGTGCGCGATACCGCACAGGCCCGCCTGCTCGACATCGAGCAGCGCATGGCTGAGCTGCAGCGCATGCACGCCGCGCTGTCACAGCTGGTCGACGCCTGCCCGGGCCATGGCGACCTGGAGCAATGCCCCATCCTCGCCGCCCTGACCGAGGACAACGCATGAACAGCGGGCACTCGCATCCTGGACATGCGCACGGCGCGGCAACGGGCGGCGGCAGCTGCTGCGGCGGCGCGAAGAAGGCGCCACTGGCGGTGAAGGATCCGGTCTGCGGCATGGACGTGGACCCGGCCACCAGCGCCCACCACGCAAACCACGGTGGCCGTGACTGGCATTTCTGCTCGGCACGCTGCCGCGAACGCTTCCTGGCCGACCCTGCCGCCTTCGACGGCAGCACGCCCGCAGCCAGCGCCCCAAAGAAGGCCGGTGGCTGCTGCGGCGGGCATGCGGCGCCCGCCGCTGGCACCGCCACGGTGAAGGACCTGGTCTGCGGCATGGACGTGGATCCTGCCAGCACCGCGCACCACGCCCACCACCAGGGCCAGGACTACCACTTCTGCAGCGGCGGCTGCCGGCGGAAGTTCATCGCCGACCCGCAGCGCTATCTCGATCCGTCGTCCTACGTCGCACCGGAGGTGCCTGCAGGCACGCTGTACACCTGCCCGATGGACCCGGAAATCGTGCAGGAAGGCCCCGGCACCTGCCCGATCTGCGGCATGGCGCTGGAACCGATGATGCCCAGCCTGGACGATGGCGAGAATCCGGAACTGACCGACTTCCGTCGCCGTTTCTGGGTCTCGCTGCCGCTGAGCGTGGCAACGATGGCGCTGGCGATGCTGGCGATGACCCCGTTGCTGCACGCGCTGTCGCCCACGCTGCGGGTGTGGATCGAAGGCGCGCTGGCCACACCCGTGGTGCTGTGGGCCGGCTGGCCGTTCCTCGAACGCTGGGCACAGTCGATCCGCAACCGCAGCCCCAACATGTGGACGCTGATCGGCACCGGCGTCATCGCCGCCTACGGCTACAGCGTGGTGGCCACGGTCGCACCGGGCGTGTTCCCGCCTTCTTTCCAGCAGCACGGCCACGTGGGCGTGTATTTCGAGGCGGCGGCGTTGATCATTTCGCTCACCCTGCTTGGCCAGCTGATGGAACTGCGCGCACGGGCCAAGACCTCGGCGGCGATCAAGGCGCTGTTGGGCCTGGCACCGAAGACCGCGCGGCGGATCGATGCCGATGGCAGCGAACATGACGTGGAGCTGGCATCGGTGAAGGCGGGTGACCGCCTGCGGGTGCGCCCCGGCGAGAAAGTGCCGGTGGATGGCCGCGTGCTGGAAGGCCGTTCGACGCTGGACGAATCGATGCTGACCGGCGAACCCGTGCCCGTGACCAAGCAGGCCGGCGACAGCGTGATCGGCGCGACCCTGAATGGTTCGGGCGCGCTGGTGATCGAAGCCGAGCGCGTGGGCGACGACAGCATGCTGGCGCAGATCGTGCAGCTGGTGGCACAGGCGCAACGTTCGCGCGCGCCGATGCAGCGCATGGCTGACAAGGTGGCGTACTGGTTCGTGCTGGCGGTGCTGGCCGTGGCCGCGCTGGCGCTGTTCGGCTGGGGCCTGTTCGGACCGGAGCCGTCGTGGACACACGGCGTGCTGAGCGCGGTGGCGGTGTTGATCATCGCCTGCCCCTGTGCGCTGGGGCTGGCCACGCCGATGTCGATCATGGTCGCCACCGGCCGCGCCGCGCAGCACGGCGTGCTGTTCCGCGATGCCGAAGCGATCGAAGCACTCGGCAAGGTCGATACGCTGGTGATCGACAAGACCGGCACGCTCACCGAGGGTCGGCCCGCGTTCGACGCCGTGCGTGCCAGCGATGGTTTCGAGGATGCGCAGGTGCTGCAGTGGGCCGCCAGTCTCGACCAGGGCAGCGAACATCCGCTGGCCGAAGCCATCGTCGCCGCTGCACGCAGCCGTGGCTTGCCGCTGCTGGCGGTGGAGGATTTCGATTCGATCACCGGGCTGGGCGTGCAGGGTCGCGTGGAGGGCCGCGCGATGTGGCTGGGCAACACGGCATTGATGGCCGCGCAATCGGTGCAGGTGACCGCACTGCAGGAACAGGCCGATGCCCTGCGCCGACGCGGTGCCAGCGTGATGTACCTGGCGGTGGACGGCCAGCTCGCCGGACTGCTGTCCGTGGCGGATCCGATCAAATCCACCACCGCCGAAGCCATCGCCGCACTGCACCGCGACGGCCTGCGCATCATCATGGCCACCGGTGATGGCCTGCTGACCGCACAGGCGGTTGCATCCACGCTCGGCCTGGACGAAGTACACGGCGAAAGCCGTCCCGCCGACAAGGCCGCACTGGTGCAGCAGTTGCAGGCACAGGGTCGCGTCGTGGCGATGGCCGGCGATGGCATCAACGATGCCCCTGCCCTGGCCAGTGCGAACGTCGGCATCGCCATGGGCACAGGTACCGACGTGGCGATGTCCAGCGCACAGGTCACGCTGGTGAAGGGCGATCTGCGCGGCATCCTGCGTGCGCGCCAGTTGTCGCGTGCGGCCGTGCGCAACATGCGCCAGAACCTCGGCTTCGCCTTCCTCTACAACGGCCTGGGCATTCCGGTCGCGGCCGGCGTGCTGGTGCCGTGGGGCATTTCGCTGTCGCCGATGCTTGCAGCGGTGGCGATGAGCCTGAGTTCGGTATCGGTCATCAGCAACGCGCTGCGCCTGCGCGCACAGTGCCTGCCGCCCGGCTGACATCGGCGTCGCAACGGACGTGAAGAAAAGTGCAACAAACGCTTGCCAACCCCCGGGGGCACAGCTATTATTTCGCTCCTCAGCGACGTGGGGCCATAGCTCAGCTGGGAGAGCGCCTGCATGGCATGCAGGAGGTCAGCGGTTCGATCCCGCTTGG
>PJTT01000560.1_pt1 | contig 22062 bp, 17 predicted proteins | sample 1512261 | NCBI WGS metagenome assembly PJTT01 (sample SAMN08177685, study PRJNA422409) | Soil metagenome, whole genome shotgun sequencing project. | isolation source: Soil (2) enriched on wood chips | place: USA: Madison | collected 2015-01-15
CAGCCGCGCGAGCTGAGCGAAGGCGCGCAGATGGTGGCCAACCGCCTGCGCAAGAACCTGAAGAAGTTCAAGAGCTGGCGCGCGCGCGAGGACATCACCTGCTTCCGCGCCTACGATGCCGACCTGCCGGAATATGCGGCGGCCATCGACGTCTATGAAGAAGACGGTGGCCAGCGCCGCACCTTCCTGCACGTGCAGGAATACGCCGCGCCGGCCGCGATCCCGGAAAACGACGTGCGCCGCCGCCGCAACGAACTGCTGGCGGCCGCGCGTGAAGTGTTCGGCGTGCCGCCGGAGCAGGTCTCGATGAAGTCGCGCGAGCGCGGCAAGGGCGGCAGCAAGTACGGCCGCTTCGAACAGCGCGACGAGTTCATCGTGGTGCGCGAGAACAACGCGCTGCTGCAGGTGAACCTGTTCGATTACCTCGACACCGGCCTGTTCCTCGACCACCGCCCGCTGCGCCGGATGATGGCCGAGCAGGTGCGTGGCAAGCGCTTCCTCAACCTGTTCTGCTACACCGGCGTGGCCAGCGTGCAGGCGGCGGTAGCCGGCGCGGCCAGCACCACCAGCGTCGATCTGTCGGCCACCTACCTGCAGTGGTGCTACGACAACCTGGCGCTGAACGGGCAGGGCGGCAACCAGCATCTGCTGGTGCAGGCCGATGCAATGGCCTGGCTGGAAGGCGACCGCGGCCAGTACGACGTGATCTTCTGCGATCCGCCGACGTTCTCGAACTCGGCCCGCGCCGATGACTTCGACGTACAGCGCGAGCAGCTGAAGATGCTGCGTGCCGCCGTGGCGCGCCTGGCGCCGGGCGGCGTGCTGTACTTCTCCAACAACTTCCGCCGCTTCAAGCTGGAAGAGAACGCCATCGCCGAGTTCGCCCAGTGCCGCGAGATCACCGCACGCACCATCGGCCCGGACTTCGAGCGCAACGCCCGCATCCACCGCGCGTGGGAACTCAAGCGGCTGGGCTGACCGGTAGCGCCGGGCCATGCCCGGCGTAGTAGATCCACGCCATGCGTGGATGGCCCTACAACACCAGCAACCGACCCGGGGCATGGGCCAACGGCCAATGCCCCTGTTCGTACAGCGCGATCACCGGTTCCCAGTGCGCCGGCAGGCCAAGGTGTACTTCCAGCAACCGCTGCCGCGCGGCGAACATCGCCGTATCGCGAGCAACCAGATGCAGGTCATGTGCATCGCAGCGCAGGGCCGGCAGGTCGAAGGCGGACAGCACGCGCATCAGGGTGCGGTTGAGTTCGCGGCGGGGTTCGGCCAGCTCGGCGGGGCGCGGCAATGCGCCATGGAACGGATCCGGGTCGCCCAGCACGCTGGGCATCCACTCGAAGTCGTCAGTCTCAATGACCTGCAGCGCTTCGGCCAATGACCCAACGGACGCAACCCCCGCAGTCGCGGGCCGTGTCTCGCCCAGGCGGGAAAAGAAGCGGATTCCAGCGATCCGTTGCAGCAGCGCAGTTGATTCCATGCAGGGAATTGTAGGCCGGTAGCGCCGGGCCATGCCCATGGTAGATCCACGCCATGCGTGGATGGCGGCTACAGCAACGCCACGACCAGCCCGGCTACCGGCAGCACAACCGCCAGCGGTGCGATCCACGCCGGGCGGTACGGGTACAGGCCGAACGCCAGCGGCATCCCGGCCAGGGTCAGCGCACCCAGCCACAGCACCGGGCCCATCGCCCAGCCGTGGTCGACCACGCACAGCGCGAACGCGACCGTCAGCAATGCCCAGCCCAGCACGCGCCACTGCGTGCGCCGTGCCGGCGTGGCCGCCGCCTTGCCGTGCAGGTCCTGCTGGTGCTTTTCCATCGCCAGCGACAGCGCGGTGAACGCGGAGAAGGACAGTGCCAGGGCCAGCAGCATCATGCGCTGGCCTCCGCTTCGGTTGCCGCAGGCGCAGCCGGTGCCTTGGCTGCTGCAGCAGCGGCTGCCGCGCGCTTCTTCTTCTCGGCCGCGCTCAGCGGCGGCGTCCAGCGCTGCATGCGCCAGCCGCACATCGCCAGCATCGCGCCGAAGGCCAGCATCGACAGGTCAAAGCCGGCCAGCACCCAGTCACCGTTGACCAGCGTCACGCCCAGGTGCGCGTGGGTGGTCAGGGCATTGACCACCGGCACCAGCGCGAACGCGGCCGCGCCGATATACAACTGCCACGCCCACATCATCCGCTTGGGCCAGAGGAAGGCGGCCAGCAGGGCCGCACCCCAGGCATAGAAGAACACGTTGGCCTCGGCGTTGGAGCGCTCGGCCATCTCCAGCGGCAGCAGGCGGTTGCCCCAGAAGTACGCGGCAAACGCGATCGGCAGACCAGCCACGGCACCGATGTTGAGCGCATCCACCAGGCGCAGGCCGAAGCCGATGCGCCCGCTCTTGGCATGCTTGGGTCGTTCCTTCACCGCCCACAGCACCACGCCGCTGGCCACCATCAGGCAGCCGGTCAGGCCGGACAGGAAGAACAACGCGCGCAGGCCCCAATCGGCGAAGCGGGCCAGGTGCAGGCCGTACATCACGCCGCGGGTCGCGGTGGCGCCGCCGGAGGGCGGGCTCTCTTCCAGCAGGGCGCCGCTGGCCATGTCATAGCGCAGCGCCGGGGTATCGGTGGACAGCCGCTTGCCGTCGCGCTGGCGGATGTCGATGACCGCGTTGGCGGCGCCCGGGTTGGTCACGGTGAAGCCGGCCACTTCCACGCCCTTCCAGTGCGCGCGCGCGCTGTCCAGTAGCTGCGCGATCGGCAGCGGTGCCGCGCGGCCCTCGGCCGGCGCGCTCACTTCGGGCATGCCACCAAAGGCCTCGGCGAAGAACTTGTCCTCGTCCTGCGGGTAGGCCACCTTCACGCCCCACGGCAGGTACATGATCATCAGGGTGACGATGCCGGTGTAGGTGATCATCGCGTGGTAGGGCAGGGCCATCACCGCGCTGACGTTGTGGAAATCCAGCCACGACCGCAGGCCCTTGTCCTTGCGGAAGGTGAAGAAGTCCTTGAAGATTTTCTTGTGGGTGATGACGCCGGTGATGATCGCCACCAGCATGAACATCGCGCAGAAGCCCACCAGGTAGCGCGCCCAGTACACCGGGATGTAGTGCAGGTCGAAGTGCAGGCGGTAGAAGAAGTCACCGCCACGGGTTTCGCGCGCCTTCAGTTCGCCGCCGGTGTTGGGGTCCAGCGTCGCATCGCCGAACGCACCGCGACGGCCCTTGGAGGGATCGGCCTGGTCGGCCGGTACGCGCCAGAACGTGCTCATGGCCGGGTTGCGCGGCTGCGGCAGCGTCACGTACCACATCTCGGCATTGCCGGCCTTGTCCTGCAGGAAGTCGATCGCGCGCTGCGCGGCAACGTCCGTGCTGACCTTGGCGTTGGGCAGCTCCGGGCGCATCCAGCGGCTGATCTCTTCGCGGTAGTAGCTGGCGGTGCCGGCCATGAAGATCAGCAGCAGCAGCCAGCCGACCAGCAGGCCGGTCCAGGTGTGCAGCCAGGCCATCGATTGGCGGAATCCGTTCTTCATGCCCAGGCCCCCAGCAGGCGCGATGCGGCGGCCAGCAGCAGGGTGGGGCCGACGATGCCGACCCAGGCGCGCAGCGCACTGCGGGTTGCGAAGGCCCACAGCGCGGCGCAGGCGGCGACCACGATGGCCAGCAGCATGCCGGTCAGCACGGCCTGGCCACGCGCGGCGGGCAGGGCCACGGCACAGAACACGCTGGTCATCGAGGCCAGCGCGTAGCCACCGAAGATCGCGGCCAGGGAACGGGACAGCACTCCCCAGCGTTCGCTGGCGAAGAAGGTGCTGAGGCGGGAGCTGGCAAGTTCGGGCGAGCGGTCCACGGCGGTCCTGCAGGTTCGTAGGAAGAAAGGCCGGCGCACCGAAGTGCGCCGGGGGTGGCCATCCGTGGCCGGGCACCGGTCGCAGAACCGGCGCCATCCATCAGGGCATCAGAGCTTCCAGCGCAGCGTCACGCTGACGTTGCGCGGTTCGCCCCAGTACACGCCGTTGTAGAAACCGACGTTGTTGTAATACTTCTTGTCCAGCAGGTTGCTGATGTTGAGCTGGGCGCTGAAGTTCCCGTTGAAGCGGTAGCCGCCGGCCAGGTTCAGCAGGTAGAACGCGTCCTGGGTGATGTCGGCCCTGCTGCCATCGGCCTTGGTGCTGGTGCGCCAGATGCGGCTCTGCCAGGTGGCACCGCCGCCCAGCCAGAAGCGGCCATCGATGCCGCCGGGGCGCCAGCTGGCGTTGAGGCGGAAGGTGTCCTGCGGGGTAGGGGTGTTCTGCAGCACACCGGCCTGGCTGCGGCTGACGGCATGGGCAAAGCCGGTCGACAGGTTCCAGCTTTCACCCAGGCTGCCCTGTGCTTCCACTTCCCAGCCGTGCACCTTGTTGCCCTTGCCGGTGGAGCGGTAGGCCTGGGTGCCGTCCGGAAGCGAATTCGGCGGCACCGAATCATCGACCTCGGCCACGTTGTCCTTCTCGCCTTCGAAGATCGCCGCGGAGGCGTTCAGCAGGCCGCCGAAGAACTCGGCCTTCAGGCCGCCTTCGTACATCTTGCCGACCACCGGCTCCAGGTAGCTGCCGTTCCTGTCGCGATAGTTCTGCGGCGCAAAGATGTCGGTGTAGCTGGCATACGCGCTGAGCACGCGGTTGAAGTCGTACACCACGCCGGCGTACGGCGTGGTCTGGTCCTTGGGCTTGTAGCCGGTGCGCGTGGTGCCCGTGCGGTTGCCGCTGCTGTCGTAGCTGTAGCGCCAGGTCTTGGTTTCCCAGTTGCCGTAGCGGACGCCGGCCACGACCAGCAGCGGGTCGGCCAGGCGCAGGCGGGTGGCCACGTAGGCCGCCTGCTGGCGCAGCTCATCCTGCGAACCGAGGTAGCCCGGGCGGGTCACCGACAGCGGCGCGACATCGCCGGTCCAGTGGCGCCAGTCGGGCACCTGGGCGTAACTGGCGGGGTACGGATCGATGGAGGCCGCGGGATACTCGCCCTTGCGCACCGACTGGCCTGCGCCGAACACCACTTCCTGGGTGTGGCCGAACAGGTCGAAGCTGCCGGTGGCGTTCACGTCCACCACATCCATCGTGCTGTCTTCCACGAAATTGCCAATGTAGGCGAGCACGCCGGTGCCATCGGCACGCGGGTAGCCCTGCGCGCCATACCAGACCGCGCCATCGGTGTTGCGCTTGGCACGGCTGATCGCGGCCTTCACTGACCAGTGGCTGCCCAGCTGCTGTTCCAACCGCGCGAAGGTGGTCTTTTCCACGATCGGCCAGCTGCTCCAGGACGCAGACAGGTTGGTCGAGCGCGGCAGGTTGGCCGGCGTCCCATCCGGGCCCCAGTACGGCACCACGCCCCAGGTCACGCCGGTGGTGTGCGGCGACTGATACTCATAGCCCACTTCGAACAGCGTGCTGTCGGTCAGGTCGGCCTGGACGATGCCGTAGAACACATCCTTGTCGAGCTTGTAGACATCGCGGAACGAATCGCTCTGCTGCTTGGCGGCGACCACGCGCGCGCGGATGCGGCCGTCCCAGGCGATCGGGCCGCCCAGATCGGCTTCCAGGCGCTGGTTGCCCCAGCGGCCCAGGGTCAGGTTGGCGCCCATCTGGAAGGTGTCGGTCGGGCGCTTGCGCACCATGCTGATGGTGCCCGAGGGATCGCCGGCACCGGTGGTCAGGCCGGTGGCACCGCGGATCACTTCGATGCGCTCGTAGATCACGTTGTCGGTGTTGGTCTTGATCGACCCACCGAAGGTGTTGAGCATGCCGTCGATCTGGAAATTGGTGATGTTGTAGCCGCGCGACACATAGTTGATGCGCTCGCTGTCGGTGACTGCCACGTGCACGCCGGTGACCTGGCCCATCACATCGGACAGCGAGAACAGGCCCATGTCGTCCAGGCGCTGGCGGGTGATGACGGTGACCGACTGCGGCGTCTCGCGCAGCGACAGGTCCAGCTTGGTCGCGCTGCGGGTGTTCTTCACCGTGTAGCCGTTCTGGATCTCGCCGTCGGCGGTCACCTTCACCGTGTCCAGCGTGCGCGCATCGGCAGCGGACGGTGCATCGGCGTGGGCCAGCGGGGCACACAACAGCGTGGCCAGGGCCAGCGCCAAGGGTGAAACGGCGGGAATGTTCGATCGGGCCATACAGTGCGATTCCATGCAGGAGAAAAACATCAGCGATGGAATCCATGCGTGCGGGCGCCTGCGCGGATTCGCGCGACCCGAGGCATCTCCCATCGCCACGCGCTGACGGCCAGGGCCGTCGGCGCACGAGGAGCCGGGGATGTACACGGGCGGAAGCGCGGTGGGGGCGCCAGGTGGCTGAGCGTACAACCGATCAGTAAATGATAGGCATTCGCATTTCGTTAATCAAGCACGGCCTGTCCGGGGCAGGTGCCCCAGGCTTCAGCGTGATGCGCAGGCGCGGGTGACTTCGTCGTTGAGTTGCCGTTGCGGCGTGCGCGTGCCGAACCACTCGGCCATTTCCCGACGCGTGCGGGCTTTGTCGCAGGCCTCGGCGTTGCTGGCGGCCTCGATCACGGCGCCAGTGCCCTGCGGCGCACTGCGTCCGGCATTGGCCTGCAGCTGGCGACGTGCATCGCGCAGCTCGCGGTCCACCCGTTCCGATTCCTGCCAGCTCAGCTTGGGATCACGCACGATCGGCCGCGTCACGCCGGTGTCCTGCCCACTCGGGCACGGCACGGTCTGGTAGACGGTACGGCCACCGTCGTTGCACTTGTACACACGCTGCGCGCACGCATCAGCGGCCGCCGCCAGCAGTGGCAGCAACACCCATATCCTTCGCATGGATCCCCCCACGGGCCACCCTGGCCCGCATGGCGCGGGAGCATAAGGAGTGTGACCCCGGTCGCGCAACAACGGGATCCGGCCCCGTGCCGACCAACGGTCGGCACCCACCAACCATCCGACCCCGTGCCGACCAACGGTCGGCACCCACCATCAGCAGCAGGTTCCAACAGCTCGCGGGAAACTGTCAGAGGCGGGGCGGTGTGGGTGGGCAGGACCGTTGGCGCCATGGATGGCGCCATCGAGCCCCCATGGACGGGTTTACGGCGTGTCCTGGCCACCCACACCGCCCCGCCATCCCACGGAATGCAGGCTTTTGACGTTGACGTTGCCTCTGCGGGTGCAGGGCGCAGCCCTGCCGGAAAACCCACTCAGAACCTGAACACCACCGTCGCCGCATGCAGCAGCAGCCCGATCAACCCACCCACCAGCGTGCCGTTGAACCGGATGAACTGCAGGTCACGCCCCACGCTCAGTTCCAGCTGCTCCACCAGGTGCCGCTCGTCCCAGCCCTTCACCGTTTGCGCGATATGCGTGGTCACGCCCTCGCGCAGGCGCTCGGTCAGTCGTTGCGCCCCCTCCAGCAGATGCTGGTTGAGGGCATCGCGCAGCGCCGGATCGGCCTGCAGCGTCGCACCCAGCGACGCCAGGCTTCGCTGCAGGTGGCCGACCAGCGCCGAATCCTCGCGCTGCAGGTCAGCGCGCAGGCTGGCATGGATGCGCGCCCACAGCCCCTGCACGTACTCCTGCAGGGCAGGGTGGTCGATCATTTCCTGCTTCAGCTGCTCGATGCGTTCGGCCAGCGCCGGGTCTTCGCGCAGGCGCTGCACGTAGTTGCCCAGCCAGGTCTCGTAATCCTGCCGCAACGGATGCAGCGGTTCGGCCAGCACCTGCTGCAGTTCTTCCAGCACTGCCCGCGCCAGCCGCGCGGCCAGGCTGTCACCGATCTCGTCGATCGGCTTGACCCAGTTCACCGTGCTCGACAGCGTCGGCCACTCGCGCTGGATGTAGCGCACGATCAACTGCGAGGCGCGCTCCTTCACTTCCGGCTGCTCGAGCCAGCGGCCGAGCCGCTGCAGGCCTTCGTCCAGCACGCGCTGGTGGCGGCCATCGGCGGTCAGCAGCGCCAGCAGCTCGCCGGCGGTGGACGCGGCGTTCCACTGCCGCAACTGCTGCACCACGAAGCTGTGCAGCTGCCGGCGTACGGCGCCTTCGTCGAAGAAATCCAGGGCCTGCAGCGCCCAGCCGCGGGCCATGTCGGCCAGCATGCGCGAACGCGCCGGATCGGCCAGCCAGCTTCCAAGGCGGCTGGCTGGGTCGAATACCTGCAGCTTGGCCAGCAGCACGCCTGGTTCCAGGAACTGGTCGCGCACGAACAGGGCGAGGCTGTCGCCGATGCGTTCCTTGCTGCGCGGAATGATCGCGGTATGTGGAATGGGCAGGCCCATCGGCCGCCGGAACAGCGCCACCACCGCGAACCAGTCGGCCAGCGCGCCGACCGCAGCGGCCTCGCAGAAGGCCGATATCCAGGCCCAGCCACCGCGCTCGCCCTGCCAATGGCTGACCGCAAACCCGGCCAGCATCAACACCAGCAGGCCGAGGGCGATGGCTTTCAGGCGGCGCAGCTGCGCGCGGCGCGGATCGATGGCAGACGTCATGGGGAGAGTCTACCTGCCGCACGGTGACGCTGATCTGTAGAGCCGAGCCCACGCTCGGCTGCTTCTGCTGCGGTGCACGGCAGCCGAGCGTGGGCTCGGCTCTACAGCGGCGCGTCTTCCCATCGGTAGCGCCGGGCCATGCCCGGCGGCGCGGTTACTGGGTTTCGAGCTGCCTGCGCAGCGCAGCCAGCTGCGCGCGCAGGGTGTCGTTCTCGCGGGTCAGGGCGACCACACGGCGGCGCAGGGCCGGTGCATCCTCGCCCAGCTGCTCCAGTGCGGATAGCACTTCGGCATCGCGGCTGGCGACCTCATCCTCGCTCGGCTCCTCGAAATCCATCTCGGCCGCTTCAGGCTTGGGTGCGCGCGGCTTGCGCTTGGAATCGCGCACGCGCTTGGCGGCCTGCTTCAGCTCGTCCTTGCCACCGGCGGCGGCCGCGCGCTGCTCCTCTTCCGGCAGGTCGGCCACGGCCGCAGCCGCGCTGATCGAGATCACGCCGGCCTTCACCGCTTCCACCACCTCGGCCGCGGCCTGGGCGTGGATGCGCTCGATCATGCCCACCTGGCTGGTGCTCAGCTTGGCCTCGCGGGCCAGCTCGGCGCGGCTGACTTTCGGTGCCGGTTCCCACGGCGGGCTGTCTTCGCCCGCGTCGTCGGCCGGATCGGCGGTACCGTCGCTCTCACGCTGCAGCTGCGCCTGTTCCACCTGCTTGCGCGCAGACAGGATGTCGCGCTTGCGCAGGGCCAGCACGCCGCGCTGGAAGTCGGAGACGCTGCGGCGGCCCAGGTGCTGCTCGATCATCCACAGGTGCACGTCTTCCATGCTCTGGAAGCGGGTGTTCTGCACTGTGTTGAAGGGCAGGCCGTGCTTCTGGCAGATGCCGAAGCGGTTGTGGCCGTCCACCAGCACATCACCCCACAGCACCAGCGCGTCGCGGCAGCCCTCGGCCAGGATGCTGCGCTCCAGCGCGTCGTGTTCGTCCGCGGTCAGCGGGTCGATGTAAGCCTTCAGTTCTTCTTTGACGACGATGTCCATGGGCACGGCAACAGTCAGGAGCGGAACCGACCATTGTACCCGCTCGCTGCTGCCGGCCCGGCCTCAGGCGGTGGCCCGGATCATCTCGCCCAGGGTGCCGGTGATCTGGTCGATCTGTGCCTTGTCCACGATCAGCGGCGGCGACAGGGCAATGATGTCACCGGTGCAGCGCACCAGCAGGCGGCCATCGTGGAAGCAGCGCCGGTACACCTCGTAGCCACGGGCACCGGCGGCATCGCGGCGCGGCGCCAGCTCGACCGCACCCACCAGGCCGAAATTGCGGATGTCCACCACGTTGGGAAGCCCCTGCAGGGCATGCAGGCGCTCCTGCCAGTACTCGCCCAGCTCGATGGCGCGCTCGAACAGGCGTTCCTCGGCGTGGATGTCCAGGGTGGCCAGGGCCGCCGCGCAGGCCAGCGGGTGGCCGGAATAGGTATAGCCATGGAACAGCTCGATGGCCTGCGCCGGTCCCTGCATGAAGCTGGCATGCACCGCATCGCCGACCAGTACCCCGCCCAGCGGCACGGCGCCGTTGCTGACACCCTTGGCGAAGGTCAGCAGGTCCGGGGTGACCCCGAAGCGCTGTGCGGCGAAGGGCATGCCCACCCGGCCGAAGCCGGTGATGACCTCGTCGAACACCAGCAGGATGCCGTGCTGGTCGCAGATCTCGCGCAGCCGTTGCAGGTAGCCGGGGGAGGGCAGGATCACCCCGGCCGAGCCGGCCACCGGCTCGACGAACACGGCGGCAATGGTCGACGCATCGTGCAGGGCGATCAGCCGCTCGAGGTCGTCGGCCAGCTCGGCGCCGTGGCGCGGCAGGCCCTTGCTGAACGCGTTGCGCTCCAGGTCCAGGGTATGGCGCAGGAAGTCCACGCCGCCCAGCTGCAGGCCGAACTGCCTGCGGTTGTTGGGCAACCCGCCCAGCGCCATGCCGCCGAAGCCCACCCCGTGGTAGGCCTTCTCGCGGCTGATGAAGCGGGTGCGCTGGCCCTCGCCACGCAGGCGGTGGTGGGCCAGCACGATCTTCATCGCGGTATCCACCGCCTCCGAGCCGGAGCTGGTGAAGAACACATGGTTGAGCCCGGCCGGTGCCAGTGCGGCCAGCCGCTGGGCCAGGGCAAAGGCCGGTGGCGAGCCCATCTGGAAGGCGGGCGAATAATCCAGGGTGGCCGCCTGTTCGGCGATGGCCTGGACGATGCGCGGGCGCGCGTGGCCGGCGTTGCAGCACCACAGGCCGGCGGCGGCATCGAGGATGCTGCGCCCGTCGATGTCCTCGTAGTGCATGCCCTCGGCGCGCACCAGCATGCGGGGGGCGCCCTTGTACTGGCGGTTGGCGGTGAACGGCATCCAGTACGCGTCCAGTGAATCGGGACGCTGGGTGGCCAGCGCATGCGGGTCGATCGCGGGGTTCTTCATGCCGCCTCCGTCGGTTCCGATGCAGCGACTGTAGCGCAGCCGCGTCACCGCGGTGACAGCGCCGCAGGAGGACGGCCGCATCACGGCCGCGGCGGTATAAACGGGGCAATTGCTGCCTGGAGCCGGACATGGCTGACTTCCCCGACCGCACCCACTGGCAGGCGCTGGCTGGCCAGCTGGCCATTCCCACGCAGGCCTTCATCGATGGCCGCTACGTGGACGCGGCCAGCGGCGCCCGTTTCGACTGCATCAGTCCCATTGATGGCCGCGTGCTCGGCCAGGTGGCCGACTGCGATGCGCAGGACGTGGAGCGCGCGGTGGCAGGGGCGCGGCGTGCCTTCGATGCCGGCCACTGGTCGCAGGCCAGCCCGGCGCAGCGCAAGCGCGTGCTGCTGGCACTGGCCGCGCTGGTGGAACACCATGCCGATGAACTTGCCCTGCTGGAAACCCTGGACATGGGCAAGCCGGTGCGCGATGCGCGGCGCGTCGACCTGCCCGGCGTGGTGCGTTGCCTGCGCTGGACCGCCGAGGCAGTGGACAAGCTGTATGGCGATATCGCGCCGACCGGCCCGCACGAACTGGGCCTGGTCAGTCGCGAGCCGGCTGGCGTGGTGGCGGCCATCGTGCCGTGGAATTTCCCGCTGCTGATGGCCTGCTGGAAAATCGCGCCGGCGCTGGCGATGGGCAATTCGGTGGTGCTCAAGCCGTCGGAGCGCTCACCGCTGAGCGCGCTGCGGCTGGCCGCACTGGCCGCCGAAGCCGGGTTGCCCGACGGCGTGCTCAACGTGCTGCCCGGGCAGGGCATGTACGTGGGCGAACCGCTGGCGCTGCACATGGACGTGGACGTGCTGGCCTTCACCGGCTCCACCGCCACCGGCGCGAAGCTGCTGCAGTACGCCGGCCGTTCCAACCTGAAGCGGGTGTGGCTCGAGTGCGGCGGCAAGAGCCCGCACCTGGTGTTTGCCGATGCGCCGGATCTGGATGCGGCAGCCAAGGGCGTGGCGCAGGGCATCTTCTTCAACCAGGGCGAGGTCTGCACGGCCGGTTCGCGGCTGCTGGTGGAGCGTTCGATCCGTGACGATTTCGTACACCAGGTGGTGGCCTATGGCCGGCGCATGCAACCGCGGCATCCGCTGGAGGCCGATGCGCCGATGGGGGCGCTGGTCGATGCTGCGCACATGGACAAGGTGCTGGCCGATATTGCCCGCGCCGAAGGCGACGGCGCACGCCTGCTGCTGGGCGGGCAGCGTGCCGAGGTGGAAGCGGGTGGCTGCTATGTGCAGCCCACCGTGTTCGACCAGGTGCGGCCGGAGCAGGCGCTGGCCCGCGAAGAAGTGTTCGGACCGGTGCTGGCGGTGCTTGGCTTTGACAGCGAAGCCGAGGCGGTGCGGTTGGCCAACGACAGCCGATACGGGCTGGCGGCCGGCCTGTGGACGCGCGACCTGGGCCGCGCGCACCGCGTATCGCGGCAGCTGCGCGCGGGCAGCGTGTGGGTGAACGGCTGGGATGGCGGTGACATGACCGCGCCGTTTGGTGGCTACAAGCAGTCGGGCAATGGCCGCGACAAATCGCTGCACGCGTTCGACAAGTACAGCGAGATCAAGGCGACCTGGATCCAGTTGTAGCGTCGCGCCGCCGGGCATGGCCCGGCGCTACCGGCTTGGTGGAACTGAGCCATGCTCGGCTGCGCTTCGCGAAAGGCACTCGAGCAAGCTCGACTCTACGGGCACCGCGCGCTCACCACGAGCACCGCATCACGCAGCGCCTGCCGGTCCATCTCCTCCACCGCACCCTGGAAATAGTCCATGTCCTGCTTCCGCAGCTGGCAGGGGTCGACGATATACCCCGGCGGCCACAGGCCCAGCAGCTGTGCCACGCCGTGCACGATCTGTTCGGGCGTCATCGTCCTGCGGATGCGGAAGTAGTTCCGTCGCGGCGCAAAGGCCGGGTGCACCTCGCGGCGGCCGGTCAGGCGTGGCGCCACGCCCGCCGCCGTGATGCCATCACCGCCATCAATGCTGCCGGCCGGCAGGCCCAGCAGGAGAGGTGCCTGTGTCGGCGTGCTGTCGCTTTCCACATCTGCCTGCGGCAGCGGTACAGGCGCGAGCCGCCGCGCGGGGCGGGCAGGCGTCGGTGCCGCCGATGCCTCGGCGGGCACGTCGCGGGGCGGGATTGGTTGCGGCAAGACCGGCAGCCAACGCAGGCTGATCCGTTCATCATCGCCGGGCGCCGTGCCGGGATGGCTGCCCTGCCACAGCCACGCGCCCAGCAGGGCATGCAGCAGCACCACGAACAGGCAGGCCACCGTGCGCGGCAGCAGCGGTGAGTCGGACCAGCGCAACGCAACCACAGGGGCCATCGGCAAGCATCCATGCAGGGACCGGTGGCGCAGCGTAACCACTGCACGGAAAAATTTCGTTGGCATCGGTGTCGCCTGTAACCATCGTCCCGTCCGGCCGCCCGTGCGTGGCAGAATCGGTCGATCCACCTTCCACGCCTTGCCGATGTCCTCGATCACCGCTGCCGCGCCGCCCGTGAATTCCCCCAGCCGTGTCCTGCTGGCCAGCCTCATCGGCACCACCATCGAGTTCTTCGATTTCTACATCTACGCCACCGCGGCGGTGCTGGTGTTCCCGCACCTGTTCTTTCCGGAAAGCAGCGACAAGGCGGCCCTGCTGCAATCGCTGGCGACGTTCGCGGTGGCCTTCATTGCGCGCCCGGTGGGCTCGGCGGTATTCGGCCACTTCGGTGACCGCATCGGCCGCAAGGCCACGCTGGTGGCGGCGCTGCTGACCATGGGCCTGTCCACCGTGGCCATCGGCCTGCTGCCCACGCACGCGCAGATCGGGCTGTGGGCGCCGGCACTGCTGGCGCTGTGCCGCTTCGGCCAGGGCCTGGGCCTGGGCGGGGAATGGGGTGGGGCGGTGCTGCTGGCCACCGAGAACGCGCCGCCAGGCAAGCGCGCCTGGTACGGCATGTTCCCGCAGCTGGGCGCGCCGTTGGGGTTCCTGCTGTCGGCCGGCATCTTCCTGCTGCTGGGCCGCTGCCTGGGCCAGCAGGATTTCCTGCAGTGGGGCTGGCGCATTCCGTTCGTGGCCAGCGCACTGCTGGTCGGCCTGGGCCTGTGGGTGCGCCTGAACATCCACGAGACCCCCGATTTCCAGCAGGCGCTGGAGCGCAAGGCACCGGTGCGGTTGCCGATGTGGACGGTGCTGCGTGACCACTGGCTGCCCATGCTGCTGGGCACGCTGGGTGCGTTCGCCACCTTCGTGCTGTTCTACCTGATGACGGTGTTCAGCCTGGGCCACGGTACGGCAGTGCTGGGCTACAGCCGCGAGCAGTTCCTGCTCATGCAGATGGGCGCGATGCTGTTCTTCGCGGCGGGCATCCCGCTGTCGGCGCGCTACGGTGACCGCTGGGGCACGCGCCGCACGATGGTGTTCGCCAGCCTGCTGATCCTCGGCTTCGGCGTGCTGTTCGCGCCGCTGTTCCAAGCGCACAGCCCGTGGCTGGTGTTCACCTTCCTGTGCCTGGGCCTGTTCCTGATGGGCCTGACCTACGGCCCATGCGGTACCTTCCTGGCCGAGATCTACCCGGTGGAAGTGCGCTACACCGGCGCCTCACTGTCGTTCAACCTGGCCGGCATCCTGGGTGCGGCCCCGGCGCCTTACCTGGCCACGTGGCTGGCGGAACGCTTCGGCCTGGTCGCGGTCGGCTACTACCTGTGCCTGACCGCGGTGGCCACGTTGTGTGCGCTGCTGGCGCTGCAGCGGCGCGCCCAGCTCAACCAAAGACACGCTTGAGCGTGCGGCCCAGCCAGCCGCCGCTCTGGTGCTCGCGTGCGAACTGGTTCAGGTGCGCCTTGACCTGCTCGGCGTAGGCCTGGTCATCGCCGCGGATATGGTTGAACAGCCAGCGCGAGAGCATCGTGCGCAGCTCGTCGGTGATGTCCTCGCCCGCCTTGAAGCGCAGCCGGTACTCGGCCACGCGCTTGATGAAGATTTCATGCACGCGCTTGTGTGCGGCACAGAACGGGTAGCCCGCTTCCTCCATCAACTCTTCCTCGAACGCGAAGTGGGACATGGTGTAGTCCACCACTTCGTCGATCACCTCGGCCACCACCGCCGTCTGCAGCCCAGCCTGCGCCACGTGCAGATGGTTGAGCATCTCCACGATGCGCCGATGTTGCTGATCGATCACATCGATGCCGATGTTCAGATCGTCCTGCCATACCAGTAGTGCCATCCCCGGCTCCCCTTCATTCTCATGTCGGGGCCGACTGTAGGGCGGCCGCGCTCAGGCGGCGTTGATCTGGATCAAAGCGCGCCGGCCATCGCCGCTTCGCGTGGGCGCAGCGGGCTGGCCACGGTGGTGCAGCTGACCCGGTTGCGGCCGGCGGCCTTGGCCAGGTAGAGCTGGCGGTCGGCTTCGGAGATCAGCCGGTGCAGCGCATCGCGCTGCGGGCGCAGGCAGCACAGGCCGATGCTGACGGTCATGCGCAGGGTGGCGGTGCCGATGTCCACTTCCAGCGCGGCGATGCGCTGGCGCAGCTCCTCGAAGTAGACGATGGCTTCATCCTGCTCCATCTCCGGCACCAGCAGGCAGAACTCTTCGCCGCCGAAGCGTGCGATCAGGTCCTGGCTGCGTGCGTGGTCGCCCACTGCACGTGCCACTGCGCGCAGCGCATCGTCGCCGGCCTCGTGGCCATGGGTGTCGTTGATGTGCTTGAAGTGGTCGATGTCGATCATCGCCACCGCCACGCACTGGCCATGCAGCTGCAGCTGCGGCAGCTGGCGCTGGCTCTGTTCCAGGAAGCAGCGGCGGTTGGGCAGGCCGGTGAGGAAATCGCGGGTGGCCAGGTCCTGCAGGGTGCCGATCAGCTCCAGCTGGTCGACGTTCTGCGAAACGCGGCAGAAGAACTCCTCGCGCGAAAAAGGTTTCCGCAGGAAATCGTTGGCGCCGTTCTTCAGGAAGCGCGGGATCAGCGAGGCGTCGGTGTTGCCGGAGATGCCGATCACCGCCACCTTGTCGCGCGAACGCAGGGTACGCAGGCGGCGGGTGAATTCCACGCCCTGCATGCCCGGCATTTCCTGGTCGACCACCGCCAGTCGGATCGCCGGGTGTGCCTCGATGGCTGCCAGGCCTTCGGCGCCATCGGCGGCCTCGAACACTTCATGGCCGTACATGCGCAGCAGTGCGGCGGCGTAGCCGCGGGCCGACGGTGAATCATCCACCACCAGCGCGGCGATGCGACGGTTGCGTTCGAGCCGCTGCACCAGCCACACCAGGTAGTCGACGCTGCCGGGCGTGTTCTTCAGCACGTAATCGATGATCTGCTGCTGCAGCACGCGTTTGCGCAGGTCTTCGTCATACACGCTGCTGACCACCACGGTGGGCAGGTCACGCTTGAGGAAGAACTCGACGACCGCATCGCGGTCACCGTCGGCCAGCACCAGCCCGGTCAGGACCAGGAACCAGCCGCGTTCGTCGCTCAGCAGTCGGCCCGCCTCGGCCAGGGTGGAGGCCACCACCACCGGCAGTTCCAGACGCTGTTCAATGGCTTCGCGCAGCATTCCAGTGAACGCGCGTGAGTTCTCCACCAGCAGGATCCGCTGCGGAAGGGGGTCGGCCAGGTCGCCATCGACAACGACCTGCGGGAGGACGGGCATGGTGCGGAGGCTCACGTGAGGGAGGGGCGCTCGGGATGGATAGCGGCGGTTGCGGAAGAAACTTTAGGGAAATAGGGTGCAAGTTTCCGTCAGGTGCCATACGCCTGCCGCGAAGGGGTTAGTATCGCGCTGAGGTTCCCGACATCAACTTCGACCTGGAGGTCATTGTGCGATTCCTACGTTCTGGTGCAGCTAGTGGAATCATGTTGCTTGCCGTAGCGCCCGCTTATGCTGGAGGCCCGTCGGATTTTCACGGAAAGCCGCTGGCGACTGCCGGGCTGGGACAGTCCGCGCCGCTGGCTGTCAACCTGAGTCAGGATCCGGCGTGGTTGCTGTATGGATTCCAGCGCGACGGTGTCATGTACCTGCAGGTCAATGACCTGACGGGGAACGTGCAGTTGATCATCGGCAACGCCGGTGGCACCTACTTCGTGCTTCCCGCCGGGAGCAATTCGGCGAAGGTGTCGCTGCCCGAGCAGCGTATCGGCGTGCCCGCCGGAGCCGTTCGCTCGCAGATCTACCAGTCAAGCGACTTCTCGCTGGTCCGCTACCGGAGTGGCGATGAGGTGGTCTGGTCGGTGGAAGCTCCATGAGCTTCAGATGATTCAGACGGGGCGGCGCCGGACTTCACGGCGCCGCCCTGTTTTCAGGCCCGGGTCTGGGAGTGCTCCCCGTCGAAGGAGGCACTACGATCTGCCGGATGAAACGACGGAAGAGGCGCCGGTGCTCCTGTCTCGATCAACGCAATTCTGATCCGGTTGCGTTGCGACTGCACCGAGCCGCCATACGCCATCGCGCGGCCCGCCAAACGTTCGATGGCCGCCTCGCGGGTTTCCGCTGACAACGCGCGGTAGCCGTCCAGCAGTGCGACGGACATCAGTATGCCGCGACGTGAGCCGACACCGCCGCATCGCGCACGAACCTGGATCTGGCCGGTTTCATGGTTGAGCAGCAACGAAACCGCGTCGTTGAGAGCGCGGTAGGCGGCCAGCTGCAGGCCAGTGCTGAGCTGGCAAGGGTCACCGAGAAGGCGCGGACGCAGGACTCGATTGCTCAGGTCCCAGGCTTCGCGAACGCCGCCTGCCTGAAGGGCAACGTATAGACCCAGATGTTCCAGCGCTGCGGGATACACCATGCTTGTCTGTTCGCGGAACTGTCGTGAATGGACCGAAGCCATGTGTAACAGGCTGTTTGCGACAGTTGGATGTCCCTGCGCGCTCAGCCAGTTCGCGACCTCATCAAGCGAGGTATCAATCCCATCGCCCAACTTCCTGAGGTGTCGTGCGCGTTCGCGAAGGTCCAGCTCGCTTGCGACAAGAGAATTGCGCGCGTGCTTGAGCGCATCTCGTTCGCCGACTTCACCCAGCCGGGAACGGTGATAGTAATGGGAGATGCGCGATCCCAGCACCAGCAATGCAACACCGGTGGTGGCCATGACCTGCTGGGTTGCGAAAGCGGCTGAATCAAAGGCGCCGGTGTAAGGGCCGGGAGTGGAAAGCCCAATGATCAGGTTGAGGGATGGAACGCCGATGGCAGCACCACGCCAGCCATACAGGCAGGTCATCACCACCACGGGTATCACCATCATCAACTGCATGGACGTTTTGGCGTTCACCTCGTCCAATGGCAGCTGTGCCGCGTAGAGTCCCAGCACGATCATGACGGTAAGCGCCGCCCCTGCCTGAAGGACGAAGCCCCGTGTCCAAGCAGGATGGGTGCTTCGGCGTATCCACAGCAGTGCCAGAGGCGCGAGAGTGAGGATGCCGATGAAATCGCCGACCACAAGACGTGCGATGCTCGCCAGTACGGGCATCGCCGGAGGCACCGGCCATAGCAGGTGTGCCAGCACCAGGTTGAGTGACGTGACCGCTACGGCACATGAGGCAGCAACGGAGATAAGCCACGTGTTCCTGCTGGAGGTCATGAACTTTCTGTGCAGATGCACGATCAGCATGACGGCGGGCATCAGCAAGGTCGAACCCAGCACTACCCAGGCCGGTCCATACTTTTCGATCATGGGCACGCGCATCTGCGCGAAATAGGCGTACTCACCCAGCAGCAGATAAGGCCATAGCCGCGGGGGGCAAAGAAGAACCGCCGCGACGCGGACCCCCGCAGGAAGGTAGAACTGATCAAGGGAAAGCTGCCGTGCGCCCCAGCATGCAATCGCGTACAGCGCAGCCAGGGCAAGACCTGCCGGATGGATGCGCAACTTCAACTGCAGGCCTTCATTCCACCAGTTCAATCGTACTTCCCCTTCCTGTCTACGTACCCTGTCAGCTTCCATTCGCCGCGGGCCCCGGTTGGACCGACGGTATCGGCAGGCGTCCGAATATGCAATCGCCGCACGCCTGAATTCCACAAGTGAGAAAGTCATCACACCATTGGTGTGATTTACCTGAATTACCCTTCAGCGGAAACGCGGCAGCCCTTTGATAATGAGGTCGTTTTGATTGGTGCGTGTGCCGGGATAATCCGACCGCGGCCGTGCTACCACATCGCGTCGCGCAGCTTGTACCAGGACATCGCCGCCACCAGCAGCGGCATGCGCAGCAGCCGGCCGCCCGGGAACGGCGCGTGCTGCAGGCGCTGGAACACATCCAGCCGTGCGCTCTGGCCGTCGATGGCGGCAGCAATCACTTCGCCCGCCAGGCCGGCGGCGGCCACGCCGTGCCCGGAGAAACCCTGGGCAAAATAAAGGTTCCCGTCCAGCCGGCCCCAGTGCGGCGCACGGTTGCGGGTGATGTCCACATAGCCGCCCCAGACCTGCTCCAGGGCCACGTCGGCCAGCTGCGGGAAGACCTGGTGCATGCGCCGCTGCATCACCCCGCGCAGCCCCGGCGGCGGCAGCGCCGAATAGCTGGCACGGCCACCGAACAGCAGGCGGTGGTCATGGCTGAGGCGGAAGTAATCCAGGGCCCAGGCGGTGTCGGCCACCGCCATGTCGTTGCGGATCAGCTGCCGCGCGCGCTCGGCGCCCAGCGGCGCGCTGGCGCCGATATAGGTGCCGACCGGCATGACGCGGCACTCCAGTTCCGGCAGCAGCCCCTGCAGCAAGGCGTTGCCAGCCACCACCAGGTGCGCGGCACGTACGCTGCCCTGCGCGGTATGCAGGGTGGCCTGCGCGCCTCGCTGCACGCGGGTGACCGGTGAGTGTTCGTGGATGGCCACGCCGGCTGCGCGGGCGGCATCGGCCAGGCCGCGGGCGTAGGCCAGCGGATGCAGGTGCGCGCTGAGCGGGTCGAACATCGCGGCGCGGTAACGCGGGCTGTCCAGCTGGGCGTGCAGGACGTCGCGCTCCCACCATTGCATGGGGTAGTCGTAGTGGCGCTGCAGGTGTTCGCAGCCGGCGCGCAGGTCGCGTTCGTGGCGCGCGCGGATCGCCACGCTGGCATGGCCTTCCACCCAGTGGCAGTCGATGCCGTGCCGCGCGATGCGCTGGCGCATCGACTGCACTGCCTCGCGCGACCAGTCGAACAGGTGGCGGGCGTCGTCGCGGCCGAGCTGGCGTTCCAGCTCATCCACCTCGCAGCCGTAGCCCACCAGCGCCTGGCCGCCGTTGCGTCCCGACGCTCCCCAACCGATGCGCTGCGCTTCCAGCAGCACCACGCGGTAGCCGCGCTGGGCCAGCTCCAGTGCGGCGGTCAGGCCGGTGTAACCGGCGCCGAGCACGGCCACGTCGGCCTGCACCTCTCCCCGCAACGGCGGCAGCGCGGCCGGCTCGGGCAGGCTGCTGGCGTACCAGCTCGGCGGGAAATCCGCGCTCACGGCAGGCCTCGCGGGCGCGCGATGCAGGGACAGGGCGGGGGAGGGCGATCACTGTTCACCCGCATAGTCTGGCCGATACGCGCGCGCTGGGGTGTGACGGCGACGACTTGCCGCCCGCGCGTGCCGACGGGTATTTTGGCTCCACGCCAAGGAGTTTCCCCATGCGCCGCCTGCCCTGGGTGGGCCTGCCCACCGACAGCACCGTGCTCGGCCATCACCGTTTCGCGGTGGCTGGGGAAAAGTACGTGCGCGCGCTGGTCGATGCGGCGGCGGTCACTCCGCTGGTGCTGCCCAGCCTGCAGCCGCCGCTGCCGGCCGACGACTGGCTGCAGGGGCTGGATGGCCTGCTGTTGACCGGGGCGGTCAGCAATATCGAACCGCAGCACTATGAAGGCGGCCGCAGCTGGCCGGGCAACCTGCACGACCCCGCGCGCGATGGCAACGCCTTTGTCCTGCTGCAGGCCGCGCTGGCGCGGGACCTGCCGGTGCTGGCGATCTGCCGCGGTTTCCAGGAATTGAACGTGGCACTGGGCGGCAGCCTGCATCCGCAGGTACATGCAGTACCCGGGCTGTCTGACCATCGCGAGGACCCGCAGGCGCCGGTCGAGGTGCAGTATGGCCCGGCGCACGCCGTCAGCCTGGCCCGGGGTGGCTGGCTCGCACAGTGGCAGGGCAGCGAGCGGGCACAGGTCAATTCCGTGCATGGGCAGGGCATCGCGCGGCTGGCCGATGGCCTGCAGGTGGAGGCGTGGGCCGATGATGGCCTCGTTGAAGCTGCACGCAGCAGCGACCATTGCTTCGTGCTCGGCGTACAGTGGCACCCGGAGTGGCGTGTCATGCAGGCGCCGTTCTATCACGCTATTTTCCGTGCTTTCGGCCAAGCTTGCCGGCAGTACCAACAGAACCGACTGGATTCCCGATGAGTTCCCGACCTCGCCCGCGCAAGACGGCCACGCCCCCCGCACCGCAGGAAAGCAGCCTGCTGCGCTGGCTGAAGGAGCGGCGCATCACCGAGGTCGAATGCCTGGTGCCGGACATCACCGGCAACGCGCGCGGCAAGATCATCCCCGCCGACAAGTTCTCGCACGACTACGGCACGCGCCTGCCCGAAGGCATCTTCGCGACCACGGTCACCGGCGAATTCCCTGACGATTACTACGACCTGACCTCGCCGTCGGACTCGGACATGATGCTGCGGCCCGACCCGGACACGGTGCGCATGGTGCCGTGGGCGGCCGATGCCACCGCGCAGGTCATCCATGACTGCTACACCAAGACCGGCGAGCCGCATGAACTGGCCCCGCGCAACGTCCTGCGCCGCGTGCTGGCCGCGTACGCCGAACTGGGCCTGCGCCCGGTGGTGGCGCCGGAGCTGGAATTCTTCCTGGTACAGAAGAACACCGACCCGGACTTCCCGCTGCTGCCGCCGGCCGGTCGTTCCGGGCGCCCGGAGACGGCGCGGCAGTCGTATTCGATCGATGCGGTCAACGAATTCGATCCCATCCTCGACCTGATGTACGACTACGCCGATGCGATGAAGCTGGACGTGGACACGCTGATCCACGAATCCGGTGCGGCGCAGCTGGAAGTGAACTTCACCACCGCAGATGCGATGGACCTGGCCGACCAGGTGTTCCTGTTCAAGCGCACCATGCGCGAGGCAGCGATGCGCCACGGCGTCTACGCCACCTTCCTGGCCAAGCCGATGGA
>PJTT01000562.1_pt1 | contig 21998 bp, 20 predicted proteins | sample 1512261 | NCBI WGS metagenome assembly PJTT01 (sample SAMN08177685, study PRJNA422409) | Soil metagenome, whole genome shotgun sequencing project. | isolation source: Soil (2) enriched on wood chips | place: USA: Madison | collected 2015-01-15
AACATTAGTTGTGAAGGTTTTTTTATTATTATATCCAATATCCAAGCGCATTTTCGACAAGAAAACGCGCTTTTTTTGTGCCTGTAACTCAAAGAATAGTTGCTCACAAAGGCACAATGGCACAAAGAATATTTATTTAGCCACGTAAATCCTTTGGAAGGTGCTAACTTTCTTCTTGCAGGTACTCTAAATCCTTTTGCGGGCGCTATATTTCTTTCCGCAGGTGCTATAATTCTTTCCGCAGGTGCTATATTCCTTTTTGCAGGCGCTATATTTCTTTCTGCGTACGCTACATTTCTTTCCGCAGGAAGCATATTTCTTTCCGCAGGCGCTATATTCCTTTTTGCAGGTGCGATATTTCTTTCCGCAGGAGGCATATTTCTTTCCGCAGGAGGTATATTTCTTTTTGCGCAGGAAAAATAGCGGTTAGAGAGCGTAAATGGCAGCGACGTAGTCTGGAGGAAACGCGGAGGGGGAGTACTTACAATGGCACAATGGCACGAGGAATAGGACGATACAAAACGCGTATTGGCCGTAACACCTGCGTGAGCGATAGTAGTGGATATGGGGGGGCTATTACCTGAAAGGAGGCGATAGGGGATTACATAACTAATTGCGGCGGCGACAACCGCCCATAGCAGCGGATAGCGCGACCCGCATCATGCGGGGCACGCCCTAAAGGGAAAATAGCACAATTGAATGTTCTATCTTTTTGCTGTCGCAGTTTTCCTCTTCTTGACTGGTGCTCGTTTGACTTTTCGCTTGGCTGGGGCAGTGGTGGTATTCTTACTTGTTGGTTTGCTGAGGCTGGCTTTGAGTTGCTCGAGTAGTGAAGATACTTCTTGTGGTAGTTCTTTTTTGTTTGCGACTTTCTTGGACACTTTGCCGCGGGCTTTCGCACGAATAAATTTCATGAGTTGAGCGGCATATTCGTCTTTGTAGCCGCTGATGTCGAAAGGTGCGGCCATACTATTGACCAGCGAAACCGCCATTTTTAGTTCCGCTGCATTTAATTTTTCGGCGCCTGGTATGTTGTAGTCTTGTGGTTCGTTTATTTCCTGCTCGAAGTGTAGCTTGTTGAGCAAAAGGGCATTTTTGTAAATCTTGATGACACATAAATGTTGCTTGTTGCGCATTACATAGGAACCAAGACCAACCATACCTGATTTCTTCAAAGCCTCTCGTAGCAGTACATAGGGCTTGTGCTCTTTAGATGCTGGCTCGAGATAATAGCCCGCATCAAAATAGATAGAGTCAATCTCCGACTCTTTTATAAAGGATAGGATGTCTATTCTTTTTGTCTTTTCGGCAGCAGCGCGCTCAAAGTCTTTGTCGTCGAGTGCCACATAATTGCCATTAACTTTGTAACCTTTTACAATGTCTTTCCAGGCAACTTCTTTTCCGGTCGACTCACTCACACGCTTGTACTTAATATTGCTCAGGCTTTTTTTATCGAGCATATCCAGCTTGAGGTTAGAAGCACTTACTGCGCTATACATGCGCACGGGTATATTTACAAGTCCGAATGCGATGGTTCCGTTCCAGATGGGTTTTGGCATAATGGTCGCTTTTTAATAACTACGTTTGATAGCCTGAAAATGTTGGTTTGAGACGGAATGTAGAATCATCCAATAGAAATATTTTCGAGCCTTGAATATGCTTCTATTATTCTTTTGCTGATATTTGCGCAGCATAAAATAGCCAGTGTAAAGAGAATTAATTAGCAGAAAAGGCCACAATTGTTTTACTACAAATTTTATTAAAATACTCATAAGCATTTATCATGTTTACATTAGAAGAAATTAAAGAAGCGCACAGTAAAGTGAAGTCGGGCGCTGACTTTCCTGCCTATATCAAAGAGATTAAAGTCTTGGGTGTATTGGGTTACGAAACTTATGTTTCGGACGGACATACAAAGTATTTTGGCATGGATGATTTTGAAATAGCTACCCCGCCTAAATATGAAACGCTGGAAATAGCAGAGCAGTCGGATGCCGAGCAGTTTAAAGCAGATTTAAAAACCCATCAACAAGGTGGTACCGACTATAAGACTTTTTGTAAAGATTGTGCAAAGTCGGGTATATTGAAATGGGTGGTGGATATGGCTGGTAAAAGTTGCACCTATTATGATGTAAATGGCGAAATAGCCTTGGTAGAAGTGATTCCGGAGTAAATTCGCATTAAGTTACATTGCCTATTTCCATCATCGTTGCAACCAACGCAAATGCTTACATTGCAGTCCTAAAAATTATTCTTGTTGAAAAATAAAACATCCTTTTTTTGTCAGAATTGTGGTTTTGAAAGTCCGAAATGGGCGGGCAAATGCCCGTCTTGTAATTCCTGGAATTCTTTTGTAGAAGAGAAAGTGGAGAAGACGACTTCGGGCAAAAATGTAATAGCAGATATTTGGCAAGAGGAAAAAAAAGATACCAATAAGGCTAAAAATATAGCCACGATTGTAACAGAAGATGAGGCGCGTATGTTTTTGCCAGATGGCGAACTGAACCGCACGCTCGGCGGCGGACTGGTACAAGGCTCGGTGGTGTTGATTGCTGGAGAACCGGGTATAGGCAAGTCCACTCTTTTTCTGCAATGTGCGCTGCAATGGCAAGGTGTAAAAACGCTGTATGTGTCGGGCGAGGAAAGTGCACACCAAATAAAGATGCGGGCAGAAAGGGTAGGGATGGCTATTAACGAAGAACTTTACTTGCTGACGGCTACCGATACCAATACTATTTTTCAGGAAATTAAAAAGATAAGGCCCCAGTGGGTTATTATTGATTCTATACAAACACTGGAGTCGCCTTATATAGAAAGTGCACCCGGTAGCGTGTCGCAGGTGCGGGAGTGTGCTGCCGAGTTGCAAAAATTTGCGAAGCAAACGGGTATCCCTGTTTGCATAATAGGCCATATAACTAAAGATGGCAGCATAGCAGGGCCAAAAATACTGGAGCACATGGTAGATACCGTGCTTCAATTTGAGGGCGACCGCCATTATGCCTACCGCATACTACGCACACTCAAAAATCGCTTCGGCTCTACATCAGAGTTAGGTATTTACGAGATGACGTCGAGCGGTATGCGCGGCATCAGTAACCCGTCAGAAGTATTATTGACCCAACACGATGAGCCGTTAAGCGGTATAGCTATAGCCGCTGCTATAGAGGGTTTGCGGCCAATGATGATAGAAGTTCAGGCCTTGGCTACACAATCGGTATATGGTACACCGCAGCGCACTACCAATGGATTTGACCTGCGTCGTTTGCAACTATTACTGGCCGTGCTGGAGAAGCGTGGCGGCTTTCATTTTGGCATGAAAGATGTTTTCTTAAATATAGCGGGCGGATTGAAAATAGAAGATCCATCCATTGACTTGGCTATTGTATGCTCGCTACTTTCTTCTTACGAAGATGTGGCGCTGCCCTCTAATATTTGCCTGGTGGGCGAGGTAGGACTTAGCGGCGAAATACGTGCCGTAAACCGCATAGAACAGAGAATAGCCGAAGCTGCTAAAATGGGTATGGATGCGATTGTTATTCCTAAAGCTAATGCGAAAGGATTAGAAACTAATAAGTTTAATATCGATATCCGCACGGCGAATAAAGTGAGCGATGTGTATCAGTCTTTTTTTAATTAGCTATTTACCAATAAAATCACAGCTCCTATTCGAACTTCCTTATGTAAAATGCTCAGTCTTTTCGATTAAGCAGTTTGCCTTAATATATTGATTTATTTGTCTCCACTAAATAGACCAAGATAGATAGCAGTCAACCTATTGTACGCGTTTTTTTTGTACAAATGCTATAATGTATATCATAGGGAAAAACTGCTACATTTGTGAATAATGCAAACACAATCGTCATTCCTAAATTCATTGATGACTTTGCGTAAAAATGAGGAGATGGTCATTTTTACCAAACAGCAAGCTATTTATGGTTCCGAAATCAAACAGGTCGTAGCATTTCTGCAGGCCGAGTTTGAAGCAGAGCGTCTGGATTGGATGGACGATAGCCTGCCTTTTGATGCGGAAGCAGCGCTTTGGTCGGCAAAGATAGTCTATTACACAGCACAGCTTTTATTGGTACGCGAGGGTACTGCCAAAGACCTGCCTACACTATTTCCCGTATTTAGCGGAGCGGTTACAGTGTCCGCTCAACTATCGGCAGACCTTTTGCTGCGTTTCCTGCCCGCCCTTATCAAGCAACTTAAATTGATAGACACCGGCGACCCGCTAATCGTGATGCTGGAGGAAATATTCAAAACATTTCATTACTCAGCCATCGGCTACGATTTAGAAATACCGGTAGAAAACATAACGGCACAGTTCGCTAATCCGGTAATTAAAAAGCTATATCTCGAGCGCATTGTAGCAAGACAGGATTACAAGCGTGCAGAAATACCCTATATCAACAAAGAGCTGACAGCTCTTTTTGGTCTTCACAAAAGTAAAATCTGGAACACACTAAATATCATAAACCAGGAACAATAAATGACACCCGATATCACCAAACTTACTACCGTTCTTGCTTACGTCAAAGATACTTTTGTAGGCAAAAACGATGTGATAGACCTACTCGGCATCTGCTTGCTCGCCAGAGAAAATGCTTTTCTATATGGCCCGCCGGGAACAGCCAAATCTGCCATTGTACGCACCCTTTCCAAAACATTGAAAGACGGTAAGAACTTTGAATACCTGCTTACCAGGTTTACAGAGCCCAACGAAATATTCGGACCGTTTGATATCAGAAGCCTTAAAGAAGGCGAGCTGCGTACCAATACAGAAGGTATGATGCCGGAAGCTTCTATGGTATTTCTTGATGAGATTTTCAACGCCAACTCTGCTATCCTCAACTCACTGTTGATGGCGCTCAACGAGAAGGTTTTCAGGAGAGGTAAAGAGACGAAACACCTGCCCGCACTGATGTTTGTAGGTGCCAGCAATGTGCTACCCGAAGACGAAGCACTCAATGCGCTATTTGACCGCTTTCTGGTGCGCGTAATGGTCGAAAATGTACCGCCCGAATTACTGCAACAGGTATTGCAGGCCGGTAGGAAACTGGAGCAGCAGGAAGCGCAGGAAATTCCGTTTATTACCCCTGATGAAGTAAGAGCGATGCAGCATTTGTGTAAAGCGATAGACCTGAAACCTATATACGAAGTATACCTCAACACGATAATCAGCTTAAGAAATACAGGTATCGCTATATCTGACCGCAGGGCAGTAAAGCTGCAAAACCTGATTGCTGCAAGTGCGCTTATATGTGGCCGGACAGAAGCTACAAAATCTGACTTATGGGTGCTCAAGCATATCTGGGATACAGAAGAACAGGTAGAGATACTGGAGGGTATTATTAACCGCACGATTGAAGACGATAATCATCCTAAATCACATCCACAGGCGATGCGCAATAAAGCACCCGACCCGGAAGAAGTGATGAAAGATGTAAAAATATTAGTTGCACAATGGAGCCAGCCCGAGCTGAGCTTTGAAGAACAAAATGTAGTGAAAGATAAATTGCGCTATTTGCAAACCCGCTGCGACTGGATTGCGCAACCAGAGCAAAAGCAATTTGTGCAAAAGGAAATAGAACATCTATGGCAGCAAATACTGCAAACAGTTTAAAAGAATACAGGGCTGCGCTGCCGGCGGCGGCCACCGATTTGCTGGGCAATATTCGCGATTGGGACAACCTGCAAATAGCAACAGACGAAGATACCATCTGGCTGAAAGGGTTTACAGAGGTGCAATACAGCGCTCCTGAAATCAGGCAGTTGCCTGGCTTGCTATTGTATGAATTGAGAGATGGCCTGTTATTTTTAAAAGACGCATTGGTGCCCTCCCGCAAAATGAGAACGGCATTATTATGGTCGCCGATAGACAAAGCCTTGCGCCTTTCGATGCCTGGCTTCAATCATAACTTTTTTGGCATACACGAAAAAATAGCTTTTCGTCTTTTGCACGGAGGGCAGGAGCAGCCTGCATTTGCATTATATGCCAAAATGAAAGACATTTTCTCCATAATCTCCACGAGCCCAAAATTCAAGCTGGATATGCTGCAATGGGTGGTGGCAGATGATATGGCTTTGATAACAGGCACGCCCTTACTTAGCTTTCCGGGTAAGACTTACTGGCATAAAGACGGGCATTTGCTTCCCTCCGGTTTTGACTTTGAGTTTAAAAATCTGAGCGGTATGCTGCAGCAGAAATACAATGCGGCAAAAGACCACTATTTGCTCTGGGAGCCGGATGGCGGCTATATTTCTATTCCCAGCGATGCCTTTACCCGGCTTTCGCTAAGCTCTTTTCGTTTGACAGCACAATTAAGATAATGGAACTGCACGCTTATTTTCAATCTTATGAAGACTATTTCTGGCAGTGGGAGACTGACAGCGATGTGCCCGATGCAAGCGGTGTTGCTGCGCAAAATTTGCTGAGCGTACCGGGGTATGGCGCCATTGCCTACCGCCCTTTGGTCGAAGAGATTTTGAAGGCTTTGCAGCCACAAGGACTTCCACCTTTTGGTGCTTTGCTATTGGTGCTGATGGCTACTCAGGAGAGCTTTACGCTTGCAGAAGCAGCCTTGAGTATTATAGAACAATCACCGCAGCTTGCGAAGAATGGCGCGCACCATAGCTTTCCGGTAGTGAAAATTTTACTTCGGAAAATAAACGCATTGGAGCGCCAATATAAAAAAGGGCAGAATAGGCTGCTGCTTTTGCAGGTATTGTTCAAAGACATTCATAACCTGCACTCAGCGGGCAGCGCCGACATGCTGTTGAGGAAGCTGGAGAAGCGCCCTTACAAACTTTCAGCCTGCGCTGCTAAAGAGCCTTTGGCCGATATCGTTATTTACAATGAACTGCGCTGCCTCAATTTCGTCGCCAATCGTTTTCCTACTACATTATCTATCAAAGAAGCGATGAAAGGCTTTCTGGCAGAGCCTGATCTGGAAGAAGAAATAATAGAAGAAGCGATAGGTATAGCAGAAGAAAAAGACTTTGTACAACAGTTGGAAGAAGAGCCAAAAACTTTTCACATAGGCAGCCTGATTAAAAGAATCTGGAGCGGGCTAAAAATACCGATGCGTCACCTGTCGCCGGGAGAGCAGCCTATTGGCGGTATTTCTGATATGACCAACAAAGGCGACTTACCGCGGATGCTGCTATCTGAATTTGCCAATGAAGATGAGGTATTTCTGAGCAGAATTGCAAATAGCGAAGCCCTGTATATTCAAAGAGAAATACCGCCTGAAGAAAATATTTTTGAGCGTGTTATCCTAATTGATGGCTCTTTGAAAAATTGGGGCACGCCTAAGATACTGGCTTTTGCTGTGGCGCTGGCTATTGTAAAACACCCCAAAGCCAATACCAGTTGCAGGGTATTTGTATTGGGTGCTACGTTCCGGGAAATTATGGTTAGCACGATAGATGAGGTCATCAGCAGCCTGACAGAACTGAGTCCGGTATTAGATACAGCTCATGCGGCAGCGGCATTTTTTGAAGCGCATAAAGACCAGGAGTTAGAAGCATTTTTGGTTACGCACGAAGATTGTTTAAAAAGCGAGGCGATGTTGAAAACGGTGCAGGAGCATCGCGAGCAATTGAAATATATAGTGGCTACTACGCTGGAAGGCGAAGTCAATATTTTTAAGCACCATAATGGCACGAAGAAGCACGTTCAAAAAATAGTATTGCCCTTAGAAGAACTTTGGGCGAAGCTTCCGCAGCAAAATAAAAATGCTGCTGCTAAAGATGCAGATACAATCGCAGATTTGCCCAAAAATTATCCTTTGTTATTTCCTACGCCCAAAGATGCCGTAGCGATATTTCATTGCGATGGATTTTACTATTTACTAAGTGCTGCAAAGGACTTATACAAAATACATACATCAGAACACACAAATACGTCTTATCCCAATAGTACCTATCACATGGTCAGAGGGGCAGAGCTGGCAATTGAAGATATTTCTGTGAAGTCGAGAGGGAAATTTGCACTCACTAAAAATAGCCTTGGCGAGCTGGTCCTATTTCAGTTTCAATCTGATAAAAACCTGATATCAAGACTGAATCTGGAGACAAAGGAATATGCAGATATGTCAACAGAAAGCCTTTTTGTCGACGATATCTTCTACGTCGATAGCTTTCATGTTGCGCCGGGCGATAACTGTATTTATTGTTACGAAAATAGCTTGCAGGATGTCTTTCAGTTTCCGGCTGAGGGAGAATTAGTCAATGTGACTCCCACAGCTTTGGCTTTTGATATTTCAAAAAAGATTACTGACTATAAAGCCGCTCTGGAAAGGCACAGGTACAACTTTCTTAAAATAGTTAAAGGCTTTCATAACATCGGTATCAATGTAAACAGGGAATTTGTTTTTTCTAAGAACCGTATTGAACTTTTTACTTCAAATGAAAAAATGTCCATCAGGCCATATAAAGCGCTCCCAAAATATAGAGCCGATCAATACAAAAATACGTTTCGTTTTAGCGATGGTAGCGTTGTAACTACAGATAAAAGAGGCATAATGATTTTCAAAAGTGCCGACAAAAATATTCCTGAGTTTTATATCCCCGCTGTTAATCAGCATGAGATGGCTATTGCAACGGCAGACGATTTTGGTGGTGGAGATTACTTTATTGACCCACACACAACTTTGACCCGCAGACCACTTTCCGTGATGTATAACACTTACCTCAAACCTTTTATTCAACACATTATAGAGCATGGAACTGAGGATTAAGCCGTCGCAGTACAACGAGTACCGTTACCGCGCACTGCTGATAAAAGGTGCGTCGCCCTTGCTTTGGTTTAGGGAAATAGAAGCGATGAATATAGGCGTCGACGAGGTGGAGGCTTATGCTATTCCTGCCGATAAAGCTAATGTTCTGTATGGCTGCTTGTTGATTTTTAAGGAAAATTTTCCCGCAGATTACAGAAGCCACAAGCGTTTTCAATGTGCTTATAATAAAATATTGTTGCCCGAGAATGCAGCATTGTATCCCAGACTTACCCGCTCAGATATAGCCGATATCAAAGCAAACTGGGTAATTGCCCATCCCGATTTTGGTTTTGTTGATTTGGAAATACCCATCGACTGGCTGGATGTATTAGCTCCCGTTCCGGAAATAGAAAAGCACATAATACAGCCGGCAGCCGGAGTGCGTGTACCGCATCAAATCAAAAGCTTTTCTATTGAAATGGACGAGAGCCAGCTCATGGCCTCGCTGGAAGAGCCTCCCAAAAATCCGGACTGGATGAAAGACCTGCCTTTCAACCTGCAAAAAGTATTGCAGGGCAATAAAAGAGAAGTAGAAAAATATCTCAGGTATCTGGAGCAATATCCCGAGCAGGCCTTGGCGCTGGGTGTTCCGTTAGATGTTATGGGGGCTTCCCGTAGTCAGGGCTGGGGTCAGTTCAGTTTCAGCAATGGCTGGCTGGGTGGTCTATTTGGCAGCGCTGGGGGGAGTAATGGATCAGGTGGTGCATTTGGCTGGGTAGGTAATTTGTTTGGCGGAGGAAGAGATGGCGGTAGCTCTGGCAGCACATATGGCAGCAACCGTGGTGCAGACGTTTCCAGTCGCTGGGTCAGTGTGCGGTATATATTGTTGGTTGGTGTTTTGCTGACTTTTATGACGCGCATGTTCAATAGAGAAGACCGGTCTTATCAGTTTCAGTTACCGGGTATGATGACACCGGGGCATAACGGCTCTCATAATCCAGACAGATACAAAGGCATGGATACTGCTGTCCTCCGTATGGTCAAAGAGGCAAACGCGAAGAACGATTCCGTATCAAAGCTGGAGCAAAAAAAGCAACAAACTTTCAAAAAGTATGCGGCTGCTTCTCTTGAACAAGCCAATAAGGGTAGGAAAATTCCGGCAGCTAAGAGGGATAGTCTCCGGCAAGAGGTTAACAAATTATCACAGCAGTTAAGCGAGGTTAACCGGCAGTTGCAGCAGCAAAAGATTAGCGGAGCGGAATACATGATGCAACAAAAAATAGAGGCATCAGAAGCAATGTCTATGGACAAAATTATTGACTCTTTTGAGCGGGTAACGAGCCCGAAAAACCAGACGAGCGCAGCATTCATCAAATTTTATGAACAGCAATTAAACGAAAGACGTGCACAGCTCAAGGACTCATTGGAAAAGCAGTATAGCATCGCTTCTTCCAGACAGGAAGATATCGGGAATGTAAATACGATGCCGGCCACATCGGGCGGAGAGGCGTTAGCAAATCCAGATGTATCACCTGGTGGGATGCTTGCTTTGATAGCCATATTGATGGTATCGGTAGTGGTGTATGTAAAATTTATTAAGCAACGCGAGGTCAGCTTTGGCGGCGACGGAATATTGCTGGTTGTTAAGCTATTTTTGATTGCGGCATTACTGGGTATCCTGGCTTATATTTTTTATCCGCTTGTTGATCGTTATGGCTATAACTGGGCGGTGTGGCTGTTGCTGCCGCTCGTATTGATATTGCTCTACAGGCTATTTAGTTCAGATAAAACAATTCTAAAATCAGATAAAGATGGGTAAGCAAAAATTTTTAGACAAGTTCTTTGCTGCTTTTTTTATTCTGGCGGCAATCAAATTGATTGTACTATTATTCCAGTTGTCCTATCAGAGTTTCTGGTCAGTATTGGGGCAAATAATGCTGTTCCTTTTTGTGGTATTGATTCTGCTGTTTCTTTTTAGCAGAATAGGCAAGGGAGCTTTATCATCAGGAAGTTCTGATGGCAGGGGCGGCTCGGCCTATGTTGAAGGAAGCGTATTTGATAGAATCAAACAGCGATATGAAGAGCTGGCACAAAATTATATAGCGGCAAAAGATTACAAAGCTGCCGCGCAAGTGTATATGAAGCTATTGCAGGATAACTACCGTGGCGCCAAAACCCTTGCTGATGGCAAATTGTACAGCGAGGCTGCGGTAATTTATCTTAAAAAATTATACAATAAAGAACAAGCCGCTATTTGCTATGAGCAGGCGAAAGATTACAAGAAAGCCATTGACCTGTATCGGGAGATGAACCAGAGAGAGAAAGTGGGCGATTTGTATTTACTGCTAAACGACCGCGAGAATGCACATCAATATTTTCAGATGGTAATAGACGAGTATACAGAAAACCGACAAATGGTAAAAGCCTCTTTGATTTATAGAAAGAAGATGAACATGCCCGAAAGAGCACAGGAGCACCTGCTCAAAGGCTGGCGACAAAATTGGGATGCATTCAATTGCATGAATAACTATTTCAGCAATATAGCAGACCTGCAAAAACTTGCACGTGAAATTGATGTGCAGTATCAACAACTACCTAATGATAAAAGGCGTGTATACCTTGACCTCATGAAGCATGAATTTAAGAAAGACGAAAGCCTGCAGCAGATCACGCGTAATATAGCCTACGAGATTGTATCAAGGGAAGTCGACAGACATCACGATGTCGTGAGCGAATTGAAATTTTTCAATCCCAAAGACAACCACATTTTGAAAGATATACTCCGATTCAAATCTCATTGGAATAAGGTTATTCGTAGCAATTAAATAAAAAAATAGTGCCGGAACCGCATAGTCCGGCACTATTTTTTAATACTATAAATTTCTCCTTAACTCAACAAACTCCCCCGCATAATTTCCCTCACAAAACAGCAAATCCAAAATAGAGCAATCTTGCTGAAAGCCGCATCGCTCTTCGAACACCTGATAATAGGCTGGTAATTCAATGCCTGTTGTTGTTTGTTGCGGCTTTAGTATTGCGCGAGTATCACACACTTCCGGCGGATAAATAGCTTGATAGCTATGACTATTTTCAACGTTTAATTTCAGGTTCAAAGCCTTTAGAGCAAAGTCTGTTCCAGCACGGTTCCAGTCGTGCAGCAGTTCATATTTCTGCGTAAATAAAGGCGCTATTAGGTGCTCGTAGTATTCAAAAAAAGGCGAGCGACGGTATAGCGACACAATGGTTTTCCAATGTTGCGATTGCCAAGCTGTATCGTTCGAAATAGCCACATCTTTTACCGGCTTGCGCTGGTTGCGGCCACTTTGCAGCGGTATACTCATCAGTACTTTTCCATCCGGCCCTGCAAGGCAATAGCGGTTGCGGTAGCTCATCTTTTGATAATGCTCTGCGAGGTCTATTATTACATCTGTATGTTGTACCGCCAGCGCCCACCAGCTTACCGGTGCAAACGGTATGCTGGATGCCACCATTTTATTAATCTGCATTTGCTTCTATCCTTTCTACTTTATTAATACCCTGTATTGCGCCTAATTTATTGCAGAGTTCATCCAGCTCCTCGCGGTCGTGCACGAATACCATAATCGTACCTTGAAAAACACCGTCTTTAGAATCTACACTGATGCTGCGCATATTCAGTTTCATATCGCCGGTAATTACGCCTGTGATGCCTTGTATAATACCCACATCATCCAGCCCAATCAACTTGATACCTGATAGGAAAGATATTTCTTTGTTCTTCGCCCATTTGGTTTTAACGATGCGATGCGCATAATTAGCCATTAGTTGCGCAGCATTCGGACAATCGGTACGGTGTATTTTAAGGCCCTCGCCTGAAGTTACAAAACCAAATACGTCATCGCCTGGAATAGGCTGACAACAGTTGGCTAATTTGTATAAAATCTTGTCGGATGATTCGCCGAAGATAATAAGCTCGGTTCCTTTGGCAGGTGTATCGCGGGTAGGTTCGTGCTCAACGGTTTTAACAGGCTCTGGTTTACTTTCTTTCTCTGGCTGAAATATTTTGTCCCCAGTTACTGTGAACGTTTTAAGTGATTTCAGGTCAATGGAGCCTACAGCTATTCCATAGAATAGGTCAAGCGGCGATGGTAATTTATAAAAAGCGCAAAGCTCATTCAGGTTGTGCTGCGATGGTGGCACGCCCAGGTGATCCAGCTTTCTCACCACTATTTCTTTACCGTCTTCAGCTATTTTTCGTTTCTCTTCTTTGAGGTAATATTTAATTCTGGATTTTGCTTTCGCAGTAACAACAAAGTTGAGCCAGTCTTCTGAGGGCTTTTGTTTCGAAGAAGTAATAATCTCAATCTGGTCGCCGCTTTTAAGCTCCTGACTGATGGGCGTAAGCTTATAATTCACTTTTGCGCCTATACAGCGTGCGCCTAATTCAGAATGTATATCAAAAGCCAAATCCAATGCGGTAGCGCCTTTCGGCAATACCTGCATATCTCCTTTGGGTGTGTACACGTATATTTCTTCTGTAAACAAATCCAGCTTGAAATCCTGTACGAAGTCCAGGGTATCCGTATCCGGATTGTTCAACACTTCGCCTATATGTTTCAGCCAGGCATCTAGTTTGCTTTCACTATTTGCACCTTCTTTATATTTCCAGTGTGCAGCCAGGCCTTTCTCCGCAATTTCATTCATACGCTTGGTGCGTATCTGCACTTCTACCCAACGGCCACCGGGGCCCATAACGGTAGTATGCAAGGCTTCGTAGCCATTGCTTTTAGGCACACTCAGCCAGTCGCGCAGTCGCTCCGGACTTGGTTGGTAAGAGTTGGTAATAATAGAATAGGCCTTCCAGCAGTCTTCTTTTTCTTTTGCCTTCGGCGAATCTAAAATTATTCTGATGGCAAATAAATCATACACCTCTTCAAAGCTTACATGCTTCGTGCGTATTTTATTATAGATGGAGTGTATCGATTTAGGTCGGCCGTATATATCAAATGAAAACGTTTGTGCACCTAATTCTTCTTTAATAGGCTTTATAAATTCATTGATATATCGGGTGCGCTCGCGTTTCGTTTCTTTTAGTTTGCGTACAATGTCCAGGTAAACATCAGGCTGGGTATATTTCAGCGCAAGGTCTTCCAGCTCCGTCTTTATTTCATACAGGCCCAGGCGATGTGCCAATGGCGTGAAAATATAGGTCGTTTCCGAAGCTATTTTCAGTTGCTTGTCGCGGCGCATGCTCGTGAGCGTACGCATGTTATGCAATCTATCTGCCAGCTTAATCAATATCACGCGTGGGTCATCAGCCAGCGTCAGTAGTATCTTTCTAAAGTTTTCTGCCTGCATCGATGCGCTGGCTTTGATATCTACTACATTCGATATTTTTGTAAGTCCATCGATGATACGCGAGTACTCTACGCCAAATTCTTTTTGAATATCCTCCAGCGAAATTTCTGTGTCTTCCACCACATCATGCATCAACGCACAGCAGGCTGAAGTAACGCCCAGGCCTATTTCTTCCACCACAATCCTTGCCACTGCCAATGGGTGCAAAATATAAGGCTCGCCTGATTTACGGCGCATTTCTTTATGCGCATCAGCAGCCAATTCAAATGCGCGACGCAGTATTACTTTGTCGCCCTTTTTCAATCGTTGTTTGAGTGCACGCAGTAAAGCACGGTATTCCCGCAGTATTATTTTCTTCTCCTGTTCCTCGTCAAATGTCTGTGTATATAGCAATGGTACGCTCATAAGGTATGTCGCTGGTATTTCTGTTTCAGTCAATGTCTAAAATACATAAATTTCTTTACAGAATAAAAAATGCGTATCTATTTTTTGATGATAGTGATATAAGTTTTTAGCCACTGGTTTTAATAGCCTTCAGGTTGCGCTGTATGCCTTGCCATTTGGTGCGTTTAAGCGGCGAGTTGCGCATCAACGATTTGAATACATCTTCATGCATCGCTTCCCATTCAGCAGTATGCAGGTTCAGTATTTCGGGTATTGGTTGCAGGTGTTCTTCATCATGTGGTTTCGAAAATCTATTCCACGGACATACATCCTGGCAAGCATCACAGCCAAACATCCAGCCGTCCATCTTCTGCTGCAACTCCGGTTGTATCAATTCATCTTTCAATTCTATGGTAAGATAAGATATGCATTTGCTGCCGTCAACTACTGTTGGCGACAATATAGCCTCGGTAGGACAAGCCTCTACACAACGGTTGCAACTGCCGCAAAAATCTTTTGCAAATGCATCATCATAAGCCAGCGGAATATCTACAATAAGCGTGGCGATGAAAAAGAACGAACCCATTTTTTTATTAATCAGGTTGCCATTTTTTCCTACCCAGCCCAGTCCGCTGCGCACCGCCCAGGAGCGCTCCAGCACAGGCGCGCTGTCTACAAATCCACGGCCATCAATGGCGCCTATTTCTTCGCGCATCACAAATAGCAGCTCGTTCAGCTTTTCGCGTATCACATAGTGGTAGTCTTTGCCGTAGGCATATTTCGAAATCTTCGGTGCGTCCTTTTGCTGCTGTTGCTCGGGGTAATAATTGAGCAAAAGTGTAATGACAGATTTTGCACCCGGCACAAGTTTAGTGGGGTCTATACGGAGGTCAAAATTACGCTCCATATATTCCATCTTTCCGTTGTATCCCTTCATCAGCCAGCGTTCCAGCTTACGGGCATCATCATCCAATTGTACAGCACGCGCTATACCGCAGTAGGCAAATCCGAGCCGGCTACTGTGTTGCTTAATAAATGTGGTATGTTGCTCGGCAAGTATGATAGGGTAGTTTTTATGTTTGATTTTTTTATTTGGGGCTGCCTCATTTGCATCTTTTGCGCAGCGGCAAAAATAGACAGTAATACCTCGATGCAAATGAGTCGGGCTATCGCTGCAAGCCGCCCCGCCAAGGCGGATGCGGGCTTTACGCTCTATCCCTCATCCGTGTAAAGTTACGGCTTACATACCGGCATTGCTATTGAAATTCGCGATTGCTTACATAGCTTCTCCAACGCTCAATTACTTCACTGATATCATCCGGCAACTCCGAACTAAAAAACATTTCTTCGCCCGTAGCAGGATGAATAAAGCCAAGCTCTTTTGCGTGTAAAGCTTGTCTGGGCAATACTTTGAAGCAGTTGTCGACAAACTGTTTGTACTTCGCAAATACAGTGCCTTTTACTATTCTGTCACCACCATAAGTTTCATCATTGAACAGTGGATGGCCTATTAATTTAGTATGCACGCGTATCTGGTGCGTGCGACCCGTTTCCAATCTAAATTCCAGCAAAGTCACGTATAGCATGCGTTCCAGCACTTTGTAGTGCGTAATAGCATGTTTACCATAATCGCCATCAGGGAATGCATCCATCTTTTTACGGAAGCGCAGGTTGCGCCCTATATGTGCTTCAATAGTGCCTTCGTCTTCCTTGAAATCGCCCCAGGCCAGTCCGATATAGCGCCTGTGTACCGTATGTTTCTTAAATTGTTTTGCCAGATGCACCATCGCCATTTCGCTTTTGCCTATCAATAGCAAACCGCTGGTATCTTTATCAATGCGGTGCACCAGTCCTACACGCGGTAGGTCTATAATTCTTGATTTATCATCTTCGGGATTGAGATACCAGGCTATTCCATTTACAAGTGTGCCTGTATAATTACCGCTACCCGGGTGCACTACCATGCCCGCAGGTTTGTTGATAATCATCAGATGTTCATCTTCATAAACTATATTTAGCGGTATTTCTTCCGGCACTATTTCCGTCGACTCAGGACGGCGGTTGTCAAACACCACCAGCTCATCGCCCGGCTTTATTTTATGATTGGCTTTTATTTGCTTGCCGTTCAGTAATATACGGCCTTCGTCAATAGCAATTTGTATTTTGTTACGCGTTGCACCTTCAATGCGCGTCATCACAAATTTGTCGATGCGCAGCGGCTCTTGTCCGCGGTCTATAATGAGCCTGAGCCGCTCTACGGGCGCTTCTTCCTCTTGTTCCGCCTCCTGATTGAGGTCGTCATCTTCTTCCCATATTTCTTCCTGCGGGATATCTGTGCCTGATTGCATGCTGCAAAAGTAAGAAGGACAAAGCGCTTCACGAAATGTCGCAACATCAGCATCCTAAATCTCTTTAATTTTACAGTCTTGCGCAAAATCATACATATCGACATGGACGCCTTTTATGCGTCGGTGGAGCAGCGGGACAATCCTGAGCTGGCGGGCAAGCCATTGGTGGTAGGCGGCAGACCTGATGGCAGAGGTGTGGTGGCAACAGCAAGTTACGAAGCGCGTGTATTTGGCATTCGCTCTGCAATGTCCTCCAGGCGTGCTTTTCAGCTTTGTCCTCATGCAATATTTGTCTATCCGAGATTCGATGCTTACAAAGAAGTTTCACGCGGTATCAGGGCTATATTTGCCCGCTATACAGATATCATCGAGCCGCTTTCCCTGGATGAAGCTTTCCTCGATGTAACGGATGATAAGCTGAAAATAGGCTCTGCAATAGAAATAGCCAAGCAAATAAAGCAAGCTATTCGGGACGAGCTCCATCTCACGGCATCTGCCGGCGTATCTTCCAGCAAATTTGTTGCTAAGATAGCCTCGGATATGAACAAGCCGGATGGACTAACTTTTATAGCACCTACGCAAATAGAAGCATTCATGGAAGCGTTGCCGGTGGAGAAATTTTTTGGCGTAGGGAAAGTTACCGCCGGCAGGATGAAGCAACTTAACATTCATACCGGAGCAGACATGAAAAAAATGTCTGAACAAGAATTAATCAGGCTATTTGGTAAGTCGGGTCGCTTCTACTACAATATGGTTCGCGGTATTGACAACCGTGAAGTACGCACCAATAGAATCGTAAAATCGCTGGGTGCAGAGGATACTTTTTCCGAAGACCTCGATGATGAATCTTCACTGGTTCGCGAACTGGATAAATTGGCTACAAAGGTGCAGGAACGTCTTGAAAAAAGATCTTTGCAAGGCCGTACACTGACACTTAAAATCAAGTTTCAAAACTTCAAGATTATTACCCGAAATACTTCTTTTAAATATTTCGGTCAGGACAAAGAAATGATGCTGAATGCAGCCATCAGCCTGTTAAAAAATGTAGATACCGAAGGACAAAAAATCAGGTTGCTCGGTATTACAATTTCTAATTTTGTAAATGAGCAACCTGTGAAATTCAATGGGCAGTTGAGCCTTTTTTAAATCGGATTGTATCAAATGTAAACATAGAAAGATGGCTCCTTTCATAATATTAACAATGCAATCAGCTTGTAGTAGTCATTCTTGATCTATTTCAACTGCGTTCCTATGAACCTTTAGCAAAGCGATGATGCGCTAAATTACCATGACTATTGCCATTGAGTCGGATCAAGTTTCATGTCATATTTTGAAGCAAAATTTTGCAATTTTCGATAATCGATATCGCTGTTTTCTGCCAGCACATTTTCTCTCACCAACCAACTTACTAATTTCTTAACCGATTTGTCCCTTTTGAAAATAGTGAATATCGGCCTGAAATCGTTAGAGGATATTTTCACACCTTCATTTAAAAAATTAAGAACAAAATATTCGCTATCCAGATGTTCGGACAACGGCGGCTCCACCACTTTGAAGTAAATTATTTCATTTCCTTTCTCGTCATAAATAGACCATTTGTTGCCGGGGTAGATTTTGTATCGCAGTACAGCGTTGTTTACGGTTATGCTTTTGGCTTTTTTATTTAGCTCGACCGTTTGCGCATACATAGAGATGGATAAGGACAAACATAATAGGGTAAGTAGTCTTTTCATCATCGTTTATTTCCGAATTAGATTGGGCGGTTGCAAAATGGTTTAATGATTGAATTATAAGCTCACAATACTAATGTTTGAAACAGATGCTGCAACGTTTCTTCAGGCTCAACACAAAGGCCAGGATGTACTTGCGACGACTGAATAATAGTGCTGCGATTGGCTGTAAGCCAGCGAAAACGGTAAGATGCGGGCTGTGTGCCTATAAATCCTCCATACTTTCTGCCTTTGCATATTTGCTGCACGGCGTCTGCGTATTTCGCCACGATTGTTGTATCAAAGTCTGGATACAATAGGTGCAGGCGGCTGCAATCTTCAACAAACTTTGCCTGCAAAAAGCCTTTGCCACTGCAATATAAAATCACGCCTATATTCAGAAATTCTTCCCGCTCCACACGTGGCACCACGCGCAGCACCGCATACTCATATAACTGACGCTCTTGCATGGATGGCATGGTTTGTAAGGGTGGAAGAAATAGCCAGTCGGGCTGTTAGAAAATCAATATAGGCCTGGCGGTGTTGCGTGGTCGTTTCAAAAGGTGCATCTATCAGCAGCCATTCTTCTGGTATCTGATTGACTATTTCGGTAATGATTTCTTTGTTGATTCGTATAGAAAATTCTTTGTTGACTGCCTCCAGTTGAGTTGCTTTTGCGAGCAGGACATGGTCTTTTAGCTGCGCAAAAGGCTTCTCTGCTTGTGCCACATGATTATCCCAGGAATGATGAAAATACAACGATGCCCCATGGTCAATCAACCATAGTTCCTCTTTCCACAATAGCATATTGGTGTTGCGTGCTGTGCGGTCTACATTGGTAATGAGATTGTCGAGCCACACTATTTTCGATGCTGTTAATTCATCTGCCTCGGTAATGAGCGGGTCAAATGTAAGCGCGCCATTGAGGTAGTGCATACCAAGATTTAAGCCTGTACTGGCTTTCAGCAAATCCTGTATTTCTTCATCAGCCTCTGTTCTGCCAAATGATTCATCCAACGTAACAAATACCAATTCAGGTATTTTTATGTCCAGCGCTTTCGCAAGGCCACCGCCTATAATTTCTGCAATCAATGATTTTACACCCTGACCAGCACCACGAAATTTAACTACATACATAAAGCCATCATCGGCCTCCATGATTGCAGGCAACGAGCCGCCCTCACGCAAAGGCGTTACATAGCGTGTAGCGTTAACTGCTCTTAATTTATAACTTATACCCATCTATTATCGGATGTTTTCAGTTGGCAAAGGTATGTTACAAGTCAAAATTTTGATGTCGAATTTTACTGTATAGGTGCGTTCGTTTTTCTAACCGAATTATTTGTAGTGTTCCACTTTTTTTATAGAACAGTCTGTTTTATAAATATGCACTACGGCTGTGCCTCCCTTGCTGAATTTATGCGTTCCTGAGACAATGAAGAGAGAGTCGTTTTCAGATTTAATATTGAAAGGTCTTTCGCGGTTAAAAATTCGTCTTCCATATATTTTTCGAACTTCTTTTTTCGCAATTGCGAGGGCGTTTTCCGCATTGCAAGAAACCGTTGATTTTGCTAAAACCGATGTGGCTAACAGGGAGAGAAATACAACTGTGTAGAAAATGTGACTAATTTTTAAACGCATAATCTCAAACTATAATGTGTGATTTATCCGAATCTGTGCAACTTGAAGCACTTTGTGAAGATAGCTATTGTTGCTGATTATAGTCACAGATGCATCTTGCAGTATGCCAAATTCTCAATTAACTATTACATTAACATCAAATGCTTCGGTAATTATTTGATGGTCTCAATCTTTTCATAGTTTTGCGTCGAAATGAAAAACGCCTTGTACTTTTTGCTGTTGAGTTTGACGCTGCTCGTAGGTAGCGCAGTTCAGTCATCGCACGTGCAAGCTAACACTGGTAACGATTTTCTTTCCTTTGACCATTCTTACAGACCTGCTTACCTGCGTACGCACTGCCCCGACTATTTCGTTTTTACTCCGGGTGTAGCGGCATCGTCTTCATCGCTTTTTTATGATGTAAGCATTAATGAAAACGACAACAATGATTTTGCTGCGGGTAAATACCTGTTGCCATCCGTTGTTGATTTTTATTTTGTAAAATACTTCGACAACGAAGCAGAATTTTCAAACAGCTATCTCTCTTTATTTCGCAAAGCTATAACCTGCATCTATCTCCACCAGCAGGTTTTCCGTATTTGATTTTGTTTCTATTCTGTAAATGATTGAGCTTGCATAGGCAGGCTTAATCTCCTATTTGCTGCGCAATTTGCCTGCGCCCATCCAACTATTATACTTTCTATTGTGCAATCGTAACACGCGGTTGCAGCAAATCTTTTTTTCAAAAATCATGAACAAAATATTCATGCTACTGGGCTTTTGCGCCCTGATAGCGCATACCGGCTGCTCTACTAAGGAAGAGGGAAAAGATAACAGTGTAAACTTTGTAGCAACCAGTCCTATCGTCATCGACACAACGATTACAAAACAATATGTAGCGCAGGTGCGCTCGATACGCCATATCGAAATTCGCTCGCAGGAGCGGGGTTATCTCGATAAGGTGTACGTAGATGAAGGACAATATGTGCACAAAGGACAAATACTATTTCAAATAAAGCCCAACCTCTATCATGCTGAATTGCAAAAAGCACAGGCAGAAGTGGAGGCTTCTAATATAGAGGTGCAAAATACCCAGGCGCTTAGTGATAAAAGCATTGTATCGCCCAATGAACTGGCTATGGCTAAAGCCAAGCTGAATAAAGCACGCGCCGAAATGTCTCTGGCAAGCACGCATCTGGAATTTACAAAAATAGTAGCTCCTTATGATGGCTTTATCGATCACTTGCATCTTAAGCTTGGCTCGTTGGTAGAAGAGGGCGAACTAATTACCACACTTTCTGATAATAGCGAGATGTGGGTATATTTCAACGTGCCTGAATCTGCTTATCTGGATTACAAAGCCAATGAAAGTACCTATAATCTAAGCGAAGTCCAATTGCGGATGGCCAATAATCAGGTATACCCTGCGCCGGGAAAAGTAGAAACAATCGAAGCAGACTTCAATAACGAAACCGGCAACATCGCTTTCAGGGCAACTTTCCCCAATGCCAACAATCTGCTACGCAATGGCGAAACCGGAAATATAATAATGAGCGTGCCCATGCACCATGCTATAATCATTCCGCAAAAAGCCAGCTTCGAGGTGATGGACAAAAAGTATGTTTATGTGATTGATAAAGAAAATAAGGTGCGGCTTACACCCGTAAAAGTGCTGGCAGAAATGCCTGATTTATTTATTGTTGAAGGCAACCTGACCGCACAGGATAAAGTACTGCTGGAAGGCATTCGAAAGGTGCAGGACAAAGAAAAAATCAAATTCAGTTACAAAGACCCACGCTCTGTAATGATGGCATTAAACCTGCCAAGCGAATAAATACAATCACAATTAAAATAACAAAGACATGTTTGAAAAATTCATC
>PJTT01000565.1_pt1 | contig 21938 bp, 24 predicted proteins | sample 1512261 | NCBI WGS metagenome assembly PJTT01 (sample SAMN08177685, study PRJNA422409) | Soil metagenome, whole genome shotgun sequencing project. | isolation source: Soil (2) enriched on wood chips | place: USA: Madison | collected 2015-01-15
AATGCTGGGGTCGGTGGTTCGAGTCCACCCATAGCCACCACCGCGAAGAGACGCCGAAAGCCCCGCCCAGTGCGGGGCTTTTGCGTTTCAAGGACGTCCGTCGACTGGCTCGGCCCTCCCTGGCCAAGAGACCATGCGCGGATGATCCGCGGCCAAGTCGAGGCTGTTGCGGGGGGCTGGCTGCCCCGCCTTACGGGCGGCTTAGAGGCCCACCGGCCCAGTGACCTGGCCAACGCCCGGTCGGAAACCCAGCGCTGGGGCATGCCCCTTGTCCCCCGACATGCGGCTCGCACGGGTCCGTGCGTGTGACGCGGATGATCCGTGGCTGGATCAAGAGGTCGTCCTCGGGCGGCGTGCTCAACCTTGCAGGCGGCTTAAAACTGACTACTCGACTGCACCGGCACAACTCTCTCCCCCTCCTACTTGAACAGCGCCGCGACAGCTGCCAGCGCGGCCACGAGTGTCGCGCAGCCCATAACAGGCGCCCAGAACGCCGCGCGCCCCATGGCCTTCGTGTCTGCCGCGAGCCTTTGCGAAAGTTGAGCAGCATCCCGCTGTGCAAGCCACTCCACCGCAAGTTGCTGCTTCTCCGGAGGACTGTAGCCACCGATAGCGCATTTACGACGAACGAACCCTTCGTCCGTCGCATCCAGCTCCGCCCAGAACTCAGCCCTATTAACTCTAGCCATACACCCTCCCATCAATCGGTCAAGTCGGGGCCCGCGCCGATTTCTATCGCGCGCTGAAACAGACCGGTGTACTGGTTCGCGCCAACCCACCCCTTCTCGCGCAGCTGCTTCGCAATCGTGTATGGGTTGAGAAGCAATATGTACTGCATTGGCCCTGCCGATCCTGGTCGATAGTCGATAAAGCCCAGCTCCTTCAGAACACGCAAATGTTCGCGCCAAGTAGAAACACTGCGCTCGCCTACGTAGCCCGCCTCCGACGCGGCGGTCATCTCGTTCTCGATCTTGACGAGCCCTTCGCCGAACACACGACACCAAAGCACCAAGTAGGTTCGTCCAGCAGGAACAGACTTCGACCCCACTTGCTTTGAGGCGTCGGTGATCATGTTCATCAAGATCGGCAGCGTGCGCGGCATCGACGAAAACCCCTTCTTTTTCTTATCACTAAGAAGCCAAAGCTGGTCATCGTCGACATCCGGCCATAGATGCTTTCGCATAGCGATTGCATCGTCTTTCGCCTTGCTCACACGTTTTGCAATCTGCGCTTGATTGGGTGGCGCAGGCACCGGAACGACAAAGGGTGCTGGCAGCTCGACGGCTGCTACCGGGGTAGTCGAGGCGGCGGAGGACGCCGGCGTGGGCAACGTCAAGGAGGGTGGCGAGGCAGTGGTCATGGCAACTCCGAACTGGTGATGCTGCAAGTCTCCTCCAACGCAACCTGCCGAACCATAACTCCGATTCCGAGATCCATCAGCAGGTGCCACCATTTTACGCAACGGCAAATCCCAGACCCTCCAAATAGGCCAAACTCAGATTTCCAATTCACACTTTTGCCGAAAATTATTGCTTAAATATCCTTTAATAACAGTTGGATATGAAATTATCTCGGTGATCGCGGGTTATCGCGTGGTCGCGGATGGTCGCAGGTGATCATGGTGGTCGTGGATTGGAAAGGCGGCACACCCTCTGTTTCGAGGCAAGCCCGTGCATCACCTAGACAGGAACCGTTTAAGTTGCGAACTTTGCTGACGACGCCTTACTTGAGGACGATCCTCGTCCAAACATGAACCGCGGGCCCCTCCTATCGTTGGCTTAAGCCAACCATGGAAGTCAGTCGAATGCGTGTCCAGCTCACTAAGCGATCAGTTGCAGCCGCCCTGCCCCAGGAGCGCCCCTACGAGATCAGGGACGCGCAGGTACGTGGGCTGCTGCTTCGGGTGCAGCCCAGCGGGCACAAGGCGTGGATCGTCACCTGGACGCACGGGAAGCGACGCACGCTGGGCCCAGCCGCCTACATGTCGCTAGAGCAAGCCCGGGATCTGGCGACGACCACGATTGCCGAGTACATCCAGACTGGGCTGCCCAGCATCGCGAAGCCTGAGCCGTCGAAGATCACCCTCGGGGACTTCCTGCGCGATCAGTACGCCCCATGGGCCCGGACCGAACTCAAAGGCGCTGACAAGTACGTCGAGCGCTTGCAACGCGTCTTCGCCGATGCGTTGACCAAGCCTCTTATCGAAATCGATGCTCGCTGGGTCGAGTCTTGGTGGATTGCGCGCCTGCAGACCAACACCCCGGGCGGCGGCACGATAAGCAAAGCGACCGCATGGCGCGATCTGGCGAGCCTGCGAGCAGTGGTGTCGAAAGCAGTCCGCTGGGATGTGCTGGAGACCAATCCCCTGTTCCGCTTGCGGATGAAGTCAGTCAAAGCCCGCAGCGTGGTTCGGTTCTTGAGCCCAGCCGAGGAAAAGCGCCTTCGTGCCGCCCTTGCTGACCGTGATGCGGGCCTGGCTGCTGCCCGCTCGTCAGCCAATGAATGGCGTCGAGCACGTCGCCGCCCACTGTTCCCTGAGATCGCTGCTGGCAGCTACGCCGATCACCTGTCGCCCATCGTGTTGCTGGCAATGAACACCGGGCTTCGACGTGGCGAACTGCTGGCCCTGGACTGGAACGACATCAACCTGCCCGCCCGGCTGCTGACTGTCCGCCCGGAGAACGCCAAGAGCGGCAAGCAGCGTCATGTCCCATTGAATGCCGAAACACTGGGCGTCCTGCAGCGGTGGTCCGCACAGACCGGCGGTGTCGGTTCCGTCTTTGGTGTGGCCAGCATCAAGAGCAGCTGGGAGACATTGCTGGCTGCATCCAAGATCGAGAACTTCCGGTTCCACGACCTGCGGCACCACTTTGCCAGCAAGCTAGTCATGGCCGGGGTCGACCTGAACACCGTCCGGGAACTGCTGGGCCATGCCGATCTGTCGATGACACTGCGCTACGCCCACCTGGCACCGGAGCATCTGGCGGCAGCGGTGGAGAAGTTGAGCGGTTGAGGCAAAAAATTGAGAACTGCAACGCCCCCCTCTCTGCTTAGCCCCTGACCCCAGCATCCGGAGCCCAATGCTGGCTTCGGCTAGTCGGCCCGAATACCCTAGTGCGATTCATGCACCGAGGTACTGATGAAGGCTCGAAGCGTAGTAAAGAGGGGCGCCGAAGTCGGAATCGAGCTTTCGCCTCACAAGCATCGCGATGGGTGCTACGTCGCCAGCCGGACACGCTTTGCGGTTGATTACGTACGCGTCAAGTCAGTCAACGAGCTAAAAATTCTCGCGGACGCAGGCTTTAGCATCCGCATGAGCAATCAGGATAGCCAGCAGCATCGTTCGCCCAGCTTGATTGCACCATCGTCCATCGATTGGGACGAGTGAAGAACTCGATCCCGATCACTCCGGCTCAGTCTGTCCCGCCCGCTTCATCTCGCCAAGCAGCCTAGCCCGTTCTTCGTTCGGAAGCTTCGAGAACGCAAGAATCGCTTCTGCCAAGTCATCCTCTTCCGCGAAGAAGAACGCCAAGGGCACGTCGAGCGTCTTGGCTAACTCAGCAGCGCTGTCCATGTCAGCCCGATGGACCTCGCGCTCATAGCGGTTGATCCGCACCGCCCCTCGATTCTTATCCTCAGACACCATGCCTCCCAGCGCCCGCTGCGACAGCCCACGCAGATCGCGGGCCTGCTTGAGCCGTTTGGAAAAAACGGAAGTGATGGGACTGGCCAAGGCGAGAGAACGGTGACTGAACCTCACTAAGGATGACCCATATACCTCGCTCGTAGAACCCATTACGATCTGCGTATATAGCGTCGCATGCAGTCAGCGGGCACGCAAGGTCAACGAGGATGTCCAAAGGGGGACACGATGAAACGAGTAGCGGCGGCATTTCTGCCGTGGGTGAGAGAGCGCGTCGAACACCAGCCAGCAGGAGAAAACCATGATCCGTAACACCCTGATCGCGGTATGGATCCTTGCCGCCACTGCCGGCTGTGCAACCAAGCCCGTGAGCCAGGCGGACGCCCGTCCTGTGCCAAGCGAACGCATCTTCGCTCTACATCACGTCTCCGAGGGTACGACCAAGTTGGTCGTCATTCGGGACAAGGGCATGTCAGGTGTGGCGTGCGCCATGGGCTTCTACTTCAACGGACAGCTTGCCGTCGAGCTAAGAGCCGGCGAGTACATTGAACTGAACGTTCCAGCTGGCGATGCCATTGTCGGTGCAGCCCCAGTAGGCGGCGGTCTCTGTGGGTCTACCGACGCCCAGCGCAGGGAAACGCCAATGCTCGTGACACCTGACGGGCGCACCAAAGTCCGCATCAGCTTTGCACCCGGCGCTGGCATCCACGTGGCACCCACAGCGTTCTGACTTGCTACTGATCAAGAAGCGACCACGCCGCGGATCATCGCGGCGGCATGAATGACACGAATCACCTATAAAACAAGGGGAATTTCAATGGAAGAAGCAAACAGCGGCGGCAACCCTTATCAGTGTGCGCAATGCGGCGCGGCGATCCCAGCTAACGGCCGTAGCCCGAATTGCTCGAAGTGCGGCGCCAAGCTGCCCTTGGGCATCGGCTTGACCACTCGCACCGACGCAGCTGCGCCGGCACCCGTCGCTGCCGGCAACGGATCCGCGACGGCGTGCATCCTACTAGGCGTCGTCGCGCTGGCAGTCGGCTTGTACTTCCTGCTGAACCCGAGCGCTGACGGCTATCGCGACGTGGCGAACCTGCACGCCTTGGCTATGGGCCAAGCCTTCACCATCGCCGGCACGATCCTGCTGGGCTTTGGCATCCGCCCGCGCTGATCTTATGCTCCAAGGCGCCAGCAGATCATCTGCCGGCGCTCTCCACGCCTCGACGCGCTCTAACCTACTCCGGATCCGGAAGACGTCGACGGCTTCGGCGACGTTCCATCTCGCTCTTCTTCATCCTCGCCTTGTGCTTGTGCTTGCTGAACATCCGCATCAAGAACTCATGGCGACGTTGGCCCTGCTGCTCCAGCGCCTCATCGTTGTACAGCGCTATGCCATGTAAGAAGTGACGCTTCGTCGTGGCACTCAGTATCTGATTCCACGGTGCGATTGTGTCCTCCCAAGCGACGCTAGCACCGTGCAGCGCGGCGACGCCTTTGGGCGTAAGCACGAGCCCAAACGATCTATCGTCAATGGGACTGGCCAGAACACGCTTTGCATTGATCAGGCGGCGTATCAGTACCGACATCGATCCTGGGGTCACTCCGATCGCCCTCGCAATCTTGGCCCGCGTCGGTGGCTGCTGCCTAGGCCCCGTTCTTGCGGCGATCTCTTGCAATGCATGAAACGCAGCTGGCGTCAGGCCGTACTTCTTGAGCCGGGATTCCAACTCACGATGTAGGCGATTGTAGAAGCTCAGCAGCGCAAAGAACTCCGGATGGGGCAACGACATCTAGCACCTTTAAATATGGCAACACGTTTGATCTCAAATGTTATGCCATTTTTCTGACCTTCAACATTTGCGCCAACGGAGGCAGCCGCCTTCGGGAAAACACAAACATTGAAGGTCACGAAATGAAGAGCCAGATGAACATCGAACGTTGTCGCCAGATCCACACGGCGCGCGCCCAAGGCATCGCAGCGGGCGTCAAGCAGGAGCAGGAAGCGGCTGCTGCGGTTCTGGAGCCCAAGACCCTGGAGCGCGACGCTACTTACCGCCACCTGCGCCCCATCGAGGTGCGCGACCTCTCGGACTTCAAGGCGACCGAGCACCTGTCGCACGTGATCGACATGCAACTGGATGCACGGGGAAAGTTCGATCCGAAGCTCTGCAGTGAGCGCGACTTCCGGCAGGTCTGGGAGCTGCGCCAGACCATCGACCAGACCGGAATCTCCTACGGCGTCTATGTCGACCTTGCCCTGCAGCACCTCAAGGCATCGGGAGCCAAGCGCGTCCACCTGACCATGCTCGGCAAGCGCGATGTCATCGCGCATGTGCTGCATGGCGTGGCCATCGACGCTGCGTAAACACGGCGCAGTAGGACTTACGGATGTGCCCCTTCAGTCGTGAAGGGGCTCATTTCGCCAGAGCAACCACCAACAACAACACCGGCTCGATGCCCTCATCGAGCCGCAGGTCGGGTATTGCCTAGTGCAGAAGGAACAAAAGAATGGCGAAGAAGAAAGAAAAGAAATTGGAAGCAAACAGCAGGGCAAAAGCCAAACGCTCGCATCCGGCCCGCAAGAAGAACACCGCGAAGAGCATGATGGAACGAGTGATCAGGGATAGCTCTTACCAGAAACTGCAAAGTACGACAGATGCCGAGAAGCGTCATGTCAAAGAGCAGCACTTCCAGCGCACGTACATTGACAAGAAACTTCTTGCGAAAGAAGCAAAGTTGCTGACGGCGCGCTGGATCGGACACCGATACATGACGCCTTTGCATTCAACACAGGCGTTCACAGATGCCTACATCGGCGCATACCGAGCCGCGTGGGCACGTCACCGCGACGCGTCAGAAGCCCCAAAGAAACAGCCATGCCAGTCTAGCTTCGCAATGAATGATCTGGCAGACATGTCGAGCTTGTGGATGGCGCGACAGAAGGCAGACGAGCTTGGCATTCCGTACGACCTCTATTGCGAGATCGTGATCGAACAGTGGCTGTCTGGACGTAAAGCAAAGAACCCTCCACTGCCAAATCAGCTGCGCTCAAATAAGCTCCTTAAGGCTTGGATGCGCGGACACCCAACCTGGGATGAGATGCGGAATCGCTTGTACCTGACCGATTGGGATCGGCGCTTCTTCATGGAGCCCGTCGGGGATGATCCGGTGCATGCAGAAGCTCTGCGGATGTTGCATGCAGATGTGCTGCGTGCTGTCGACAAGCCAACTCTACTTGCTCGATATCTCGGAGCTGATGGCCCGCTGACAGAAGCACGCGCCGGCACAATGTTTGATCCCAACTTGGTAGCTGATGCAATGGCGCTGGTCGCGAAGCCTGCACAATTGGGCGATGCTCCTGACGGTTACGTTCCCGGATGCATCGGGAGTCGCTCCCACGAGCAAGAGGCACCTTGTCACGATTGCTCGTTCACCAAGCAATGCACTGCGCTCAAGCGGCAGGCGACGCGATCACTCAACGCAGCAGGGAGCTCCGGTGACCCACGCGCTGATCGACGGCGCCAACAGAACCGCGAGGCCCAGCGCCGGCGGCGTGAAAAGCAGCGCGGCGACGCAGCTCCCTAGCGCAGCCCTACAAGCGATTTCGACAACCTCAGTTTCAGATTGTCAGCAGCCCCATAAGAGCGCAAGATCAAGAGCACAATACAACTTCTCTAACGAGAAGTTGTATAGCTTAATTGAAAAATTCGGAGGGCATCCCTTGGCTGGACCCATCGGTACTCGGGCCTTCGGCCCTCGCACCTTGGGTCCATATTGCGCGACCCCTTCGGGGATCGCGCAATGCAATGATCCGGATGTAGATTAATAGCTTCCGGATCTAAGCATTCAAGAACGCCCGGAACGGGCGTTCTTCCCTCCTTTCATCCATTCAGCTACGGGTGTGGCTGCCACCACCTGGAATGCCCGGATTTCGCTTCCTGCGGGCTCCTAGAGGCATTGCTTTCGGCGCCCCTCGGTCCGTTGAGATCCATACACGGATCCAGCGCTTTGAGCGCGCGCAGGTATGAAGAAAATTCGCACGTTCTCAGCATAGAGCCGCAGAGCATTGCCGGCAGTTGCAGCATGCCATGCCCGGTCGGACCTGCATCGCGGTGCATGCAGCTGGCTACCGCGTTTGATGCTTCGCCCCAATGCATGCACATGCCAACCACAAGCCGGCGATACACCAGCTGCGGGCTCACTCTGGCACAGCAACGCTGCTCAGCAGACGGCCACACCTCAGTCTGATGAAGCCTTTCCGGGCCTTCGATCTCCCGATATATGAAGTGCTAGGCCATGTTCCACTTCACACTTGCGGCACTTTGAGCCGCTCTCCGAAATTCTCATCACCTGAGATCGGTGCCGGCGAGCATGCCCGACACCCTTACAGGAGCATGCACGTGGATCGATGGCATTGGATGGTCGCAAGGATGTACGCCCCGGCTGCGGGCATGCTGGCGTTGTCGTTTGCCGTAACGCTTCCGGCAACGATGTTGCATGCAAGCCCCTTGCTGGCAGGCATTGCGGACCTCCTTCATTGGGCATCACTCGCATGCATGGCCGCCGCGGGCTTGTTGTGGGGCGCTTCGACCTACAAGCTATGGCGCTGGGAGCGCGGGCAAGCGGTGCTGACATGTGACTGCGGCGGACTTTTGGGCCGAGAACGTGACGGTCGCTACGGCATCTACCGGCGTTGCCTGGCTTGCAGCCGCAACATCAACGAACGGAATTGGGCCTGATCGGAAGATCGGGTGATGGCAATAGGGGAATTTCATGGCTGGCTGGACCGATGAAGAACTGCAGGCAGCAGTTGATGCCTATCTATGGATGCGTGAGCAAGAACGGAACGGCTCGCCCTTCGTGAAAATGGATGTGTACCGGGACCTCGCCGATCAGTACGGGCGCACAACCGGCGCCTGGGACTACCGGATGCAGAACATTTCAGCCGTTCTGGAGGAACTGGGCGAACCAATCGTCTCCGGCTTGATGCCCGCAAAGAACGTAGGGCCAACGACCACCGGCAAGCTGATTCAGATGATTCGGGATCACGATGCTGCCCAAGAGGCAAGAACATACAAGTACGGCAACAAGCGCACTTGGGAACTAGCCCTGGAAGCCCTGCAGTCGCTTGGCGGCACTCCGACCCTGGCTGAAGTCACGCAGCGCGCGCTAGAACAATCGCCGGACCTCAAGGCGAGCAACGTCGGCGCCGATCTGAGCCTACTGTCGGTGAACTCACCAGCCCGAACGTCCTATCACGGCAACCACAAGCCGCGTCGCACCGATGGTGGAGCACCCTATGACCGGCTGTTCAAGGTTGGACACGGCCGAGACGTGACCTACGAGCCGTATCAGCCAGAAGTACACGGTGTCTGGGAGATCTACCCAGACCCAGCGGCCGGCAACAAGAACGGGCTTTCCGTACGCCAGGTCAGCGATCCGACAGTCGCCGGAGTGTCCAAGGCCGAGGAACAGGCCGAACAGGCAGGTGCGTTCGATCCCAAGGGCGTCCCAGATGCCCGCGACCGGGTGTATGCCAGCATTGTCCGGCGTCGCGGGCAGTCGAAGTTCCGCGATGCCCTGATCGCAGCCTACGGCGGTAAGTGCGCCATCACCGGGAGCGATGTGGTCGACGTGCTGGAAGCGGCCCACGTGCATCCGTATCGGGGCGCTGAGACCAATGTGACCGCAAACGGGCTACTGCTGCGGGCCGACATACATACGCTTTTCGATCTGTATCTGATCAGCGTTGATCCAGAGACGCGCAAGGTCTGCGTTGCACCCCGGCTGGCTGGGACGACGTATGGCGAACTCCACGGGGCCGCCCTACACAACCCTAGCGGGTCGCAGCACGTCGTCAGCCAAGCAGCACTTGCATGGCATTGGGGACAGTGTGCTTGGGCTGCAACGACACCGGGGCAGTAAGCCGGCTCCGGCTTACCAGGGCCTTACGGCCAAATCGGCTGGATGATCTGCAGCACGGAAGCCCTTGTTCCGAAAGGCTTCCGGTGCTGCAGGGACATGGTCGGGCGCTGCATCACGTATGCCAGGGGCTGCCGTTCGCTACCACTGCGGATGCTCCTCATGCAGCCAAGCTCGAAGTCCTAGGTCAGCACAGCGGAAGCCACCCGAGTGATACCAAATCGCTTGATTTCGAAATATCTCCGATGGCTGTCAAGAACATGCACGATTAGAAACGCCTCATTGGCTCAAAGACAGAGCGGATTCGTGAACAATCGTCGCAGAGCCGTAGTGTCCCGGGGCCTGCGGCAGGCATGCTTACCAAAGCGTAGTCATTTGCCGGGTCATCTGCACATACACTGCACACGTCCAAGCTTCCAGCCGCTTGGATGATCGCCTCCGTGATTGCAGCCTGAGTAGGATTCCATTCGCGCAGAGAAGCAAACCACTCAGGGGTATGCGGACGGAGTAACCTTGGCGAAGCGGGATTAATCAAACCCCTATGTTCAAGCCACGAAGTTGCCGCTTTAATTCGTCGAGCATGAAGATGAGTGAGAACGTCATAAAGCTCTACCATCAGCATGAAGTACTTGCGAGGGTGCAAGGTGTTAATAGCAACATAACCAGCGTGGTTAATAACGAAACGGTTCTGAAACAGCTCCTCGTCTGCCAGCAGCTCTTCGCAGTATCTCCGCTTAGATTCCTCTGAGCTGTCATGCCCCTCCATCATGGCTACGTGGTACTGCCAGGAATTTCTCTCGAACTCATCACGCCATAATTCCAGATACCTTGAAGTTCCTAGAGCCCGCACAAAGTGAGCATCTTGCTCCGCGTGATGCACCAGATAGGCATCGATATCGTTGAGCGATTCGATAGACGCAGACAACTTGCGGGCATCCTGAAGTAAGGCATTGGTTGATTCACGCATGGCCTGCACGTTATCTAAGTCCTCACGCCAGTAGGCCTCCTCCTCAGGGCTAAGATTCCTGAGCACATCGGCAACTTCCACAAGCGCCGGGCTCCTCAGGATCTCTCCGGGATGGCAGAAGTCAGCATCTGGCACAAGAGTCAAACCGGAATCGCGATAGGCTTGTGCAACAAAGCGCGAGCAGAATTGGCGCCTGCCGGCCACAAAGCCAGCCAACACACTCTTGGCGGCACCACTTATCGTGTATCGAGTTCCAACTGCAGCTCTTGCGAAGCTGGTGATAGAGCGCAACTGTTCAGTCGTCAACGGCTTAACAGGGCGAAGCACATGACCAGCGCAACCGGGCTCGAGGATTATCCGTTCAAGGTTGCGCGCGTGTACACCATCGCCGGTGGAATCAATAACACTGGACCTACCCACACAAATCATGGCGTGAGAGATGTCCGCGCCAGTGAGGTTCCGGATAGCTCGGCTCATCAATTCAGGCGTGGTTGTCAAAACAACATCACCAGGCTGGATGAGTGCCGACACGAACACCCTAGGCCGAAGACCTGACTCAACCATTTCACCATCCCACTTAAGGTCGATTAGATTAAATTATATTATTTCGCACTATTTCTGCAAAGTTGAAATAGCAAATAAACTCCAGCAATCAAGCAGCAAAAATGAATTCTATTTTATGTGAAAACGGCATTCGAAATACGCCCAAAGACCGTCATTCGGGTTAAGAGCGTTAGATAAGCCTCCGTGTGCCCGGCAATCTATTAGAGCATCTCCGGCCTCAATCCCAAACCATCATGCCGTGCTCTAGAACCTCGTGTGAGCTAGAACAGCAATATATCTATGAGTGCAATATCCCTTTAATTTAAAGCCGTTTTACCTCTATCCGCTCGCTTCGCTGTCGAACTCTTTCAGGTCAAGTCAACCAGCTCCTGTTGATGTAACCAGCTCATCAACACGAGCTCGCATACTCTCGAAGGTGTCTACATGATCAGGGTCTGTCTTATTAGCTCCCTGGGCCTCATCGTAGGAGCTTGTCTCCAATTCACTTAGCTTGAAGTACTTGTAAGTAAATTCGCCCTTGTCAGGGGTGCGAATGAAGTACTTAACTATGCGAGATCGGCCTGCCTGTTGAACCAAGCGCATAATATGCTCTTCTGGTTCATCGAAATTAGGATGTGCCAGCTTGTACCGAGCGGAATCTTCAAGTGAGATATTTCCTTGATGCAGGAAAGATGTGTCTGCCTTTTTGATATCCATATTGCATCGCTTACAAGATGCACTCAGATTCCACATGTCGAAAGTGTTAAGCTTGAACTTGCTGGTTGGCAATATGTGTTCTACGTCAATGACCATGGTGAACTCGCCACGCAGATCTCGCTGACAGTAGCAGCAAGTGTCGTTTGTCAAAGTTAGATGAAATTCCTTTATTCGCTTCTTGACTTGCTTAACGCAGCCCTGGCCCCAGGGATTCTTCGTAAGCATAGCGTCTTCTATTAACGCACTCTCATTTGGATAGAAAACGAAGTTCTCAAGCTCAGCTTTCATGGCGTGCCTTAGAGCCTCTGAACTCGTCGGCCACCTTCGCTGCTAAATCTACTGCAGCGCGCAGAAATTCCCTCTGCTTGGTGTCATAGGATCGAGATCGGAGGTGTTCAATCTCGCGCGAGACTTCCTCCAAAGACTTCTTGCCAATGGAGAGGTCACTCAGAAGTCTCGTTATAAGCTCGCTCAGATAGTGGCTAGCAGGAGCCACTACGCCAAAGGCCTCCAAAAGAATTCCGTCAATACTTTTGACTTCGCCCTCACTTTGAATGGATGATTCGAATTTGGATAGCGTGAAGATCCGAGTTGGGAGGTTATCTGACTCGGCGCCTGATACTACCAGAGGAGAATGACTGGCCAGAAATATACTCGGTTCATAGAAATGAAATAGGTCGAACAGGCGCCTGCAGTACTCACTTTGCCAGCGCGGGTGGAGGCTATTCTCGGGCTCATCTATAAGGATTACCGCACCCTCCTCCATTCGCGTCGCCAAAAAGGCGTATGTCGCGATCAGCGTAAGCTCACCTGAGCTTGCCTGATGAAGAGGAAATATTTCGCCATCCTTACTAAGGAAACAATCGAGCTTCCTTAGAAGCTTGAGTCTTTTAAGTATTTTCTCGTACTTCACAAGGGTAGCGAAAAAGAAATACCTGTGGCCAAAAGATGGATCATCAAGCCGTAACCAATCCTCCTCGCGATATTGGCGTGTACGTATGGAGGAGAAAATTTTAATTAATTGCGAAATTGAAGAGTAATCTTCAGAATTAATTCGCTCGTCTCGCCGTATCAGTTCTAGCTTGCTACCAAGATCATTAATATTCAGGACCGGAACAATGCGAACTGCCTGTTCAAACCCAGCATACTGAAGCGATCGACCTACCATTCGAGCATCACGCCGATCATCGGACCCTGAGAATAGCGCTTCCATCAAGACGCGCCGGACATAGCCTTTGCCGCTAGCCGGTGAAAGACGCGCATAGCTTTGGCTCTTTCCTTTAGCAGGGAAGCGATCAAACACAGTGTTGCTGACAGCTATGACGGCGGCCCCCTGCGCTTCGAAAAAGCCCACCAGCCTTTTTAGCTCGCGGCTCTTCCCAGACCCGTTCTCACCTAATAAGAAAGTAATTTTTCCTCTGGAAAAATTCTCTATAGCAGAGCTCTTGTGCAGGATCTTTTTCATCAGTGCCTTCCCCTTGAGCCCGACAAGGCAGCATCACGCCTATCCCAGGGTTTGGATTCTATGGCGAGTGCCGCTCAGAGAACAAGGCATGTGTAATGACCCAGCGGTTCCGGACGCTCAACGTCAACGATGACTTCAATCATGAATCACTTCGGATCGAGATCGATACCAGCCTGCCTGCGGCACGCGTCGTCCGGACGCTGGACGAGTTGGTGAAGCTGCGTGGTGCGCCCAAGCGGTTGCGCTTGGGTAATGGCCCGGAGTTCATCAGCGCTGCGCTGAAACAATGGGCATTGCGGTACGGCGTCAGTCTGATCCACATCCAGCCGGGCAAGCCCACCCAGAACGCCTATATCGAGCGGTTTAATCGCACATTCCGCGAGGAGGTGCTCGATCAACATCTCTTCGCTCGTCTCGACGACGTGCGCGAAGTCACCTACTGGTGGATGATCGACTGCAACAAAGCACGATCCCACGATTCGCTCGGGGGAATGACCCCGGTCGAGCACCGCAACAAGCACGCCGAAAGCTCCACTTTTGAAATGCCTGCTTGACGGGGTAGCTTACGACGCCGGCGCAAGGCCGCAGTCCATCGCGTGGAGCGCACGGCGCTGACGGCGCCCAACCAGATCTGGAGCATGGACTTCGTCGCCGATGCCCTGTTCGATAGAAGCCGCTTCGGGCCCTGGCTGTCGTGGATAACTTCACCAAGGAGAGCCTGGCCATCGAGGTCGACCAGCAGCTCAAGGGCGAGGATGTCGTGGCGGTGATGGAGCGGCTGCGCCAACAGCGCGACCTGCCGCAACGCATCCAGACCGACAACGGCAGCGAGTTCATCTCGATCGTGATGGATCACTGGGCGTACGGCCATGGTGTGGTCATGGACTATTCGCGCCCGGGCAAGCCCACCGACAACCCGTCCATCGAGTCGTTCAACGGCAGCTTCCGGGACGAGTGCCTCAACGCGCACTGGTTCCTATCGCTCGATGACGCCGGCAGAAGATCGAAAATCTGGAGTGTCGATTACCATCATTTCAAGACGCACTCATCGATCCGCGATATCCCGCCGGCCGAGTTCGCGGCCCGATTCACCTCACCCTTCAAAACCGAATTTTCCAGTTCTGACCGGGCCTAATGCGGGCAGGAGGTCAGCATCACCACACAGATTGCCAGGCGAGGCGTGGAAGGCAGTGAGTAATTGGGCCGACACCGCTGGGTGGTCGAGCGAACGCGTGCACGGTCATTTGCCTGCGCTCTGTTGAGCGGCTTTGCTAGTGGCTCTTAACAAGTCCACGCCGAAAAGATTTCATCCATTGGAATTAAAAAAATCAAATCAAAGTACGAATGTATGCCTTGTACTCTTCAGACTCCACACTTTGCTCCTCGGATGTCAGTGGGCTCAACCGAAAACGCCCAACGTTATGCCGTTTATACAGTGCAAGCAGGTATTCAGGTAATTTCAGCAAACCGAGATCTTGAGCTTCGCCAAGCACCGCCAAGTTCATGAAGAAGAATCTCGGTTGATTTTTCACCATATCCAGCAATTCAGGTAATGACCTGTCTATCGATCTCGGAGGACAAAATTCACCATTGACATATTGGATATCGAGCGCCAGATTCTGGGCATTCTTTTCTATAAATAAGTTATTGACCTCACATGTCGCTTGCCTTTGAGCACTATTTGGAAGCCACTTAACGCCCTCAGGCATGCTGTTAGGAAGAATCCTAACCGCGCCATCTTTCGAGCAAGCAACCGCAAATGGCACGAGTTTCGATATCATCACCCTATTCTTGGCTCCAGCCGCTTTAATAAGATTATTCATCCTCTCATCGTGACGACCGTCATAGTCATTGCTGCGAACAAATATTACCTGCCTGATGGTTCCGTATCGCTTTATAAGTTTTTCAATCTGCGAGATTCTCAGCTGGCCAGAATCATGAACAAGAATAGTCGCATTGACGCACAGGAAAATCTCGATTAGGCAGGGGCCTATCTTGTCGGTGAATATCCCTTCAGCATCTCCTTTCCTTTCAATGATTGCTGCGGCATCCTGACCAACCTCTACGTAGCCCTCGAAAGACATTTGCACATGCCTCCTATTAAGTGGAGTTATTCTATCCGAACGCGAACTCGGCAACCATGTTTGCGCTCCGCGAAGAGGGGCACTCGCATCGGTCTGGATCGGGCAGCCGGTTGCCCCTCTAAATCCCACGGTCGCTCAGGGCGGGAGCCAGACCGAGCAAATGGCAGCGGGGCACCACGCCGTTGAGGACAGGCAGCCGCACAGGCTTCCTGGCGATTCCCGGCACGGAGTAGAAGTCCTAGCTCAGTCATGCTGTCGTCACCCGGATGACTCCGATCTGCCGAACTTGAGACCTGAACTCCATACAGGCGTGGGCGAGGTCCCATAGACTAGGAGTCCATCGGACAGAAGTCCGCCGCCCCTGTTACAGGCCAGATCATCAAATGAGCAAGCCCACCCTCGACTCCCTCGCCGCCGCCAAGGCCAAGCTCGAACAGGAACTCCGCCAGCTGGAACAGCAGGAGTCCGACCTGCGCCAGCAGCAGGCTACTGATGCGTTTGCCGATGTCATGTCCCTACTGAGCCAGTACGGCCAGCACTTCAGTTCCAAGCAAAAAGCCGAGATCGCTGGGGTTGTTGGAGCCAGCAGTCCAGGTCGGGTCAAAGCCCCTACGACCACCGCCAAGCGTGAAGTAGCCCCGAAGTACTGGTTGCCCCATAGCGGCGAGACCTGGACCGGCCGTGGTCGGACCCCGCGAGCCTTCGTAGCATGGGAAGGGACTGCAGCCTACAAGGACTGGAAGGCCAAGCACCCCGATGAGAAGTTCCCGAAGTATCCGGGATGAAAAAAAGGCCCCGATTGGGGCCTTTTTTTGACGATGGCCGAAACGGAACTTTACTTCTAGCCGGATCGACTTAACGAGACCCCAGCAGCGGGGAAGCATCAAGACATTAAACAATCGTTTCTTTGTGCATTTCATCCCATTCATGTTCACGAAGACTTGACGAAGATGAATAGGAAAAGATATCAAAGTGGCGCGCGTAAACTTGCGCGCTATCGCTGAAAGGAATGACATGTTGCGAGAGCTGACATTGAGTGAAATGGAATTCGTCGCCGGGGCAGCGGGACGAGATGATGAGCATGACGAACAGCAGGATCCCCAGCCGGAGCTCCTTGAACTCTTTGAGCATGATGATATCCGAGGTGGATTTGTTACCGTCTATGACGAGGGCAACGGACACTTCGGCATTTACGGGGCAAATGATGAGACCTTCGGTTCATTTACCTGGGACTTCGACAACGAGTACATTTTCACGCTGAATCACGATTTCAGTGAGAACTCGGAGGGCGAGCTTCAGATCAAGTTCTCCCAAGACAGCGGCGAAGTCAGTCTCGAATTCACCTGGAAGTTCTGATCCACTCGGCGGCGGCAGCTTTCTGTCGCCGCCTCACTGCTACAGGTGCATCAAATGCAGCTCGCCGTAAAAATGCTCCTTTCCATCACTTTAGCCTGTGCCACTCTTGATGTCGCAGCACAGGCGCTTGAAAGCCACGCGGGGGCTCGTGAAGCTTTCAGGGCACTGAGTGTCGGTGACCGTGCAGCAATTGAAGCGATGCGTCGTGATGGAAAGATCGGCCCATCCGTCTCCCGCTTCTCGGATGCAGCGATCATATTTGATCGCAAAGCAGCATCCAGTGCGCTAAATGAATGTAGATCATCCGCAGAAAAATCATCCGCATTCCAGGACGCTGTAACCTGTGGAATTTATCTGGCCGGCGTGAATGAGTCTCTAGGCGATGCAAAGGGTTGGGCAGCTTCGTGGCTCTGGGTCCGCAACGAGGGGCTTAAGCTCGCATCCGGAAGTGGCCAAAGAGTTGCAAAATTGGGCGGGGGGTACGATGAAGTTAACTTCATGGAGATTGAGAAATCGACTCTCCAGCCTTCTTATGATTTTGCCTCTGAAGAGGCAGTGGTAGATCGCTTAAAGATGCCTAATAACACGGACAAACGATTCTATATCAACATAGAGATTAATGGCGAAGTCATTGCCGCACTTGTTGATACAGGGGCGTCCACCACGCTGGCCCTGCCATCAGAGATGGCGGAAAAAATGGGGCTGAGAAGATTGGCGACTGGCCTGACTGTCATCAGATCTGGCGTTTCATCCCTTGAAACCGGCGCCACCAGTGAGAATGCCGAGAGCTACTACCTAGCGGATGTAAAGGTTGGAAACCTACTAATCAAGAACTTGATGATTCTAGGAACGGAAAGGGATTTGATTAATCCTGTAATCGGATTCGACCTCCTCGGAATGTTTGAAGAAATAGAGTTTCAAGAGGACCACGTAAAATTCGTTTCTCGTGATAGATCAACTGACTGCGCACATCCTTCACCGCTGTTCTTCCTTCCCACCCAAAGATTCGATGGAAAGTTTGCCACAAACTTAAGACTGGACGGGAGAAATGCTCGCGCATCTGTCGATACTGGCGCGGGAAATGCACTAACAATTGTCGGTGCCGCAGCCCGTGGGTATGCATCCTCTCCCACTACACGCGCCTCGGTTAATGTCGCTGGTCGCAAATCGGATGTTGACGTTGCCTTCGTTGACATGCCCATTACAGTTTCTTCCATAATCAACAAGCCGATTCAAGCAAGGGTTGTGCAAGGCCCTATCACTAATGTGGATGCAATCCTTGGAGCCACTTATATGGGGAAGAATTTCAGAATTAGCTTGAAGGACGGTGAAATTTGCTACTTGGATTGATGGAAACAGAATCAACATGGAAGATTCAATATTCAGAAAGGATGCTATAGAGGCTGCTGGAGAGCGCCAGGCGTTCCCCGTCGGAACTGCACTACTGTCCGGAAAACTAATAATTTCGCTAGTCGCATCATTTATAGCAGCAGCGTTATTTCTTTCACTAATTGCAGACTTCTCAAGAAAGGAGACGGTTGCAGGAAGAGTAATAGCTGACTCCGGATCAAGCCAAATAACTTCATCTCGCGGCTCGATTGTTGAGAAAGTATTTGTTAAAGAGGGGGATCATGTAAAGAAGGGACAGGTTCTCGTCGAACTGTCTGTGGACTCAAGACTCACTAGTGGCGCCAGAGTGGCTGACAAGTTAAATGAGTTAGAAGCGGCAAGGCGATCCTCTCGCATTGAAGAGCTGAGAAAGGACTACGAAATTCTTGAGTCCACATATAAGCAAGCTGTTGAGCGATCTAGAAGTCTGCGAGAGAAGATAGCCTACATCTCTGATGAGATCGAAAGCCTTAACGCTCGATCCAAGCTTTCCGAGGAAACATTGAGTGATGTAGAAGGAATACTCGAAAGCGGTGTTATCTCAAGGATTGAGTTGAGAAGGTACCAAGACCAAGCAGCACAGCACAAGCTGTCTGTTATTACTGCTGAAAAAGAGCGTTCTCAAGTAAGAGCTGATTACTCAGAATCCAAAACCCAAATTGATTCAGCCAAGTTCCGCATGGATGGTGCGCGCTTTCGACTGGAAGCTGAAACCGCTGCACTTGGACAGGAAGATGCCAAGCTCAACTCCCAATATCAAGAATCACTGGTTTCACCTCATGATGGGGTCGTATCAATATTCAATGTACGACAAGGCGTTTACATTGAACCGAACAAAGTGATTGCAGTGGTGGCAGGCGAATCTAGCGTATCGACTGCGGAGTTATGGCTACCATCAACCTCAGTGGGGTTTGTAGTTCCTGGGCAAAGTGTCAGGGTCATGGTTGATGCCTTTCCATACGATCGCTTTGGAATAGTAAGCGGAACGGTCTCGTCAGTATCATCTGCACCGTTGGCCCAATCTGATATGCCGGAAGATGTTCGGACTAACGACCGCATCACCCCCATGTATCGCGCACTAATTGAGCTCCCCGAGGGACACATAAATGCATATGGCTCAGTTCGCCCCCTTGTCCCAGGAATGAGCGTCAAAGCTGACATCATTCTAGAGAGAAGAAGAGCTATTGACGTTCTAATGGATCCGATTAGAGCGGCGAGGAAGAAGGCACAGAGCTAAGGACGGCGCAAATGGCAAATCGCGTGATATATCAATCTGAGGTCACTGAGTGCGGGCTAGCATGCTTGGCAATGTGTATGGAGCGTCTAGGATCCCGAGTTGATTTTGGCCAGCTTCGGCGAAATTTCCCGGTGTCTCAACGTGGATCCACGCTCAAGCAGATCGTCGATGTGGCGAATAGCGTTGAGCTAGCTGCTAGATCAGTTAGATGCGATGTTGAGGAGGTGGCCAGTCTTAGGCTCCCTGCTATTCTTCACTTCGATTTCAAGCATTTCGTTGTTCTTGAAAAATTCACAAAAAGCAAAGTTTGGATAAGCGACCCTGCGATCGGTAGCCGTACGCTCGGAATAAAAGAGTTCAGTAGACATTTCACCGGAGTAGCGGTCGAAATATCTGCATCTCCAACCTATCAGCGCAGCCGGCAGAAGCCTCCGCTCGGGATCATTGCAATGGTCCGGGCCACGCATGACTTTATTCCTGGGGTCGCTCAGGCAGCCATATTTTCGGTCGCCCTTCAGGCATTCATACTGATAGCCCCGTTTCTCACCCAGATAATGATTGACCAAGGTGGGCTACGTGGCGATAAGGACTTGCTGACAATCCTATTTATAGGAGCGGTTGGCCTCGCAGCGTTTAACTCTATTTGCGATTTTCTACGAGGGTATGCAGCACAGAAGTTATCCTCTGTGCTTGCCTGGGATATGTCCACGAGACTTTTCCGTCACATGGTTCGCCTTCCATTACCATGGTTCCAGCGACGCCGTCTCGCAGATGTCCTTACAAGATTTGAGGCTCTGGAGCCAATCAGGGCTATTTTCACAAATGGCATAGTATCGGCGGCGCTTGATGGCGTAATGAGTATATTTCTGATTGCAGCAATTTTTCTGTACTCATGGAAAATTGCACTTGTAATCATGGCTGGAGTAATAATTTCCACGACCATAAAATTCATTTCAGTTCCAAAGTCAGTCAGACTGGCATCCTCCGCCTTACAAGCCTCCATTTCTGAAAAAGGGAAGCGAATTGAGACGATAAGAGCAATTCAAAGCATAAAGTCTATGTGCGGCGAAAATTCCCGCGAGAGCGAGTGGTCATCCAGGTATGGAGCTTACTTGGTAAGCGCGCGAAACTCAGCATCGTTCCAGCAATCCATCAAAAGCACCTTACTTTTCATCGATGGAGCAACGTTGGCCGCGGTAGTCTACTTTGGAGCGAAATCGATCGTCGATGCTTCGGTATCGGTTGGAATGCTATACGCCATCTTGGCTTATCGCCAGCAATTATTTATGCGATCAAGCGCACTTGTGGATCAGTACGTTCAGTGGAGACTTCTTGATGTCTACACAGACCGCATAGCGGACATTGCATTGCAACAAAAGGAGCAGAGGACGGATATCCCGCCCTCGGGCGCAATTGCTCACGGCACCGTTTCGTTGAGAGCGGTATCATTTAAATATTCAGAGCTTGATCAACCCGTTCTAAGCGGCATTGATATTGATGTTGGACCAGGTGAGTTCGTTGCAATAACTGGAGGCTCCGGGTCTGGAAAATCAACGCTACTGAAGATCTTGGCCACTCTGTACAAGCCCATGTCGGGAGAATTACTGTTCGATGGCGTGCGTGCATCCTCACTCTCTATAAGTGACATAAGGTCATCTGTAAGTGTTGTAACGCAAGAGGATGAACTTCTTTCAGGCACAGTTCTGGAGAATGTATCATTCTACGAGGATAACGCGAATGAAGCGCGCGTCTGGGATGTTCTCCGCGTTGTGGAGATGGAGGATGACATCAAACAGATGCCAATGCGGCTGAATAGTCTGGTTAGTGAAACTGGAAATAATTTTTCTGCAGGTCAAAGACAGCGCCTAGTTCTTGCTAGAGCGATCTATCGGAATCCTAAGATACTGCTTCTGGATGAGGCTACGTGTCATCTTGATGCGCCTCGAGAGGAACGAATCATGAAGTCAATTTCGGCCATGAAAATAACCAGAATTATGGTGACACATAGAGCCAGCGCCGCAAATCTCGCGGACAAAATCTATGTCGTTTCCGAAGGCCGACTATCCATGGTGGAGAGAATCAGGGCGCCAGTTCGGCTACGCGTGAAAGATGATCGAAAATCGGAAGATTTGGCATCTCCGCACTAGATCTCGCAAATGGAAGCATCCATGTCATTTATTTTTCTCCGCTTCCTTATATCTATATTTCATATTTGTAAAGACGTAATTATTGGATGAGGATACCGCCCAGTTGGCACTGTTTCTTAGCACCGATCATCTGAAATATATTCTTTAAGGTTAAGAAGAGGCTGCCTCACGGGTTCACTCAACACGGCTGGTCAATTCAACCAAAGACCGCCTCTTTGTCGATCACAGCACCCCGCCGCTGCGATGGCTTAAGGCCGGCTTTTGGGTACGAGCCCGCAGCGGAAACCGAGTCTTATCCATTGATCGGTAAGGAAATTTCTTGGAATTCCGTACCCCTCGCGGCCAACTCATAATGCTGGGGTCGGTGGTTCGAGTCCACCCATAGCCACCACCGCGAAGAGACGCCGAAAGCCCCGCCCAGTGCGGGGCTTTTGCGTTTCAAGGACGTCCGTCGACTGGCTCGGCCCT
>PJTT01000568.1_pt1 | contig 21893 bp, 19 predicted proteins | sample 1512261 | NCBI WGS metagenome assembly PJTT01 (sample SAMN08177685, study PRJNA422409) | Soil metagenome, whole genome shotgun sequencing project. | isolation source: Soil (2) enriched on wood chips | place: USA: Madison | collected 2015-01-15
GTACCGGCCGCCCGGAACTGCCGACCATGTCGGAGTTCAAGGCACGCTGGCGCGAGATTCCGAACGAGCCGCTGTACCCGTTCGGCCACGGCATCGGCTACGCGACCTTCGCCTACGGCGTGCCGCAGCTGAGCGCGGCCCAGCTGGGCTGGGACGACACCCTGACCGTGACCACCACGCTGACCAACACCAGCGCCGTGGCCGGTGAGGAAGTGGTGCAGCTGTACATCCACGACCGCGTGGCCAGCCGCGTGCGGCCGGTGCGCGAGCTGAAGGACTTCCGCAAGGTTGCCCTGCAGCCGGGCGAGTCGACCGACGTGAGCTTCACTCTGACCCGCGAGCAGCTGGCATTCACCGGCCGCGACGGCGTGCTGCGTGCCGAGCCGGGCCAGTTCGACGTGTGGGTGTGCGCCTCGTCGGCCGCTGGCGAAGCGGTGCAGTTCGAGCTGCTGAAGGCCTGACCGCACCGGCCGGAACCACCGGTGGAGCATCCACGCATGGCGTGGATCTACTGGCAGTGAGGCGCCGGGCCATGCCCGGCATCCTCACCCATGGCAAACACGCCGGGCATGGCCCGGCGCTACCATCGGGGCATTCATTCGATGGAGCCCGCGCATGCGCAAGATTGCCTTCCTGATTCCGGCCCTGCTGCTGGCCGCCTGTTCGCAGCCGGCACCGCCGGCCGAGCCCGCGGCGGATGCACCGCCGCCGATGACCGGCTCCACGCCGGCCGAAGCCGCGGCGAGCACCACGCCTGACCCGGCTGCAGCGCCGCAGGCGGCTGCCGAACACGCCAGCGAGACCCCTGCACCCGCCGCCACCGCCGATGAAGGCGATGCGCGCGCGCGCATCGACAGCGTGCTGGGCGATGCCGCGCAGTACGAGAAGGTGTTCAACGCTTTCAAGACCGCCGTGGTCGGCGGCGACCGTGCCGCCGTGGTGGAGGAAGTGCGCTTTCCGCTGAACATCGCCGGTGGCAAGAAGATCACCGGCCCGGGCGAGTTCCAGCGCAACTACGAAAAGATCATCACCCCGGCGGTGGTCAAGGCGATGTCCGCGCAGGAGTTCAGCAAGGTCTTCGTCAACCAGCAGGGCGTGATGATCGGCGATGGCCAGGTGTGGCTGACCGGTGAGTGCCTGGACAAGGCCTGCGCCCGCACCGAGGTGAAGGTCGGCACCATCCAGTAAACGCGAACGGCCCCGCATCATGCGGGGCCGTTTCATCAACGCAATGCCGGCCAGCGGCCGGCACGACCGGCGTCAGGCCTTCGGGGTGAGCTTCAGCAGGCGCGCCTTGCTGCCGTCTTCCAGCAGCCACAGCGCGCCATCGGGGCCCTGTTCCACTTCGCGGATGCGCTCGCCCATGTTGAAGCGTTCGGCTTCGCGGGCGTTCTCGCCATCAAATGCCACCCGCACCAGCGAGGTGGAGGACAGGCCGCCGATGAAGGCGCTGCCCTTCCACTGCGGGAACAGGGTGCCGCTGTAGAACATCAGGCCGGCCGGCGAGATCACCGGGTTCCAGGTGACCTTCGGTGCGGCGAATTCCGGGCGGGTGTCGTGGTCGGGAATCGGGCGGCCATCGTAGTGGTCGCCGTTGGAGACGATCGGGTAGCCATAGTTGGCACCGCGCTGGATCAGGTTCAGTTCGTCGCCGCCGGCCGGGCCCATTTCCTGCGCCCACAGCTTGCCGTTGGCATCGAAGGCGATACCCAGCACGTTGCGGTGGCCCAGCGACCAGACCTGGGCGGCGACGCCGCCCTGCGAGGCGAACGGATTGTCCGCCGGCACGCTGCCATCGTCATTGAGGCGGATGATCTTGCCGAGGTTGCCGCTCATGTCCTGGGCCGGATCGAACTTCTGCCGCTCGCTGGAGCTGATCCACAGCTTGCCGTCCGGGCCGAAGGCGAGGCGGTGGCCGTAATGGCCCTGGCCGCTGACCTTGGGCGTCTGCCGCCAGATCACCTTCAGATCCTTCAGCGCACCGCTGCCATCGGCGTTCAGGGCCAGGGTGGCCCGCGCCACGGCGGCGCCACGGGTATCGAGCGTGCCTTCCTCGGCGTAGCTGACATACACCACGTTGTTGCGGGCGAAGTCGGGATGCAGGATGACATCGCCGAAGCCGCCCTGGCCGCCGTAGGCGACCTTCGGCACGCCGGTGATCTCATGCTTCTGGCCGCTGGCCAGGTCCAGGTGCTGCAGCTTGCCGCGCTTTTCGGTGACCAGCAGGCTGCCATCGGGCAGGAAGGTCATCGCCCACGGCTGGTCGAAGCGGCTGACCTCGGTGGCGGTGAACGGGCGCTGGTCGGCACTGGCTGCGGCGGGCGTGGCCTGCGCAGCGGTTGTCGTGTCTGGACCGGCGGCACTGCAGGCGGTGGTGGCGAGGATGGGCAGCAGGCCCATGGCGAGCAGCAGGGGCGCACGGTGTGAAAGAGGGGTCATGGGTATCTCCAGGGTGGGGATGCGGATGGCCAAGCCCCGTTGTACACCACTGCGGTTGCACCGGGCGTGGTCCAAAGGTCCTGCTGCCCCCCTGTGCGGCGCGCGGCTGATCGACTACGGTGGGCCATCCGGGCAAAGCGTGCCCGTTGCCCGCCAAGGAACCGCAATGCATCCGACCGTCGTCTCCAAGCCTTCGCCCGCGTTCATCGCCGCCTCCTGGGTGGCCCTGCTGCTGGGCGCGGTGGCCTACCTGATCGGCCTGTTCAATGCCGAGATGGCCCTGAACGAGAAGGGCTACTACCTGACCCTGCTGCTGTTCGGCCTGTTCGCGGCGGTGTCGCTGCAGAAAAGCGTGCGCGACCGGGTGGAAGACATTCCGGTCAGTGGCCTCTACTACGCGCTGTGCTGGTTCGCCCTGCTGGCCTCGCTGCTGTTGCTGCTGGTCGGCCTGTGGAACGCGACGCTGGCCCTGAGCGAGAAGGGCTTCTATGGGATGGCCTTCGCGCTGTCGCTGTTTGGTGCGGTGGCGGTGCAGAAGAACACCCGCGACCTGATTGCCGCCAATGGCGGTGAACCAGCACGCAAGCCGGCCATGCCGCCGCTGCCGGAACAGGACTGACCGCAGTTCTGTAGAGCCGAGCCCACGCTCGGCTCAGGCCGCAAAGGTAGACGCAGCCGAGCATGGGCTCGGCTCTACAACGGCGCGGTGGTTCAGCCCAGGCGCCCCAGGCGCGGGTCCACCGTGTTCGCCTCATCCCAGCCACGGCGTACTGCCGCGCGGGCCTGTTCCCACTCCAGGCGGCTGCGGCCACGATCGCTGGCCCAGCGCGATTCCAGCTCACGCTCCACTTCTTCGTAGGCGCGGATCACCTGGTCGGCGCGGGTCTCGTGGAAGCGCGCCGCATGGCCGACCTGGTAGGCGGGCTCGTAATCATCGAACAGCAGGCTGGCGTCGTAATAGGGCTCAGCGCTGTAGCGGTCGCGCCAGTAGTCGGAAATGGTTTCGCGCGGGGTGCTGTCATCCGGCACGCGGCCGGGAATCTGGTAATCGGGGCTCATCGGTCGGGCTCCGTGGTGGACGAAGCCTGATGGTGCCCGTGCGGCGGTTAACCGCCCGGGCCGGTTGCGTGAAGATCAGGTCGCGTCGGCCTTGCGCGGCAGCAGGTAGATCACCGCACCGATGGCGAAGGCGACCAGCGCAGCGGCGATGTTCTGCCAGCTGGCACTGGCAAACAGCGCCGCGCACAGCAGCAGTGCCAGCACCGGAATGAGCGGACCGCCGGGCAGCTTCAACGCGCCGGGCCGGTCGGCATAGCGCTTGGCCAGCACCAGCACCGCCGCCGCCGTACCGATGTAGGCAAACAGGCGCGTGGTCATCGACAGCAGGGCCAGCTGCACGAACGAGCCGGTCAGGGCCAGGCCCAGCGCGATCAGCCCCTGGCAAAAGATCGCTGCGGCAGGCGTGCGGAAGCGCGGATGCACCTGCGCCAGCACCTTCGGGCCGTAGCCATCGCGGGCGAGGGCGAACAGGAAGCGCGGGCCCATCATCATCGTGTTGCTGTTGGTGCCGAGGATGGAGATGGTCGCGCCGACGGTGAGGATCAGCGCCAGCGCCTCGCCGCCGAAACCGGCGGCGGCATCGGCCAGGGGCGTGGCCGAACTGGCCAGGCCAGCCAGCGTGCCCTGCGCCACCAGCTGCACCGCGCCGTAGATGACCGTGACCGTGACGATCATGGTGATCAGCGCGAACGGGATGTCGCGGCGCGGGTTGCGGTACTCACCGGCGGCGGCCGGGATGTTCTCGAAACCGGCGTAGGCGTACAGCAGCAGCAGCGCGGCTTCGCCCATGCGCTGCAGGTCGTGCGGGTCCGGGCGCTGGCCGGAGAACGCCAGCTTCGGGTCGATGTAGAACGCGCCGATGGCCACGAACAGCAGCAGCGGCAGCATCTTGCCGATGACCAGCACGATGCCGGTACGCGCCGCCGAGCGCACGCCGATGATGTTGACCCCGGTGAGGAAGCCCAGCGAGACCACGATCACCGCGATGCGGCCCATGCCGGCACCGGCCCACGGCCAGAACCGCGCGACCGCATCGGCCAGTGCATTGCTGAGTGCCGCAGCCGAACTGATGCGGGTCAGCCAGATCATCCAGCCGATCTCGAAACCGGCGAAGCGGCCGAACGCTTCGCGCGCGTACAGGTAGCTGCCGCCCGGTTCATCGAAGTAGCTGGCGGCCTGCGCGTAGCACAGCACCAGCAGGGCCACGACGATGCCGGCGGCGACCACGCCCCACAGGCTGAAGGGGCCGAGCAGGGCGACGGTGGCGGCGGGCAGCAGGTAGATGCCGCTGCCGACCACATCGTTGATGGACAGGCCGACGATCTGCCAGCGGCTGACCGCGCGTTGCAGCTGCGGTTCGTCCTGCGCGCTCACTGGTTGGCTCCGGCGAGCGCGGGCAACTGCCATTGCGCCTGCAGGCGCGCGTACTCGGCGCGTGGCAACAGCACGAAGCGCGGCGTGTCCTGCGGCCGCAGCCAGTCCAGCAGTGCCTGCATGCGTGCCTGCGGCATGGCCGTGCAGCCAGCGGTGGCCTCACCGGGCTGGCGCCACAGGTGGGCGAAGATGCAGCTGCCCTTGCCGGGCTGGTTCTGCGGGTTGTGCGCGATCACGAAGCCTTCCTGGTAGCGCACGTCGCCCTTGTCGTGCAGGTCCAGCCGCATCGGTTCGGTGGACCCCTGCACGGCTGCGCGGCCGACCTTGGCCGCATCGACGATGCGGTTGTAGAACGGCGAGGCCGGCACGTCCATGCAGTAGCTGCTGTCGAGCATGGGCTGGTAGGGCATTGCGGTATGCGGGCGTGTGCCGGCATAGCCGAACGCGCTGCCCAGGGCGAACACCCCGGCCGGGCTGCGGCCGTCGCCTTCCTGCTTCTGCGGGCCGTCGCCCTGCGCCGGGTGCAGGCCCAGGCCCCACGCGCTGCCGCTGCGGCCCAGCGACACCGGGAAGGCCGTGCCTTGTGCGCGCCAGCCCTTGCCGTCGCGCACGAACGCCTGCAGCTGGCCCTGGGTGCTGTCCCAGCCCTCGCTGGTGACCACGATCAACTGCCGCGCGCCATCCAGCGGCGCAGCGTGGAGGGACAGCGACGCGGCCAGCAGCAGCGCAGCGGTGACAAGGCGGGACAGCGGCTTCATCAGCAGGCGCTCCGGTCAGGAATCGAGCAGGTGGTCAATGCGTTCCAGGTTCACCGCCAGTTGCCGCTGGCGATCTGGATTGGCGTGGCAGAGCAGCACGAACAGGAAATCGAGCAGGGCATGCATGGCGCTACGGTACAGCAGCTGCGCCACCTGCGGCGTGCGGTCGTAGGCACACACCACCAGCGATGCATCGGCGTGCGCGCGCAGCGGGTTGGCGGTGTGGCGGGTGATCGACACGACCTTGCCGCCCATGTTCTGGAACTGCCGCGACAGCTGCGAAAGCTGCGGCAGGTTGCCGTACTCGGAGAACACCAGCAGGGCATCGCGGGGGCGCGCGGCCGACAGGTTGGCCAGCAGCAGGACCGGATCAGTGTGCGGTACCACCAGCAGGCCGAGCAGCGACAGCCGCATGGCGAACTCGCGCGCGAACAGGCCGTCATCGCCCAGCCCGTACACGAACAGCTTCGGCGCGCCGTCCAGCAGCTGCACGATGCGCTCGATCTCCTCGCGCGGGTTGGCTTGGCGGGTTTCTTCCTCGGCCTGGGCCTTGCTGCGGCGCAGGGCATCGCCCAGGCGCAGGTAGTGATCGCCGTTGTCCTGTTCGCTGGGGGCCTGCTGCGGGTCGGCGCCGGCGCGGGCCACGTCCTGGCCGATGGAATACTTCAGGTCCGGGTAGCCCTTGAAGCCCAGCTTCTGGCTGAACTTGACCACGCTGGACTGGCTGATGCCCAGCGCGCTGGCCAGCTGCTGCGAGGAGTAGTCGCGCAGCAGATGGGCGTTGTCGAGGATGAAATCGGCGATGCGGCGTTCGATGGCCGACATCTGCCCGCGCTCGGTTCGGATTTTCAGCAGGGGCGGCATGCGGGGCGTCCGGGGGTCTGCAAAGGCGTTGCGGTTGGCAGCGTAGAGCGGATTATGCGGTGGGTCGCGCGCGTGCCAGCCGCGAAGGGAGTACGGGGTAGGGCAGAAGCAAGAGCAGGTGCATCCACGCACGGCGTGGATCTACCGGGTGCAGCTGTTGCATTGGACGTTGAGTCCGCCTTGTAGCGCAGGGTAACGGCGTGCGCAGCACGTCGGCTCGCGGAGGGCGGAGCGTTTCTTTTGGTTACTTTTCTTTTCGCGAAAAGAAAAGTAACGCGCGACCCAACGTCAGTGGCACGCAACGTCAGCCGAAAGGCAGAAATCAACCCAGCATCTCCAGCCCACGCACTTCGGTGATGCCCAGCCCGGGTACGTCGCTGATGCTGATCTCCGATTCGTTGAAATGCACACCGCCGCTGACCGGGTCGAACTGGCCCAGCGAGGGGCCGTCCAGGTCGACCTTGGTGATCACATCGCTCTTGGCCACGGCAAGGTGTACCGCGGCCGCCACGCTGATGCTCGATTCGATCATGCAGCCGATCATGCATGGCACGCCGTAGATGCCGGCGATGTCGGCAATGCGGATCGCGTTGGACAGCCCGCCGGTCTTCATCAGCTTGATGTTGATGATGTCGGCCGCGCGCTGCTGGATCAGGTCCATCACCTGGCTCGGGCTGAACACGCTTTCGTCGGCCATCACCGGCGTGTTGACCCGATCGGTCACGTACTTCAGGCCGCTGATATCGGCGGCCTTTACCGGCTGCTCCAGTAGTTCCAGCACCACGCCGGCTTCCTCCAGGGTGCGCATGGCATGCACGGCCTGCTTGGCGGTCCAGCCCTGGTTGGCGTCCAGGCGCAGCAGCGCACGACCCTGCACGGCGGCATGGATGGCCTTGACCCGCTCGATGTCCAGGCCGATGTCCTTGCCCACCTTGATCTTCAGCGACTCGAAGCCACGCTCGATGGCCGACAGCGAATCGGCCACCATCTTGTCGATGTAGTCCACGCTGATGGTGATGTCGGTGGTGATGACCGGATCGCCACCGCCCAGCATCTGGTACAGCGGCGCGCCATGCAGCTGCGCCCACAGGTCGTACAGGGCGATTTCCACCGCCGCCTTGGCGCTGGTGTTGCGCTCCATGGCGGTCTGCACCAAGGTGCACAGGTGATTGAGGTTCACCACCTCCTGGCCGACCAGGCGTGGGGCGATGAAGTGGCGGATCGCCTCGATGATCGAGCCGTGCGTATCGCCGGTGATGACCGCGGTGGCCGGCGCTTCGCCGTAGCCGGTGTTGCCGGTGTCGGTGCGGATCAGCACCACCACGTCTTCCACGGTTTCCACCGTGCGCAGGGCGGTCTTGAACGGTGTCTTCAGCGGCACGCGCAGCATGCCCAGTTCGATGGCGGTGATCTTCATTCGGCAGTCTTCGCCCGCAGGCGCTGGATGTTGGTGATGCGGTCGATGTAGCGGACAGTATCGCTGGCCATCATCGGCTCCAGCGGGGTGATCGAGACACCATTGAGGTGGGCCTGCACGCGCGTGCCGTCGGCAGCGATCCAGCTGCCGCCCGCCGTATCGTGGATGACCCAGGTGCGGCCGTCGACGTGGCCGATGGCCATCATCACGTGGCCGGGGATGTAGACCAGGTCGCCCACCTGCAGCGCGCTCACGGCGCGGTCGCGCGCGGCCTTGCCGGCCTTTTCGGTGAATGGCAGGCGGTCCAGCGCCGGGCTGACGGCCTGGGCACTGGTATTGCGCGGCAGCAGCACGCCGAAGCTGCGGTAGATCTCGGACACGAACCCGCTGCAGTCGCGGGTGTCGTAGTCGTGGCCCCAGCCGTAGCGTTCGCCGAGGAACTTGAAGGCCTGCTGCAGCAGCAGGCGCGGGGTCAGCGCCAGGTAATCACCGGCGGTGTCCTGCGAACGTGGCAGCAGCGCCGGCACCAGCTTCAGCTGGCCATCGGCCTCGCGCACCGGCAGCTGCACCACCCAGGCAGCATGTGCCTGCTGGCCGTTGACCGGGGTGGCGGCGGGCCAGTCGGCCAGCACCGGCAGGCGCACGCCCATGTCCAGCTGCAGGCGCGACACGCGCGGCTCCTCCGGGGTGAACGCGGTATGCGCCACTGCGCCGGTCACGATGCGGTAGGGGCCCTGCGCGCCGTAGCCGAGCACGCTGGCTTTCTCGCCGGTGGCCACCGATTCGGCTTCGATCCACGCGCTGTAGCGTTCGCTGTGCACGAACAACCATCGGCCATCGGCGCTGCGATGGACCACGGCCACCTTGTCACCGGGGAACAGTGCCGATTCCTGGAAGCGGTCGATATCGGTATCGCCCGCGGTACTGAAGACGCGCTGGCGGGTCGGGAAGGTGCGCAATGCCGCGCGCTTCACCACCAGACCGTACTGCGGCGCTACCCGTGCGGCGATGGCCGCCATGCCAAGGTTGGCCTCGATCGACGCGCGCAGCGCTGCCGCGATGGGCTGGCCCTGGTCGTCATACAGGGTCCGTGTCGGCCAGGCCGACAGCGCGCTGATGCTGGCGCGCACCTGCGCGGCGGTCAGCTGCGCGGGCAGGGCGGCGATGTCCTGGATGTGCGCGTCCTGGCTGCGCATGCGCGCGTTCTGCGCGTTGATCTGCGTGCGGTCGAGGATCGGGGTATCGGCGTTGTCCAGCCGCGCGGCCCAGTACTGCGGGGTCAGGTAGGCCTCGTGCAGGCCGATCACATACGGCAGCGGCGCGCCGGGATCAGGTGCGCGGGGTGCCTGCGCAAAGGCCGGTGCGGCCAGCAGGCACAGGGCCAGGGTGAAGCGGCGCGGCCAGTGCCGGGGTGCAGCGATCGATCGATTCATGCGCAACGCTCCCTATCGAATCCATTGGAACATGTGGCGGGCGTCCCGCGCCGGCCTCTACGGCGTGGCCGGTACCTGCCGGGCGATCTGCGCATCCAGTGCAGCGCGGTCGGCCCAGACCGTGCCGCAGTGGCCGCAGCCCCAGATCGGCGGGCGCAGGGTTTCAACATGGCTGACCAGGCCGTCGCAGCCGGGTTCCGGGCAGGGGATGGCCGGTGTCGCGTCGGCGGTACTGGCCGGCGGGCGCTCACCGGTCTGCGGATCGAAATCGCCATGGCTGCCGCAGCGGGTGCATTCGATCATCACCAGGCGCATGCCTTTGGCGCGGGACTGCTGCAGCAACGCAAGGCCTGCGGCATCCGGTACGAACGTCGCGCTGCACTGGGGGCAACGCAGGTGAGTCTGTTCCATCCCGCACGGGCTCCGGTTGTTGGCGGACTGCTTTGGAATATTTATTCCTTTCATCTACGAAAGCAAGAATAAATAATTGACCCTCTCTCCGGCCCGTGTTACACAGCCGTTACCACCCGCGCTGGGGAAGTGTCGCTGTGGATCCCGCCGTTCGCAAACCGCGTCTGCCTGCCGCCGCCGGCCTGTGTGCCGCGCTGCTGCTGTGGCCGTGGGTGGCCGGCGCACAGGAGGCCGAGAGACAGGCAGCGGGCGAAACGCGGCTGGTCGACCTGGTCGACAGCGGCCGTTTCGGGCAGGCCGAAGCGCTGCTGGCGCGCGGCGACCTGCCCGCCACGGCGGCCTACCAGCGCGAACGCATGCGCCGCATCCGCCTGGACTTCAGCCTGGACGAAGCCGCAGCGAAAACCGCGGTACGCCGCTGGATTCCCGACCTGACCGATGCCGAGTTCGCGCGCTGGGATCAGCTCGGCCTGATCGAGCACCTGGATATCGACGGCACCCGCTGGTACTTCAAGCGTGCGCCGTCCAACCTGTTCCTGCTCAGCGATGAAGCGCGCGCCCGCCGTCGCGCCGATGCGCCGATGCCAGCGCCGGGCCCGAACGAAGTGCTCAACGCGCACCACGCGCGCGTGGTTGCGGCCGCCGCGCAGCAGGGCCAGGCCTCGGTGCTGCCGCAGCGCGTTGCCTTTACCCAGTCGCTCACGGTGAAAGCCGATGCCGTGCCGGCCGGTGAAACCATCCGCGCGTGGATTCCGTACCCGCGCGAAATTCCAGGCCAGCAGGAACGCGTGCAATGGCTGGGCAGCACGCCGGGCAAGGCGCGCGTGGCCCCGGCCAGTACCCTGCAGCGCACCGCCTATATGGAAGCGCGGGCAGTGGCGGGGCAGCCAACACACTTTGAAGTGCGCTACGCGGTCACCCTCTACGCGCGGCATACCTCGATCGATCCAGCCAAGGTGCAGCCCACGCCAGCCGATCCGGCGCTGCAGCCGTTCCTGGCCGAGCAGTTGCCGCATGTGCGCTTCACCCCGGCGCTGAAACTGTTTTCCGAGCAGGTGCTGCAGGGCGAGACGCGCCCGTATGAAGTAGTGCGCAGGCTGTACGCCGCGGTTGATCGCATCCCGTGGGCGGGCGCCCGTGAATACTCCACTCTCAGCAACCTCAGCGATTACGCCCTGCGCGCCGGCCATGCCGACTGCGGCCAACAGACCCTGCTGCTGATCGCGCTGCTGCGCATGAACGGCATTCCCGCACGCTGGCAGTCCGGCATGGTGTTCTCCGACGACGGCAGCGGCTACAACAACCTGCACGATTGGGGGGCGGTCTACCTGGCGCCGTATGGCTGGCTGCCGATGGACGTGACCACCGGCGCGCTGGCCAGCGAAACGCCGGCGCTGCGCGACTTCTACCTGGGTGGCCTCGATGGCTACCGCATCGCCTTCAACGATGATTTCGGCCAGCCGTTCGTGCCGGCCAAACAGCATTACCGCTCGGAAACGGTCGACTCGCAGCGCGGCGAGGCCGAGTGGGCGGGCGGCAATCTGTACTTCGACCAATGGGGCTATGACCTCCAGTGGCGGGTACTGCCGTCCGGGCAACGCTAGCGCGAAACCTCCACCACCACACCATTCAATTCTTGCAGGAGAGAGCAGGGGATGAAGGCTTACAGCATCAAGCGGGCGGCGTTGTGCGTCGCCCTCGGGGCGTGTCTGGGCATCATGCTGCCCGGCATGGCGATGGCGCAGAACGTGAGCGGCGCCGTGGCCGGCCGGGCGACGGCCGGTGACCAGGTCACCGTGGTCAGCAGCAGCACCGGGCTGACCCGCACCGTCACCGTCGGCGCCGATGGCAGCTACCGCCTTGGCCAGCTGCCGGTGGGCGACTACCAGTTGCAGCTCAGCCGCGAGGGCCAGAACCTAGGTGACCAGGTCGCCGTCAGCGTGGCGGTGGGCGGCACCACCACGGTCAACCTGGCCAGCGCCGGCGGCGTGACCAACCTCGATGCCCTGCAGGTGACCGGCACGCGTGTGGTCAACCGCGTGGATGTCTATTCCACCGAAACCTCGTTCAACATCAACCGCCAGGAAATCTCGCGGCTGCCGGTGGCGCAGGATCTGTCCGCCGTGGCGCTGATGGCGCCGGGCGTGGTCGGCGGCAACTCCTCGTTCGGCGGCCTGTCCTTTGCCGGTTCATCGGTGGCCGAGAACGCGGTGTTCATCAACGGCCTCAACGTCACCGACATGTACACGCGGCGTGGCTTCAGCACCGCACCGTTCGCCTTCTTCAACGAGTTCCAGGTCAAGACCGGTGGCTACTCGGTGGAATTCGGCCGTTCCACCGGCGGCGTCATCAACGCGGTGACGCGCTCGGGCAGCAACGAATTCGAGGGCGGCGTGGAAGTGACCGTCGAGCCCAGCGCCGGGCGCTCCAGTGGACGCGACCACTTCCATCGCGACGGCACCGCGCATTCCTATGGCAGCCGTGACAACAACTCGTTCCTGAAGACCAACGTCTGGGGCTCGGGCCCGATCATCAAGGACACGCTGTTCCTGTTCGCCATGTACGAAGACCGCGACGACCGCGGCCACAATACCTCGTCCGATGGCAGCACCTGGTTCAAGAACAATTCCGGCAACGGCTTCTGGGGCACCAAGCTGGACTGGAACATCAACGACAACCACAGCCTGGCGCTGCTGGCGTTCTCCGATGAGGGCGATGTCACCAATGCGTCGTATGGCTACGACTGGGATGACGACCGCATCGGTGCCTGGGGCGGTGATTCCATCACCGAGACCGGCGGCCGCAACTGGTCGGCCACCTATACCGGCCACTTCGGGCAGAACTTCACCGCCCGCGCCATGGTCGGCCAGAACAACCAGCGCGCCTTCACCAACTCGTCGCTGGACCAGGCCTGCAGCCCGGTGTTCACCGACAGCACCTACGGCCCGCGCCTGGGCAAGCTGCAGGGCCTGCGTCCGGGCTGCCATCCCACCGGCACGGCCGTGGCCGAGCGCGATGACACCCGCGATGTGGCGCGCCTGGATTTCGAATGGCAGCTGGGCGACCACCTGCTGCGCTTCGGCCTCGACCGCGAGCTGATGACCACCGACCAGTCCACCCGCTACCCCGGGCCGGGTGCGCTGAGCTACACCGCCTACGTGGCGCGGCCCGGCGATGAAGTGTGGGACGGCGCCAACGCCTTTGTGCCAGCCGGCGTCACCGAGATGCTGCGCGCGCGCAACCGCCAGTCGGGCGGCAAGTTCGAGACCGAGGCCAACGCCTTCTACCTGGAAGACATCTGGAACATCACCCCGAACCTGATGCTCAACCTGGGCATCCGCTGGGACCGCTTCGAGAACCGCACGGCCGAGGGCAAGGCGTTCATCAAGATGGACGACCTGTTCGCCCCGCGCGTGGGCTTCTCGTGGGACATGCGCGGCGATGGCAGCACCAAGCTGTTCGGCAACGCGGGCCGCTACTACCTGCCGGTCACCAACAACATCAACGTCAACTTTGCCGGTGGCCTCACCGACGAATACAGCTACTACGTGCTGGAAGGCTGGGAACAGAAGACCTCGCCGACCGGGTCGGCGTACATGGCGCCGATCATCGGCGCGCAGATCGGGCCGACCGACACCCGCATGAACACCGGTGGCGCCGACCTGCGGCAGAGCGTGGACCGCGACCTGAAGGCGGTCTACCAGGACGAGTACATCCTTGGTTTCCAGAGCATGATCAATGCGGCGTGGTCGTGGGGCGTCAACGCCACCTACCGGCGCATGACCCGCGCGCTGGATGACATCCGCATCAACTACACCCCGTGCGGCCCGACGCCGAGCACGCTGTGGCCGATCGGCAACCCCGGCGAGAGCCTGACCTTGTGGGGCGACCAGAGCATCGGCTGCGCCACCGAAGGCTGGATCACCATCGACACCGCCAACAGCGGCTATCGCAAGGGCGGCAGCGGCGAGGTCATCGGCTATTCCAAGCCCAAGCGCACCTACAAGGGCCTGGAATTCCAGATTGATCGCGCCTGGGACGAGAAGTGGATGCTCAACGCTTCCTACCTGTGGTCGCGCAGCGATGGCAACTTCGAAGGCCCAGTGAACTCCGATACCAACTACGGCGATACCGGCATGGTGCAGTACTGGGACCACCCGGCCACCAACGAACGCTACGGCGTGCTGTTCAACGATTTCCGCCACCAGATCAAGCTGCGCGCGGCCTATGCGCTGAACAAGCAGTGGTCGTTCGGCACCACGCTGCAGGTGCAGTCCGGCGGCCCGATCACCGCCTATGGCGTGATGTGGCCGAACGACACCATCGCCGGCGGCAGCACCTCCAGCGAAGGCAGTGGTGGCGGCACCGGCTGGCTGTGCGTGGCCAACTGCTCCGGGCCGTACGACCAGCGCCAGTTCGAGTACAGCCCGCGCGGCGCGTTCGGTCGCCTGCCGTGGACCTGGACGATGGGGGCCAACGTGACCTGGCGCCTGCCGGTGGAGGGCATTGATCTCAGCGCCCGCCTGTCGGTGTACAACCTGACCAACAACCAGAAGACCATCAACGTGCACCAGCGCTACGAAGCACAGCCGGGCCAGTACCGCGAAGCCACCTTCGCCACGGGCACCCGCTGGCAGGCGCCGCGCTACACGCAGCTGGTGGTGACGTGGAACTTCTGACCGGCAGCCCGGTAGAGTCGAGCTTGCTCGACTGTTTTTCGCGGGTTGTTGGACGTCGCTCAGTCGAGCAAGCTCGACTCTACGTATGCATGGCTGCGGCGATGGTGTTCCCGGCGGTGGCGGCGGAACCGGCGGCCACCGCCGCCCTCGATGCCGATGTCGCCGCCGTGGTCCAGCACGCGCATCTGCCCGGGCTGGCCATGGCCGTGGTCGAGCAGGGAAGGGTGGTCTACCAGCACGCCGAAGGCGCGCGCGGTGATGGCGGCCGCATCGACGAAGACACGCTGTTCAAGATCGCGTCCAACAGCAAGGCGATGACCGCCGCGCTGCTGGCGCGCCTGGTGGAGCAGCGCCGGCTGCGCTGGGATGACCCGGTGCGCAAGCACCTGCCCGGCTTCACCATGCATGACCCGTGGGTGGGCGAGCACATGCAGGTGCGGGACCTGCTCATCCACAACAGTGGCCTTGGCCTGGGCGCCGGCGACCTGATGCTGTGGCCGGAGCCCAACGCCTATACCCGCGCGGACATCATCGCCGGGCTGGCCCACTTGAAGCCGGTCAGCAGCTTCCGCAGCGGCTACGCCTACGACAACCTGATGTACGTGGTGGCCGGTGAAGTCGCGGCCGCCGCTGGCGGCAGACCCTATGACCAGTTGCTGCGCGAGCAGGTATTCGAGCCGCTCGGCATGGACCGCTGCCAGGTGGGCGCATGGTCGGTGAAGCGCGTGGGCAACGTCGCCCAGCCACATGCGTGGCGCAAGGGCCGCAACGTGGTGATCAACGCCGATGGGGCGATCAGTCCCGACCTGACGTCGATGGCCGCCGGTGGCATCCGTTGCTCGCTGCGCGACATGACGCGCTGGATGCAGGTGCTGCTGGACCCCGCGCTGGTGCCCGGCTGGCTGGGCAGCGACCAGCGGCGCACGCTGTGGACCCTGCACATGCCGATGCCGCTGGGCGAGCGCCAGCGCCGCTGGGACAGCGCGCACTTCATGGGTTACGGCTACGGCTGGCGTGTTTCGGACATGGACGGGCAGTGGAAGGTGGCGCACACCGGCACGCTGTCGGGCATGTATTCCTCGCTGGCCCTGCTGCCGGACCGCAGGGTGGGCGTGGTGATGCTGATGAACGGCGAGGGCGAGGAGGCACGCACGGTGCTGATGCAGTCGGTGCTGAAGCGCTTCACCGCCCCTGCCGAGGGCCAGACGGCGCTGGGCTATCTGCAGGCGTTGGCCGATGAGCGGAGCCGGACCGATGTGATCGGCCACGTTGACGAGTATCTCGATCTGATCGCGCCCGCCGGTGCCGGCGCGCTGCAGGCGCAGCAGGGGCGCTACCGTGATCCCTGGCTGGGCGAGGCCACGCTGTGCCCGGTCGCGGGCACGCTGCGGTTCGAGGTGCTGCGCTCGCCGAAACTGGCTGCGATCGTGATGCAGCAAGGGCGCCGGTGGCGATTGCACTGGGATACGCTGGAGGCATCCGCGCAGGCATGGCTGCAGCCCGGTGACGGTGACCCGCCCACGCTGCAGCTGCGCGCCATCGATCCGGACATCGACTTCAGCTATGACTTCCAGGACCTGCATTTCACTCGTATTGGCGATTGCCCTGGCGGGCAGCACGCACGCCGCTGAGCCACCACGCATCTCGCCGGCCACCGATGCGGCCAGCGCCGGCCTGCTGGAGATCCGCACGCTGGCACCGCGCATCGAGATGGACATCCGCTACGCCGGCCGCAACAACTTCACCGGCGCCCGCGTGCCGGGTTACGAGGCGCCGTCGTGCTACCTGCTGGTGCCGGTGGCGAAGGCATTGGCTGAGGTGGAGCGGGATCTGCGCGCAGAAGGCTATGCGCTGCGCCTCTACGACTGCTATCGCCCGGTGCGTTCGGTGCAGGCTTTCATGGCCTGGGTGAAGGATCCGCATGAGCAGTCGCGCAAGGCACTGCAGTACCCGGGCCTGGACAAGCCGCGGCTGCTGGCCGATGGCTACATCGCCGAGCGCTCGGGGCACAGCCGGGGCGCGACGGTGGACCTGGGCCTGCTGGATTGCCGGGCCGGCGCGTGCGTGGTGATGGACATGGGCACGGATTTCGATTTCTTCGGCGTGCGCGCGCATACCGACGCGGCGGGGCTGACGGCGGCGCAGCGCGGGAACCGGCAGCGGTTGCAGCAGGCGATGGCGCGGCGAGGGTTTGCCAACTACCCGCAGGAGTGGTGGCACTACACGCTGCAGCCGGAGCCGGATGCCGGCACCGCGTACGATTTTCCCGTGAGGTGATGTTTTTTTGCAGGGCTTGCAGCCCTGCACCTGCCGAATCAACGTCAACTTCAACGTCAAATGCGTGCATTCCGTGGGATGGCGGGGTGGGTCCGGTTGAGGGGGACGCCGTAAACCCATCCATGGGGGCTTGGTCGCGCCATCCATGGCGCTCACACCCCCTCAACCGGACCCACCCCGCCTTCGACAGTTTTCCGAGATCTGTCGGAACGTGGGTGCCGACCGTTGGTCGGCACGGGGTCGGATACCGATGTCTGACAGATGTGTCGACCAACGGTCGACACCCACCAACAGCCGCGCGTCCCAGTAGAGCCACGCCATGCGTGGATGAATTCATTCGATATCTGACAGATGTGTCGACCAACGGTCGACACCCACCAACAGCCGCGCGTCCCAGTAGAGCCACGCCATGCGTGGATGAATTCATTCGATATCTGACAGATGTGTCGACCAAGGTCGACACCTACCAACAGCCGCGCGTCCCAGTAGAGCCGCGCCATGCGTGGATGAATTCATTCGAAATCTGACAGATGTGCCGACCAACGGTCGGCACCCACCAACAGCCACCGGCCAACTGTCAGAGGCGGGGCACTGTGGGTTTGCGGGGTGTGAGCCGCATGGATGCGGCGACCAAGCCCCCATGGACGGGTTTACGGCGTCCCCGCACACCCACAGTGCCCCGCCTTCCCACGGAATGCCGCTCTTGCCTTTGACGTTGATTGCAGCAGGTGCAGGGCTGCAAGCCCTGCCGATACCCTTACACTCACTACCGCCTCCCAACTGCCCACCCGCATGAACCTTCCGCTGCACTTCGGCCTGCTCGGCTCCCTCGAAGCCGGTGCCATCGCCCTGCTGGTCGGGCTGCTGGTGTACTTCCTCTGGCATCACCTGTGCCGCGTATTCCGCTGGTCCATGGGCCATGCCATCGGCTGGGCCTGCGTGTTCGCGGTGGCCATCTCCGCCGGCATCGATATGTGGAAGCTGTTCTACATGGGCATCGTGCGGCTGGAATCACCGCTGTATGCGCGCATCTTCCTCTCCACCATCCACGACCCCAACGAACTGGGCAGCCGCGTGGTGCTGGAAATTGCCGGTGCGCTCTCCGGCGTTGCATTGGGATGGCTCTTGTTCAGTTCGCGGTCATCTGCGCAGAACGTCGATTGACGCAGGTTTTTCGTTGCGTGCCGGTTAAATCCGGCCGCGCTGAATGCTCGCCTTATGGACCGCTCACTTTGCCCTAACCACCGCGCTAACGCATGCGTCGGGACGAGTGGTTAATGGGGTGTATGCACGCCGGTTGCAGCCCAAAATCGATTCAGAAACGCGGTGGCAGGGTAGGTGCCGTGCGGAGACAACACCCCGCGCTCCACCACCCAAAGGAGATCCACCTGATGACTATTCGCAACCGCAAGCCCCTGCTCGCCCTGATCGTTGCCGCCGGTAGTGTGCTGGCCGTCCCGGCCATGGCGCAGACCGCCCAGCAGCAGGCAGCCCAGGCACAGAATCAGGCGGCGCAGGCACAGCAGTCCGCAGCCCAGGCGGGCCAGGCGGCTGACCAGGCCTCCAGTGCGGCTGCATCGGCGCAGGCGCAGGCCAGTGGCGGCGGCCAGACCTGGGCCAGCATCGATACCGATGGCAACGGCACCATCAGCAAGTCCGAGGCACAGGTGAACGCGGGCCTGGCCCAGGTGTTCGACCAGGCCGACACCAACAAGGACGGCGAGCTCAGCGCCGACGAGTACAAGGCGTTCGTGGCCGCCCAGCAGGCGGGTGCGGGTGCCGGCGGTGGCAACTGATCGCCGCCTGACCAGAACCGGTTGAACAGATCCGGTTGCGTTCGGGGCAACCGGTGCATGGGACCCGGGCGGCGTTGGCCGCCCGGGTTTTTGTTGCCTTCGCCAGCGCTGTATCCTTGTCGCATGAACGCCTCCACGCCTGCGCGCTCGCGCGCCATCGGCCTGGTCGGTTTTGACGGTGACGACACGCTGTGGAAGAGCGAGGACTACTACCGCAAGGCCGAGCAGGATTACCTGGACCTGCTGTCGCGCTACGTCGATGTGCACGACACCCAGACCGCCCGCCACCTGCTGGAAGTGCAGCAGCGCAACCTGGCCGTGTTCGGCTACGGGGTGAAGGGCATGGTCCTGTCGATGATCGAAGCGGCCATCGACATCACCGGCCAGCGCATCGACGCCAAGGACATCCAGCGCATGCTGGACATCGGCCATGACACCCTGCGCCACCCGGTGGATCTCATCGACGGCGTGCGCGAGTCGGTGGCGGCCATCGCCGAGCAGTACCCGGTGGTGCTGATCACCAAGGGCGACCTGTTCCACCAGGAAGCCAAGATCAACGTGGCCAACCTGCGCGAGCTGTTCCCGCGCATCGAGATCGTCTCGGAAAAGGACCCGGAAACCTACGCCCGTGTGCTGGCCGAATTCGACCTGCCGATGCAGCAGTTCGTGATGGTCGGCAACTCGCTGCGCTCGGATATCGAGCCGGTGGTCACCCTCGGCGGCTGGGGCATCCACACCCCGTACGCGGTCACCTGGGCGCATGAAACCCAGCATGGCGTGGCCGACGACGAACCGCGCATGGTCACCGCCGATACCGCCTGGGATTGGCCGGCCGCGCTGGCTGCGATCGAGGCCAAGGCCGCTGCAGCGGCCTGACAGGGCCCGGCGGCTGCGGCAGAATCGGGGCATGAAGCGCTTTCCGACCCTGCTGCTGTCGCTCCTGTTGCTGGCGCCAGCCACCGTGCTGGCCCAGCAGACCGCCGAACGTTCGGCGGCCTACACGGTGGAAACCGGTGACCGTTGGCTGGATGCCCAGCTGCAGGACATCAACCACTACGCCGAGCGTTATCCCGATGCCTTCCTCGATGAGGTATCGCGCTACGCCAACGTGCCGCGCGGTTATGTCAGCGCGCTGTTCACCACCCACGGCTGGCAGGCCGGCGATATCTACTTCGCCTGCTTCTGGGCCAAGGCCAGCGGCCAGACCTGCCGCGACAGCGTGCGTGCCTTCAGCCAGAACCCGGAAGGGGGCTGGGAGGCGGTGGTCACGCGGATGCCGGTGAAGCCGGACAATCTGCATGTCCGCGCGGTGCGCCACGCGATCGTGGCGAGCTACGAGCACTGGGACCGGCCGATCACCCTCGATGCCACCCTGAAGCGCCAGCTGCAGCGGTAGTGCCGGCCGCTGGCCGGCACCTCCTGCGGTTGCCGGCCAGCGGCCGGCACTACCGGTCCCAGGTCATGCTGCTCTGCATATCGCCCCCATCGCGCACACCGGCGACAATACGGCCCTTGCCGTTCCCCGTTCCCGCATTCGAGTGACTGATGAGCGCCTCTTTCGTTTCGCCTGATGTGATCCGCCGCCTGTTCGCCCAGGCCATGTCCCGCATGTACCGCACCGAAGTGCCGCTGTACGGCACGCTGGTGGAACTGGTGGAGCGGATCAACGCACAGGTGCTTGCCCAGGACCCGGCGCTGGCTGCGCAGCTGCAGCGCAACGACGAGCGCGCACGCCTGGACGAAGAGCGCCACGGCGCGATCCGCGTCGGCACCGCGCAGGAGCTGGCCACGCTGCGCCGCCTGTTCGCGGTGATGGGCATGTTCCCGGTCGCCTACTACGACCTGTCGGTGGCCGGCGTGCCGGTGCATTCCACGGCCTTCCGCCCGCTCACCGGCGCGGCGCTGGCGCAGAACCCGTTCCGCGTGTTCACCTCGCTGCTGCGCCTGGAGCTGATCGAAGACGAAACCCTGCGCGCCGAGTCCGCGCGCATCCTCGAACGCCGCCGCATCTTCACCGAGGGCGCGCTGGCGCTGATCGACCAGGCCGAGCGTGACGGTGGCCTGTCGCAGGCCGATGCCGAGCGCTTCGTTGCCGAGGCACTGGAAACCTTCCGTTGGCATGGCGATGCCACGGTCGACCTGCCCACCTACCACGCGCTGCACGATGCGCACCGGCTGGTGGCCGACGTGGTCAGCTTCCGTGGCCCGCACATCAACCACCTCACCCCGCGCACGCTGGATATCGATGCCGCTCAGGCGGCGATGATCGAGCACGGCATGGCGGCCAAGGCGGTCATCGAAGGCCCGCCGCGCCGCGCCTGCCCGATCCTGCTGCGGCAGACCAGCTTCAAGGCGCTGGAAGAGGCCGTGCATTTCCCGGGCGGTGAAGGCGGCGCTGCTGGCACGCATACCGCGCGCTTCGGCGAGATCGAGCAGCGTGGCCTGGCCCTGACCCCGAAGGGCCGCGCGCTGTACGACCAGCTGTTGTCGCAGGCCCGCGATGCCGGCGGCGAAGGCAGCACCGGCGGTGACTACGGCCAGCGCCTGCAGGCGGTGTTCGCCAGCTTCCCGGATGACCACGACACCCTGCGCCAGGAAGGGCTGGGCTATTACCGTTACCAGCTGACCGAGGCCGGCCGCGCCGCGCCGGAACGCGTGGCCGATCTGCCGGCCGAAGTGCTGGTGGCCGCCGGCCTGGCCACGGCCGACCCGATCGTCTACGAGGATTTCCTGCCGGTCAGCGCCGCGGGCATCTTCCAGTCCAACCTGGGCGGCGAAGAGCAGCGTGCCTATGCCGCGCACGCCAACCGCGAAGCGTTCGAGCAGGCGATGGGCGTGGCGGTGAACGACGAGTTCGAGATCTACGAGCGGCTGCAGGCCGAATCGCTGGCGGCGCTGCGCGCCGTTTGAGGGTAGAGCCGGCCGCTGGCCGGCTGTTGATGGTGCCGGCCAGCGGCCGGCACTACCCCTGGCAATCAGCCCTTCATCGTGCCGGTATCCAGCCAACGCTGGTGCCACGACAGTGCTTCCGGCAGCAGGTGCGGGGTGTGCTTGCCGTAGCTTTCGCGGCTGGCACGGTCGAAGTAGTCCTGCAGCTGCGGGCGGAAATCCGGGTGCGCGCAGTTGTCGATCAGCACCTGCGCACGCTTGCGCGGGGTCAGCCCACGCAGGTCGGCCAGGCCCTGCTCGGTCACGATCACCGACACGTCGTGCTCGGTGTGGTCGACATGGCTCACCATCGGCGTAATCGCCGAAATCGTGCCGTTCTTCGCCGTGGACGGGCTGAGGAAGGCCGACAGGAAACCATTGCGGGCGAAGTCACCCGAACCGCCGATGCCGTTCATGATCCGCGTGCCCATCACGTGCGTCGAATTGACGTTGCCGTA
>PJTT01000569.1_pt1 | contig 21892 bp, 17 predicted proteins | sample 1512261 | NCBI WGS metagenome assembly PJTT01 (sample SAMN08177685, study PRJNA422409) | Soil metagenome, whole genome shotgun sequencing project. | isolation source: Soil (2) enriched on wood chips | place: USA: Madison | collected 2015-01-15
CTTCCATTGGTAAGTAATACCTGCTGCCAATGGCATCACTGTACCTAAGCGCAATTGAATATCGCCGCTGCCGCATACATTTGGCGGAGAAGAATAAGCCATTACGGAAGTAGGGAAAGTTACCTCATCGCAAGGTTTCAATTCTTTTACTTCTACCAAATAATCCTGTGTTTGCCCATAAGTGTATGTTAGACAGGGGTCGATACCAGATGCGCCAGTTGGAGAAGGGCTGCCCCATATATTTACCACCCTCACTCTCATCCTGTGTACACCGGGGGCGGCATCAGTAGGAATTGTGAAGCTAAAGTTAGCATGAACACTCGAAGAGAGAGCACTTGCACTGGTTGTGGGTGTAGCATAAACAGATTCAGAGGACTCAAATACACCGTCATCATCATAATCTATCCATACTCTTGCCAATACACTTGTACTCGTATAACGCACTTTTATTTGTCCAGTGTAAGTACCTGTTTGCGTAAGGTCCGGTAATCCCAGCCCGGTTGAATCAGTATAGTCAGTATAACCACCTAAGTCTCCAATGCCGCCATCGAAAGTAAATGGCGTATTTTCACTTTTTAAAGTGTCAGTATCACCATTTATATATACGTCCTTTATTTTGTAATCGACCCATGTGTAAGTGGCCATATCATAAGCATAGGAAAATTCTGCTACGCAATAGCATTCCAGCGGCGGATTCAAAGAAACAATTAACACGTTAGAAGTGTCGCTTTCTCCACTTAAAGTACAAATATTGATGTAGCGATAGCTCGTTTCTTCGGTAATACCGCCTGTAATTGTGTAGTTAAGCGGAGTACCTGCCATGGTAGTCCATGTACCCGTAGCTGTTTTGCTTTGCCAGATGCGGGTAATACCCGATGCTACAGGCGTACCTGTAGAGGTAATAACAAACGTATTGGCTGCGCAAATAGAAGAAGGGCCTTCAATTTCAAGACCAGTAAATGCTACCTCATCACATGGTGGTGGAACCACAACCGTGAAGGTGTAGTCTTCTGTTTCGCCATCGCTCCAGGTACTGCTGTAGCAGCCGTCCCAGTAGTCATAGCCCCAACTGCCCCATGTACGAATACGAACACCTGTAGTGCCAGGTACTGCATCAAAAGGCACCTCAAAAGAACCACTAATTGAAGTGGGAGCATAACCGGATGATGAATTTTGATAGACAATTTCGTCGGCATCAAATGTACCGCTCTGGTCCCAATCAATCCACATGCGCGCACTTTGGTAAATTGTAGATAGACCGATATTGAAATCTACCATAGTACCCTGGAAAGCAGTTGCTCCCATATCAGTAAAGTCGCTGTAACCGCCGGCTGAGCTGCCATCGCTGCCACCACAACCATTATCGAGGTTGGAGATATCTATCGTTGCACCACTCGTTTCAAAATCGGAGATTTGGTAATAAGAACAACCATACATTACCGGTATGCAATAGCACTCGGTAGGAGGACTCATGCTTACTGTCCATGTCGCCGATTCTGACTCACCTGTTTCGGTACAGGTAACTGTATAACGGTATTCCGTTTCCGCGGCAATACTTGTCACATTCAGGAACGAAGACGAAACTCCCGCAATTGTTGTCCAGGTGCCTGAACCCGCTGGAGAACGGCGCTCCCACACCTTAGTTAAACCAGAGGCAGTAGGGGTACCTGTTGTTGATAATGTAAAACCTTCCGCGCCTGAGCAAACCGCATCTGGTCCAGTTACGGTTACGGCAGTCATTGTAACCTCGCTACAAGGATCAGGAATGAATACCTCAAATGCATAATCCTCTATTTCTGTATAATCCCAACTTCCAATCGTACAAGCTGATGCATCTGTGAAATCATTGTACATAGAGGTTTTAATACGTATCCGGGTAGTACCTGCGACAGCATCTGCCGGTACTTCAAACATCCCTGAGTGCGTAGTATTTGCCGCCTCCATATTGGAATAGACAATCTCGTCCGCATCAAATGATCCACTTTGGTCCCAATCAATCCACATCTTAACGTTTCCGGTATAGGCACCGCTGGTGGATTCCAGCTTGATGTCAAAGCTGACAGCAGAACCTCTGAATTGGCTAGCCAACATCGACGTGTAATTACCATACATGCCAGAGCCCGCGCAATTACTATTAATGTTGGAAATATTGCTTACACCTCCTGTAGTCACAAAATCATCAATACGCCAACTGGAGCAACCATAAGTGGACAAGCCACCTGACGATGGTGTACAATAACATTCTGTTGCAGGTTTCACAACTACTTCATGTATTTCAGTCGTATCGCTGCTGCTGCTCGCCGTGCAGGTTGTATAGTATCTATAATACGTGGTAGTTGTGATGCCAGCGGATACACCAAGATTGGTTCCGGTAGCACCTGCATCTACCCAAGGCCCGGTAATGCTGCTGCTCTTTTGCCAACCTGATACCATACCCGAAGCAAGTGTAGCACCCGTTGCGCTAAGTGTAAATGCCGTATTTCCGCAAATGCTGTCAACACCAGCGATGCTGCCTGCGGTAGCAGTACCTTCACATGGTTCAGATGCAATTACCGTAAAGCCATAGTCTTCTGCTTCACCATACGACGTTACGCCACAAGAAGAAGACAAAGAAGGGGATGATCCGCTCCAATCTGAGCGAATGCGCATTCTGGTTGTTCCCGCTAAAGCATCGGACGGTACAGCAATTGCTCCCGTGTAGCTGTAGGCGCCGCTTCCTGTAACTGAAGAAAATACGGTTTCACCATCGTCTGTAAAGTCTCCGTCTTGATTCCAATCAACCCACACTTTAACGTAACAGGTACTACTACCCGAGTGTGCATTCATGGTAAAGTTAATAGACGTTCCTTGCACTGCAGAAACGATTGCTGTTGCGCTATAGTCCGTATAGGTAGTGCTCAGTGTAGTATTTGAGATATTGTCAATCCCATCTGTCGTTCCAAAAAAGGCTATCCAATTGATAGAAGGATAGGACACGGTAGGTGTACAATACGTCTGAGCAATTGATGGCCTGGCTAGTGCTGTTATACACCCCACAAGCAACAATACCTTAAGATAGGTAAGATGTTTTTTCATAATTTTTTGCGTTGATGATTTATAATCCGAACAAGATTTAAAATTAATCTTACAAAAAAGAATGAATGGAGTTAAATATTACCCAAAAAAAAGAGTTAAAGAAAATGAAATTAGATTTATTGATAATTCGATTTGTTGCATTTTTAGGTGATGGACAAATGGTGTGGTCTCACGCCGCGTTTCGATTCTGCCACCAAAATTATCAAAGGCGAAACATTTGTTGTCTACATCTCATTTTCTTCGCCTTCATTTCTATGACCCAATCTGTAACACGGAGTCTGAAAGATCCTAGTCTTTTACAATCAACGTTCTACTGCTATTTAATTGGTGATTCGATAATTCCAATCGCCTTCTTTATCTTCTCCGCTTTTTTTTGCTTTATATCGTCAAACGTTACATCGACCTGAGTTAACGAAAATCGCACTCCGATGATGTTAAATAGCTTTAGTTTTTCTATATACTCTGTCGATAGAGGATAAAATGCTGTATTAGAGAATACCGTCCCGCCACCTATAAGCTCAAATTTTGCGTCTGTAAACCATTGACATTTCATTTGTATTGATTCATTGTTCGATAGAAGTAGATATAGCACATCGCTCTCCATTGTGATTCTGTTATTGAAGAATTTTGGATTTAATACTAAAAATGTGGTATCACCTCTTTTCATAAAGTTAGCATTGACCTCATTATATCCTTCTCTTGCTAAATTTTCCAAGGAAGTTTCTTTTATCCAAAGCTTGGTATACTTATCTTGTTCATTTCGTTGCAATTTCTGACCTGATGAAAGATAGGCGCAAATCAGAAAAATAAATAGTAAAAAAATCTTCATTTTTGAGCTAAGGGCTGTTTAATAATCTGTATAATTTTTTAGTTCTTAGTGATATTATTTTCAATAGTCAAAAATAATAAAATAGATAATCAAACCGGCCCTGAAACTCTAAAAGAAAAAGTCAGTTATTACAACCAAGGTTCTATATTGCGGTCGAGGACAGCTTACTGCTGCTGCAAGTCTGCCGATTACGACAAGGTAAAGTTCAAATTGATTGCGCCAACTCTACTTTAAAACAGTAAACATTGAATAGCTTTTTTCAAATTTATCAGAAAATGTTGAGTGATAAACTCCAGCAGGAAGGTTGCTCAAACTCAATTTGTATGGTTGCTGACCTATAACGGCAGTCGAAACTATTTGGCCTAATGAGTTTATTATAGTGAGTGTACCTCCGTATTTACTTCCCTCAATTACTATGTGGTCAAATGCCGGATTCGGATACAGCTTAAGTGTGTTTGTTTTCGAATTTTCTGTAGGGTTTATACTCGTATTTTGGCCTGTTTGTAATTCAAATGCACCTATATCTATACGGCCTACTATTCTAGGAGATAGATTAAAGTCGAATTCGGTGGCGTAAGCGCCTGCTGAATCTCCTGTGTTCACACAAACAGACGATTCCTCAAGTTCGAAGTTTTTACCGCTGGCATCATCGCCATACCCATAATCTTCGGTGGGGTCAATCATCATTAAATCTGAAAGGGAGCCTATAATATTTTCCCCGCTATCAACGCTCGACGCCATGAATAACCCGCGGAAAAAATCTGCTGAAGGAGCGTCGATAAAATTATGGCGGAAGCTTAAATTGGAGAATCCGGATACAGAAATGCCATTCGGCGTCAGGCTTGTCAGAGAGCCATGGTCATTAAAATTCCGGTAGAAAATATTGTTCTTGGCAATCAAGTCGCTGTTAATCAGGTACAATGCGCCTCCTTCCGCAAAAGTTCCGGAAGCATAGTTATTAACGATAGTATTATTGGTAAGTGATACCTGCGCATCAGATAGCGCAACTGCTCCTCCTACAAAGCTAGATTGATTATTACACAATAGATTATTTCTTATATAGCTGTTACTACTATTGGCTACCCTTATAGCAGCACCGCCGTTGTTAGCGCCGCAATTGTCTGCATCTACCAATCGATTATTGAAGAAGGTATTATTATCTATGAAAGAAACTTCCGCCTTATTAATCGTTAGAGCCCCATCGGTGCCGGTTTGGTTATTTATTACAATATTTCGGAGGAAGTTCGCTGATGTTGTATGTGAAATACCAATGATGTTAGGAGTGTTGGTAATATTGTTTTCGAAGGTGCTCTCTGTTACATTCACATTACCAGCGCCGTATATGCTAACAACGCCTGAATGTTTGTTGTCAAAGAACCTGGAGTCGGAAATGTCGACGGAATCGAAATCGCTAATATAGAGTGTGTGCCCAACTATGCCAGATGTTGGAATCACAGAATTGTTGTAAAATGAACTATTTTTTACGATAGCTTTGGAAATGCCTATTCCAGGGTACCATTGTTTAATTTCAATTAAATTAGATTTAGCATGGTTATGATGGAAATCCAAACGCTCAATCGGAAGGTATCTTTCAGCATAAATTCCAGTGCGCGGATAGAAGAGCCCATCTTTTGGCCCCGTTTTTATATCCCGCATCTCGCAATGTTTGATGTAGCTTGATGTGTAGCTGTACATTGTGTTTCCGTAAAAGGCTATTCCTCTCCATCCTCCTCCAGTAACAGTTAACTTGTACCATCCGATGGTATCGTTAGCACATACAACTACCTTTTGGCTGGCAGAGCCATCTATTTGTAAGTCGCCGTATACATGCATGTAGTACAAGCCGTCAAAACGTACTTCTACTCCAGGTTCAATTCTGAGCGTCTGCCCAGAAGGAACTGAAATGTCATTTTTAATTAGATATGGAGAGTTGGCGAGCGTCCATGTCCCACTCACGTTTGGCGACGCTATTTCAGTTTGAGCAGATGCGAGCGCAAAGGCTAATGATAGCGAAATTGATAGAAATGCCTTTTTCATACAAATTGGTTTATTGGTTAGGAGGCGAATTATAATATATAAAAATCCACAAAGAATCTCTACTAATTGGTTGGCAAGGATACATCACTTCTGTTATGGCAATCCCACGACCCAATAATTTTTTATCTATTACAATAAATCTCTGGCAGGCGGTAGGTCAGGCTTCTGTGTAACTAAATTCGTCTATGTGTAATTCCGAAACACAAGATAATAATTCATCAGACAAGTTGTATGCACCCTACGTTGATTTCTTTGTGCTTCGACATGTTTAGTATTGTGTCTTGCAGCGAATGTTAGGCGGCAAAAAGGTACCTTGAAGAAGTACTGTATGGTGCCTTTTGAGGCACCTTTTGAAGGTAGTAATTGAGGTAAATCGGTAGAATCTGTAGTGTCGGGAATAGAATATAAATCCTCTGAAGCCCTTTCCCACAAAGGCTATAAACGACAAAAGCACCTGCTGTTGCAGATGCTTTTTGCTCTCCCTGCTGGACTTGAACCAGCGACCCTCTGATTAACAGTCAGATGCTCTAACCAACTGAGCTAAGGAAGAATTTTCCGTTGTTGGGAGTGCAAAGGTAAAAATAAATTCATTTCTCCCAAATTTTTTCTACACTTTTTTTCCAATAAATTTAAGATTGTTCAGAATCAGCCGCAGGTCTTCGAGTGAGGTATATTCGCTCGCATATCGCTCTGCCAACATCACATAACTATAAGTTGGCGGGGTATAGTCCTCCGCTATTACAAACGGGGGTGTTAGCGCCTCTTTTATTTCTGGTAGATGATCCATTCCACCTTTATCCCTATCATATCCAATCCAAGTTCTTTTGCCCGATAATACCGCTGCCGAGGCAGACAAAATTTGCTGCGCATTTTTACGCATTATTAGCACCAGAGGAGCAGCCAGCAATAGCACTATTGCTACCACTATGTCGAGCATGCGCTTGTTTCTCCTGGCGGCGGCGGTTGCAATTGTGTATTTTTTAAGCGATAAATATTCGTCCGAGTTTTGCTGCGAACTATTACTGCCTACTATAAAATCGCTGCCTGGTACCTGTATCTTATAAAAAGAGTTTTCGCCGACGTGCTGCATGTGGTTCATAATGTTCTCATAGGAAATAGAGCCACTGTTGAAAATTATTTCGTTGATACGATAAGTGCGCTGCACCTGTTTAATATCATCGATGGTGCCGATGTTGGCGCTATTTATATTATCATCTGTAGCAATGCGGCCTACAACCTCACGGGTGTATTTTATTTTGCGCAGTATCCTGCTGGTTTGCTTGTATTCTTCGGTATCTCCCGCTATTGCTGCTTTGTAGTCCGACTGACCTCGAGGTACCAGTTTGATAAATTTCAACAAAGAAAATAGCCAGCGACTCACCAATAATACTGCCGTTCCTGCCATGCCACTTACCAAAATAATACCACGGCTATACCTATAATGAACCGGCAACAAACCATAAAAAGCCAATACGATAACAGTACCCAATACCATACCCCGACCGGCTCGAAAAAGGCTGTAAGGCTTGTCGTAGGCGCCATTCAAAAATAAGCTAAGCAACCACACAATTATAAATAGCGGTGCAGTAGTTAGAAAAATGCTTGTTATAATGGTTACATCAGGTGCAACATTCTCTGACCAGAATATTTTCGCGAGCACCATCACACCGTACAGTAGCGCAGCATCTACTATAAATAATTTGAGCAAAGAAAATAGATGCTTGCCCCAGTTAAGCACGGTACGCAATGCCATTACTACTTTTAGCATCAAAATATAGGTACTGCCCAGTCTTTTGGGGTAAAACTTTTTTACAAACAGCGCCAAGGCATCATTAAAAATGCGCACATATTTGAATGTAAGCTTTCGTGTACTCTCGCCTTTGTAGTGAATGATGGTTGTATCAGGAAAGTAATAGTTTTTATAACCCGCAAGTTGCAATCGATGACAAAGGTCAAAGTCTTCGCAATACATAAAATAGGCCTCATCAAAGCTGCCACCAGCCTGATCCATAGCCGATTTTCTTACAATCAGACAACATCCGGAAAGGATATCGGTTGGTGCTGTTTCATGCTCGTCTATGTGTGCTGCATAGTACCTGTTAAATACAGGCGACTTCTTAAACACTGCAGCCAGTCCCGTTACTTTAAATACCGAAGGCCAGAAAGATGGAAATGATTTCTTACTATCGGGCGCATACGCTCCACGTCCGTCAATGATGCGCGGGCCAAGGCTTCCGGCATCCGGATGGCTATCTAAAAAGGCAATTGATTTTTTGAAAAAATCTTCCGGAACAACCGTATCCGGATTAAGGAAATGAATATACTCGCCCTGGGCTATTGCCACGCCTTGGTTATTGGCTCTCGAAAAACCTACGTTGTCTTTATTGGCTATTAAAATAGCCTTTTCAAATTTTTGGGATACCAAAGCACAACTCTCGTCCGACGAATTATTATCCACCACAATTACCTCTGCATCTATCGCACCCATCGCCCGAAAAACGGAATGCAGGCATAACTCCAGAAAATACTGGACATTATAACTAACAATGATTACGGAGATTTTCTTGCTGTGCATCAGGTAAATTAGGGCGCGCAAGAGGCATCGAAGCATTGCGATTATCAAACAAAAATAAGAGATTAGCTGCTGAGTTGCAAATAGCAAAAGACGCTACAAATCGCTGTCTCAAATGGTAGTGAATTTACCTTGTTGCAACGTTCAAAAGATTGCCGATAAAATAGTCCCAGCTATATTTCTTTTTCTCTTCGATAATACCCGCTTTGAATGATTCTATGTGCGATGCCGCGTATAGTTTCAATATAGCATCTGCAATGGCAGTGCTGCTTACCTCTGTCACATAGCCTACTTTGCCATTGGGTACAATTTCGGGCAAACCGCCTACATTAGTTACTATCATTGGCTTTTCAAAGTGATAGGCTATTTGCGAGATGCCGCTTTGTGTGGCGGTGCGGTAAGGTTGCACCACTGCATCAGCCGCGCTGAAATAATATTTCACCTCACTATTTGGAATGAAATCGGTATACAAATGCAGCTGCTCGCTGATGTTTAACCGGGCTATTTGCGCTTCGTACATTTCTTTGTCGCCGTAATACTCGCCGGCAACAATTAGCTTAATTCCAGCAGCTTTTATGCGCTCATCTGCCATGGCCTCCAGCAAAATGTCAAGCCCTTTGTATTTTCTGATAAAGCCAAAAAACAAAATGTACTTCGCATCTGTATCCAAACCCAAATGCTTGCGGGCAGCGGCTTCGGGCAAAGCATCGCCATAGTTGTCGTACACCGGGTGCGGACTAAAAACGGCGGGTTTGGTTTTTGTAAAGCTGCGCAAATCCTGTAAAACCTCTTGGCTCATACTCACGAAAGCATCTACCGGTTTCAAAAAATATTTGGTAAAAGCATTGTCTCCAGGCCTTTTTTCATGAGGAATAACATTGTCCAACACGCTGATAACGCGCGTATGTTTATTGCCCTTTGCCATGCGCAAAATAGTGCCGAAACAAGGCCCCATAAATGGCAGCCAGTATTTTATAATTATCAAGTCCGGCTTCGACTTTTTCAATCTTCGTCCGACCTTTAGCCAGCTTAACGGATTGACAGAATTAATAGCCTGCGTTATATTTAATCCGGCTGGAGCAACTTCGCTACTGAGCTGGGTTTTACCGGGAAATAGAAAGCCCGGATATTGTAAGGTAAATGTGATGATATCTACTTCGTGGCCTTGCTCTTGCAGTGCTTGCGCCATACGTTCGTTAAACGATGCAAGTCCGCCTTTGTAGGGATAAGCTGTGCCGATGATGGTTATTTTCAAGATGCTTTTTTTATAGAATCCGATTGTCGATATAGATTTTTGCAACCTTTGCTTGCAGTAAATTTGTAGAAAGTATGAAGCCTATTTCCTCTTTCTTGCCACCACAAAAATGCTGGTAGATTTAAAAGGGATAGCAGTTGTGTCTTTGTCGAAAAAATTACGCACTACCCATCGTTTAAATTTTCCCTCGGGCAGCACATCCATGGGCGCAGTAATGTATTCGGTATTTACTATTTCAAAACCGTTTTGCTTTAATAAATTAGTGATACGTTTCTTGGTGTAGATTCTTGCATTGGCCCAGCGCTCGTGCAGTGGCCGCGGCAGCCAGCTAAATAGCGGTACTCTGTTCCATGGAAGCAGCGGGAGTTTAGCGCCATGGGTTTCAAAAATCCACCATTTATTAGGTACTGAAATAGCCAATATACCGTCGTCTGTAAGCTTTTCCCTAAAGAAAGATACACTCGACTCGTGCTGCAAATGCTCTATCACTTCAAAGCTGATAATGCGATCAAATTTACCCGCAACTTTTGAGCCCTCTTCTTCGATATTGACGCACATGAAAGAGCAGTTGTTGATGCCTTTATCTGCTGCCTCTTTTAAAATATTCTGTTCATAATCATCCACAATATCAATCGCCAATACACTCTGCATATCCTGTGCCAGCATCAGGGTGGTAGCGCCATTACCACAGCCCACCTCCATCAAACTCTTGTCTCTGCCCACAAAGCCTGCAATCTTGCGCACCAGGTTTACCCGACGTGTGATGATGCGGTCGGTTGCATCGGCCGGCCTACCCAGGTAATGCCCGCTTTCTTCAAACAGTTGCTCCGGTACGCGCTCTTTGTATTGCATATTTAATTGTGCTATGATAACAGGATATATTTCCCTGCGCAAATATAAGTGATGGTGGGCAATTTAGCAGAGGCGGCAATAGCAGCTATAATAAGGGATAACGCTACCTTTGCTAACCATCAGGTAAAATAGAGCAACAAATATGGACACCAGAGCAATTTCGGCAGATACTTATAAAGCAATACTTGTAACGGCGGGCGATGCCCACAAAGACCTCGCTCTTCAATTCGGGCTATTGGCAAAAATCAGTAAAGACGAACAGGACTATATTCTAAAGGCGGAGCAATTAGTCAACCTGATGATGCAATATTCTGACGAAGATATAGATGCTATTTTTGTGGAAGAGCCATTGTCGCGCGAAGATTTTTTAACTGCTTTGAAAACCATTTATACCAACTTAAAAGCACTGTAATTGAATATGGATAACAAAGCAATCATCGAGCAATTCTATACTGCGTTTGCTGCTGCCGATGCAGAGGGAATGGTGCAACTTTATGCGGATGATATTCAGTTTGAAGACCCGGCCTTTGGCAAATTAAAAGGTGAGTCTGCAAAAAATATGTGGCGCATGTTGGTTAATCCGGGCTTGAAACTCGTGTTTTCCAATGTTTGGACAGATGGCGATAAAGGCGGCGCACATTGGCAAGCCACTTATACCTTTAGCAAAACGGGCAAAAAAGTAGTGAATGAAGTGGATGCTTTATTTCATTTTAAAGATGGAAAAATAATAGCCCATACCGATACATTCAGTTTTTGGAAATGGTCGCGGCAAGCACTTGGCACACCCGGACTGCTACTTGGTTGGACCTCTTTTTTACAAAACAAAGTGCGACAACAGGCATTAGCAAGGCTGAATGAATTTCGAAAATAGCCTGCTATAAATTTACAATCACACTTAACGATTTTTCAATCATCTTGTTGATTCCTCCCGAAAGGTCATTTGTAAAAGATTGCAATAGCCTATTATTGATTACACAACTTATGCTGATACAATGATGGCCCAACAATTTCCCCAGTCCATAAAGAGCTGCAGTTTCCATCTCGAAATTCAGGATGCGGTTAGTGCCGCTATTAAAGCCGGACAAAGACTCAATGAGATGAGGAATAGCAGGTGGTAGCCTCAGCCTGCGCCCTTGTGGCGCATAAAATCCCGGACAGGTTACCGTCATGCCCTGTGCAAAGCCTCCCATAAAATGGTTGCGCAACCTTACAGATCCTTCTGCAATATAGGGCTGCAAAGGGTTTCCGCTAAGACCGGTATGCTGTTGAAAGGCGTGTAACAGAAAAGCTTCTTCGGCATTATTTTCATACCGACAATAATGCAATAGGTTATCCAGCCCGATGCCAAACGTGGTCGCAATGAGGTCGCCGGGTGCGATATCACTTTGCGCTGCGCCGCAAGTTCCCAGCCTGATAATCTGCAAGTGTCGTACTTGCTCCTGAGGCAAGCGCGTATTGAAATCTATATTAGCCAATGCGTCTATTTCATTCAACACAATATCCATATTGTCTGAGCCAATACCGGTACTGATAACGCTTAATCTTTTATTGCCAATATAGCCGGTATGTGTCGTAAATTCACGGTGCGTTCGCTCACATGCTATTTTATCAAAATGGCGCGATACCGCCACAACCCGGGCAGGATCGCCTACCAATATTATAGTCTCGGCCAGCTCATCAGGGTGGAGGTCGAGGTGGTAGATACGACCGGCTGCATTTACAATCAGTTCCGACTCGCCAATAGGGTGCTGCAGCATAAATTACTATTTTTCTTTTTTGCAAAATAATGAAACATTGTTACCTTTGCACACCTTCGGGCTTAATTGGTACCGTGGCCGAGTGGTTAGGCTCAGCTCTGCAAAAGCTGCTACAGCGGTTCGAATCCGCTCGGTACCTCTTCGTAAAACTCCTGCTTAATAGCGGAGTTTTTCTGTTTTATAGAAATCAGGATATTTGCCGAACAATTGAACAATTAAGGTACATCGACTGTAATCAATGCCGCAACCGAAGTTCAGCAATTTGCAGGCATGGCGTGATATCCGATTGTTAAAAAAATATATAAATTATGGCATCACCCAATAAAGCCCACGGTAGCTCCGTCTATCTGAAAAACCGCCCGGCTACATTCGAATATGCTATTGAAGACAAGCTGACGGCGGGAATAGTTCTTACAGGATCAGAGATAAAGTCGATACGGGCAAGCAGAGTGAGCTTTAATGACAGCTATTGTTTCTTTTTTAGAAATGAGTTGTGGATTAAAAGCCTGCACATAGCTGAGTATGTAAATGCAGGCTATGCAGGGCACGACCCTACAAGGGAACGCAAGCTACTGCTCAATGCTAAGGAGCTTAAGAAATGGCAGCAAAAGATTAAAGAAAAAGGCCTGACGATTGTGCCGCTATCGGTCTATATTAATGAAAATGGCTATGCTAAGTTGGATATAGGCCTCGGTCGCGGAAAGAAAGTACACGACAAGCGGGATACGATCAAAAATAGAGATGCCGAGCGTTCGTTAAAAGCAAAAGACTGGTAACCGGGCTATATTTTATAAAAAAGCCTTCGTTATTAAACCTTAAGCACTTGTATGTTGTCTTTAGGATAGTAATTTTGGCACGGATTTTGCGAGTCGTAGTTTGCGACCAACAAGCCGCTGTCGCAATTTGAAATTGAATTTTAAAATATAAAACACAAATTAAAAATTAGATTTATGAAAAAAGCACGTTTGATTCTGTCAGCATCTATGCTTTCTATCGCTGCATTCTCTGCAGTAACTTTTTCTTCTTGCTCTAAAGATGAAGAAATCTGTTTAGTTGGTTACGCGGGAGATGATTGCAAAACTGAAGTTCGTAAAGATTATTTCAACACATATCGTGGAACAGGAAATGACTCCGATGGTGGAACTTATACAGACTGGGGTATGGTTTTCACTACATTAGGAACTGATGTAACTAATATGAAACTTGCAATGGTTGACAACAATGATATTACCAGAATGTCATTTAATGTAAAGCTTAATACTAATACCACTTTCACAGTTGAAGAGAAAGTTGATGGAACATCTACTTGGACTGGCCAAGGTACAGTAAATAGCACTAATGCTTCTGTTACACTTATCGAGAAAGATGCATCTGGCACACCAGTTCAGACTTATACTTTTACATTTGCTAATATGATTAAGGAGTAATCTGAGTAAATAAGCAAAAAAAAGAGGAACCGATCGTTCCTCTTTTTTTGTTTAAACTGCTATCAAAAGAAAAGCAGCAATCAAAAATTGCTGCTTACTGCTTGGGTATTTCAAGCTATCTTTCTCCAAAACTTGCTAAACTATTGCCCGTTCTGTTTTGCTTGGTCAGAATTTCCTCTTAAACCACCACCTGATCTGCCAGATGATTGCTCTTTTTGCTTAGCTTGATCAGAGTTCCCTCTCAAACCGCCACCTGTCTTATTTTGATCTGAATTGCCTCTCAATCCACCGGGTTTTTTCGGTTCTTCAGGCTTAGGCGCTGGAGCTGGACCTTCAGATGGTTTGCTTGGCTTGCCTGGTTTGCTCGGCTTGCTGGCAGTAGTACCCGCTTTTTTACCTGCAGCAAACAATGAATCTGCTACGCGGATAGAATCCAAACGTGCAGCATCAGCCGCGGCTTGAGCTCTAATTAAAGAATCGTTTGCAAGGGCATTAGCAGCCGCTGCTGAGTCAAGGCGAGCCTTAGCCATAGAGTCTGCTTGTTCTTTGGTCATGGAGCCTTCGCTGCCACTGCCACTACATGCTGCGAAACCAACAGTGGTAGCAACTGCAGCCAGGATCAAAATACTTTTTTTCATTGTCTTTGTTGTTTTATACTTTATCTACAAAAATAATACCAATTACGCTCTTTGAAGATATTTGGTTGAGAAAGTTTAATTAAAAAGGTATGTTTTTAAACTTTATTACCATTCCATACCCGGATAGGCTCGTTGCAGATGTTGCATCTCGGCCAATATAAAGCCTAAATGCTCGGTATGGCGGCCATCTTTCCCTCCGCTGTGCATCCATGCGTCGGCTGGTGGTGCAGGTAAGGTAGCTTCGTCCAAGACTTCTAAAATCTGGCTATTCCACTTTTGTTTGATTAACTGTAAGTCAGGCGCAACACCTGCTTGTTGCATTTCTTTATCGGCGTCACTGGCTATAAATAGTTCGCCACTATAACTCCACCGCTCTTCAATAGCTTCTGCTATTCGGTTATGACTTTCCTCGGTACCGTCGCCCAGCCTTATTATCCACTCGCTGCTCCATTTGCGGTGGTACATTGCTTCTTTCAATGATTTTTCGGCAATCGCGGCGAGTGTTGCATCGTTGCTATCTTTTAAAGCATTGAAAAGCAAAGCAGTATAATTATCGTAAAAGAAAGAACGAACAATGGTATAAGCCCAGTCAGTATTTGGCTGCTCGGCGAGCCATACATTTCTAAACTCCCAGGCATCGCGTAAATAGGCCAGGTCATCTTCGGTAATTGCCTGTCCGTTGTTGACTTTTGCAGTTAATGCAGGCGTTACAAACAATCCTGCTTTTTCATCTGCAGGTAGTGCATTGAACAGCTCTGCAGCATATTGATACAAGCTACGTGCCTGGCCTATATGGTCGAGCGCAGTGTTGGTAATGGCTATATCCTGCTCGAGAATAGGCCCGTGGCCGCACCATTCGCTGATGCGATGGCCCATTATCAAGGCGTTGTCGGCCAATTGCAACACATATTTTATCTTGGAAATACTCATTATTTCAAAAAGTAAATTTGATTTCAACAAAAAACAACAATAGTAGCATGTGCTACATGTGCGTTAGTTCGTCGGGCAAATTATAAAAAGTAGGGTGGCGATAAACTTTGTCTGTAGCAGGGTCGTATAGCTGCTGTGCATCATCCGGGTTAGAAGCATGAATAAACTTGCTTTCCACAGCCCAGATGCTCACGCCTTCCATACGGCGCGTGTAAACATCGCGTGCATTTTCAATAGCCATAGCTGCATCTGCAGCATGCAGGCTACCTACGTGCTTGTGGTCAAGACCCGTTTTACTACGGATAAATATTTCCCATAAAGGCCATTCTGTACTCATATCTTGGAGGTATTATTTCGAGGCTGTAAAGATATACTGAATAATTGATTTTAGGATTACCGGGAAGCAAGGTTAAAAATTCCCCCATAATGTGTTAAGGATTTCTAGTTGATAGGTATTATTTTTGCTACACTTCTTTATTTAAAACCAAATCAATGAAGCATCTATTTTTATCCGCCTCATTACTTGCGCTTACCGGCATAACAGCTACCGCGCAGCAATCGGCTATTAAATTTACGGAATATGATCTTCCGAACGGACTCCATGTTATTATGCATGAAGACCACGCTACACCGATTGTATCGGTATCTGTAATGTACCACGTAGGCTCAAAGAATGAAGACCCTAAACGTACAGGCTTTGCGCACTTTTTTGAGCACTTGCTGTTTGAAGGCACTGCAAATATCGACCGTGGAGAATACATGAAATTAATACAATCGAACGGTGGCGTATTGAATGCAAATACTTCCCACGACCGAACCTATTACTACGAGGTGTTGCCTTCGAGCCAGTTAGAAATGGGCTTGTGGATGGAAGCAGAGCGTATGCTACATGCAAAAATTGACAGTACCGGTATCGAAACACAGAGAAAAGTAGTAAAGGAAGAAAAGAAGGAGCGCTATGACAATAGCCCTTACGGCCAAATGAATAACGTGGTATTTGAAAACGCTTATACCAAACATCCATATAACTGGTCGCCTATTGGTAAAGAGCAATATATAGATGAGGCAAGCTATTCGGAGTTTATAGATTTTTACAAAACGTTCTACGTGCCTGAAAATGCCGTTTTAGTATTAGCAGGAGATTTTAATCCGGAGCAAGCTAAACAATGGATTGAGAAATATTACGGCTCTATTCCTAAAGGTACAAAACCGATACCAAGGCCTACAGAAAAAGAACCTGCACAGACAGCGGAAAAGCGCGTTACTTTTTATGACAACGTGCAGCTACCAGGTGTAGTACTTGCGTATCACGCACCTGCTATGGGCGATGATGACTTCTATGCGTTAAGCATGGTAAGCCAATTGCTTTCTCAAGGCGCCAGCTCAAGGTTTCAAAAACAAATAGTAGATAAAGGCGAAAAAGCAGTACAAGTTGGTGCCTCCTCTATTCCATTGGAAGATCCGGGTTTGGTATTTATGGTTGGTATAGCTGCCTATGGTGTGGGGCCGGATGAATTGGAAAAAGCAATGACGAAGGAAATTGACAAAGTAAAATCGTCAGGTGTTACAGCAGATGAGTTCAAAAAACTGCAGAACCAAGCGGAGAATGACGTGGTAATGCAAAATAGCCGCCTCTCCGGCATTGCAGAAAACCTTGCAAGTAACTATACCTATTTCCGCAACACAAATCTTATTAATACGGAATTAGAGAAGTATAAAAAGGTGACGCCGGATGACTTGAAACGCGTAGCCAACAAGTATCTCACTAAAGAAAACAGAGTCGTTGTCCATTACTTACCTAAAAAGTAATCGGGCTTGATTTCAAGGTATTTTTTAAATTAATTTCTACGTAATTATCATATAATGAAAAAGATATTTTTCTCCATATTGGCACTGTCTTCCATAGCAGTATCATTACCGGCCCAGTCGCTGGATCGTAGCGTTCGGCCTAAACCAGGGCCGGCTCCCGAAATAAAATTAGGCAATGCCGAGAGCTTTACCTTAGCCAACGGCCTGAAAGTATTTGTGGTGGAAAACCACAAAAATCCCGTTGTTTCTTATTCTATCCAATTAGATATTCGTCCTGAAGTTGAGGGAAATAAAGCAGGTGTTTCCGGCATGGTGGGCAATCTGCTAACCTCCGGAACCAAAAAGCGTACAAAAGATAAATTTGATGAGGAAATAGATGAAATAGGTGGATTTATTGGCGCGGGCGGAAGCTCCATTTACGGCCAGTCTCTGAAAAAGCATCAGGAAAAATTGCTCGACTTGATGAGCGATGCTATATTAAATGCCGACTTTAAAAAAGAAGAGCTGGAGAAGATGATTAAGCAAAGCGAATCTGGGTTGATTGCGAGCCAAAATGACCCGGAAGCTATGTTGAGCAATGTGAGTAGAGTATTAGTATATGGCAAAAATCATCCTTACGGTAGCATCATGACCGACCTGACCGTAAAGAACATTACACTTGAAGATTGCAAAAATTATTATACCCAATATTTCCGCCCGAATGCGGGCTATTTAGCTATTGTGGGAGACATTACTTTAGCCGAGGCAAAAACGATGGCGGAAAAGTATTTTGGCTCCTGGAAGAAAGCAGATGTACCTCGTGCTGAATATCCGCAAGTTTATGCAACAGCTACTAACCAGGTTGACTTTGTACCACGCATTGGTTCTGTACAAAGTATTATCAGCATTACCTACCCTGTGCCTTTGCAAATAGGAACACCTGATGTACTTAAAGTGCGCGTGCTGAACGAAATTCTTGGAGGAAGCTCACAAGGTCGCCTGTTTCAAAATTTAAGAGAAAAACATGGCTGGACTTATGGCGCTTACTCGTCTATATCTCCCGATGAATTAGTAGGCAATTTCAATGCCTTTATCAAATGCAGGAACGAAGTTACAGACAGCTCTATTACGGAAGCCCTGAAAGAAATGCACATCATTCGCAGTGTAAAAGTTGACGAACTAACACTTCAAAGCACTAAGAACTATATTGCAGGCACATTCGCGTTAGGTCTGGAAAGCCCTCAGACTATTGCACAGTATGCTATAAATCTTGACCGCTATAAAATGCCTAAAGATTATTACCAGAACTATTTGAAAAACCTTGAGGTGATTACAGCCGCAGAAATCCAGGAAACGGCAAGAAAATATATAGCGCCTCAAAACGCACATATAATAGTTGTAGGCAACAAATCAGAAATTCCTAAGCTAAGAAAATTCGGGCCTAAAGGAGAAATTCTGTTCTTCGACAACTACGGTGTCCGTATTGACAATGTTGAGAGTAAAGTAATTGATGGCGTGTCTGTTGACGATGTACTGAATAAATATATAGCAGCTATCGGCGGGAAGCAAGTAGTCGAATCCCTCAAAGATTTGTCAGTATATTCCAGCATAAAAATGGGCAATCAGGAGTATCAGCTTGCAGAATTAAAAGTGTCGCCTTCTATGTATAGTCAGTCGGTAACTGCGCAGGGCCAGATATTGCAAAAATTTGTTGTTAATGGAGATGCCGGATATGGCGAGAGTGGTGGCGAAAAGCGAAACCTGCCGGCCGGCATGGTGACAACCTTGAAAAACGAAGCAAACCTCCAGGCTGTATTGAATCCTGAACAGTATAAGATAAGCTACGCCCTACTTGGCATTGGCGAGGAAGACGGTATTAAAGCTTACAATGTCGAGAAAGGCGAAGATGAAGGTCGTAAAAAATCTATCCAATACTATGAGGTGGCAACCGGCTTTTTGTTTAAAGAAATAATTTCTTCACAAGAAAATGGTGCGCCTAAAGTAGAAGTGAAAACATACACAGACTACAGGGAAGTAAAAAATAGTAATGGGTACAAAATACCTTTCAAAACTGTAACTGCCGGCGACCAGCCATCAACAGCTACAGTTAACTCTGCAAAGGTTAACAGCGGAATCAAAGAAAGAGAATTTAAATTGTAGGAAAAACGCTAAAAGGTTTTTTAAAAAGAGTGGCAGTATATTTGCCACTCTTTTCCATTTTATATAAGATTAATGTTTGCTACCCTTCGTAAAGAGTTACTGTTATTGCTGAGAGACCCCGGAGGGTTGCTGTTGCTATTGATTATGCCGGCCTTACTGGTAATAGTGATGGCCATGGTACAGGATGCCCCTTTCAAAGATTATCAGGAAATGAAAGTGGAGATGCTGGTGCTGAACAAAGATAAAGGCATGGTAGGCAAGCGCATGTTGGATGCATTACGAACCAGCAAAAATTTTGTTGTAAATGAGCAATCGGGCAAGGCACTTGATGAGCAAACCATTAAAGAACAAATAAAAAATGGTGTTTGCCAGATGGGTATTATTATACCCGAAAACGCTACAGTAACCTTGGTCAATACCAGCAATAAACTCGCCAACGAACTTGCACAGTCAATGGGCGCGCCGGGCATGCTGCCGGTTGTTGAGGAAATGGATAGTGCCGCGGTACAGATACTATTTGATCCAGTGGCTAAGCCGGCATTCAAAGCTTCGCTTAGTTACGCCCTTAATCAATTTGTAACACAGGTAAAGATAGAAATACTGGTAGAGCGGCTTTCGAAATCGGCGGGGAGTGGCGACAATGCATCCGCATTCTCAGCATCTGCGCTTAATGTCCTTTCGGTGAGAGAAGAGCAGGTAGGCGACGATGCTCAATTAAAAGCGAGTCTCAACTCTGTGCAGCACAATGTGCCGGCATGGGCTATTTTTGGCATGTTTCTTATCGTCATCCCTATGTCGGGCAATATGATAAGGGAGCGTGATGAGGGGAGTGCCGTGCGCCTGCAACTAATACCAGGGGTAGCAGGTACGGTTGCAATTGGAAAAATACTTTTTTACATCATGATATGCCTGGTGCAATTTGCTGCAATGCTTGCTGTGGGACTCTATGTATTACCTCTTTTTGATTTACCTAAACTCTATTTAGGCGCGCATCCAGTGGCGCTGATACCAATGGCTGTAGCCATTGCATTTTCAGCTACAGCATATGGATATTTCATCGGCAATATTTTTAAAACCGCGAATCAGGCAATGCCTTTCGGGGCTATTTCTGTCGTGCTGTTGTCTGCCATTGGCGGAGTATGGGTACCGGTGCAGATATTGCCACCACTCATGCAGCAAATAGCCCGCATATCGCCACAGCATTGGAGCCTTGAGGGAATCAATCAGGTAATGCTGCGTGGCGCTTCTTACAACGGTATTTTACAACCGTTTGCTATTGTATGCGCCATTGGTGCGTTGCTCACATTGTTTGGTGTTTGGTTTAGGAGAAAATAAATTACGCTCTTAGGTTAACGAAATTTTAGAATCCAACCTGATAAGATTTTTCTAATAAAGCAAATTATAGCACTACAAATAGTCGCTTATCTTGAAACAATTCACGCCATCCACATGCTTAAAGGAGTCAGTAGTATAAATATCATCTACAAATTCGATGCTCGTGCCTTTGCTGAAAATACCATGACTAACAACAAGCACAACCTTTGATGCGCCTTTTTCTTTCAACATTTTGGCTGTGCCTGTAAAGGTGCCGCCGCCATCGCAGATGTCGTCGATAATGAAGCAAGTTGTACCATCTAAATTTTCGATGGTAGTTTTGAAATTGGTAAGTGCCCCGGTTTTTAAGTCGCGCTCTTTCATACACTCTACCAAATTATCAACCTTGAGATATTGCGCCAGTTTATGAATCTTTTTTAAGGCACCCGCATCAGGAGATACAAGACAGTAAGGCGTTTCAGCATGTTTACTAAAATAGTGCGCTAAAACATCCTTTGCGAAATCATGGTTGGCTATAGCGTAGGAGCGCTCAATCAAAGCAGTACTGACTTCCGAATGTGGGTCAAAGATTTTTACTTTTTTGAATTGCGCCATGTTTATGATACCCGCTACAACCTTTAGCGAGAAGGGCTCTCCTTCCAACATCACACGGTCCATGCGGGCAGCCAATAGATAAGACACATGCAACTCGATATGTTCAAACTCCATGTAGTCCAATGTATTCTTAGCTAACAACACCATCACCAAATCGTTGGGATTAGTGATTCTTGCCAATATGCGCAGCGGTGCTTGTTTATTTAATTGCTCTGTACTTGCCACATCAAACTTTATATGTGGTTGTCCATCCGGGAACAACATGGATTTATAGGCTATATTTGATTGTTTGGGATAGATTAAGTTGAGCGTGTTCATATTGATATTCTTTTGTGAGTTAATATTTCTTTCTTTTTGTCATTCTGATTGAAGCGTAGCAAAATGAAGAATCTCTAAGCGTTCGAGATGCTTCGTACTTATAAAAAATGTTTTACCTAAGCTCCACCACTACACTCCCATTTGTCATTCTGAATGCAGCGCAGCGGAATGAAGAATCTCTAAGCGTTCAAGATGCTTCGTTCCTGCCAATGACATATCATTTAAGTTGTTGTATTTCAACTACCTTTAATCCGTGTTTTGATGCCAGCTTTTGTAATATTCTTTGTTCCCTTTGTTTTAATTGCTGTTCGTACCTGGCAATTCC
>PJTT01000571.1_pt1 | contig 21782 bp, 18 predicted proteins | sample 1512261 | NCBI WGS metagenome assembly PJTT01 (sample SAMN08177685, study PRJNA422409) | Soil metagenome, whole genome shotgun sequencing project. | isolation source: Soil (2) enriched on wood chips | place: USA: Madison | collected 2015-01-15
CGGCGAAGGCCTGCTGCTGTCGGCCAGCCTGCAGCAGCGCGCCGGCTCCACGGTGATGGACAACGCCAGCGTGGTGTCGCAGCTGAAGGGTGCCGAGCGCAGCCTGGAACAGATGCAGCAGACCCTGGGCCAGCAGCAGGTGCCCGGCCTGGCCGAGTTCGAGCGGACCAAGCAGCTGCGCGAGCAGATCGATCCGCAGGCGCAGGGCCGCTACAGCGGTGACGTGAACGGGCAAAATGCGATGAAGCCCGGCAGCGATGGCCGCAGCCCCGGCGAGCAGCCGGTGGAACGGCTGGGCAAATCGCTGCTGCTGGCCGAAGCCCCGCACCATGTGGCCTGGACCACCCCGGCCAGCGCCGTGGCCTATGCCGGGCAGAACCTGCAGATGACCGTGCAGCAGGACCTGCACGTCAGCGCAGGCGAGACCATCGCCACCGTGTCCGGCGAGCATGTTTCGCTGTTCGCGCAGAGCGGCCCGCTGCGGGTGATTGCCGCGCAGGGGCCGGTCAGCCTGCAGGCCAACGATGGCGAGCTGGAGCTGCTGAGCGACCAGGCATTGACCATCACCGCCACCGACGACCGCATCGACGTGCTGGCGCAGACCAAGGTGGTGCTGCAGGCCGGCAGCAGTGCCATCACGCTGGAAGGCGGGAACATCACGTTCAGCTGCCCGGGCGAGTTCAAGGTCAAGGCGGGCGAGCATCCGTTCATGGGGGGCGGCAGTGACGCCCCCGCGATACCGGTCCTTCCGAGTGGCCTGTTTTCATTCAAGGACAGCCTGCGCTTCGCCTTGGAAGGTGCGGACTCGCTGGCTACGGAGATGGGATGGAAGGACAAGGCGTACCGTATCTTCAACGACGAAGGCGAACAGGTCGCCAGCGGTACCATCGGTGAAGACGGCAGGTTGCCGCGGGTAATGGCCGACGGCTTGGGCCGCCCGCTGACCCTGGAAGTGGGCGACGACCGTTGGGAGATGTTGACTTCGACGGCAGGCAATGCGCCCGAGAACGACGGTGATACCCCCGATTCCGATGGCGATGATCCCTTCCTGGGCGATCTCGACGGCAGCGAAGCAATCGGAACGCTGACACCGGAACAGATCCTGGAACTTCTCAACGAATCGCCATCCTCGACATGAACATCCGATCATTTCTGCTCCTGCTCCCGCTCGGCATCTGCCTGGCTTCGCTTGCCCAGGCACAGCAGTACTCGCCCGGCAGCACCGACATCAAGGCCGGCCAAGGCACGGTGCGCGTGAACGCTGGATACGTCAGCCACTTCAACGCGAACAGCTTCCACGTCTACAGCTTTCAGTACCGCCCGACGGGCACTGATTCAGTGTGGAACCAGCTTCCACTGCTGGCACGCAGCGAGGCACCGCCCGCGGAGTTCCTGGTAAAGGCGACCGCGACGGCTGACTTTCCCTTGCGCGATGCCCGTGTAGTAGTCGAGGCGGGCAAGGTGTCCGTGTACATCGCCGAACTGACGTTCAAGGACACCCCGTATGACGACGATGCAACGGTCGAGCTCAAACGCTATCTGCTGAAGCAGCAACCCGATGAAGAGCGCTGGGTGCTGGTGCTCGACTCCACCCGACGGCTGGCAAAGGGCATCGATGTGACGCAGGCCCTGGCCAAGCTCCCGTCCCGATAGGAAGACACGGAATGCCTACCTATATCAGCGCTGTTTTCAACAAGGAAACGCGCACTGTGGAATTCACCGCCGACAACGGTGACAAGCTCATCCGCAGTGGCGGCTCGCTGGCATGGCTGCTCAACAACCCTGGCAATCTGCGCCCGGGCGGCAAGTATCTGAAGATGATCGGGCAGGCCGATACCAAGAGCGGCAAATTCGCTGTGTTTCCCACAGCGGAGGATGGGCGGGCCGAAAAGCGCGCGTTGCTGCGCCGCAAGTACAACGACATGACGTTGTACAACGCCATGCACACCTACGCGCCCGAATCGGAGAACGATACGGCCGCTTATCTGGCCTATGTGCGCAAGCGATCCGGCGCCACCGACCAGACGGTCATCAAGGACATGACCGACGAGCAGTTCAACGGCATGATCGGCGCGATGGAGCAGTACGAAGGCTTCAACGCCAAGCCCGAGACCCGCAAGGAGCGCATCGTGCATGCGACCCAGGTCACGCTGTCCGATGGCACCCGCCCCCTGCCGTCAACGCCGGTGATCGTGCGCAGCAGCACCGCCGGTGAGAAAAAGGTCAAGACCAACGAACACGGTGCTCTGCCCGCCTTCATCACCCGCCAGCCGGGCGAGATGATCGAGCTGTTCCTGGACGAATCCGGCAAGATCGGGACGCGCATCGGGCAGTTCGCGCTGCAGCAGGCCTCCGCATCCCTTGTGTTTGCGCGCAACATGATGACGGTCGGTGGAAACTCCCAGCCGCACAATCCTGTGCAGCCCAGCAAGGACAAGCGAACGTCACTGCGCTACGTCGTGCAACCCGGCGACACCCTGGCAACCATTGCCAGCCGTTTCAAGACCTCAGTGGACGAACTGGTGGCAAACAACCAGATCCGCAACCGTAACCGCATCTATCCGGGGCATGTGGTGTGGATCTACGGCAAGGCACCAGCCAGCGCCGCCAATGACGGTGGACCTGCACCGCCGGCGGCACGTGCTTCGGCGGCATACAGCGTGCGCTCCGGCGACACGTTGGGCAGCATCGCCGACCGTCATGGCACCAGTGTCGATGCGCTGATGGCCGCAAACCCGTCGATCAGCAATGCAAACCGGATCAGTCCGGGACAGAAAATCACCCTGCCGGCAGGCGCAAAAGCAGCGTCCTCCGCGTCGCAGACCGCGTCAACACGCAATACCGGTTCAACAGCTGCGAGCAAGGGCGATCGCCCTTCCCTTGTGAAGCAGCCGACGAGCACATCGGCGGGGACTTCGACCAGGCAACCTGCGGCAGTGCAGGCGCGTGACACTCGCAGTCGCGAGGGCGAAGGCCATCCGATCTCGATCATTCCCTTCTCCCAGAAGCGCGCTCCCTGGGTCGAGCATGCCTATGCACAGGCACGCAAATGGGCAGGCAAGAAGGAAGCCGAGATCAGCCGCACGATCAATTTCCATTCGGAACTTGGCTACGGCAAGCAGTTCACTACGCTTGCTGGCAGCTCGAACGCGTGGTGCGCCTCGTTCGTGAACTGGTGCCTGCGCAGCGCTGGCTTTGCCACTTCCTCGCCCCACCCCTACCGGGCACGTTCATTCGCTGCCGACACCACCCGCTTCAGCCAGATCGATGGGCCGGTGTTCGGCGCAGTGGCACTGGTCGGAACATCGCATGTGGGCTTCGTCTACGCGATGGAGCGCGGCCGCCCAGTACTGCTGGGCGGAAACCAGAGCGATCAGATCAACTTTGTACGCTTCAATCCAGCCACGCTGCGCTACTACGTGCCAAAAAGCTATCTGCCTTTCGCGCAGAAGGAACTCAAGGAATCCAAACTCGATGAACTGGCAGCCACCGATCTCAACGCGGCACTTGGCATTGTTGTGGCCAAGAAGGCTGGCGACAACACGCGCTGAACCGCTGCGATGGGCCCTGATTGCCACCATCGGGCTCGGGCTTGCGGGATGCGGTGCACCCAACTCGCCCAATGCCGAGCCAGCAGGTACCGCTGCGGCAGATGCAGCTACTCTGTCCGGTGAGGCTGATGCGGCCCCCACAGCCAAGCTGGAGGTGCTGCCGCCGCTCGGCGACGCGCAGTTGACTGATCTCTACTCCGGCACGCTGTTGAAACAGGTGGTGTTCCAGGACGCCGACGGTGCCGGTGTACTGCTGCTGTCGCGCAGCGAAAAGACCCTGCCGGCCGAAGGCGACGAGGATCCGGTGGAGCAGGTCACCCTGCGTGCGGAGCTATACCGGCGTGCGGACCAGGCGACGCCTTGGACGTCGCGGTGGAGCGTCGACGACCCTATCCAATGCGAAGGCCTGGACCTGGACGCGGGCTATTTCCTCGACCAGGTGACGGCGACCGACCTCGACAACGATGGCCGCGCCGAGCTGACCCTGGCGAGCCACAGCTTCTGTGGCGGCGGGGTGGACCCGCAGCAGCTGCGCATCGGCCTTCGCCAGGGGGAGCAGTATTACGAAGTGCGTGGTGAATCGCTGGTGGAGGTCGAAGGCGATGAACCCTTCGGCGGCGACCGTCAGGACGACCCTGCACTGGCTTCGGCTGCGCCAGTGCTGCGCGCGCACGTAGACAAGGTGTGGGAGGCGATCAAGCGCGGAAGTTCACTGTGACGTCGTCACGATGCCAGAGCCTGTATCAGGCCCTCCTGCTGCTGGCGTTCTCCGCTGCTGCGGACGTCTCCATCGCGCGCAGTCCGCTGCACACCTCGCTGCAACGCGCGTGTTCGACCGCCATCGATGACAGGATCGAACTGTTACCGGTGGATGGAAAGCGCGTCAGCGCGTGCCCACCGGGAAATGACGAGGGCTGCCCATACAGCGCCCAGGAAGGAAAGACCTTCTTGAACGACACGCCCGATCTCAACAACGACGGGCGCAAGGACGCGATCCTCACCTACTTCGGAAGCAGCTACGGCGATCTCGATGTTACCGATAGACTGATCCTTGCCCAGTGTGCGGATGGAACCTATATCCGTCTATTGGAGGGCAGCTTCACGACATTGACAGCTCCTGTCGCGCCGCATGCTGCCTGGCCAGCACTGGACGCGACACGGGACTGCCCAGCCGGTCAGAACGGCACCGTCCGTACCGAGAACATCCAGCTGCAGTTCGACGGGGTGACGATGCGGTATCGCGGTCCAGCAGGCATTGACCTGATCCAGGTCTGCAGTGAATAGCGACAGATGCGGCGCAGACGAGCCCCCTGCTTTGATCCAACGCATGCCGTCGCCACAGGCAGGGTAGTATGGTGGCGCCACCATCTCGCAGGAGCGCCGCTCATGACCCGTTTCGGTTCCGCCCGCCTCGCCCTTGCCGCCCTTGCCACGCCGCTGCTGCTGTCGGCCTGTGTCAGCACGCCCGGCCCGCAGGTGAAGGGCACGGGCCTCTGCGACGCCAGCCAGCTGGGGTGGGCCGTAGGCCAGCCGGGCAATGAAGAAAACATCCGCCGGCTGTCGCGTGAAAGCGGCGCGGGCCTGGTCAATCCGATCGGCCCGACCACCATCACCACCAAGGACATCCGCCAGGACCGCCTGCGGGTCTACATGGACAAGAACAACATCATCACTGCCGCACGCTGCGAGTAACCGCGCCCTAGCGGGTCCGCGGCAGGCCGGCCACCTTGGCACAGGCCGGCAGCGGCCTGTCGGGCACGTAGCTGCCGCCGACGCTGCGGAACACCCGGTCGGCGGCACACGCGGCACGCTCACCGCTGCGGTACTTCAACTGCGGCAGGGCATCGGTGGAGGGCTGGACCTCAAGGCTGGCCCCCGCCTGCCACGGCACCACCAGCAGATCACTGTCGCTCTGCACATCATCGGCCAGGTGACGAACCTGGCCCAGGTGCAGCCAGGCAGGCTTTCTCTCCTGCTGCACGACCGCGGCGACCAGCACATCCTGCACCTCATTGCCTTCCACGCGGTGGGCAGGCAGGCGGATGATGTTCGGCCACACCGCAAGGCGTGCGCCTTCAGGCACCGCCACGGTCACCGCACGGTTCAGTGGTTCGCGTGCACCGGCCATCGTTTCTTCCACCATCAGCGTGGCAAACGGCGTGTCATCGGCCTGCAGTGCCTGCGCGCACCAGGCGCGGTCCTCGGTGCAGTAGCGGGCGCCGTCCGCCGCACTGTCTGCAGCAGCGGAGACGGGTGACAGTGCTTCCAGGCGGCTGCCGGTTGCGCTGGGCGCGGCCGCCGCAGCAATCAGCGGCATCATCAGCAGCGCGGCAGACAGCGCTCGGGAAACGGGGGCATGGCTCATCAGGCATCCTCTGCGCAGCAGCGCATCCTTGCGAATGCAGCGATGGTAACGCAGTAGATGTTCAATGCCCGTTGCAGTCGCAGCTCCCCCACCCCTTCGCCTTGGAGGTGTGGCCAATACCCGGATTGAACGTGTTGCTCGGGTCGAGCTGCCGGTAGAAGCCGGCCAGTGCCGGCTTGGCCGGATACAGGTGGCCGACGTTGTGTTCGGCCGGGTACTCGGCACCGCGCTGGTCCAGCAGCGCCCACATCGCGTGCTCGATCGCCATCGGGTCTTCGCCCTTGCGCGCGATGTAGTCCTGGTGGAACACATGGCAGAGGAAGTGGCCGTAGTACAGCTTGTGCAGCAGGCGCCCGTCGATGTCGGCCGGCAGGGATTCGAACCAGTCCGCGTCGTCGCGGCGCAGCGCGATGTCCAGCGCCACGATGTCCTGTACCTGCGCACGGTGGACTTCGCGGTAGCGCACCGCCGCACCGGCGACCGCAAAGCGATGCAGGAACGCCTTGCGCCCTTCTTCGGCCGTGCAGCGGAAGAAACCACCCTCGTGGTTGGCGAAACACCCGCGCAGCCAGCGCTCGGTCTCTGCGGCATCCTGTGCCGATACCTTCAGCAGCAGGTGATGTTCATAGCGCTGGCGGAACTCGCCCATGCGCGCCGGCAGATGCGAGGGCAACAGGCCGGTCAGTGCCTGCATCACCCGGTCGGTCACCCCTCGCAGGCCCAATCGCTCGAACCAGCCATCGACGCGGCTCTTGAGCGCGAATGCGGCCGGCACGCGCGCGGTGCCCAGGCGATCGATCAACAGGAACGTGTCCTTTCCATAACGCTCGCCGATGTCATAGGCGTCGCGATGGATGTACTCACCCGCAATCGGCAGGCGCTCGAAGCCGGTCAGCAGCTGGCGGCGGATGGCAGTGAGCGTGGCGGTGCGGTTGCTGCCGATATAGAAGACCTCGGCGGCTTCCTTTTCGAACGTATCCAGGCGCACGGCGAATACGGCCAGCTTTCCCGCCGAACCGGCCGCTTCGTAATGGCGGCTGGGATCGGCGTTGAACCGGGCAGGCGTATCGGCGTCGATCCGCCGTACCTCCTCGGCATAGCGTGGATCGGACGCGGCGCGACCCTCACCGTCACCCACATCGGACGCGCTGTACTGCCCGTCCTGCAGGCGCTGCAGGATCTGCTCCGGGGTATCGCCCAGGGCGATGCCCAGGTGGTTGACCAGCTGCAGTGAGCCCTGCGCATCGACCTGCGCGTACAGTGCCAGCTCGGTGTACGCCGGGCCACGGCGCACCAGCGCGCCGCCGGAATTGTTACAGACGCCGCCCAGCACCGAAGCGCCGATGCATGACGAGCCGATCACCGAATGCGGTTCGCGCCCCAGCGGTGCGAGCGTCTGCTCAAGCCGGTCCAGTGTTGCGCCTGGCAGGCACAGCACCTGGCGGCCTTCGTTCAACAGCTGGATGCCGGTCAGGCGCAGCGTGCTGACCAGCACGATCGGCCGGCCGTAGTCGTCGCCGTCCGGGGTCGAACCGCCGGTCAGGCCGGTGTTGGCCGCCTGCAGGATGATCGCTGCCCCACCCTGCACTGCCGCCTGCAGCACGCGCCACAGTTCCAGCAGCGTGCCCGGGCGCACAACCGCCAGCACCGGGCCATCACCGAAGCGGTAGCCGCGGCGAAAGCGCCGCGTGGCCTTGTCGCCGGTCAGTACATGGCCACTGCCGACCGCATCGCGCAACTGCGCCAGCACGGCGTCGTAGCCACTCATGGCAGGCTCACCAGCGAGTCACGGCCGATATCGGCGATGCGACGCGCGCCGGTCAGGGTCATCGCCACGCGCATTTCCTTGGCGATCAGGTCCAGCAGGTTGGCCACGCCGGCCTCACCCTGTACGGCGAGCGCATAGACGAAGGCACGGCCCAGCAGCACGGTGTCGGCGCCCAGCGCCAACATGCGCACCACGTCCAGGCCGTTGCGGATGCCCGAATCAGCCAGGATCTTCAGATCGCCCTGCACGGCATCGGCAATGGCCGGCAGTGCGCGTGCAGTGGACAGCACGCCATCCAGCTGGCGGCCACCATGGTTGGACACCACGATGCCATCGGCACCGAACTTCACCGCATCGCGGGCGTCGTCCGGATCGAGGATGCCCTTGATCACCATCGGGCCCTTCCAGAACTCGCGGATCCACTCCAGGTCCTTCCAGGAAATGGATGGGTCGAAGTTGCTGCCCAGCCAGCCGATGTAGTCTGCCAGCCCGGTCGGATTGCCGCGGTAGGCGGAGATGTTGCCGAGGTCGTGCGGGCGACCGAACAGGCCAACATCCCAGGCCCACTGCGGATGGGTGATGGCCTGGCCGAAGCGGCGCAGCGAGGCATTCGGACCGCTCATGCCCGAATGCGCATCACGATAGCGCGCGCCCGGCACCGGCATGTCCACGGTGAACACCAGGGTGGTCACGCCCGCCGCCTGTGCGCGCTCCAGCGCATTGCGCATGAAGCCGCGGTCGCGGAGCACGTACAGCTGGAACCACATCGGCCGCTGGATGGCCGGCGCCACTTCCTCGATCGGGCAGACCGAGACAGTGGACAGGGTGAAGGGAATGCCGCGACTGTCGGCCGCACGCGCGGCCTGCACCTCGCCGCGCCGTGCGTACATGCCGGTCAGGCCGACCGGGGCCAGCGCCACCGGCATCGCCAGCGTCTCGCCGAACAATTCGGTTTCCAGGCTCAGGTCGGACATGTTGCGCAGGATGCGCTGGCGCAGCGCGATGTCGGACAGATCGGAAACGTTGCGCTTCAGCGTGTGCTCGGCATACGCGCCGCCATCGATGTAGTGGAACAGGAACGGCGGCAGGCGGCGTTGCGCTGCGGCACGGTAATCGGTGGAGGCGGAAATGATCATGGGGTCAACCGGAAGTAATCAGCCATGCGGAGAAGGTAGGCGCGAGGCGCGTGCACGCCGGGCCTCGTTGTCGTCGAGGGTGCGCAGCGTGGTGTGCACGAACGCGAGATGGGCGTGCGCGGCGGCGCGCGCGCGTTCGGCATCGCCTGCCAGCACCGCATCCATCATTTCGCGGTGCTGGTCGGACAGCGGCGAGAACGTGCGGGCCGAGGTGTAGAGCTTTTCGCGGCTCTGCGAGATGTTGGTCTGCAGAAGCTCGAACAGCCCGCGCATCACCTGCAACAGCACCAGGTTGTGCGAGGCTTCGGCGATGGACAGATGGAACGCCGCATCGGCTTCCGCCTCGCCGGCCGGATCATCCTTGCCGTGCGCATCCATCATGATCTGGAAGGCCTGCGCGATGCGCTCGCGGTCTTCGTCGGTGGCACGCAGCGCGGCATGCCAGGCAGTGGCACCTTCCAGCGCGTGGCGGATCTCGAGCACGTCGAAGCGGTATTCCGGATCGCCCTGGAACAGCGGCAGGTACGGTGCCAGCGGCTCGTCCAGCGCCTGCCGGGCCCGCGCGGCCGGCTCGGCCACGTAGGTGCCGCCGCCCACACGGGCAGTCAGCAGCCCCTGGCTGGCCAGCTGCGCGATCGCCTCGCGCAGCGCGGTACGCGAAACCCCAAGCTGCACCGCCAGCGCGCGCTCAGCCGGCAGCCGGTCACCCGGCTTCAGCTGCTGCTCCTGCACCAACACGCGCAGCTGCGCGGCCACCTTGTCCGAAACCCGTTGCATGCTCATGGCGCCATTGTCGCCCGAAGCATGCAGCGGTGGGTCAGCCTGCCCGACATGGCTCAAGGGATCATCCAGGTCAGCCAATAGGCTTGGGCCAGGGTGATCAGGCCGACCATCGTGGTGAAGATCAGGCTGTGCTTGACCGTGAAGCGGAACAGATCCGACTCCCTGCCGGCCAGGCCCACCGCGGCGCAGGCAATGGCGATCGACTGCGGCGAGATCATCTTGCCGGTCACCCCGCCGGTGGTGTTGGCCGCCACCAGCAGCACGTCAGACACCCCGATCTGCTGTGCGGTGGTCGCCTGCAGCGCCGAGAACAGCGCGTTGGAGGAGGTGTCCGAGCCGGTGAGGAACACGCCCAGCCAGCCCAGGAACGGCGAGAAGAACGGGAAGGCCTTGCCGGTGTGGGCCAGTGCCAGCGCCAGCGTGGCCGACAGCCCGGAGTAGTTGGCGATGAAGGCAAAGGCCAGCACCATGCCGATGGAATAGATCGGCACGCGCAGCTCGCGCACGGTTTCGCCAAAGGTCTGCACGGCGGCCCTGGCCGGCATCCGCAGGGCCAGGATGGCGATGACTGCAGCGAGGAGGATCGAGGTGCCGGTAGCCGAGAACCAGTCGAACGTGTAGACCGCGTCGTAGCTCAGGGGTGCCGGCACGATCGGCGGCATCTTCTGCACCATCTGGTCCAGCCCCGGCACCGGGATTTTCAGCACCCAGCCCTGCAGCGGGCCGCCTGCTGCGAACAAGGCCTTGAACGGCTTGATGCTCCACAGGGTGACCATGGCGGTGAGGATCAGGAACGGCGACCACGCCTTGGCGATCTGGCCGACGCTGTAGCGCGGTGCGTCCAGCGCCTGCGCGGCGGCCTCGGCACTGGTGGCGGTGTCGAACCGGAAGATGCGCACCGGCTTCCAGCGGCGCAGGAACAGGGTCAGGCAGACCAGCGAGGCCAGTGACGCGGTGATGTCAGGCAGTTCCGGGCCGATGAAGTTGGACGTCAGGTACTGGGCGATGGCGAACGAACCGCCGGCCACCAGGACCGCCGGCCAGGTTTCCCGGATGCCACGCCAGCCATCCATGATGGCCATGATCCAGAACAGCACGATGACGGTCAGGAAGGGCAGCTGGCGCCCGGCCATCTGGCCGATCTCGAACGCATCCAGGCCGGTGACCTGCCCGGCAACGATGATCGGGATGCCCATCGCGCCGAACGCCACCGGCGCGGTATTGACGATCAGGCACAGGCCCGCGGCATACAGCGGCTTGAAGCCCAGCCCGACCAGCAGCGCGGCGGTGATGGCCACCGGCGCGCCGAAGCCGGCCGCGCCCTCCAGGAAGGCACCGAAGGCAAAACCGACCATGAGCATCTGCAGGCGCTGGTCCTCGGTGACCGACAGGATCGAGGCGCGGATGATGTCGAACTGGCCGGTTTTCACCGAGACTTTGTAGAGGAACACCGCGCCGATGATGATCCACGCGATCGGCCACAGGCCGTAGACGAAGCCGTAGCCCGCCGCACCCAGCGCCTGCGCCAGCGGCATCCGGTAGAACAGCAGGGCAACGCCGAGTGCGATGGCCACGGTGAGCGTGCCGGCCAGCCACCCCTTCATGCGCAGCACGGCCAGGGCAATGAAGAAGAACGCGATCGGCAGCAGCGCGATCAGGCTCGACAACCACAGGTTGCCGGCGGGGTCGTACAGGTGTTGCCAGGGCTGCATGGAGGCTCTCGACTGGGGACGGGTTCACCACCGCTTCCGGTGGTTCGTCGTGGCCTTCATTCCAATTGGTCGTACCAATATGGAAAAAAGCGGACCACTGGACGCAGATTGAACCGTCGATCGTGCGTGGAGCCTATTAGACCATAGGGCTAGACGGATTATTGGTCATACCATTTAGCGGAACAACACTCACAGCCGTTTCTCCACCCGCCGGATCACCGCCAGCACCAGCACGCAGAGCACGCTGACGCCGATGGCAATCACGTACTTGCCGATGCCCACGGCAATGCCGATGGCCGCAGCCATCACCAGTGAACTGGCGGTGGTCAGCCCGCTGACCTGGTCCTCGCGGTTGCCGCGCAGGATGGTGCCGGCAGCAACGAAGCCGACGCAGGCCACGACCGCCTCGATCAGGCGCACCGGGTCGACCTGCAGCAGGTCGCGGTAGCGCTCCTGCTGGAAGTGCTCGGCCACCGAATCACCGAGGCCGACGATCAGCGCCGCCGCCCCGGCGATCAGCATGTGGGTGCGCAGCCCTGCGGCGTGCTTGCCCATCTCGCGTTCGACGCCCAGCACACCGCCGAACAGCATCGCTGCGGCCACGCGCAGCAGGATCGATACGTCCTGGGTAAGTTCCATCGGTAGGCTCCGGGCGTTTTCCCGGAGCGTGGCGCGGGGCCCGTGGCATCACAGTGAAGGCGCCAGCACAGCCGGTTCACCCACCCGCGCCGGGGGTTGCCCGGCGCCGTCTGCCCTCAGCGCATCACTGCGCCAGGTAACCGCCATCGATCGCGTAGTAGGTGCCGGTCGCGAACGAGGCGTCATCGCTGGCCAGCCAGGCCACCAGCGCGGCCACTTCCTCCGGCGTGCCCAGGCGCTTGAGCGCATGGCGGCCTTCCAGCGTGGCCCGCACCTTGGCATCCATCTTCTCCAGCAGCGGCGTGGCGATGAACCCCGGGCCGACCGCGTTGATGCGGATGCCATCGGGAGCATGTTCCCATGCAGCGGTCTGGGTCAGGCCAACCACGCCGTGCTTGGCGGCCACGTAAGCGGTGGAACCGGCATAGCCCACCTGGCCCAGGATCGAGGCCATGTTGATGATGCTGCCGCCCTTGCCCGCCGCGCGCATCGCCTGGATCTGCGCACGCTGGCACAGGAACACGCTGGTGAGGTTCACGTCGACCACGCGCTTCCAGCCATCGACCGGGTAATCGCCACTGCTCGCGGCCGGGCCGCCGATGCCGGCGTTGTTCACCGCCACGTCGATGCCACCGAGTTCCTTCACCGTGCGCTGCACGGCGGCTTCCACCGCCGCTTCATCGGTGACATCCAGGGCGATGCCGATGGCCTGCACGCCCTTGGCCGTGAGGGTCTGCACGGTGGCGTCCACCGCGTCCTGCTTCAGGTCCCACACCGAAATGCTGGCACCCGATGCAGCGAGCAGTTCGGCCACCGCCAGGCCGATACCGGATACACCACCGGTCACGATCGCGGTCTTGCCCTTGAGCTGGTAATCGATCATCTGTGTTCTCCACGTGTTGGCAAGGCGTGCGGAGCGCGTCCGCCTGGTGATGACGTTACGCCCGCGCGTGTTACGGGCATGCCATCCCAGGGCGCCGTCGACACGCAGGGCCTGCAACGATCTTTCCCATCGCTGCAACGCGTTCGCGCCTATGCTCAGCCCCACACCTCTCCCCTGTGGAACGTTCGATGAGTCCTGCCGCCGATCTGCTGTTCACGCCTACCCGCCTTGGCGACATCGCCGTGGCCAACCGCATCGCCATGGCACCGCTGACGCGCAACCGGGCCCTGCCCGACCGCGTGCCCTCGCCGCTCGCCATCACCTATTACCAGCAGCGCGCCAGCGCTGGCCTGATCATCGCCGAGGCGACGCAGATCAGCCCACTCGGCCAGGGCTACCTGGATACCCCGGGCATCTACAGCGACGCGCAGGTTGCTGCATGGAAATCAGTGACCGACGCAGTACACGCTGAAGGCGGGCGCATCGTGCTGCAGCTCTGGCACGTCGGCCGCATCTCCCACACCAGCCTGTTGCCCGAAGGCGAAGTACCGGTCGCGCCGAGCGCGATCCGCGCCAATGGCAAGACCTTCACCGCCAATGGCTTCGAAGATGTGTCCGCGCCCCGGGCGCTGGCCATTGAAGAGATCCCGGCACTGATCGAGGACTACCGCATCGCTGCCCGCAATGCGATCGCCGCCGGCTTCGACGGCGTGGAAGTGCATGCGGCCAACGGCTATCTGATCGACCAGTTCCTGCGCGATGGCAGCAACCACCGCAGCGATGCCTACGGCGGCAGCATCGAGAACCGCACGCGCCTGTTGTTTGAAGTGGTGAGTGCCGTGGCCGAAACCATCGGCGCGGCGCGCACCGGTGTTCGCCTGTCGCCGGTCACGCCGGTCAACGATGCGCACGACAGCGACCCGCAGCCGCTGTTCGACCGCGCGGTGGAGCGCCTGGACACGATCGGCGGCCTGGCCTTCATCCATGTGATCGAAGGCGCCACCGGCGGCGACCGTGACAACCTGGCCTTCGACTACGCTGGCCTGCGCGCGCGTTTCAGTGGCCGGTGGATCGCCAACAACGGCTACGACGCTGCGCGTGCCGAGCAGGCCGTGGCCAGCGGCTACGCCGACATGGTCGCCTTCGGCCGTCCGTTCATCGCCAACCCTGATCTGGTTGCCCGCCTGCGCAGCGGTGCTGCGCTGGCCGATCTCGACCCCGCCACGCTGTATGGCGGCGGCGAGCACGGCTACACCGACTACCCTGCACTGGGCGCGTAAGCCAGCGTTGCGGCCCGTCGCTGCGGCGGCGGGCCCGCGCTAGAATATCGTTGCGAGCCGACGCCAGCACTTTCCTCCCCAGCTGAGCGGCTTAGCAATGTCCCGATATTTCACGTTTGCCGATTACCGTCGCTTCGGTGATCGGCACGGCTATGACTATCGCGCCGACCCGCGCGACCTGCGCGATGACCAATGGATCGGTCGTGGCGAAATGCACGAACAGACCCTGCGCGGTGGCCTCAGCCTGGTCGCCACGGATGTGTGCAACCGCGTGGGCTATACGGCCACTGCCGAGCAGCGCCCGGGCCTGTCGATCCGGATGATGCTGGATGGGCAGGTGGATGTGCAGGTGCCGCAGCGTGAGGCATTCAGCCTGCGCGCGGGTACCGCGATGACCAGCCATCACCGCGAACCGGTCGAGATGCGCGGTGTGCATCCGGGCAGCGTGCGCCTGCGTGGTGTAAGCCTGTGCCTGCCCGCCGAATTCGATGTGGAGCTGCTGCAGCAACCCGCGCTGCAGCAGGCGCTGCACGGACCCGGGGTCGGCTGCCGGCACTGGGCCATTCCGCACACGCTGCTGCCCGCGCTGTCGCAGTTGTTCGACAGCCCCTGGCAGGGTGGCCTGGATGCGCTGTGGCGCGAGGGCCTGGCCCTGCAGATCCTGGCCGTGGGCCTGCAGGCCGATGATCTTCATCCCGCCACACCCCGTGCGCTGCGTGCCGGCCAGCGCGCGCGGCTGGAACGGGTGCGTGCGTTCCTGCGTGAGGATCCCAGCCATGAACACAGCCTGGTCGAGCTGGCGCAGATCGCCTGCATGAGTCCCAGTTCGCTGCGTCGTCATTTCGTGCAGCAGTACGGCTGCTCGGTGTTCGATTACCTGCACGAGCAGCGCATGCACCACGCCGAACAAGGCCTGCGCGAGCGCGGCTGGAGCGTGGAGCAGGCCGCGGCGGCGACCGGCTATCGGCACCCGAGCAACTTTGCAGCAGCTTTCCGCAAGCGCTTCGGGTTGGTGCCCAGCCGCTGGCGCACCGGGCCTTCGAAGGTAGGGTGACCAGCTCTCGCGCGATTCCCGCTCTGGTGGGTGTCGACCGTTGGTCGACACGCTCTTGCATGGCATGCCGGCCAGCGGCCGGCACTACCATCGCCGGGCACGGCCCGGCGCTACCTGGTGGGTGCCGACCGTTGGTCGACACGCTCTGGCGTCGCCCGCCGCTGACAGCGATTACAGCCGTAAGGATCTGTCGCATATCCCCCTTGTCGCTTGCGACAGGCAACCCCAAAGTGCTGCGACCGATTTCAGAGAATCCACGTGGACCACCAGGATCGAGCCAACCTGCCCAAGCTTGTCCGAGTCATGCGAAGTCGATGGCTGCAGGAAGCAGGCGCACATGCTGACGACCTCGGCGAGCTGCAGGAGCACTGGGCCGAGGCAACGATTCCCGAGGAGTTCCTGCAGTTTCTGCGCTGGTCAGATGGCGGTCGCTGCGTATTCCCTCTTGGCTACCTCGACCTATGGCCTGTCGCCAGCATCATCACCCTCAACGACGATTACCTGATCCGTCGTTACCTTGAGGGTGCCTTCATCGGCATTGGGACAGACGGAGGATCGACGCTGATCGCACTTGATCTTCGTCCACCCCTTCATGGACACGTGACTTCATTCGATCTTGGTAACCTGGATATCAGCCAAGGGAAACCGGTTGCGGAATCCGTTGGCGACCTGTTCCAGCGACTCGACAACGGACTGCTGACGAGCGATAGCCTTCAGCCCTGAGCCGCTCGGCCCTGCTCTGGTAGGTGTCGACCTTGGTCGACACGCTCTTGCATGGCATGCCGGCCAGCGGCCGGCACTACCATCGCCGGGCACGGCCCGGCGCTACCTGGTGGGTGTCGACCGTTGGTCGACACGCTCTTGCATGGCATGCCGGCCAGCGGCCGGCACTACCACCGTCTGCTTCAATACACCGGCAGGTCGATGTAACTGGCCTGTGCGGCGCTGTGCCAGACCCGCTGCGTGGCCTTCTGGTAATCGGCCGGCTTGGCCAGGTAGATGTTCGGCACGTAGGTCTGCGGGTTGCGGTCGTACAGCGGGAACAGGCTGGACTGCACCTGCACCATCACCCGGTGCCCCTTCTGGAATACATGGTTGGCATTGGGCAGGTCGAAGCGGTACGGCAGCACCTGGTTGGCGGCCAGTGCCTTGGGCGCGCTGAAGCTCTCGCGGTAGCGACCGCGGAAGATCGCCAGTGACACCGGCAGCTCGTAGCCGCCCATCTCCGGCGTCGATGCCTCCTGGTCGGGATAGACGTCGATCAGCTTCACCACCCAGTCGCTGTCGGTGCCGCTGGTGGAGGCCTGCAGGTGCACCACCGGCGCGCCACCAATGCGAAGGGGTTCGTTCAGCGGTTCAGTGATGAAGGTCAGCACGTCCGGCCGACCGTCGACGAAGCGCTGGTCCTTCACCAGCCAGGTGGTCCACATGTCACGGTCGCCGAAGCGTACCGGGCGCGGCACGAACGGCACCGGCTTGGCCGGGTCGGACACGTATTCCTCGAAATCACCCTCGCCCGCCGCCGGCGCCTGGAAGGCCAGCTTGCCACCGGCACGCAGGTACAGCGGCTTGCTGGCCGCAGTGCAGTCCTTCTCGCAGCTGCGCGGCCAGCCCTGCAGGCGGTCCCAGTGGTTCTCGCCGGTGTTGTAGACCAGCACCGGCGGCGTGTCGGCCTTCGGTGCGCCATCCACCAGGTACTGGTCGAAGAACGGCTTGAGCACGTCGCGGCGGAACTGCAGCGCGGTATCGCCATCGAACTTCAGCGCCCCCAGCTCGTTGCCGGTGTAGTTCACCTGGCTGTGCCGCCACGGTCCCATCACCAGGTAGTTGAGCGTGTTGCCGGTGTCACGGCCTTCCATCGCCCGGTAGGCGTGGTTGGCGCCCCACATGTCTTCCTGGTCCCACAGGCCCTGCAGCCACATGGTCGGCACCTTCAGCGGCGTCTTCGCCATCACTGCATCCAGCGCCTGGCCCTGCCAGAACGCATCGTAGGCCGGGTGCTCGACCAGCTTCTTCCACCAGGTCAGCTTGTCCACGCCGGTAAAGCGGGCGTAGTCACCGGCCGAGCCGATGCGCAGGAACGTGCTGTAGTCGTCGTAGCCGAGGCTGGGCAGCGGCGTGCCCTTGCCGCGCTTCTCGGTCTGCATGGCGAAATAGTTGAAGTTGACCTGGCGGAACGCACCGTAGTTGAGCCAGTCATCGCCCATCCAGCCATCGACCATGGGGCTCTGCGGTGCGGCCACCTTCAGTGCGGGGTGCGGGTCGGTCAACGCCATCACCACGGTGAACCCTTCATACGACGAGCCCAGCATGCCGACCTTGCCGTTGGTTTCCGGCACATGCTTGACCAGCCAGTCGATGGTGTCCCAGGCGTCGGTCGAATGGTCCACCTTGGTGTTGTTCAGCGGCCCGCGCAGCGGCCGGGTCATCACGTAATCGCCTTCGGAACCGTACTTGCCACGGATGTCCTGGAACACGCGGATGTAGCCGCCATCGACGAACACTTCATCGCCCTGCGGCAGCATGTCACGCATGCGCGGCGAATCGGTGCGGCTGGCGCGGCCGGCGGCATCGTACGGCGTGCGGGTCAGCAGGATCGGTGCGTTGTGCGCCCCCTTGGGCACCACGATGACGGTGTACAGCCGGGTGCCATCACGCATCGGCACCATCACCACGCGCTTGTCATAGTCGCGGCCGACGTCAGGGGCCACGAAGGGCTTTCCGCTGATGTCCGGGGTCATCGGCGGGGTATCGGCGGCCAGCACGGTGCTGGACAGGCAAAGGGCGATGGCTACAGCAACGGCACGCACACGCATGGAAACCCCTCCCGGCAGGAAAGACCCAAGCGTACTCCTGCCCCGCCCGGTGAAGTGTGTGCGGGCTTTGCGTTCCGCGCTCTTTGGAGGCAGGACTGATGGCACATGCCAAGCGGTGCTGGGGCAGCGCTCGCCGGCAGACGGTAGTGCCGGCCGCTGGCCGGCAACCTGGCGAGCCTGGGCGCGGTACGCGGTTGCCGGCCAGCGGCCGGCACTACCGATCAGGCGGTTGCCACCTCATGCAGCGCCAACCATCGCCAATGCCCCTGCTCCTGCCGCAGCACCGCCAGCGACTCACGCCACGCGACCGCCCCATCTCCCACGGCGTGCCCTTCGCGGTAACGCAGCACCGCCAGCGGTGACGGTGCCTCGATCGCCTGCACGGCGTCGATGGCGATGCGCAGGCCAGGCCGTGCCCCATGCCCGCCGACGAACAACGCCTGTACCGCCTGCCGGTCCAGGCGCCGACCGGCGATGCCGACCATGCTGAAGTCCGCGCAGAAGTGCGCCATCAGATCGTCGAGTGCTTCGGCGCCCACCTCGGCGCGGAACCAGGCCTGCAGCGCGTCGTGCAGTTCGTGGATTTCATGTTCGGCGGTGTGTTGCATCAGGCACGCTCCGGTTGCGCAAGGGTCAGTGGCTGCGAACGGCGCAACAGCGCCATCGGCAGCAGGGTAAGGACAGCGGCCAGGCCCAGCGCCACACCGATGGCCCGCGCCGGCAGCCATTGCAGGGCCAGGGCCAGCAGCAGCGCGATGGCGGCGGTACCGAGGCAGAAGCTGAGCTGGCGATTGAGATTCCACAGCGCACTGGCATCACCCAGCGCTTCACCCTCCACACCTTGGAAGGCCAGCGTCTGCGCGGTGCTGCTGCACAGGCTGCCGCCGGCGCCCATCAACGCGTACAACAGCGCTGCCAGCGCAAACGGAGGCTGCGGCAACAGCGCCATCAACATCAGGCCGCTGGCCTGCAGCAGCATGCCACCGCGCAGCACCGCCGCCGGACCGAAGCGCGTGAGCAGGTTTCGGCTACAGGTGATGGCCACCGCCGATGCCAGCGCCCACGGCAGCATCAATGCACCAATGCGCGCAGCACTGTAGCCCGCTTGGTGCAGCTGCAGCGTGCTGGCCAGCTGGCTGCCGATGAAAATGCCCGGCACCGCCAGATAGACCAGCATTGCCAGCCGCAGCCCGCGATGGGACAACAACGACCAGCGCAGCAGCGGCTGTGCCTGCTGGCGCGCGTGCCGCAGGTGGGCGGTCGCCAGCACCAGCGCCAGCAGCAACAGCACCGCGCCGGCAATGCGGTGTTCGGGTTCGCCCAGCCAGGTCAGCGCCAGCAGCAGCACGCCCAGCGCGCTCATCGCGGTGGCCAGCGCGTAGGCCTGCAGGCGGGGGGCAGTGCGTTCGCCATCGGCCGGCATCCACGCCAGCACCAGACCCATCGCCGCCAGTGCCAGCGGCAGGCTGACCCAGAGCACGCCCCGCCAGGACAACCACTGCACCAGCAGCCCGCCCAGCGCCGGCGCCAGCGCTGGCACCAGCAGCGCCACCAGCAGGATGCGGCGGGTCAGTGCGCCACGCTGCTCAGGGCTGCATTGCCGATAGGCCGCGGCCTGGGCAACGGGAATCAGCAGACCGCCGGCCAGGCCCTGCAGCAGCCGCCATCCCAGCAGCCAGCCGATGCCCGGCGCCGCACCGGCCAAGGCCGCCGCCAACGTGAACAGCAGCAGGGCCGCCAGCAACAGTCTTCGTTCACCGCAGCGCGCGGCCAGCCACGGCGCCAGTGGAATCACCACGCTCAAGCCCAGCATGTAGGCCGTGCCGACCCATGCCAGGGTGCTGATGTCCGCCTGCAGTTCGGCTGCCAGCGCCGGATAGGCCACCGTGGCGATGAACATGTTGACCAGGTCCAGCGCGAACACCAGCAGGAAGATCGCCTCGTGGCGCAGGCGGGGAGAGGGCATCGGCGGCGCTCCAGCGGGGAAGCAGCCAGCATGCCTTTCGACGGTTGTTGGAAAAACACGACACCAGCTGCAACACTGTCAAATCTGTTTTGACAATGAATCGCCATGGTCAGCCTGGACCGCTTTGACATCTTCCGTGCCGTGGTCGACGCCGGCAGCCTCACCGCAGCCGCCGAGCGCCTGGGCCTGAGCCGCGCGGTGGTCAGCTTCAACCTGAAGCGGCTGGAGCAGGAGCTGGGCGTGACCCTGCTGCTGCGCAGTACCCGCCACCTGGCGCTGACCGAGGCCGGCGAACAGTTCCTGCAGCACTGCGTGCAGGCACTGGAGGCAGCGCAGGCGGCCATCGATGCCGCGCGCCGCGACCAGCACCAGCTGCAGGGCACGCTGCGCCTGACCACCACGCCGGAGTACGCGCAGCTGCGCCTGATCCCGGCGCTGGAGGCATTCCGTGCACGACACCCGGCGCTGCAGCTGCATCTGTCCACCTCTCCGGCACCGGCCGACCTGATTCCCGAGCGCTTCGACCTGGCCATCCGCCTTGGCCGCCTGCCGGATTCAGGCCTGCACGCCAGCGAGCTGGAACGCCACCCGCTGTGCGCGGTCGCCGCGCCTTCGTTGCTGGCGCGCCTTCCCTCTCCCGACGCGGCCGATGATCCGGTGCAGCTGGGCACCCTGCCCCGCCTGGGCTACCCCCGCCTGGCCGATGTACCGGTGGTTGCGCCCGATGGCAGCGACGCGTTGTTTGCCACCAACCCAGGCAATGCCGTGGTGCGCGTGGATGGCGCCAGCAGCCTGCGCGCCTTCGCCCTGGCCGGTGCCGGGGTGACCGTGCTGCCACGCTGGCTGATCGAGGACGACCTGGCCCTGGATCGCCTGCGGCCGGTGCTGCGCCAGCACCGCTTCCCGCAGCAGTGCGTGTACGCGGTCTACCCGCACAGTACGCAGCCCTCGCCGAAGGTGCGGCAGTTGATCGATTTCCTGCGCGGGTGGTTCACCGGCACGCCCGGGTGATGACGGCGGACGCCGGGCGCAGCGGCCACATTCGGGTAGCGCCGGGCCGTGCCCGGCGAGCGCAGCGGCACCCCGCAAAAAGAAACGGCCCCTTTCGGGGCCGTTCCTTCAAGCATCAACAACCCGTTGGATCAGCGCAGCACCTGCTCCACCAGCTGCACGTCCACGCTCTGCAGCGGCTCGGCGGCGTTGCGCGACAGCTGCACCTGGTAGGTGCCACCGTCGATCTTCCACTGGCGGGCCTGCGCATCGTAGTGGGCCAGGGTCTTCGGCTCGGCTTCGATGCGGATGCGGCGCTGTTCGCCCGGCTGCAGCTGCACCTTGTCATAGCCGATCAGGCGGATCGGCGTGGTGTTGCCGGCCGGCAGCTTCAGGTACAGCTGGGCCACATCGGCACCGGCGCGCTTGCCGGTGTTGCGGATGTCCACGCTGGCCACCAGGCGCGAGCCTTCCACGCTCACCTTCAGGTTTTCATAGGCGAAGGACGTGTAGGACAGGCCGTGGCCGAAGGCGAAGGTCGGGGTCAGGCCCTTGGCCGCCATCCACTTGTAGCCGACGTTGGCGCCTTCGATATCGAAATCGAACACGTCGCCGAATTCCTTCTTCGGCTTGAAGCCCAGGCCGTCGATGTGCGGGCGCGGCAGCTGCGATTCGTCCACCACCCAGGTGACCGGCAGGCGGCCGGACGGGTTGGCCTGGCCAGTCAGCAGCGCGGCGATGCCTTCGCCACCGCGGATGCCCGGGTACCAGGCCTGCAGCATCGCCGGCACCTGCGCCAGCCACGGGGTGCGCACCGGGCCGTTGGTTTCCAGCACCAG
>PJTT01000576.1_pt1 | contig 21589 bp, 17 predicted proteins | sample 1512261 | NCBI WGS metagenome assembly PJTT01 (sample SAMN08177685, study PRJNA422409) | Soil metagenome, whole genome shotgun sequencing project. | isolation source: Soil (2) enriched on wood chips | place: USA: Madison | collected 2015-01-15
ATTATTATCTATAGCAGTCAAAACTAGCCGTCCCTTAAAATTTCCAGCACAGGTTTTCCGATTCATTTGGTAGTAACAAATTATTACATCCATTACTACATAAGCGGCGTCACTGAAGATTAAGTAACAAGTCAACGACACTCACTCGTTTTGAAAGCTTATAAAAAAGCATTCAATGGCTTGTTATCTCTACCATTGTTACGTCAAATCATGCTCTATCTGAACCGATATGGCTAAAACAACATGTGAAACAATCTGCTTGCTTTGCTTTACGTCAGCTCGCAATCCTCCTATCGAAGAGGTGTAAATTGCATTATTTGAAGTGCGATTTTCACTCTAGTTACACCAATGGCTGAGCTAACGCTATCCACGTTTAGTCCCTTTGTGCCAGAAGCGGGCATTGCTTGATTGAGTAATATCGATTTGTTGGAAGATGGTCACATAACTGATTGAACAATTTGGGTTATGGCTCAACATTTCATGTCTAACATGATTGCCGCTGCACGCAATAAGCAATAATCTATTTCCGATAAATGATAAAACCTCTGAAACAAGGGCATAGGGTCGATGGACATAAAAAAAGTTGGTGGAGCTGGTCTCCATGCAAGTGAACTAAGAGCAATTAGTAAAATGGAACAGCACTTCCAAAGCAGCTGGCACGGATTTGCGGGACTGGTTGCATCTGATGCGCAAGGGCCAATGGAAATTGATTGTCTCATCATTACCCATGACCGACTGCTTTTAGTTGAGCTCAAAGAATGGAATGGGGTAATCGAATATGACAACGGAATGTGGATCCAGAATGGGCAAAACCGTGGGAAAAGCCCTTTCGCTATCAAACGAGAACACGCCCTAAGGCTGCAAAAGTTACTTGATCGAGAGTTGTCACACAATCTCGGTTATTGGCTCACTGTAGAGGCTCATGTAGTACTCTGCGGGAACGCTACTCCAGACAATCTGCCCCAGATTGAAAGACCTTTTGTACATACACTCGATGAATTTTTAGCAATTCGTTCTCCTGAAAGGTATGACGATTTAGTCGGAAATAAAAATCTAGCCAGATTCTTCAGTTCCACAGGGAAAGCAAGACCAAACTCCGATAAGTCTTTGCAAATCATCTACAAATTTATCCAAGGACCAAAAATTCAAAAAAAAGAGCTTGTTGTTGGCAATTTTCAAGCTCATACGAACAAATCTTGGTTCGCTCACAGAAACTCAATCTACAAAGAGTATTTAGCTCAAGATAAAACAATGCCATCAGCAAAAGGGTTGATCCGCCGCTGGGACTTTAATCAATTGGGAACCATACATGCCTTACAATCGACTTGGTCAGATATTGCTCTTCGCGAAAATCGGATAGGGAAATTCATCCGTGATAACAGCAATATGCGAGATTATTTGCTTAGGTATGTAAATGATATTTCAGCCGATGACGTCACAGAGGATTTTTGCGAGTTATATGAGTTACCTCGAAATACAGAGCGTTTGGATGAAGTTATAGCAAGTGATGCTGCAACATGGTCAAAAGAACAGCGGATTGACAGGGTTCGAGCTCTTCTTGCCCCTTTTGGTGACTTGCATGCATTGAACATTGCGCACCGCGATGTAGATCCACACAACCTCTGGTATGCCAACAATCACGGAAGTATTCTGGCTTCTGGTTTTGGCGCTGCGTTTTTCCCTGAAACAGGAACAGTTGCCGAACATCGAAAATTACTGCAAAGCTCACCAGTTGCACTACCTGAAGATGCTATGTGTGAAGGCGAAATCATTGACGCTTTTCGTATTGATGTGTTCCTGCTTGCTTCTGTAGCTTATCAGATTTGTTTTAATCAGAAACTTGAGCAAGTAGATGGTGTTCCCGAATGGACTCCTCCGGTAAACGATCCTTTCGATGGGCTATTGAACTCTTGGTTTGAAAAAGCCCTTTCTTGGGATGCCTTGGAACGCTTCGACGGAGCCCATAGTATGCTGGGAGAATTCAACTCCCTTACTGGAACATGCCCTGAAGAAGATAAAGAATCACAACAGATCTTTGAGCAGTTACTGCATAGTCCGCACCGGCGACAAGAATTAACACCATACTTAATACTCCAGCACTTCCCACCATCCGTAGAGCAACTACAGAGTGCCTTCGAAGCTTTAGCTAGTGGAAGCAGTAAGAAATCATTCTTAGCTCATAAAGATAATAAGGAAATTCTAGTAAAGTTATGGGATAACGTACAGATCTCCCAATACCAGCCTGGCCCCAACCGCCGAGTATTGCAGTTCCTAAAACGGCTGGAAAAATTCCAAGAAACAACTCTAGCAACACCAAAAGTTATAGACTTTGGTTTGATGAATCCCCAAGGTTTGTTTGTAGTGACAGAATATGTAGAGGGCGAAACTTGGTCACACTACTTGCAAGATTTAAGTTTGTCTCAAGAGGAGAAAAGGGATCTTGCAATTAATCTTATTAGTATCGTAATGGATTTCCATGAAAAAAGATTTGCACATGGGGATTTACATCCAAACAACATTCTTGTGAAAGACTGTAATGCTGAACAAATCATGCTCTTAGATGTAGTTGATTATGGCAGTGAGACTGAGGTATTTAATACAGATTATGGACCAGCAAACCCTGCAATTACTGATGCATACGGGAGAGATCGTTATGCAGTATTCAAGATTGTTGAGGAACTTTTCTCGGGAGACTTACCTTCGCAGGTCCAAGAAGAACTAATTCGAGCTCGGGACAATCAAACGCAAATTCCAATCGCCCTTGCCCCATTGCTCAATTCCCTGCAGGCTGTCCTAGAACTAGAAGAACCAGAAGAATCAGAGGTTCAAGAAAAAGAGCCAATATTGTTAAGTTGGAGGGGTAACCTCCCGACGGTTCCCACTCTTTTAGCCCCCATCGACGGCGGCTATTATTTTAACTGCAAATGGATTAATAACCGAGTTAGCGGTGCCAGTAATGAACTTGCATGCTTTATTACAGGTAATAACGCTTATCTGAAAATAAACGTGGATGTTGAAGCACGTATCATTACCAAAGTCCGGTATACAGATTCCATTCCACTAAGTGACGTTGTAAGCGCCCAAAGACGTTCTGTTGGGCGCTTATCGCAACTGATTGCTCTGAAGAATGGTCCTGTGGATGAAAAATGCTCTTTGGTGGATGCAATCCTGAGCATGGAAGCAGTCATCGATGCGATTATTGATCAACTAAATTTATCTGTAGACGTTTCAGACGATCCTTTAACAGATGAAGAACGCAGAGAATTATCTCCAGAGAAATTATGGAAGACATTAGCTGATTCAGAAGGACAGCTTCGTCAATCCTTCCAAATAGAATCGAATACGGAAGAAAAGGTGAGCGATAGTGGGTATCCAATGTACCCATATTCGTGCCTCGATGGACGAGATCTGCAGATCGATACAGAAGAGACTTACTACATCTATCAACCTAAGTCTGATGAAAAGCTCGGAGAACTCGTTGTCAACGAGACGAGCAGCAGCTTCGTGACTATACAACCTGTGAACAATTGGGCCAGTAAACAGTTCACACCCGGCAAGACATTTCAAATCGAATCTATTCGTAGCAAGTCCTCAAGAGATCTTAGACTCAAGGCTTTGAACCGAGTTATGACTAAAAAATCTGTCATACCCAACTTGGTCGACTACTTTGATATCAGACAACCACCTGCACTTAGGGAAATGACGGAGAGCCCATCAACCCAGAAGCTTAGAGAACTATATGATGTACCAGGTCAAGAAACAAACAGCAGACAACTCGAAGCATTTCAATTTCTGGTCGGACAAGGTCCTGTTGGCGTGCTTCAAGGTCCGCCTGGTACAGGGAAGACGACTTTCGTCAGTAAATTCATCCACTATCTTTTTGAGCATGCTGGTGCGAACAACATACTTCTGGTAGGACAGCAGCACTCTGCGGTCGATAATGTCGCAATAAAAGCCCGTGAACTTTGCGCTGATAAAGGCCTAGAATTGGATACTATTCGAATTGGTAATGAATCACTAATCGATGATCGTATGTTGCCGACACACAGTCGAGCTTTACAACAAAAGATCCGCCACAAATTTCATCGGGAATATGACATACGAGTTAATGCTCTTTCCTCAAGACTGCAGCTACCAGGTGAACTTATTGGAGATGCAACACGATTGCACCGTAGCCTAGCTCCTTTGCTAGCACAATTAGGGCAGTTCCAACGTCTGCGAGAAAGACTTGTACTTATTGGTGGAGATTCCAATGAGAGTCAAGCAGCCCAATTAACAGAATTAATGCATCAGCGAAGGCAGACGTTAGAAACAGTTGAAACAATAATCAGACAACAGTTCAACGGCGCTTTTGGCGAGTTGCCAACAGATAGTGAGCTTCTACTAGAAAAGCTGCTTCAGGTTCTAGCTCAGAGTCATGGAGTGAACAACCCTGTTAAGGTAGACCGCCTGCATCGATTACTATCCTTAAGCCAGGAATGGCTCGATGTCCTACGCTCCGGCGAAGCTGGCTATGAACGTTTTATGTTAAAAACAAAACAATTAGCTTGCGGCACTTTAGTGGGCGTTGGACGTCGCAGTTTGGAGCTGGAGCAGACCCAATTTGATTGGGTCATTGTCGATGAAGCTGGTCGCGCCCAAGCCAGTGAGCTGATGGTAGCATTGCAAAGTGCGAAACGAGTCTTATTGGTAGGCGATCACAAGCAGTTACCACCGTTTTATCAAAATGGTCATATAAAACACGCAAGCAAACTACTTGATGTAAGCCAAGAAGCCTTTAGAGAATCGGATTTCGAGCGAGCATTCAAGGCATGTGGTGGTGTAACCCTGGATACTCAATATCGGATGATTGAACCCATTGGAGATCTTGTCTCAGCCTGTTTTTATGCCGATGACATTGGCAAACTGCACACTGGACGAGGGCCAGCTAAATACTGGTACGATGAATTGCCTTCCCCATGGAATAAAGGTGTTAGCTGGATAGATACCACTTCTGAACAGGGTGAAAAAGAGGCAAAACCCGGCTATACCAACCAACATGAAATAGATCTTTTATTACAGTCATTACGTGTTCTCGTTGAGGCAGATGCTGTTGAACATCTTCAAAGAACTGTCACCAATGAACAGCCTTATCCAATCGGAATTATTACCATGTATAGGGCCCAGAAAAATGAAATTGAGACTCAGCTCAATCAAGCAGAGTGGATGGGCCCGCTGCGCCATTTGCTCCGAATCGATACAGTTGACTCTTATCAAGGTCAAGAAAACAAGATCATAATCCTTAGTTTAGTACGTGATAATTCTGATGCTCTACAGGGTTTCTTAAGGGATACCCCCCGAATCAACGTAGCTATTTCTCGTGCTCAGGAGCGCTTAGTAATACTTGGGGCTAGCAAAATGTGGCGTAAAGATAACAATGACTCTGCATTGGGCTCTGTGTATGAATACATCTCAGAGCAAGCAACACAAGAAAATAGCCATTACCAGATGATTACGACTCTTGAATTCAACAAGGAAGCCACACCAATATGATTCCGCTTTCTACAGAAACTAAAGCTCGTATAGGGAATCGCATTACAATCCTTATCCCTGCTAGAAAATACATCATGAACTTAGCTTGGACTGAAGAAAAGCCCATGCCTGCCATTGAGCTATTTGCTTGCCGATTGCTCATACTCTTTGAACGAATGCTGCCTATAGAGCTACGAGAATTCTTCGGACTATCTGAACGAGAAGAGGAAGAATTACTGAACTCACTAGAAGATAAACGTCTAGCTACTTTAGACCACCAGGGTTATTTAGTCCCAAGCCCACTATTAAAAGGTCAAGTAGGCGATGGGGATGGGGTACCGATGTTAGTCAAATACAATGAGCAGACCGAGCATGTAGTGCTTGACGCACTTGCTTTGACCGTACGTAAAGAACAACGACTAAGTCGATTGATGTTTGGTTTACCAGAACTTGCTATGCCCGAATCTTTAAAAGGGTTAGGAATGGATAAAATTATCGAAGAGTTTGGTCGGCAATTTCGAAGTTATCTGGAAATAACTCGTAACAACGAGTATGAACGGCAACGAACTCAACTTTATAAAGTGATGGGCTGCAATGCAAGCGAAGTCCTTCAGTTAGCAGTTGATATTGAATTTACCTATCTGCAGGCTAAGGGTGAACCAAAACAATTGATTCGCTCTGCTGAACGATTAGGACCAAATCAGAGTCGGCCCCTTAGCAGTAAGCTAGAAGCCCATATCGCAGATTTTCTTGGCTCGAATTACATAGAAGAAAAAGGTACTGATGCGGAAACATACTGCCAGATAGCTGATGACCATGTACTTAAGCCTTTCGTAAACGGCTACCGTATTGATTATTCGAACTGGATGCATGCTAGGGATGAAAGAAAGACAGGTTATGGTTCACCAGATACTCGCGGCGTTTTTGGGCCTATGTATCTGATTGAAAATAGACGTGATGCATTACAATGGATACGCAAAACAATACACGAACAAAATGATGTTACTGACTTAAAAGCACTCTGGATGCCTAGTAACGTTCCATTTTGGGGCGCTAATTCGGATGACGTAGACCGCTTTGTTCAGGATCTAAAAAGTATTCTTGAGCAAAGAGACAGCGATGCAAAAGTATCTCTAATTCATCAAGGGAAAAAATGGGAGGTTAGGTCGTACCTGAAAAATATATTCCCATACGGATTATCTACTCCACTAGAGTTGGATCGAATTGAGTTATTTGTAATCCCCGGCATTTTCGGCCTTATACAGTACCATGGTCAACCCAATACTGACAGTGGGATTAGTTTGCCTATTGGTTATATGACAAAAGACCTAAGTAGAATTAAATCATTGGAATTATTGTTTAAATCCAGAATAGGTGATTTCAGTAATTTGGATGCTTCATGGGGCACTTGTGGAGAGTCCAAATCCCCAGCAACAAGAAATGATCTTCTTCCACAAAACTGGCTAATTAGTACCACTCGATGCGCAACAAGGCCTATTCTTAGTCTCAACCGCTGATAATGAAGTCAGTTACCATCACTGGTAACTGACTGACTACCAGATGATTAATTTAATAGTTTCTCATTAAGAAAATGTTTATGGCTGAACCACTAAATTTGCAGAAAAATGTAGTAAAACAGCATACGGTCCCTCATTTTTTGCTGCGAAACTTCAGTTCGACTGGAAGAGGAAAACACCGGCGACTGCATGCCTTTGACAAGGCTATTAACCTGTCGGGCGTTAAGTTTCACAGGGGGTATCTCCATCAGACCGAACAGCATATACCCCCGAATGTACCCCCATATGAATGTAGATTTTGGGGTATGTCAGTAGACGTCAGAATACAAGCGAGAGCTGGAAGACGCAGATTATAAGGGGTTTCGGTGAACTTGAGTAGACTTTGAGAGATGCTTGAATGGTGCCGATAATAGGAGTCGAACCTACGACCTTCGCATTACGAATGCGCTGCTCTACCAACTGAGCTATATCGGCCCTGAGAGGCCGGTTACGAGTGTAACCACGGGGCAAAAGGTTAGATCTATCCGGGTGATGCGTCAATGCCCTTTTGAATCAAACGGCTACTTTTGCATCACCCGTGATTATTTACGCACGAATCGTATCGTCACCGAAGCCGATCCACTTGTACGTGGTCAGCGCTTCCAGCCCCATCGGACCGCGCGCGTGCAGTTTTTGCGTACTGACCGCCACTTCTGCGCCCAAACCAAACTGTCCACCGTCGGTGAAGCGGGTGGAGGCATTCACATACACAGCAGATGAGTCCACTTCGTTCACAAAGCGATCGGCATTGCGCAGCGTGCGCGTCAGGATCGCGTCCGAATGCTGGGTGCCGTGTTCACGAATGTGCGCAATGGCGTCGTCGAGATCCGCAACCACTTTCACGTTCAGATCCAGCGACAGGAATTCGTCGTCGTACTGCTCCGCGTTGACGGGAACGACGTTAGCCGGGCCATCTTTAAGCAGCGCGAGCGCGTTAGCATCGGCGTGCAGCGTCACGCCGCTCTCTGCCATCTGCTTGCTCAGAGCTGGCAGGAAGGTGTTCGCAATATCCTGATGCACCAGCAGCGTTTCTACCGTATTACAGGTGCTTGGACGTTGGGTTTTTGCGTTCACGATAATCTTCAGCGCCGGTTCAATCTCCGCACTGTCGTCGACCACGATATGGCACACGCCGATACCGCCGGTGATCACCGGAATGGTCGACTGCTCGCGGCAGAGTTTGTGCAGGCCTGCGCCACCGCGTGGGATCAGCATGTCGATGTATTTGTCCATGCGCAGCATTTCGTTGACCAGCCCGCGGTCCGGGCTCTCGATCGCCTGTACGGCCCCCGCCGGTAAGCCGCACTCTTCGAGCGCCTGCTGAATGGCTTTCACCGTCGCGGCGTTGGTGCGCCATGTCTCTTTTCCACCGCGCAGAATAGCGGCGTTACCGGTTTTCAGGCACAGAGAGGCGACGTCAACGGTGACGTTTGGGCGGGCTTCGTAAATGACGCCGATAACGCCAAGCGGCACGCGGCGGCGCTCAAGACGTAAACCGCTGTCGAGCAGCCCACCATCAATGACCTGCCCTACCGGATCGGCCAGATTACAGACCTGACGGACATCGTCGGCAATGCCTTTCAGGCGTGCCGGCGTCAGCGCCAGACGGTCAAGCATCGCTTCGCTCAAACCGTTGCGACGGGCTTCCAGCAGATCCTGCTCGTTGGCGAGCAAAATTTCCTGGGACTGTGATTCCAGATAATCAGCGATTTTTTCCAGCACACGGTTTTTCTCGCGGCTGGAAAGGAGCGCCAGTTTGTAAGAGGCGGCCTTCGCGGCTGCGCCCATTTGTTCCAGCATGTTCTGGCTCCTTAACGAATAATCATGTCATCGCGATGTACGGCAACCGGACCATACTCGTATCCGAGAATGGCATCGATTTGCTGCGAATGGTGGCCCGCGATGCGGCGCAGCGCGTCGCTGTTATAGCGGCTTACGCCGTGTGCGATGTCGCGGCCTTCAAGGCTACGGATGCGGATCACTTCACCACGGGAGAAGTTGCCTGTCACGCTTTTAATTCCTTTAGGAAGTAATGAACTCCCTCGTTCCAGAATCGCGGCAGTGGCTCCTTCATCGACGACGAGTTCGCCAGCAGGCGGCGCGCCAAATATCCAGCGTTTGCGGTTTTCCAGCGGGGATTCCTGGGCGTGGAAGCGGGTGCCGACAGAGATGCCTTCCATCACGTCGCCAATCACGCCCGGACGGCTGCCCGCAGCAATGATGGTGTCGATACCGGCACGGCACGCGACGTCGGCGGCCTGCAGCTTGGTGCCCATTCCGCCGGTTCCTAGGCCTGAAACGCTGTCACCGGCGATGGCGCGCAGGGCATCATCAATGCCGTGAACATCGGTAATCAGTTCAGCTTCCGGGTTAGAACGCGGGTCGGCGGTGAACAGCCCCTGCTGATCGGTCAGAAGCAGGAGTTTATCGGCACCGGCCAGAATCGCCGCCAGCGCAGAGAGGTTATCGTTATCACCCACTTTAATTTCAGCGGTGGCCACGGCGTCGTTTTCATTAATAACCGGAACAATATTGTTGTCCAGCAGCGCGCGCAGCGTATCGCGCGCGTTCAGGAAACGCTCTCTGTCTTCCATATCCGCACGCGTCAGCAGCATCTGCCCGACATGAATACCATAGATAGAGAACAACTGTTCCCAGAGTTGAATGAGTCGGCTTTGTCCCACGGCGGCCAGCAGCTGTTTAGAGGCTATCGTCGCGGGGAGTTCGGGGTAACCCAGATGTTCACGCCCGGCGGCAATCGCCCCGGAGGTCACGATAACAATACGATGCCCTGCGGCATGCAGCTGAGCGCACTGACGTACAAGCTCAACAATGTGGGCGCGATTAAGGCGGCGCGATCCGCCTGTTAACACACTGGTACCGAGTTTTACCACCAGCGTCTGGCTGTCACTCATGATTCTCTGCCGTTCAACGATAAGGGAAAATGATGTCGAACGAACGTTTTAACAGGACTCAGCCCCGTTGCCAACTGCCTTAGCACAAAGCAAAACACTTTGTTGCGCGGGATCAGGAAGCGTAGCGGCTGATTTTGACAAATTTATTACTGAAAAATTAAAACATACTTTTTTAAACATATTCTTAAATTGTCATAAAACGTTCACCCGCGGACGATAAAACCCTTCCTGTTTTTTCACGGAACATAAGCGTCGGCTTAGCGTTCAGCGAATATTAGCGCGTATATAAAACTCAGGATTGAAAATGAAAAAGAGCACTCTGGCATTAGTGGTAATGGGCGTTGTGGCTTCCGCATCTGTTCACGCAGCAGAGGTTTATAATAAGAACGGTAATAAACTGGACGTGTACGGCAAAGTAAAAGCAATGCACTACCTCAGTGATGATGACGCTAAAGACGGTGACCAGACGTACGTGCGTTTCGGCTTTAAAGGTGAAACGCAGATTAACGATCAGCTGACGGGCTATGGCCGTTGGGAAGCAGAATTTGCCGGTAACAAAGCCGAGAGCGACTCCTCTCAGAAAACGCGTCTGGCGTTTGCCGGTCTTAAATTAAAAGACTTTGGTTCTCTGGATTATGGTCGTAACCTCGGGGCGCTGTATGACGTTGCATCCTACACCGATATGTTCCCTGAGTTCGGTGGCGACGGTCTGGCGCAAACCGACAACTTCATGACCAAGCGTGCCTCCGGTCTTGCCACCTATCGTAACACCGACTTCTTTGGCGTGGTGGACGGTCTGGATATGACCCTGCAATACCAGGGCAAAAATGAAAACCGCGACGTGAAAAAGCAGAACGGGGATGGCTTCGGTACGTCTCTGAGCTATGACTTCGGCGGCAGCGATTTCTCTGTCATCGGTGCTTATGCTAACTCCGATCGCACCAACGAGCAGAACCTGCTGACGCGCGGTGAAGGTAAAAAAGCCGAAGGCTGGGCAACCGGTCTGAAATATGATGCCAATGATATTTATCTGGCTACTATCTATTCAGAAACCCGCAATATGGCCCCTATCTCCGGTGGTTTCGCGAATAAAGCGCAAAACTTCGAAGTGGTTGCGCAATATCAGTTTGACTTTGGCCTGCGTCCATCCGTTGGCTATGTTCAATCTAAAGGCAAAGACATCGAAGGCATTGGCGACGAAGATATCGTGAAATATATCGACGTGGGCGCAACCTATTATTTCAACAAAAACATGTCCGCGTTTGTTGATTATAAAATCAACCAGATTGATGACGACAATAAACTGGGTGTAAGCAGCGATGATATCGTCGCGCTGGGTATGACCTACCAGTTCTAATCGTGTGGAAATAAAAAAACCGGCTTGATGCCGGTTTTTTTATTGCCCGGTGGCGCTACGCTTACCGGGCCTACGGGATAGTGCATTTTGTAGGCCGGATAAGGCAAAGCCGCCACCCGGTACTGTGGCATCATCAGGCGGTCAGCTTAACCGCCTCGCTGGAAAAATCATCCGCAGGCTCCAGCTTCAGATCCAGCGTTGCCAGCAGCGCGCTAGCCTTGCCGAGATACTCTTTCAGCGTATGTTCCAGGCGGTCGATCACTTCCTGATCTTTAATAGGCGCCGCTTGCCAGTAACCGTCTTTGTTAAACAGACCAAACTGGTAGCTGTAGGTAAAGCGTTTTTCCTCTGCTTCCATTTCCATCCACCAGCCCCAGAATTCACGTTTTTCGGGTGCAGGCTTCACGTTGACGCAAACAGCCAGGCAGTCGAAAAAAAAGCGATTCTCTTCACACTGCTCTTCTCGAATATACGGGCCAAGAGCCATGAACTTCTTGATCAGTCTACTTTTCGGATGTCCACTCGGTAACGTCATTGCGATCTCCTTTTGTGAAGCCACTGTTTTACCAAACCATCAAAATTTAGCAATCTATTAACACAATCTCTGCGCGATCCAGCGTGTAATCTCTTTTAACGCCTTGTCAAAATTCTGATACACCGGGCTGAATGGCACTTCAAGCAACTTGCCATCCGAAGATGACGACGTGATTAAGCGAGACTCTTCTTCCGGACTGAACGGATCGTTTTTCCAGAAACCTGACAGCATCGGCGTTGGGCAGCGGCGTCCCAGCAAACCCTGCGTTTTTAACGAGTAACGATTGAGCTCAATGCGCAGCGCTTCGTCTGATGCATCATGCATGCCAAGACGACTGGCCAGCACATCAAGGTACATCTCCGGCACGCTGCCCTGACGGGCAGGATCGCTGAGCAGCGCGTGAACCACCGGGCCCAGACAGGCCACAGCCTTCAGGCGCGAAGATTCAAGATAGGCCAGACGCACCGCAACGTTCGCCCCAAATCTGAAGCCAAAAGCCGCCACGCGGGTATGGTCAACCCAGGGAATATTCTCCAGTGCTTTAAGCGCATGCTGGTGCAGCAGGCTCGAGTCCTGAGTCAATTTCCACTTCGACGAGAAGCCAATAGAAGGCATGTCGAGCGTCAGCATCGCGATCCCTTTTGGTGCGAAGTAGCGCTCAAACAGGCTGTAATAATCAATTTGCAGAGAATCCAGCCCACCGCACATCAGTACGGTCGGGAACGGGCCTTCGCCTTCCGGCATGTGCAGGAATCCGGTGACGGGTGCGCCACCAGGAATGCTGAACTCAAGCTCGCGCATCTGGCCCGGCAAACGCTGCGCCGCCTCTTCATATGCACGGTTCGCCAGCGCCTGGGCCTGCTCCGCCAGTTCATCACCTTTCAGATGTGGATACGCGGCAATGGCATAGAGATTGGCCGCATGCAGCCAGTGCTTGCCGCTGCGCGTGGCATCCTCTTCCTGGCTGGCTTTTTGCTGCCAGAGCATCGCCTGCTTCGACCATTCATAGATCCAGTTACCGCCGCGATAGCCCACCACCGTATCGTAAAGCTCGCTGTCGGTCCGTTCAGATTCGCTCATGACGATACGCGCCTGCACGTCAAGGATTTCACGCGGATCGATACCACGCCAGATCCACATCAGGCGGTTAATCATGCGATACCAGTGGGGCACGTTTTTACCGTCTAACGCAGACTGGACGGCAGGCATGGTCCCCGGATTAAACCGACGCACCAGCGTCGACGTTTCAGGGTGTTTGAAACGGGGTTTAAAGAGAGTTTCGGTGAGATTCGCCTGCGTCATTGCGTTGCCTCCATGGATACGTCATATAACGTCCATTGTAACGCGTGGCAGGATAAAAAGAACAACGCCCGGCATTGCCGGGCGTGTAAAGTTACGTACTGGGATTAACGGCCTGAAATAGGCGGTACGAAGACCACGCCCATATCCCATGGCTGTTCAATCCAGGTATCCTGCGGGATATCAATCACGTAATCGTCAACCAGTGGGCGACCCGCCGGTTTTGCGAAGATCGTGACGAAGTGCGCTTTTGGATACATTTCACGGATAGCCACCGCGGTACCACCGGTATCGACCAGATCGTCAATAACGATGAAGCCTTCACCGTCGCCTTCCGCGCGTTTCAGCACGGTCAGCTCGCGCTGGTTGTCGTGGTCATAGCTGGAGATACATACGGTATCGACATGACGAATACCCAGCTCACGTGCCAACAGCGCCCCCGGTACCAGGCCGCCGCGGCTAACGGCAATAATGCCTTTCCACTGCTCGGAAGGCATCAGACGCGCAGCCAGTTTGCGTGCGTGAATCTGCAACATGTCCCAGGTGACGACGTATTTTTCGCTCATGTGAAGTGTCCCAGCCTGTTTATATACGGCTTAAAAAGTGTTCGAGGGGGAAATAGGTTGCGCGAGATTATAGAGATCTGACGCACTAAAAACCAGTGTTTAGCGCCCCGAGCCTGAGTTTTTACATGCTTTATGCTACCCGCCGTCGGAGAAAGTGGTATTCTCAGATGCATCTCGCAAGCCTGTCTTGTGGTAACTATTAACCTGCTAACCCTGTGACCTGCAACCCAGTTTGCAGCGCATCGACAAGGAGACTTATCGTGTCTGAACTGTCTCAATTATCTCCACAACCGCTGTGGGATATTTTTGCCAAAATCTGTTCCATTCCACACCCTTCCTACCATGAAGAACAGCTTGCCGAACACATTATGGGTTGGGCGAAGGAAAAAGGTCTGCACGCCGAGCGCGACCAGGTTGGCAACATTCTGATCCGCAAGCTCGCCACTGCAGGCATGGAAAACCGTAAACCGGTTGTGCTGCAGGCGCACCTGGACATGGTTCCGCAGAAAAACAACGACACCGTTCACGACTTCACTAAAGACCCGATTCAACCATACATCGACGGTGAGTGGGTGAAAGCGCGCGGCACCACCCTGGGCGCGGATAACGGCATCGGTATGGCCTCTGCGCTGGCGGTGCTGGCCGACGACAGCGTTGAGCACGGTCCACTGGAAGTGCTGCTGACCATGACCGAAGAAGCCGGCATGGACGGTGCGTTCGGTCTGCAGGCCAACTGGCTGCAGGCGGACATCCTGATCAACACCGACTCCGAAGAAGAAGGCGAGATCTACATGGGCTGCGCGGGCGGGATTGATTTCATTTCTACCCTGCCGCTGTCTCGTGAAGCGATTCCCGCGGGCTACCAGACTTTCAAGCTGACGCTGAAAGGGCTGAAAGGCGGCCACTCCGGCGGCGATATTCACCTGGGTCTCGGTAATGCCAATAAACTGCTGGCACGCTTCCTGGCGGGTCACGCGGCTGAGCTGGATCTGCGTCTGGTCGATTTCAACGGCGGTACGCTGCGTAACGCGATCCCACGCGAAGCCTTCGCCACCGTAGCCGTTCCGGCGGCAAAAGCAGACGAGCTGAAAAAGCTCTCCAGCGTTTATCTCGATATTCTGAAAAACGAACTTTCTGAGAAAGAGAAGAACCTGACCGTAGTGCTGGAATCCGTGACCACGGATAAAGCCGCCCTGACCGCGCAGTCTCGCGACACCTTCGTTCAGCTGCTGAATGCGACGCCAAACGGCGTGATCCGCAACTCTGACGTCGCGAAAGGCGTGGTGGAAACCTCCCTGAACGTGGGCGTGGTGACCATGGGCGACGACAGCGCAGAGATCATCTGCCTGATCCGTTCCCTGATCGACAGCGGTAAAGAGTACGTAGTGAGCATGCTGGAGTCTCTGGGTATGCTGGCGGGCGCAAAAACCTCCGCGAAAGGCAGCTACCCGGGCTGGCAGCCGGACGCAAGCTCTCCGGTCATGGCACTGGTGCGTGAAACATACCAGCGTCTGTTCAACAGCACCCCGAACATTCAGGTTATCCACGCCGGTCTGGAATGCGGTCTGTTCAAGAAGCCGTATCCTGACATGGACATGGTGTCTATCGGGCCAACCATCACCGGTCCGCACTCGCCGGATGAGCAGGTTCATATCGAAAGCGTCGGTCACTACTGGACGCTGCTGACTGAACTGCTGAAAGCGATTCCTGCTAAGTAATACCCTCACCCCAGCCCTCTCCCACAAGGAGAGCGTGAAAAACATAGGCCCGGTAAGCGTAGCGCACCGGGCTTTTTTACAATCCCAATACCAGCTGTCGTTCCAGCTGCGGATCCAGCAGCGTGACGTGCAATCCCACCAGCCTCACCCCTCGCCCGCCCCGGCGCTCTTCCCATGCCTTTTTTGCGGTCGCAATCAGATCGTCTTTATTCAGACGCGGCCAGACGTGTTCCTGCGTGGTCTGCTGGAAATCGTTGAATTTTAGCTTGATGCCCTGACGGGCGATCAGCAGGTCCGGCTTCACCTTGGTTAAGCGTCGCTCCAGCTCAGGGTAAAGCTGTTCCGTGATAATGGCCTCGCACTCGGACCAGTCATGAATATCTTCAATGAGGGTGCGCTCAACGCCGACGGATTTCCGTAGCCGTTCGCTGTTCACATCGCGATCGTCAATGCCCTGGCTGCGCTCCCACAGCACGCGACCAAACTTTCCAAAGCGCTTAAGCAGCATGGCGAGATCGCTTCGCTGCACGTCTTCGCAGGTCCGTAGCCCCATGCTTTCAAGCTTTGCGGCGGAGACTTTCCCCACGCCGGGTATTTTGCCGAGCGGCAGCGTTTTCAAAAACGCAGGCACCTCTTCAGGGGTGATGACGAACTGACCGTTAGGTTTATTTAAATCGGAGGCGATTTTGGCGAGGAATTTAACGGGCGCGACGCCCGCCGATGCGGTCAGATTCAGTTCGTTGAATATCGTCTGGCGGATCTCCTGGGCCATCAGCGTGGCAGAGCCGTGGCAATGCACGCTGTCGGTCACATCCAGATAGGCTTCGTCCAGCGACAGCGGTTCTATCAGTGAGGTGTAGCGGGAGAAGATTTCCCGAATATGAATTGAGGCCTCTTTATAAGCATCAAACCGACCGGGCAGGAGCGTGAGATGAGGGCAAAGCTTTAAGGCCATCGCAGTCGGCATGGCGCTGCGCACGCCAAATTTGCGCGCGGGATAGTTGGCGGTGCTGATCACACCGCGCTGCACGCGGCTGCCGCCAATGGCGATGGGAATATCCCGCAGCGCCGGGTTGTCACGCATCTCCACTGCGGCAAAAAAGCAGTCCATATCGACATGGATTATTTTGCGCATAGTAAGCCCTCACTCATTACTGGATAAGTATACAGTAAATAAATGAGGATTGAGAAGCAGATGTGAAAACGCCGGGTGGCGGCTTTGCCTTACCCGGCTCACATACACTTAAATGATGCGCTGCTGCTCGCGGGCCATTCTTTTTTTCCGCGCATCGCACGGTTCCGGGCAGTCGCACACCTTTTCCATCCCAAGGGATGAAATACCGCCACAGCTGCCCTGAATGCTTTTACGCTTGATGATCCAGCCTAACGACATGCCGAGCACCACCAGCACAAACACCGCGAATGTTGCCAGAAACGTCAGCATCATCAGCCTCCAAAGTCATCGAGCATGATGTTCTCATCTTCGACGCCAAGATCTTTAAGCATCTTAATCACGGCGGCGTTCATCATCGGCGGACCACACATATAGAACTCGCAGTCTTCCGGTGCCGGGTGCTGTTTGAGGTAGTTTTCGTACAGCACGTTGTGGATGAAGCCCGTATAGCCCGTCCAGTTATCTTCCGGCTGCGGATCGGAAAGCGCCACGTGGAAGGTAAAGTTAGGGTTCTCACGCGCCAGCTGTTCAAACTCGTCGTCGTAGAACATCTCGCGCAGGGAGCGTGCCCCGTACCAGAAGCTGATTTTACGCTTGCTGCTTAGACGTTTGAGCTGGTCAAAGATGTGCGAGCGCATCGGGGCCATACCGGCACCGCCGCCGATAAAGACCATTTCCGCGTCGGTATCTTTAGCAAAGAACTCACCGAACGGACCGGAGATCGTCACTTTGTCGCCTGGCTTAAGGGACCAGATATACGACGACATCACGCCCGGAGGTGCATTCGGCACATTCGGCGGCGGCGTGGCGATACGCACGTTGAGCATGATAATGCCCTTCTCTTCCGGATAGTTAGCCATGGAGTAAGCGCGCAACGTCGGCTCTTTTACTTCGGAAACAAAGCGGAAGAGATTGAATTTGTCCCAGTCGGCCCGATACTCCTCGGGCACGTCGAAGTCGGCATACGCCACGGTGTGCGCCGGACAATCAATCTGGATATACCCGCCCGCGCGGAACGGAACGCTCTCTCCTTCAGGGACACGCAGCTTAAGCTCTTTAATGAAGGTGGCTTTGTTATCGTTAGAGATAACCTCGCACTCCCATTTTTTGACGCCGAAGATCTCTTCCGGCAGCTCAATCTTCATGTTCTGGCGCACCGCGACCTGACAGGCGAGACGGCACCCCTCTTTCGCTTCACGCTTCGTGATATGGGAAAGTTCAGTTGGCAGGATATCACCGCCGCCCTCTTTCACCGTCACACGGCACTGCCCGCATGAGCCACCGCCGCCGCAGGCTGACGAGACAAAGATCCCATTGCCCGAGAGCGTATTGAGCAGTTTGTCCCCTGCCGGGGTACGGATCTGATTTTGCGGGTCATCGTTGATATCAATAATGACATCACCGGCGTTCACCAGCTTCGCACGCGCCGCCAGAATCAGCCCTGACAGCACCAGAACAATCAGCGTGAACATCACCACGCCAAGAATAATTTCCATCTGTTAGCCCTTATAGCTGCACACCGGAGAAGGACATAAAGCCCAACGCCATCAGGCCGGTGGTGATAAAGGTGATCCCTAAGCCGCGCAGACCCGCAGGCACGTTGGCATATTTCATTTTTTCGCGGATCCCCGCCATGGTCACAATCGCCAGCATCCAGCCGATGCCGGAACCGAAGCCATAGACCACGGATTCGCTGAAGTTGTAATCGCGCTGAACCATAAACGAGACGCCGCCGAAGATGGCGCAGTTCACCGCGATCAGCGGCAGGAAGATCCCCAGCGCGTTGTACAGCGACGGGAAATACTTATCGAGGATCATCTCGAGGATTTGCACCAGCGCCGCGATCACGCCGATAAAGGTGATGAAGTTGAGGAAGCTGAGATCGACCCCTTCCACCAGCGCGCCGTCCCGCAGCACGAAGTTGAACACCAGGTTGTTAATCGGAACCGAAAGCCCCAACACAACGGTGACCGCCACGCCCAGGCCAAATGCCGTGGAGACCTTTTTAGACACGGCAAGAAATGTACACATGCCGAGGAAAAACGCGAGCGCCATGTTTTCAACAAACACCGCGCGCACAAATAAACTCAGGTAATGAGCCATTGTCGGTTACTCCTTTTCCTGCTGTTCAGGCTTCAACGTACGAATCAGCCAGATCAGCAAACCGATAATGAAAAATGCGCTTGGCGCGAGCAGGAACAAGCCGTTCGGCAGATACCAGCCGCCGTTCTGCACCGTGTCCAGCACCGTGATGCCAAACAGCTTGCCGCTGCCAATCAGCTCGCGCAGGAACCCTACCGTCAGGAGGATCACGCCGTAGCCGAGGCCGTTGCCGATACCGTCCATAAAACTCGCGAGCGGCGGCATCTTCATGGCGTAAGCCTCTGCGCGGCCCATCACGATACAGTTGGTGATAATCAACCCGACAAACACCGAAAGCTGTTTTGATGTTTCGTAGGCAAAAGCGCGCAGCAGCTGATCGACCACGATCACCAGCGAGGCGATGATCGCCATCTGCACGATGATCCTCACGCTGTTGGGGATGTGGTGGCGGATCATCGAGATAAACATGCTGGAGAACGCCGTGACCAGCGTGACCGCCAGCGTCATCACCACCGCCGTTTCCAGCTTGGTCGTCACCGCCAGGGCTGAGCAGACACCCAGCACCTGCAGCGTGATCGGGTTATTGGCGAGCAGCGGGCCAATGAGCACCTTTTTGACTTCTTTCAGTTCACCCGTATCAGCCATTATTCAGCGCTCCTTCACGTACGTTTTTCAGGAAAGGACCAAAGCCAAGTTCGCCCATCCAGAAATCAAAACTGTGCTGCACCCCGTTTGAGGTGAGCGTCGCCCCTGAAAGGCCGTCAACGGCGAATTCATCCCCGGGACGCGCCCCCCCTTTCACCACTCTCAGAGCAGGCTGGCCGCTATCGTCGAGCACTTTTTTACCGACAAACTGCGCGCGCCAGTTAGGGTTTTCCACTTCGCCACCCAGCCCCGGCGTTTCGCCCTGATCGTAATAGGTAATGCCTTTGACCGTGCGGCCATCGGTATCCAGTGCCACAAAGGCGTACATCATTGACCACAGCCCGTTGCCGTAGATGGGCAAAACCACTTCCTGCACGCGCTGTTGTTCGTCACGCACCAGGTAGATCTCTGCGATGTTGCTGCGGCGCTTAATACCTGCGGGATCCTGCGATGCGTCAAGCACGGTGCTCATCTGCGGATCTTTCAGCGCCAGCGCCTGGTTATACTTCGCCGGGTCTTTATCCATCAGCTCACCGGTTTTTAAATCCACCAGCCGCGCGGTAATACGTTCGGCAAACACGTCTGCGACGTCGTCCTTCGTCATGCCTTTCTGCATCAGCCCGGCCACGGCGAGAATGTTACGCTGTTTATCCAGCGCGCGTTGCTCCTGCTGCAGCGGTTTTAACCCCACGGCAGACCCCGCAACCACAATGGAACAGACCAGACACAGTACCAGCACCACCAGCAGCGTTTTGCTGATGCTGTCGTTATTTTTAACCTCAGCCACGCGCCTTCCTCCGCTTAATGTTGGCACGCACGACCAGATAGTCGAACAGCGGTGCAAACAGGTTGGCAAACAGAATGGCCAACATCATCCCTTCCGGATAGGCCGGGTTGACCACGCGAATCAGGACACACATCACGCCGATCAGCACGCCGTAGCTCCATTTACCCTTATCGGTAAACGAGGCCGAGACGGGATCGGTCGCCATGAACATCATGCCAAACGCAAAGCCTCCCAGCACCAGGTGCCAGTACCACGGCATGGAGAACATCGGGTTAGTGCTTGAACCAATGAGATTGAACAGCGTGGCGGTAAGCACCATGCCGAGCATGACGCCTGCGACGATGCGCCAGGAGGCCACACGACCAAACAGAATGATCGCGCCACCAAGCAAAATCATCAGCGTAGAGACTTCCCCGATGGAACCCGGAATGTTGCCTATAAAGGCATCGAACCAGGTGACCGGCTGGCCGGTAGCATTGTTAACCAACGTTTCGCCGCCGCCTGCCGCCCACTGTGAAAGCGGCGTCGCGCCGGAGAAACCGTCGGCTGCCGTCCACACCAGGTCGCCGGAGATCTGCGCCGGGTAAGCAAAGAACAGGAACGCACGCCCCGCCAGCGCCGGGTTGAGGAAGTTGCGTCCGGTCCCGCCGAAGATCTCTTTGGCAATCACCACGCCAAAGCTGATCCCCATCGCCGCCTGCCAGAGCGGCAGCGTTGGTGGAACAATCAGGGCAAACAGAATGGAAGTAACAAAGAAGCCTTCGTTGATCTCATGTTTGCGAATAATGGCAAACAGCACTTCCCAGAAGCCGCCCACGATAAAGACCGTGATATAGATTGGCAGGAAGAAGACCGCCCCCAGCGTCATCATACTCAGCCAGCCCGCATCGGCCGCAAAGCTTACCCCCAGCGACTGCGCCAGACGGTAATGCCAGTCGGACTGGATCACCTGCGCCAGCTGCTGTGCATCGTACATGTGGTGCAGTGCCGGAATGGTCTGCAAGCCGACGTTGTACATGCCCCAGAACATGGCCGGGAAGACGGCAAACCACACCAGGATCATCATTCGCTTGAGATCGATGGCGTCGCGCACGTGCGCCGCCCCTTTCGTCACCAGCCCCGGCGTGTAGAAAATGGTCGTTGTCGCTTCATACAGCGGGTAGTACTTTTTGAGCTTCCCTTCGGTAAAGTGCGGCTCAATTTTTTCAAAGAGGTGTTTTAAGCCCATCGTTATCCTTCCTGCTCAATGCGGGTTAACACCTCGCGCAATACGGGTCCGTATTCGTATTTGCCTGGACACACATAGGTACAGAGCGCCAGATCTTCTTCGTCCAGCTCCAGGCAGCCCAGCGCCTGCGCGCCGTCGGTATCGCCAGCAAGGAGATCGCGCAGCAGCACGGTAGGCAGAATATCCAGCGGCATC
>PJTT01000578.1_pt1 | contig 21483 bp, 16 predicted proteins | sample 1512261 | NCBI WGS metagenome assembly PJTT01 (sample SAMN08177685, study PRJNA422409) | Soil metagenome, whole genome shotgun sequencing project. | isolation source: Soil (2) enriched on wood chips | place: USA: Madison | collected 2015-01-15
CTGGACCCCAACCACCTGCCGCACGCGCGTCAGCCGGTGTCGATGGACGCCATCCAGGAAATCAACATCGACCTGGCCAACTACGACACGACCATCGCTGGCGGCACCGGTGCGGTGATCAATGCCGTGACCAAGTCGGGTACCAATGAATTCCACGGCACCGTCTACGGTTCCTACCGCGACAAGGACATGGTCCGCTCGCGCCTGGAAGGTGACACGCAGGACTTCAACGGCTTCGAAGACGAGAAGACCTACGGCATGACCTTCGGCGGCCCGATCGTCAAGGACAAGCTGTTCTTCTTCACCAACTATGAAAAGTACGAGCGTTCGGCCGCCGGCATCAGCCTGAGCGATACCCCGATCGGCCGTGGCACCATCACCCAGCAGCAGATCACCGATGTCCAGAACTATCTGGGCAATCTGGGCTATGACCCGGGCACCCTGTCGGCGCCGAACAGCAAGACCGAGATCGAAGAGTACGCGGTCAAGCTGGACTGGAACATCAACGAGAACCACCGTGCGGCCCTGCGCTACAACAAGATGGAGCAGAACGTCGTTCGCTTCCCGCAGGTCAGCAGCAGCGCCATCTCGCTGAGCAACTTCTGGTACCAGCAGCCGACCGAATACGAAACCTGGATGGGCGAACTGTTCAGCGACTGGTCGGACAACTTCTCGACCGAATTCAAGGTCTCGCACAAGGATTACTCGGCCAACCGCGTTCCGCTGGTCGACATGCCGCAGATCCGTATCCGTTCGGGCAATGACTCGCTGTACGTGGGTACCGAGCAGAACACCCACGTCAACATCGTCGAGTCGAAGGAACTGAGCGCGTTCGGTGCCGGTACCTGGTACGTCGGCGACCACACCGTCAAGTTCGGCTTCGATTACTCGAAGAACGACCTGATGAACTTCTACGGCCGTAACCTCAACGGCGTGTACGAATTCAACAGCGTCAACGATTTCCTGGCCGGCAACGCCTCGCGCTACCAGCTGCGTACCCCGCGTGCCGATGGCACCCGCGCTGACATCCCGGCTGACTTCACCCTGAAGAACACCGGCGTGTTCGTGCAGGATACCTGGGCGATCAACTACAACCTGAGCCTGATGTTCGGCGTCCGCGTCGACATGCCTGACTTCAGCACCCAGCGCCTGTACAACCCGCGCATCGAACAGCTGTACGGCTTCAACAACACCAAGCTGGTCGACAAGGAACTGGTGCAGCCGCGTGTCGGCTTCAACTACACCTTCGACAGCGAGCGTCCGACCCAGCTGCGCGGCGGCGTGGGCCTGTTCGGCGGTGCTGCCCCGAACGTGTGGCTGGCAGGTGCCTACCAGAACACCGGCCTGAACTACGTCGAGTATGACGAGCGCAACCCGCCGGTCGGTTCGTTCACCCCGGATGGCAACAATCCGTACATCCCGGCCGGTGGCCCGGCTTCGGCCCGTCAGAACGTGGACATCATCGCGCCGGGCACCCGCCTGCCGTCGGTGTGGAAGGCCAACCTGGCGTTCGACCACGAGCTGCCGTGGTACGGCATCGTGGCTTCGGCCGAACTGCTGCTGACCAAGGTCAAGGACGGCATCTACTTCGACCGCCTGGACGTCGGCACGCAGACCGCGGTCGGCCCGGATGGCCGTGCGATCTACTGGAACGCTGCGGGCCGCAACCCGAACAACGGCCGCATGCAGAACGGTACCAACTTCGGCATCACCACCGGCACCAGCGGTGCAGTTGATCGTGCCAACCGCCCGAGCGACATGGGCGATGTGCTGGTCCTGCGCAACACCGACAAGGGTCGTGGCAGCCAGGCTACCTTCTCGCTGGCCAAGCCGCTGACCGAGAACTGGGGCTGGTCGCTGGGTTACACCTACACCCAGTCCAAGGAAGTCAGCCCGCTGTCCAGCTCGCAGAACACCTCGAACTGGAACAATACGCTGATCTTCAACGCCAACGAGAACGTTGATTACAACTCTCGCTACGCGATCAAGGACCGCATCACCGGCACCCTGGAGTGGAAGCACAACTTCTTCGGTGACAACGCCACCCGCGTCGGCCTGTTCTACGAAGGTCGCTCGGGCCGTCCGTACAGCTACATCTTCTACAACGATGCCAACGGCGACGGTGCAGCCACCAACGACCTGTTCTACGTGCCCAGCGGCCCGGGTGACGTGCTGTTCGGCAGCGTGGTCGGCGGTCGCTTCGTGCAGGATGCGGCCATGGAGAAGAGCTTCTTCGACTGGCTGGCAAAGACCCCGGAACTCGACGCCTATCGTGGCAGCGTGGTCCCGGCGAACGAGCACCGCGCCAAGTGGATCAACTCCTTCGACGTCCGCATCAGCCAGGAATTCCCGGGCTTCATGAAGGAGCACAAGGGTGAGATCGCGCTGGACATCATGAATGTCGGCAACCTGATCAACAAGAAGTGGGGCCTGATCGACGATTACGGCTTCTACTCGACCCGCCGCGTTGCCAACTACGGCGGTATCGATCCGGCCACCGGCAAGTACGTGTACTCGTTCACCGGTGCGACGGACAACCCGCAGATCCAGGAAAACAATAACGACAAGGGCAACACCGGCGTGTCGCGCTGGTCGATGCAGCTGACCCTGAAGTACAAGTTCTGATCCGTCAGCACTTGAAGCGGTAAAAGGAAACGGCCGGGGAAACCCGGCCGTTTTCCGTTCAGGCGAAAGTCCTTGCGGTGGTGCAGGCAGGGGCGTAGCATCCGCTCTCGTGCGCGGCGCAATACGCCGCCTGGCGGTCCCGGAAAGGCGAACGCGGGCAGCACATATCCAACGGTCGGGTTTCCCGGCCGTTTTGCTTTTTAAGGGGGCGGCAGTACAGTCGGAAACCTTGAAGGAAGCGAAAAGTTGGATATGACGACGAACGAAAAAGCAGCCCGCGCGCTGCCGGTGCAGGATGCGCGGATCTACCCGCGCGGTGGGCTGGATGTGCTGTCGCGGGCCGAGGTCGCGCGCCTGCGCGATGCCTCCGGTGGTGGCATGCACGAACTGCTGCGCCGCTGTGCGCTGGCGGTGCTGACCAGTGGCAGTGCTTCGGACGATCCGCGCGCGGCGCGTGATCTCTACCCTGATTTCGACATCCAGGTGGCGCAGCAGGATCGCGGCGTGCGCATCGACCTGGTCAATGCCCCGGCGATGGCCTTCGTCGATGGCGAGATCATCCGCGGCGTGGCCGAACTGCTGTTCGCCGTGGTCCGCGACCTGGCCTACATGGCCATCGAGATGGGCCCGGCCTACGCGGCCGAGCTGGAGTCTTCGGAAGGCATCACCAACGCGGTGTTCGGCCTGCTGCGCAACGCGCGCATCCTCAACCCGGGCGATCCGAACCTGGTGGTCTGCTGGGGCGGCCACTCGATCGGCCGCGACGAGTACCTGTACACCAAGCAGGTCGGTTACGAGCTGGGCCTGCGTGGCCTGGACATCTGCACCGGCTGCGGCCCGGGCGCCATGAAGGGCCCGATGAAGGGCGCGACCATTGCCCATGCCAAGCAGCGCAAGACGGTCACCCGCTACATCGGCCTGACCGAGCCGGGCATCATCGCGGCCGAGTCGCCGAACCCGATCGTCAACCACCTGGTCATCATGCCGGACATCGAGAAGCGCCTTGAGGCCTTCGTCCGCATCGGCCACGGCATCATCGTGTTCGCCGGTGGCGTCGGCACCGCCGAAGAGATCCTGTACCTGCTCGGCATCCTGCTGCGCGAGGAAAACAAGGACCTGCCGTTCCCGCTGATCCTGACCGGCCCGACCGTGGCTGCGCCGTACTTCGAGCAGATCGACCGGTTCATCCGCCTGACCCTGGGCGACGCGGCGGCCGAGCGCTACGAGATCATCATCGGTGACCCGGTGGCGGTCGCCCGCAAAATGGCCAGCGGCATCAAGCAGGTGCGCGAGCACCGCCTGGCGCAGAAGGATTCGTTCTTCTTCAACTGGTCCATCGAGATCCCGTGGGAGTACCAGCAGCCGTTCGTGCCGACCCATGAGGCGATGGCCGCGCTGGACCTGCACCACGGCCGAGCGCCGCATGCGCTGGCCGCCGACCTGCGCCGGGCGTTCTCCGGCATCGTGGCCGGCAACGTGAAGGAAGACGGCATGCGCCGCATCGAGGAGTTCGGGCCGTTCCAGATCCATGGAGACGCGGACATGATGCAGGCCCTGGACGCGCTGCTGCGCGCCTTCGTCGAGCAGCGCCGGATGAAGATCTCCGGCGAGTACCAGCCCTGCTACCAGGTGCTGGCCTGACCGGCCGGGGCGGCCCACCACGCCGCCCCGGGAGGGGGCCCCTCCGGGGCTCCGGCCCTTCTCAAGGGCCTCCGGAAGGGCAGGGCGTGTCAACGCTTTGACGCCCGTCGCCCCGTTCTGACCGTTCATCCTGCCGCCGCTTGCCGGCGGCAGCCGGGTGCGCCATCGTGGCCACCAACACGCTGGGGAGCGTTCCATGTCACTACGCCGGTCCAAGGGCTTCACGCTGGTCGAGTTGATGGTCACGGTTGCCGTGCTGGCGATCCTGAGCACCATCGCGTATCCCAGTTTCAAGAGCTCGATCCGTTCGAACCGGGTGGCGACCGGGGGCAACGAAGCGTTGGCGCTGATCGCACTTGCCCGCAGTGAAGGTGTCCGCAACAAGCAGGGGGGCGGTGTCTGCGGCAGCAGCACCGGCAGCAGCTGCGATGACGCATGGTCCAAGGGCATGCTGGCCTGGTCGGACACCAACGGTGATGGGACCTACCAGAGCGGCGAGCCGGCGCTGCGATTCATGGCGGTCAGCTCCGGTCTGGTGGGTTCCGGCCCGGACGGCGCTCCCATCGCGTTTGACAACCGTGGCCGGCTTCGCGCGAATGCGACCCAGACGGTAACGCTGCAGCCCACCGAATGCGGCAAGGTTGCCCTGCGCCGGGTGATGAAGATCAATGTGGCTGGCCAAGTGACATCGCAGAAGGAAGATTGCAAATGAGCCGTCGCCGCGTCTTTTCCTCGCCGGCCCGCAGCCGTGGCTTCAGCCTTCTGGAAGTGCTGATTGCGCTTCTGGTGCTGGCTTTTGGTCTGCTGGGTTTTGCGCTGCTGCAGACGATGAACGTCCGCTTCGTGCAGAGTTCGAATTACCGCACCCAGGCCACCAACCTCGCCTATGACCTGCTGGACCAGATGCGCAGCAATCGCTATCAGGCGCACTGGTACAACAGTGCCACCTTCGCGGCCAATAGCGTCAAACTGAGCGGTTGCTCGCGGCCCCTGGGCGACAAGCTGGCCATCAGCGACAACGTCACGCGATGGCAGTGCCAGGTCGTGCAGGCACTTGGTGAGGGGGCCAGTGCAACGGTGACCATCACCAATGGGCAGGCCAAGGTCGACATTACGTGGGGCGACGAGCGGTGGAACAAGGACAAACCCGATGCACTGAGCACTTTCAGCCTGGTGTCGCAGCTATGAACCGTGTGTCGCCGAAGTATGCTGCGCGCCGCCATGCGGGGGGGCTTTCGCTGGTTGAGATGATGGTTGCACTGGCCATCGGCATGATCCTGATGCTGGGCGTGATACAGATTTTCGCTGCGTCGCGCACCGCGTCGGCATTGGCTGAGGGTGGAGCGCGCGCGCAGGAGAATGCGCGGTTCGCCCTGGAATTCCTGCAGCGCGATATCCGCATGGCAGGCCACTTCGGATGCGTGAACGATCAGGCGCATTTCGTCCGCAACGAGGGAGATCCGGTCGTCAATACGGGAGCCGCCAGTGGATCGCAGCACCCGTTGGATTTCAGCGTGTCGCTGCAGGGGTATGAAGCTCCGAACACGGCTCCGGGGGGCGCGGGCCTGACCTTCGGTGGGTCCTGGTCTCTGCCGGCCAACCTGCCCAAGGCCATTGCGGACCTGGGGCCACGGGGTGGTAGTGATGTGCTGGTGCTGCGCTATCTTTCACCCGATGGCGTGCCCGTCACCGGGCTGACTGCCGGTACCGACAGCGTGCTGACCTTCAATTCCGGCAAGGGCGCGCGCCTGACCGACGGCGGCGTGTCCACGCCCACGCTGTTCGGCATTGCCGACTGCAGCCACGCGAACGTGTTCAAGGGCAAGCTGGAAGCCGGCAAGGTGACGGCCTTGGGTGCCAACCTCGGCACTTATGCAACCCAGCCTGCCGGGCAGACGATGCTGTATCGCGCCGAATCGGTGGTTTTCTACGTCGGCACGTCGGCCACGACCGGCGAGCCCGTGCTGATGCGGGCGCGTTCCAACGGCGGCGACGGCTACAGTGCGGGCGAAGAGCTGGTAGAGGGTATCGAGAGCCTGCAGCTGGTTTACGGTCTGGACTCCACTGACGTGATCGCTCTGGCCACGCCGCCCAGTGGCAACATCACCACCCAGGCGGTTGCCACTGGCGTAGCAATTCCCGGGGCGGCGAACGCTCCGGCGCAATGGCGTCGGGTCGGGCAGGTCCAGGTTGCCATCCTTGCGCGCAGCCCCATGCCCGCCACGGCGCAGAAGCCAACGAACGTCGTCGCGAACCCTCGCGCGCTCGGGGTCGAATTCAAGTACGGAAGTGCCGTGGACGGCCGCTATCGAGTCGTGTACGAATCCACGGTTGCACTGCGTAACCGACTGTTCGGGAACTGATGCCATGAATCCGCGCAAAGCCAATCCACGCCTTCCCCGGAGCCAGCGCGGCGCCGTGTTGTATATCGCGCTGATCATGCTGATCCTGCTTGCGCTGCTGGGCATCGCGGGCATGCAGGTTGCGGGCATGCAGGAGAAGATGGCCTCCAACTACCGTGCCACCAACGTCGCGTTCGAGAACGCCGAAGGTGTGACGCGCCTCAGTGAGCGGGCGGTGGAAGCCATCGCCAATCGCACCTCCCTGGACAGCAACGCGCCGCTTGCCGAAGGTGACATCGAACAGAACTGCGAACTGGCATTCGATCCTGTCGAGTGGGGTCGCGGGCGTCCGAACTCGACGAGCCGGGCAGTGAAGGTGCGCCGGATCGACAGCTGCATCATCGGTGGCGGTTCCCTGCAGATGGGGCGTCCGCTGGATCCGGTGACGCCGGTCTACCAGATCACCAGCTATTCCACAGATACCGCTACCGATGCGTCGTCGTCGGCGTCCATCGATACCGTGTTCAAGCTCTGAGGCCCGCCGCCATGGTTCCACGTCTAAAGAAAAGCCTGTTCGCGTCTGCGGCCCTTCTGCTGGCTGCAGGTGGCTATTTCATCTATGGCATCTATGCGGCCCAGGGTCAGGGCGACCTGGCCCAGCAGCCCTTGAACAACACCGTGCAGGCGCCCCCGGCCTTCATCATGGCGGTGGACGATTCCAACTCGATGATGTTCGAGCGGATCTTCGCGGGTGGTGACGGTCGTATGCGCTGGACCGGCAGCAGCTTCTTCAGCAGTGCTGGTGTTTTCTTCGATGTTGGCACGGCCTGCAACGACAATTCCGTTGATTGCTACCTGCACCTGTTTCCGCATACCAATTACAACACCAACTACAGCTATGGCGTGGCCATTCCGCCGCTGGATGTGTTCGGCTTTGCGCGTTCGCCCACCTACAACGCGGGCTACTACAACCCGTCGGTGACGTATGAACCATGGCGCCGTGCGGCTGCAGTCAACAACAGCGTACTCTGGCCCCCCGCCGATGTGGATGACGTGCGTGCTGATCCACGTACCGGCTCGGATTTCTCGGTCGCCAATGGTGTGTCCTATGATCTGACCAATGTAAATGGTCGTGCGGTCAATACCGAGCAGTTCCGCCTGTTGCAGGGCATGGTGCTTCCCAGTGGCACCAGCTATTCAACCAATAGCCTCTTTGGACGGTGCGGGCTTTCGGGTACGGGCGCCGGCTTCTCCACGCTCAGCAGTGCGGTCACCATTACATCGACCTGCCTGGTGGCAATCCGCTATTTCCCCGCGACGTTCTATCTGCCTGCCGCCACCGCCGCCCCTGCGGGCTACAAAACGAATGACACCAACCGCCCGGTGATCAACAACGCGTGCGGCCCCAACTGCAACATGCGGCGCTATGAGATCAAGGAGACCAATTACAACTCCACCGCGGAGTACAACGCCGCGCTGCAGAACTTCGCGAACTGGTTCGAGTACCACCGCAACCGCATTCTCTCCATGGTTGGCTCGTCGTCGCACGCGATGGCTGAAGTGAACAACATGCGCGTCGGCTACTTCACCATCAATTCGCTGAAAGACGTCGTCATGCATGACGTCAATACCGCGCGTGCGAACCTGTATACGCAGATCTATTCATTGAAGCCTAACGGTGGTACGCCCAACCGTGAAGCCGTGGCGTTCCTGGGCAAGCAGTTCAGGCGTACCGATGACGGCGCGCCGGTGCAGCTCGCGTGCCAGCGCAACGGTGGCATGCTGTTCACCGACGGCTACACCAATACCTCCAGCTCGGCCTCGGGTTTTGACAACGCCGACAATACGGGTGGAACGCATTTCCCGGGTGCACCGTTCGCAGACAGCTACAGCAACACGATTGCCGATATTGCGGCCAGCTACTATGCAGGCCCGGATTACACGCCCTTGCGTGGGGGTACTGCCTTCCCAGCGGGCCAGGTCGGGGTGCCGAAGGAGTGTAAATCGCTGGACAAGAGCTCGCCGGCATGGAAGCGGCTTGATTGCCAGACCAACCTGCACATGAATTTCTATGGCGTCACGCTTGGCGCGCAGGGCCGCATATTTGAAGTCAATCAGCAGGCGACGGCGGACCCCTATACCAACGCGCCGGATTGGAACGGCAACGGCAATCCGACCTCGTCCGATGATGGTCGCGTCATCGACGAGATCTGGCATGCGGCCATCAACAGCCGCGGTGAGTTCATCAATGCAAAGACCCCGGCTGAAGTGACGGCGGCGATGCGCCGCGTGCTGTCCTCGGTCAGTGGCGGCGCATCTACTTCGGGAAGCTTTGCGCTTTCCGGGGCCCGCATTGGTGCCGGCTCGCTTTCCGTCACGCCGCGGTATGAGGTGTTGAACAACGGCACGGACTGGTTCAGCCGTCTCCAGGGCAGCCGCGTCTCGGTCGACCAGGCCACGCGCGAAGCGGTCTATACTCAGGTATGGGAGGCCAGTACCGCCATGCCGGCGGCAACCGCGCGCAATGTGTGGTTCGCTAGCGGCAGCGACGTGACCAAGATGTCCACCACATCGATCACCCTGGCCGGTATCTGCGGGCTTTCGCAGGATCTGTACCCGGGCTTGAGTCGTTGCCCGGACTCGGCCAACCTGCCCGCCGGCACGACGGCGGCCAATGCCGCCAGCTATCTGCTGGGCGACACCAGCACCGAAGTCCGGCTCGGCGGGCGTTTCCGTGACCGGACGACGGTGATCGGCGACATCATCAATTCGACCCCGGTCATCAGCGCGCCCAGCGACGACTACGGCTACCGCAGCCTCGGAGGGGCGTACGCGACCAGCTACCTGGACTATCTCACCAGTAAGCGCAACTCACGGCGCTATACCGTCTATGTCGGCGCGAACGACGGCATGCTTCATGCCTACGATGGCGGCATGGATGCGCAGGGCAACCTGGGCGGGAATGGTGGTCGTGAGCTGTTCGGCTACATCCCGGGTACCTCGTACGGTCATCTGGGCAATCTGCTGATGCCCTATGACCCGGCCAGCAAGAACAACCAGAAATTCGCCCACCGGTATTTCGTGGACGGTCCGGTTGCGGTCGGCGACACCTACAGCGGCAGCACCTGGTCCACCACACTGGTGGGCACCACCGGTGCCGGTGGGCGAAGTGTCTTCGCGCTGGATGTGAGCGATCCGACGGCGTTCACCGATGGCAAGCGTCTGTGGGAGATCAGTGACCTCACCGCGACCGGTACGGTGAAAGCCAACATCGGCCATGTGCTGGGCAAGCCGGTGATCGTGCCAGTGCGTGCCGCTGACGGTAGCGTGGCGTGGAAGGCCATCTTCGGGAACGGCTACGCCAGCAAGAGCGGCAAGGCGGTGCTGTTTGTCGTGGATCTGACCAAGAACCCCACCATCCGCATGATCGAGGCAACCGAGTCCGGCAGCACCATCGCTGGCAGCAATGGCCTTGGCAACATCGTAGTAGTCGATCGCGTGGACAGCAGCCAGTACAACAGCACGACCAAGAAGTACGCGCGCGTTCGCGACGGATTTGCCGATACCGTCTATGCCGCGGATCAGAAGGGTGCAATCTGGAAGTTCGACCTGCTGGATACCTCCAATACCGTGTCCCGCCCGTTCTTCACGACAGGTACGTTCGTCGATTCCGGGTCGACCTACCGGCAGCCGATCATGGGCGGCCTGCAGGCCACGGCCGGCGAGAACGGCTCCGTGTTGCTGTTGTTCGGTACTGGTAGCTACTCTTTCGTCAACGATGGTACCGACGTCAATACACAAAGCCTCTATGGCGTGAACGACTACGCCGATGGCGCCGTCGCGTCGACGATCCTGCCGTCACAGTTAATGCCGTATACCGTCTCCAGCAGCCGCACGCTTACCCCGGGCACGCGTCCGGCCGGCGCGTTGGGGTGGCGGGTCGATCTGCCGGCCGGCGAGCGCATGGTTGGCTATCCCGAAATCGCGTCGGGCATTGTATTCATGCCCACTTACAAACCGCTCAATTCAAGTGGCTGCAGTACCGATGGCAACAATTCGTTGTTCGGGTTGAACCCACGGACAGGCGCTGCCGCGCTCTTCAACGTCAGGGTTGGTTCGATAACCAACGGTACGAAGGTAGCCGATGGTGTTGCATCAATCTCGCTGAGCACCGGCGGCAACGCCCCTGTCAAGGATGTGGGCGTGGCGGTCGTGCCGCGCCTGCAGCCGCCGGTCAATCCGCTGGATGGCACCCCGGCGCCGACCTTGCCTGCCCTTGCCGGGTGCTGGATGGCCGTGACGGTGGCGGGTGCGTCGCCGATGTATGTTCCTTATCCATGCGGCCGCCAGTCCTGGCGCCAGGTCCAATGACGGAGACGTTCCATGCGAGTTGACAAGATGGGAGCACGCGCGCTGACAATGGGGCGTGCGCGTGCGGCGGCGGGCTTTACCCTCATCGAACTGATGGTCGTGGTCATCGTCGTGGCAATTCTCGCGGCGGTCGCGCTTCCGTCCTATGCAGACCACGTCCGCAAGGCACGGCGCGGGCAGGCCAAGGCGGACATGGTGGAGTACGCGCAGATGGCGGAGCGCTTCCATACCGTGAACAACAGCTACGCCAATTTCACCTTGTCCGGAAGCAGCAAGACCATCCAGTCGCCCCGTGAGGGTGGGACGGCCCAGTACAGCATCGTGTTCTCTGGCAACCAGAACACCTTCACCATCAAGGCGACGCCCCAGGGTAAGCAGGCCAAGGACACGTGCGGCGAGATGACATTGAACCAGGCCAACGTGAAGACGCCCTCCGCGTCTTCCAAGCCCGGGTGCTGGTAGAAACCGCAGGGTATTGCATCCCCTGCGTTGACCGTCTAGAATGCGCCTCCCCGCCCGAATAGCTCAGCCGGTTAGAGCACTTGACTGTTAATCAGGGGGTCGTTGGTTCGAGTCCAACTTCGGGCGCCAGATTCGAAAAAGCCGCGAGAAATCGCGGCTTTTTTCGTTGCCGGCCGGCCGCGGGTTCAGCACTCCGCAGGTGATCCGGCGCGCTCGCTGCGCACCCGGCCGGTCACGTTGACGACCACGCGGCTGTGCTCACGCCCGTCCACGCACAGCACCAGGGACTGGTTGGTTCCCGCGTTCCGCCCGTCCGGAAGAAACTGCACGTGCGGACGGTACTGGCTGGATTGGACGTGGACGCGATCCGGCTGCCGCTCGCGGACATGTACCACCTTGCCCGGCGCGGCCGAACCCCACGGGGCATCCTCCGTACGTACCAGCCAGCCATGGCTCCACTGCGGGTTGCAGGTCATGCCATCCAGCGAGCCGCAGACCGTCACCCGCCTGCGCTGGGTGATGGCCGTGCTGCGCGCAAGCGCCAGGCTGGCGGTGAGTTCGGCGCGCAGGGTCTCGGCGCGCAGCCGCGCCGCAAGGCGCTGCCACGGGCCCCAGACGACAGCGAGCAGGACCGCGAGCAGCAGGACCACCAGCAGCAGTTCCAACAGCTGGAAACCGGACGCAGGGCGGGGCGGGCGGTGCAGGGAGCGGCAGGGTTTCATTGCTTCAGCCTGAACCTCCGCCTGCGATGCCCGCCATCGGCATCGCGCGCAGTGCGGGGCAGGGGGTTTCCTCAACCGGCCGTCACCAAACCGGCCGCTATAATCACCATTCCCGGGACCTGGCAATACCATGAGCGACAGTTTTCAACTCGTCTCGCCGTATTCACCGGCGGGCGACCAGCCCAGCGCCATCGCGAAGCTGACCGATAATTTCGAAGCGGGCATCGCCAAGCAGACGCTGCTGGGCGTGACCGGTTCGGGCAAGACCTACACCATCGCCAACGTCATCCAGAACGTGCAGAAGCCGACGCTGATCATGGCGCCGAACAAGACGCTGGCGGCGCAGCTGTACGGTGAGTTCAAGGCGTTCTTCCCGCACAACGCGGTGGAGTACTTCGTCAGCTATTACGACTACTACCAGCCCGAAGCCTACGTGCCGTCGTCGGACACCTTCATCGAGAAGGACAGTTCGATCAACGAGCACATCGAGCAGATGCGCCTGGCGGCGACCAAGACGCTGCTGTCGCGTCCGGATGCGATCGTGGTGGCTACCGTGTCGGCCATCTACGGCCTGGGTGCGCCGGAGGACTACCTGTCGCTGCGCCTGATCCTGTCCAAGGGCGAGCGCATCGAGCAGCGCGACCTGATCAACCACCTGACCCAGCTGCAGTACACGCGCAACGAGTACGAGCTGCAGCGCGGTACGTTCCGCGTGCGTGGCGAGGTGATCGACGTGTTCCCGGCCGAATCGGACAGCGAAGCCCTGCGCATCGAACTGTTCGATGGCGAGGTCGAGAAGATCACCATGTTCGATCCGCTCACCGGCGAGACGATCCGCAACATGCAGCGCTTCACCGTCTATCCGAAGACCCACTACGCCACCACGCGCGAGCGTGTGCTGGCCGCGGTGGAGACCATCAAGGTGGAGCTGAAGGAGCGCCTGGAACAGCTGTACGCGGAAAACAAGCTGGTCGAGGCGCAGCGCCTGGCCCAGCGCACCCAGTTCGACATCGAGATGATGGCCGAGGTTGGTTTCTGCAACGGCATCGAGAACTACTCGCGGCACCTGACCGGCAAAAATGCCGGCGAACCACCACCGACCCTGTTCGATTACCTGCCGCCGGATGCGCTGCTGGTCATCGACGAATCGCACGTGACCATTCCGCAGATCGGCGCGATGTTCAAGGGCGACCGCTCACGCAAGGAAACCCTGGTCGAGTTCGGTTTCCGCCTGCCGTCGGCGCTGGACAATCGTCCGCTGCGCTTCGAGGAGTGGGAAGCGCGCTGCCCGCGCGCGATTTACGTGTCCGCCACGCCGGGCCCGTATGAGTACCGGGAGGCCGGTGAGGAGATCACCGAACTGGTGGTGCGCCCGACCGGCCTGATCGACCCGGTGGTCGAGATCCGCCCGGTCGGTACGCAGGTTGATGACCTGATGAGCGAGGCCAACGAGCGCATCAAGGCCGGCGACCGCGTGCTGGTCACCACGCTGACCAAGCGCATGGCCGAAAACCTGACCGAGTACCTCACCGAACATGGCATCCGCGTGCGCTACCTGCACTCGGACGTGGATACGGTCGAGCGCGTGGAGATCATCCGCGACCTGCGCCTGGGCAAGTTCGACGTGCTGGTGGGCATCAACCTGCTGCGCGAGGGCCTGGACATGCCCGAGGTCTCGCTGGTGGCGATCCTGGATGCGGACAAGGAGGGCTTCCTGCGCTCCACCGGCTCGCTGATCCAGACCATTGGTCGCGCTGCGCGAAACGTGCGCGGCAAGGCCATCCTGTACGCGGACAAGATCACCCGCTCGATGCAGGCAGCGATCGACGAGACCGACCGCCGCCGTGCCAAGCAGGTGGAGTACAACGAGGAGCACGGTATCGTGCCGCGGTCGGTGGCCCGGCCGATCGTGGACGTGCTGGAAGGCGCGCGCTCGGATGCGGCCGAGAAGGAGTCCCGCAAGGGCAAGGGCAAGGGCAGGGCGGTGGCCGAGGATGCGGCCGATTACCGGTCGATGTCGCCGGCCCAGCTGGCCACCCGGCTCAAGGCGCTGGAGCAGCAGATGTACCAGCACGCCAAGGACCTGGAGTTCGAAGATGCCGCCCGCGTGCGTGACCAGATCCGGCAGCTGAAGGAGGCCAGCCTCGGCTGAACACGGCAGCGCAGCAATCTTCACAAAAGTGTTGCGCTTACCCGTCGTCATCCGTAATATACGCGGCCTGCACCGACGCAATCGCGGAAATGCAGAAGCAAAACGGGCGGTTAGCTCAGCGGTAGAGCACTACCTTGACATGGTAGGGGTCACAGGTTCGAACCCTGTACCGCCCACCACGAAGTCCCTTCCAGAGGGGCTGTCGTGACCTGAAAAGCCCGGCCCTGGCGCCGGGTTTTTACGTAGCAAGGCCAGCCTTCGGGCGGCAGGAACAAGATGGGCGGTTAGCTCAGCGGTAGAGCACTACCTTGACATGGTAGGGGTCACAGGTTCGAACCCTGTACCGCCCACCACCTGGCTCCCGGCATTGCCGGTGAAGCGGTGGAAACAGGAAAGCCGGCCCGATGGGTCGGCTTTTTTGTTGCATGGCGTCCGCCCATCAGAACTGGATCATGCTGCACATCCGCACCGGTCGTTCGCTGCGCACCAGGCCCTTGTCCGCACGGCACTGGCGCACGCGCTCCTCGGCCTTGCTGCGGCAGTCCGGGCACAGCGCGGTCAGCGCGCTGTCCTTGCCCTGTGCGGCAGTGCAGACACGCTCGACGTGGGCGACGCGTGCCTCGCTGGCGCGCTCCGGCGAAACGGTCTCGCCCATGGCATTGACGAAGCGATAGTCCGCGAACGGCTGCGGCAGCGCGCATTCCTGCCGGGCATTTTCCACATACGCCGCTTCCAGCTGGCGGCGCAGCTGCGCGCCCTGGCGATCGCAGTCGGCGACCAGCGAGCGCGAAGCGGCAGGCGTCAGCTGTGGGTGCACGTAGACCGGGCGGGTGCGGATCTCGCTGCCGAACGGGCAGCAGGCCGCAAGCAGCACGACGGCGACCAGCAGCATCAGGTGGGCAACGGTCCGGGTGTTCATGGCGCATCCTTTCGACAGGGCACCATGCTGTCACCGGGCGTGCCGGTCAGGATGAATCGCGGCTGGCGATAAGTGTGCCGCCGGTGTGCCGACACTGAAGCGATGACGCAGCTGCCAGTGGCCCTCGACCTGGTGCGCGATGCCCAGTGCGTGGGACCTTCCACCTTCGGCGCGTTCCCAGCGCAGCACGCTGTCCTGGCGCAGGCGCAGCTGCAGGCAGAGGTTGTCCCTGTTGGCCGGGGCCAGTCCGGTGGCAGGCGCCTGGCCGGCCTCCACGCCGCCGGTGCCGACGCTGGACAGGACCGCGTGCAACAGCAGCAGGGCAAGCATCGGCATGGCGCGGTGCTCCGGACAGGGGAGCCCAGCGTGTCACCGGGGCAGGCGGACCGGAACCGGCATGCGACGAAGCCGGGAAATGCGCGTGCCAAGGGCTGGCAGCGCGGATGAATCCGGGCGCTGGCGGCCTGATCCGCGCGGGAGGGGCCTTGCGGCGTGGGTGGGTCGTGCCACGACTCTCAGGCCGCGGCGTATACCTGGCGCAGGTCGCGCAGCGTCGACTGGCGATGGGCCGTGGCGCAGGGCTCGTCCATCTCCAGTTCCTGCAGCCGCAGGCCGACCAGGGTCATCGACAGCGCATAACCGCGGGCGGCGTCGGCCACGCGCGACAGGCCAAGGGCGTGGCGCACCAGTGCATCGATGTGGGCCTGGTCCGGCATCAGGCCGAGATAGGCGCGCTCGGCACTGTCCAGGTCAGGCGCACGCAGGATCGCGTGCGCATCGGTGGGGAAGGAAGCGGAGGCCATGGGGGTGTCCTTGTCCGTTGCAGCGCGCTCGATCAGAACGAGCGCATCAGGGAGATGAAAGCGGAGTTCTGCGCGCCGCGGCGGGCCATCGGGCTGTCCTTGACCGCATCGCCGAACCACTGGCTGGCGACCACGCCGGTGGCACGCCATTTCGTGCCCAGCGGTGTGCTCACCGCGATCTGCAGGCCTGGCGACGTGGCACTGCCCGGCGCATAGGCGGCCAGGCCCGACCGCAGCGCTTCCTCGTCGCTGATGCCGTAGTAGTAGTCGAGCAGGCGCGCACTGCTGTGCACCACGCCCACGCGCGGCACCCAGGTGAAGCGGCCGGCCTGGATGGGATAGCTGTAGTACAGGCTCGATTCGAGGCCGCCACCGTGGCCGCTGACCTCGCGCTTGACGCTGGCCGACAGTGCGCCCCAGCCGGCGCTGTACTCGGCACTGACGCCGGCCATCGCCGACATCTGCCGGCTGTGCAGGCGGCGCAGCTGCGCATCGTTCACGTCATCGGTCTTGAAGCGCAGCGTATAAGGCGTGACCACCGCGGATACGCGCAGGCCCTCGTCCTTGTACAGATACATGCCCAGCGAACCGGGGCTGGCGTAGAAGCGCTTGCCCTGCCATGCCAGTGCCGGCACCACCAGCGGCTTGTCATCGTAGTGCGCGTAGGCACCGGTGGTCGCGCCGAAGGTGATGCCGGCCTGCACACCCGGTGCCTGTTCCTGGGCCTTGGCCAGCAGCGGCGTGGAGAGAACGACGGTGCACAGCAGGGGGCGCAGCAGGGTACGGGACATCGGGAGCATCGAGGGGCACTTTGCAGGGAACCGCGTTGCATCCTGACGGCACAACATTGTCGGAACATTGCGCCCCGGCAATGTCCGCGCAAAGGCCTCCGAGGTGCCCGCAGGCACTATCATCGGCAGCGTTTCCGGTAGCCGAGCCAACGATGCGCATCCTCCTGGTGGAAGACGATCCCGACCTCTCCCGTGCCCTGCAGTCCGGGCTGGAGCGCCAGGGCGTGGTCGCCGATGTGGTCGGCAGCCTGGCCGAAGCGGCGCTGGCCCTGCGCGAACCGGTGCACCAGCTGCTGCTGCTCGACCGCCAGCTGCCTGACGGCGATGGCGCCGGTTTCGTCGCCACCGCGCGTGCGCTGCGGCCGAACCTGGCGGTGATCATGCTGACCGCCAAGGGCACGCTGTCGGACAAGGTCGAAGGACTCGATGTCGGCGCCGACGACTACCTGGTCAAGCCGGTGGCGATCGAGGAACTGATGGCGCGGATCCGCGCGGTGTCGCGACGGCCGTCGGCGATGGTGACCCCGAGCCTGCGGCTGGGAAACTTCGAGTTCGACTTCGAATCGCTGCAGGCGCAGGTGGGCGGCCAGCTGCTGGCCCTGCCGAGGCGGCAGGTGCTGGTGCTGCAGGCGCTGGCGATGCGGCAGGGGCGAACGGTCACCCGCAGCGCGCTGGAGGCGGCGGTGTACGGCTTCGACGATGAGATCCAGTCCAACGCACTGGATGCGCATATCTCCAAGCTGCGCAAGGCGCTGCAGCAGGCGGGTGCGGGCGTGGAAATCCACGTCATCCGTGGCGTCGGCTACCTGCTGGCGGAGACCTGAGATGGCCAGGCAGATCCGTTCGATCACCCTTGGCCTGGCGTGGCGCCTGTTCCTGGCACAGGCATTCACCGTGTTGTTCGCCGTGGTGGCGCTGATCCTCACCTGGGGTGACAAGGAATCCTGGGGCATGGACATGTTCACCGCCGAGGACGTGGCCAAGGCGGTGCACAGCCAGGGCGCGCACCTGGTGCTGGACGAGCCGCGCTGGCAGGCGTTGAACGAGCGCGCCGGTGGCAACCTGTGGTTCGTGGCTGTCGATGACCGTGGCCTCTGGCTGGAGCGTGGCAAGGTGCCTGCGCTGCACGCGCCGCTGCTGGCACGTCTGCCGGCACTGGGTGCCACTGAAGTCGGATCGCTGGTGCCGCCCTATCTGGATGTCGCGCGGGTGATGGTGCGCAACGAGGACGGCCGCCGCATCACCGTGATGGCCGGTGGCGCACCGAAGGGCGGGCTGGTGGATGGCGCGCTGATGGTGCTGCGGCTGATCGGCTTCTGGTTCTTCCTGCCGCTGATCGTGGTCACCCTGCTGGTGATGCCGACGGTCATCCATCGTGCAATGCGCGGTGTGCGCAGGCTGGCGCAGCAGGCCAAGGAGCTGGACATCGGCCAGCCCGGCGCGCGCCTCGACGAACAACTGGTGTCCACCGAGGTCGCGCCGCTGGTGGGGGCCTTCAACGATGCCATCGACAAGGTGCAGCAGGGCTACGCTGCACGCGACAAGTTCCTCGCCGATGCCGCGCATGAACTGCGCGTGCCGATCGCGGTGGTGCAGGCCCGGCTGTCGCAGCTGCCGCAGGGCGAACTGAAATCGCAGCTGCTGACCGACGTCGCGCGGTTGGGCAACGTTGCCGAGCATCTGCTCGACCTGCAGCGCCTGGACCGCAACGTCAGCGCGCTGCAGCGGGTGGACCTGGCCCACGTGGTGCGCGAATCGGCGGCCGAGCTGGCGCCGCTGGTGGTTGGCGCGGGGTACGGCTTCGAAGTCGATGCGCCGGATGAACCGGTGTGGATCCAGGGGGATGGCCTGGCACTGGGCCGGGTGATGGCCAACCTCGTGCACAACGCCATCGTCCACGGTGGCGGCCGCGGCATCATCTGCGTGCGCCTGGACGCGCAGGGCCTGCTGGAGATCAGTGACCAGGGCGCGGGCGTGCCGGTGGGTGACCGCGAGGCGATCTTCGAACCCTTCCATCGCCTGCGCGCTGCCGGCAGTGGCAGTGGCCTGGGCCTGCACCTGGTCAAGGAAATCGTGCAGCACCACGGGGGCACTGTCAGCGTGGCCGAAGCGGTCGGCGGCGGCGCCAGCTTCCGGGTCAACTTCCACCGCGCCACCGTGCGCCGCTGACGTCGCCCACAGCAACGCGCGGGCTTGCCTGATAGGCAGGCCTGGCACCGCGCGGCGACGCTGCGCCGATGCGTACTGTTGCCGTGGTTGCACCCCTGCTGGGCCCCGCCTGCGCCGCCGCCCTGGTGCTGGGTGCGCTGGTGTGCGTGCTGCTGCCGGAGCTGCCGCCGCGCTGGCTGTGCATCAGCCTGGTGCTGCTGGCCGTGCCAGGCTGGGCATGGCCATGGCGCGGACGGGCGCTGGCCGCGGCCGTATTCGGCCTGGCCTGGGCCTGCTGCCATGGGCACGCGGCCCTGCAGCAGCAGGTGCCTGCCGTGGCGACGGCGCAGGATGTCCTGGTGCGTGGCCGTATCGTCGAGTTGCCGCAGGTGCGCAGCGACCACAGCCGTTTCCTGTTCGATGTGGCTGAGGCCGAAGGGGCGCCAGCGCTGCAGGGGCGGCGCCTGCAGGTCAGCTGGCATGATCCGCGCCGTGCGGGGGCCGTCGATCCGCTGCGCCGCACGCTGCGTGCCGGAGCGCATTGGGAGTTGCCACTGCGCGTGCGGCCGCCGCGCTCGCGGATCAATCCCGGCGGCTTCGATGGCGAGCGCCACGCGCTGCTGCAGGGCCTGGCCGGCAGCGCCAGCGTGCGTGCGCCTGGACGCGCGCGCCAGCTGCGTGCCGCGCACGGCCTGGCCGCGTGGCGCGAGCGCTGCAGCGCCGCCATCGCCGCGCAGGTGGGCAGTCCCTCGGCGCGATTCGTGCAGGCCCTGGCGCTGGGCGATACCCGCGGCCTGACCGATACCGACTGGGAGCAGCTGCGCGCGCTGGGCCTGACCCATCTGATCGCGATCTCCGGCTTCCATGTCGGGCTGGTTGCTGGTTTTGCTGCCCTGCTGTGCGCGGGCCTGTGGTGGCTGTGCCCGGCACTGGCACGTGCCTGGCCGCGCCCACAGGCCGCCGCCTGCGCCGCTGCATTGGCCGCTGCGGGCTATACGCTGCTGGCGGGCAGCGAGCTGCCCACCGTGCGTACCGCGCTGATGATCGCCGCCGTGGCGCTGGCGCGCGCCAGCCGGCGGCCATTGGGTACGGCGCCGGCGCTGTCATTGGCGGCGGCGGTGATGCTGCTGCCGGCACCGCTGGCGGTGCTTTCGGCAGGGTTCTGGCTGAGTTTCGGCGGTGTGCTGTGGCTGCTGTGGTGCCTGCCGCAGCGCCCGCCGGCTGGCATCGGCGGCATGCTGCGCGCGGCGCTGGCCGGGCAGGGCGTGGCCAGCGTGGCGTTGCTGCCCCTGGCGGTGGTGCTGTTCGGCGGCACGTCGTGGCTGGGGCCACTGCTGAACCTGCCGGTCATTCCTTGGTGGAGCCTGCTGGTGGTGCCGCTGGCCCTGCTCGGCACCGGCCTGCAGGCGCTGCATGAGGGGGCGGGCGCGTGGCCATGGCGCGCGGCGGCCTGGTTGTTCGATCTCAGTTGGGGGCTGCTGCAGCCCGTGGCGCAGCACCCGAAGGCGATGTGGTGGCTGCCGCAGGCGCCCGGCTGGGCGCTGCCGGCGGCCCTGGCGGGGGTGTTCTGGTGGCTGCTGCCGCGTGGCGCCGGAGGGGGGCTGGCGGGCGCGCTGCTGTGCCTGCCCCTGTTGTGGCCGGCCGTGCCCGGGCCGCGGCACGGCGAACTGGAACTGCTGGTGCACGACGTGGGGCAGGGCGCGGCGGTCCTGCTGCGCACGGCCACGCATGCGCTCTGGTACGACGCCGGGCCACCCACCGGCGAGGGCCAGGAGCGCGTCCTGCTGCCGGCCGTGCGCGCACTGGGGCAGGCACCGCCGGTGCAGCTGCTGCTCAGCCACGATCATCTCGACCACGCCGGCGCTCTGCTGGCCCTGCGCGGCGCGGTGCCGGGCCTGAAGGTGCTGGCCCCGCCGGGCAGCCCGGTCGAGGGCGCCCGGCCCTGTGCCCAGGGCCTGCGCTGGCAGTGGGATGGGGTCGACTTCCAGGTGCTGCACCCGCCGCCCGATGGCAGCGAGCATGACAACGAGGCCAGCTGCGTGCTGCGGGTGGCCAGTGCGCACGGGGTGGTCCTGCTGCCCGGTGACATCGGCCGCCGGGCCGAACATCAGCTGTTGCAGGCCGGACCTCCGGCACTGCGCGCCGATGTGGTGCTGGTGCCGCACCATGGCAGTGGCGGCAGCTCGACGGCGGCCTGGGTGGCGGCGGTGAAGCCCCGGCTGGCGGTGGTTTCGGCCGGCCACCAGAACCGCTTCGGCCACCCGAAACGTGACGTAGTGCTGCGCTGGCAGGCGGTGGGGGCGGAGGTGCTGAACACGGCCGAGTCCGGCGCCATCCGCGCATGGCTTGGCGCACAAGGGCTGCAGGTGCGTGAACAGCGTATCCACGCGGCCCGGTGGTGGGATGCCGCTGGGCGGGCGCGGTCGGCTGCTATCCTATCGCCGATCGAACAAGCGGCCGTTGGGCCGGAGGGTTGAAACGTGTGGGAACTGGTCAAGGCCGGTGGC
>PJTT01000579.1_pt1 | contig 21434 bp, 15 predicted proteins | sample 1512261 | NCBI WGS metagenome assembly PJTT01 (sample SAMN08177685, study PRJNA422409) | Soil metagenome, whole genome shotgun sequencing project. | isolation source: Soil (2) enriched on wood chips | place: USA: Madison | collected 2015-01-15
AGCGTGCTGGGAATGGCCTGGCCGTGGCGGCCCTTCAGGCTGAGGATGCCGGGGGTGTAGTCGAACGGGCCGGCCAGCATGCGGGTGAACACCAGGTTGACCTCGTGCTCGGGCGGGTTCGGCGGCTGGCCCCAGGCGTTGTACTCCATGCCGCGCGCGCCTTCGCGCGAGATCCAGTTGGGGTAGGTGCGGCGCAGGCCGGTGTCCTTGATCGGCTCGTGCGGATTCACCGACAGATGCCGGCGCGCGGCTTCCTGCACCACTTTCAGGTGGTGGCGGGCCATGAACTGGCCGTCATGCCACTCGCGCCAGAGTGGGCCGCCGGCTGGATTGCGGCGGTCGACCTGGCCGTCATCGCAGACGTAGCCGGTCTTGAACTGGTCCACGCCCAGCCGCGCATACAGGTCCAGCGCGGCGCCCAGCTGGTCTTCGTAGTGCTCGATGGCGCAGCCGGTTTCGTGGTGGCCGATCAGGTGCACGCCCTTCTTCAGGCCGTACGCGGACAGCGCCTCGATGTCGAAGTCCGGCGTGGCGCGGGTGAAATCGAAGTCGTAACCGTTGCCTACCCACATGCCGTCCCAGCCGGGATTCCAGCCTTCCACCAGCACGCCGCGGAAGCCATGCGCGGCGGCGAAGTCGATCACCTTCTTCGTCTTCGCAGTGGTGGCGGCGTGCTTCGGGCCGGTCGCCCAGCTTTCGTTGTCCAGGTGCATCGACCACCAGACGCCCAGGTACTTGGCCGGTTTCACCCAGCTCACATCGCCCAGTGCATTGGGTTCGTTGAGGTTGAGGATCAGGTCCGATTCGACCAGGCCACCGGCGCGGTCGGCAATCTGCAGCGTGCGCCACGGCGTGGCGAACGGCAGGGCACGGCGCACCTTCCAGCCTTCGGCCGAGGGCGAAAGCTGCGCGCGCAGGCGCTGGCCCTCGGTGCGGCGCAGCCACATGCCGGCGTAGTCCACCAGCGCGGCCTCGTGGATGGCCACGTGCAGGCCATCGTGGCTGCGCAGGGCCATCGGCGTGTGCACCAGCGGCACTTCGCGCAGCGGCGTGCGCTGGTACAGGTACTCGTAGTGGATCGGCTCGCCGGCCGGAATCCACCAGGCGGTTGAATCGGGGGCGATGGCGAACTCGGTCAGCTCGTCATCGATGATCGCCTCGCGCAGGTTCGGTTGCTCGGGGAACACATAACGGAAGCCAAGGCCGTCGTCGTACACGCGGAACACCACGTCCAGGCGGCGCTTGCTGCCGGTGGTTTCGGCCAGCTGCACGGTCAGTTCGTTGAAGTGGTTGCGGGTGACCCGGCGCTCGCCCCAGGGCTGTTCCCAGGTGTCATCGACGCTGCGCTGCTGCTGGCCGAGCAGGGCGAAATCGCGGTCCAGGCGGCCATCGCGTAGTTCAAAGCCCAGCTTCGAATCGGCCACCACGGGCTCGCCGAAGCGCTCGACGCGGTAGCGCGCGGTGCCACCGTCCAGCACCAGGCTGACCTTGAGCACCTTGCCCGGCGATTCCACGCTGGCCACCTGTGGCGCGGCCTGGGCCAGGGCAGCCAGGCCCAGCAGGGCCAGGCCGAACACGTGCGCGAACATCGCGCGGATTGCAGCAGATGAAGCCGGCATTTCCCCTCCCAAGGCGCCGTTGGCAGACCCGGACCATAAGCCAGCGTGGGCGCCGCTCTTCACGCAACTGCGATGAATACGTATGCAACTGGCCGCAGGCTGCAGCGCCGCGTCTACCATGGGGCCAAGGCACCTTGAGGGAGGCGCCGCGCCCGCGCACCGTCCAAGGTGGCGCGGACCCATAACGGTGCAGAGAGGGAGGGAGGTCGACGGGCGCAAGCCGGTCTGCCGCTTCGATGCTGAAGATCATTTGCCTGACGGCTGCCCTTGGGGCAGCGCTGGGAACGACCGCGCACGCGGCCGACCTGGAATTCAACGGCCGCCATGCGCGTGCCGAAGCCGCTGCCAAGGGCAGCTTTGTCCTGCATGCGCCCAAGGGCGAGGTGCAGATCGCCGCCGCGCCCATGCGCAGCCAGACCGGCAGCGTGATGTTCGACGCGCTGTTTGCGCTGGCGCAGCAGGAAATGGACCAGGACCGCGTGGACGCGATCCGCGATCCGTCCTTCGACGAAGGACGACCGGTGCCGTGCGACTGCTTCCAGACCGGTGCGCGCTGGCCTTATGTGTGGACCCGCGATCTCAGCTTCGCCGCCGATCTGGCACTGGCCAAGCTGGACCCGCAGCGCACCCGGCAGTCGCTGCAGTTCAAGCTGTCGGCCGCGCGCGATGGCCACACCCCCGGCCTGTTCGTCGCCCAGGACACCGGTTCCGGCGGCAGCTGGCCGATCAGCAGCGACCGCGTGGTGTGGTTCCTCGCCGCGCGCCACCTGCTGGATGATCCGGCGTTCGCCGACCAGGTGTGGCAGGCGCTGCAGGGCACCCTGGCGCAGGACCGGGCGATGGTGTTCGACGCGCAGATGGGCCTGTACCGCGGCGAGACGTCTTTCCTGGACTGGCGCGAGCAGACCTATCCGGACTGGACGCGCGAGAACGTGCGCTTCATCGGTGATTCCTACGCGCTGTCCACCAACGTCCTGCACTACCAGGCGCTGCGCCTGGGCCAGCAGATGGCCGCGCAGCTGGGCGACGAGCGCAGCGAACAGTACAAGGCCTGGGCCGACGCGCTGGCGCTGCAGATCGATGCACGCTTCTGGCGCGAGGACATGGGCCAGTACATGAGCTACATCGGCGAAGCCGCGCACCCGGTACCGTACGCCAAGGTCGATCTGCTGGGCCTGTCGCTGGGCATCCTCGCCGACGTGCTGCCCGCCGGGCGCGCGCAGCGTGCGCTGGCCGCCTACCCGATGGGGCCGGCCGGCAGCCCGGTGGTGTGGCCGCAGGAAGCGCAGCAGCCGATCTACCACAACCGCGCCATCTGGCCGTTCGTCAGCGCCTACTCGCTGCGTGCCGCGCGCAAGCTCGATGATGCCCCGCGCATCGCCGCCGAAATCCGTTCGCTGATGCAGGGCGCGGCACTGGCCGGTTCCAACATGGAGAACTACGAGCTGGTCACCCAGGCCGTGCACGTGGACGAAGGCGCGCTCAGTGGCCCGGTGGTCAACTCCGAGCGCCAGCTGTGGTCGGTGGCCGGTTACCTGGCCATGGTCAGCGAAGGCGTGTTCGGCCTGCAGGACGATGGCAGCGTGCAGCCCAAGCTGCCGGCCAGCCTGGTGCCGGACCTGTTCGGAAAGCAGCGCCGCATCAGCCTGGAGGCGAACGGCAAGCGCTATGTGCTGGAGCGGCCGAAACAGCTGGGCGACGGCCTGCTGGTGGCCGGCAAGGTGAAGACGCGGGGTGCGACCACCACCGTACAGCTGGTGCCGGCCGCTGCCGCGCCGCGTGATGCGGTGGCCAGCGCCGACGCCAATGCGCGTGCACCGGCCACGCCAGCCGCACCGCAGGCCAGGCGCAGTGGCAAGGGCTGGACCGTGGCCGTGGCCGCCGACCAGGTGCTGTGGCAGGACGGTCAGGCACTGCAGCCGGCCAAGGGCGTGGCCCGCGTGGGCGACGATGGGCTGCAGCATTGCCTCAGCCTGACCCGCCGCGACGGTGCGCTGGAATCGCTGCACAGCCCGATGCTGTGCGTGGGCCCGCAGCAGGTGCTGCGCGGTGACCGCCAGTGGCGCTTCAGCAATGCCAAGGCCGGCCATGTGCGCCTGCGCCTGCAATACAACAACCCGAACGGGCCGATCAACACCGGCGTGACCGCGGCGGTGAAGCAGTTGAGCCTGCAGTGCGCAGGCCAGCCGGCGCAGCGGCAGACCGTCACCCTGCCGCACAGCGTTGCCGCGCAGGAATCGACCGCGGCCAGCTTCACCGTGCCGAAGGGCCGTTGCACGGTCACTCTGGAAGAAGGCTTCAACATGAGCGCGCTGCAGCACTTCGCGCACTACACCGGCGGCAAGGGCGGGCGCGAGGGCGTGCTCAACCAGGCCCAGGTGCAGGCGCTGAAGGTGGCGCCGGTCGCTGCGGTCGAGGGTGCACGATGAGTCGTCCCGCCAAGCCGCAGCTGTCGTTCTGGCAGATCTGGAACATGTGTTTCGGCTTCCTCGGCATCCAGTTCGGGTTTGCACTGCAGAACGCCAACGCCAGCCGCATCTTCGAAACGCTGGGGGCATCGCAGGACGCGGTGCCGGGGCTGTGGATCGCCGCACCGCTGACCGGCCTGCTGGTGCAGCCGGTGGTGGGCTATCTGTCCGACCGTACCTGGACGCGCTGGGGGCGACGCCGCCCGTTCTTCATGATCGGCGCGGTGCTGACCACGCTGGCCCTGCTGGTGATGCCGAACTCGCCCACGCTGTGGATCGCGGCCGGCACGCTGTGGGTGCTGGATGCCTCCATCAACGTGTCGATGGAACCGTTCCGCGCGTTCGTCGGCGACCAGCTGGCGCCGCGCCAGCGGCCGACCGGCTATGCGATGCAGAGTTTCTTCATCGGCGTCGGCGCCATCGTCGCCAGCTTCCTGCCCTTCATCCTCACTCACTTCGGCGTCAGCAACACGGCCGTGCCGGGTGAAGTGCCCGACTCGGTGCGCTACGCGTTCTACTTCGGCGCGGTGGTGCTGCTGGCGGCAATCAGCTGGACGGTGTTCAGCACGCGCGAGTATTCGCCCACCGAGCTTGCGTCCTTCGACGATGCCGAGCCGCCCGCGCACCACGCCGGTGCCGCCGTCAGCGGGCCCGCACCGTGGGGCCAGGTGGCGCTGTGGCTGGGCCTGGGCGTGCTGCTGGCAGCGCTGATCGCCTGGCGCCAGGGCGACAAGATGCTGTACGTGCTGGCCGGCCTGTGCGCGGGTTACGGCCTGCTGCTGGCGCTGGCCCGCCTGTTGCCCGGCCCGCACATGCTGGCGGCCATCGTCGGCGACCTGCGGGCAATGCCGGTGACCATGCGGCGCCTGGCCTGGGTGCAGTTCTTCTCGTGGTTCGCACTGTTTGCGATGTGGATCTTCACCACCGCCGCCGTGGCCGGCACCCACTTCGGTTCCACCGATCCGCAGTCGGCGGCCTACAACGAAGGCGCCAACTGGGTGGGCGTGCTGTTTGGTGCCTACAACGGCTTCGCTGCACTGGCCGCGCTGCTGATCCCGCCGATGGTGCGCGCGCTCGGCCTGCGCTGGAGCCACCTGGTCAACCTGTGGCTGGGCGGGGCAGGGCTGATCTCGATGATGTTCATCGATGATCCGCGCTGGCTGCTGCTGTCGATGGTCGGCGTGGGCTTTGCCTGGGCCTCGATCCTGTCCTTGCCGTATGCCCTGCTGTCGGACAGCGTTCCGGCGGCAAAGATGGGCGTGTACATGGGCATCTTCAATTTCTTCATCGTGATCCCGCAGCTGGTCGCGGCCAGTGCGCTCGGCTTTGCCTTGCGCGCGTGGCTGGGTGACCAGCCGATCCACGTGCTGGTGCTGGGCGGCTGCAGCCTGCTCGTGGCCGGTGTGTGCGTACTGCGGGTTCCGTCCCGTCCGGAGGTGGTGTGATGCGTGGTGTGCTGGCTGTTGCTGTTTCCCTTGCCCTGTTCGCCGGCCCGGCCGTGGCTGCGCCGCGCCCGGACTATGTGGGCACCACCGAGCCGTTCGCCAGCGATGCGGTGTATTTCGTGGTCACCGACCGTTTCGTCAACGGCGATCCGTCCAACGACCACCGCGACCAGGGCGGCAAGCACCGCACGTTCGACATCCCGGTGCCGTGCCCGGACAAGGTCGACGGCAACATCGGCTATCTCGGCGGTGATTTCCGCGGCGTGCTGGACAATGCGCAGTACATCCGCAACCTCGGTTTCGGTGCGGTGTGGATCACGCCCATCGTCGACAACCCGGACGAGGCCTTTACCGGCAGCAAGCCGATCAGCTGCACCAGTACGCTGACCGACCGCGGCAAGACCGGTTACCACGGCTACTGGGGCATCAATTTCTACAAGCTCGACGAACACCTGCCCAGCAGGGACCTGGATTTCGCCGGCCTCAACAAGGGCCTGCACGATGCCGGCCTGAAAGTGGTGCTGGACATCGTCGGCAACCACGGTTCGCCTGCCTGGACCATGCCCAAGCGGCAGCCGCAGTTCGGCCAGATCTTCGACAAGGACGGCACGCTGATTGCCGACCACCAGAACCTGCCGCCGCAGAAGCTGGACCCGAAGCACAACCCGCTGCACGCGTTCTACAACAACATCGGTCCGGTCGACGGCAAGGATGGTTCCATCTTCGACGGCAACCTGGCCGAGCTGTCCGATTTCAACCAGGACAACCCGGCGGTGATGGATTACCTGGTGGGCGCTTACCTGCAGTGGACCGCACAGGGCGTGGATGCGCTGCGCATCGACACCATCGGCTGGCTGCCGCACCCGTGGTGGCATGAGTTCGTCAACCGCATCCGCGCCGAGCACCCGGGCATGTTCATGTTCGGCGAAGCCTTCGACTACAACGCCGCCAGCATCGCCGAGCACACCTGGCCGGCCAACGCGAACGTGAGCGTGCTCGATTTCCCGCTGCGTGGCGCGCTGGAGCAGACCTTCGGCACCACCGGCAAGGGGTTTGAAACGCTGGCCGAGCCGCTGCACCTGACCGGTGGCCCGTACGCCAACCCGTACGAGCTGATGAGCTTCTACGACAACCACGACATGCCGCGCCTGCAGGCCAGCGACACCGGCTTCATCGATGCGCACAACTGGCTGTTCACCGCGCGCGGCATCCCGGTGGTCTATTACGGATCGGAGACCGGCTTCATGCGTGGCCGCGCCGAACACGCCGGCAACCGCGCGTACTTCGGACAGCAGCGTGTGGACGACGCACCGCAGAGCCCGATCTTCGCGCCGCTGCAGCGCATCGCCAAACTGCGTGAAGCCACCCCGGCCCTGCAGCGCGGCCTGCAGGTGAACGAGCGCCTGCAGGGCGACGAGGCGGTGTTCTTCCGCGTGCTGCAGCACGGTGGCGTGGCGCAGACCGCGCTGGTGCTGCTGAACAAGGGTGATACAGTGCGCAGCATCGAGGTGGCGCGGTACCTGCAGGCGGGCACCTGGCGTGATGCGCTGGGCGGCACCGAACTGAAGGTGAAGCGCTCGCTGAAGGTGGAGGTGCCGGCGCACGGCGTGAAGGTGTACGTACTGGATGCACCGGTGCAGCAGCCGGCCCTGCAGGCCGAGCTGGACAAGGCGGTGGCTGACCAGCAGGCGCGGGACCAGCGGTTGAAGCGGTAGGGCCGGCCACTGGCCGGCAGCTCCAGATCATTGGCAGATGCAACTGCCGGCCAGCGGCCGGCACTTCGGCAAGGATGGGCTGAATGATGCGACGTTTACTGATTCCGCTCTGTGCTGGTGCGGCCACCGGTGGCCTGATCGCCGCCGTGACCTTCCCGTGGCTGGCGCGTACCGCCGCCATCGCGATGCCGCGCAGCTTCAATGTGTACCTGTGGGACGCGCTTGTGGTGTTCGGCCTCGGCGCCAGCCTGGTGGCGTTCCCGCTGATGCTGCTGGCCCTGCGCCTGGCCAGCGCACGCGGCACGGGTGTGGCAGTAATGCTGGTGGCGGCCCTGCTGGCGCTGGTTGCGGGACTGGCCGCGATGGATGCGCTGCAGGGCGGCGGCAGCGTGCTGATGGCGTGGGCCGCGGGCATGCTGCTGGCTGCACTGGTTCACCGGTACAGGCGGCCGTCGCCCGCGCTGAACGCCCAGCCCCAGTAGAGCCAGGCCATGCCTGGCTGCTTCGAGGGCAGAGGCAGCCGAGCGTGGGCTCGGCTCTACAATAGGCGTCCCTATCTCCCCGCCGTACCGCCATGACCGACCTCGCCCCGCAGACCCCGATCGAAACCCTGCTGAAGGCCGCCATGGACGGAGCCGTGCCGATCCGCGCCTTCATGGAAGCCTTCGTGGCGTCCGAGGTGGTGCTGTTGACCGGCAGCCTGGTCACCCGTGACGGCAGCGGTTTCGACCCGCTGCTGTTCGACAAGCAGGGCACCCTGCACGTGGCCGTTTTCACCGCTCCGGCGCGGGTCGGCATCCATTCCCAGCAGGCCCCGCACCAGATCCGCTGGCTGATGCTGGACGTGCTGCGCCGCGTGCCGGGGGGCTACGGCGTGGTGGTCAACCCCGGTACGACGCTCGGCTTCGAGATTTCCGCCAGCGGCGTGGGCGAGATCCTGAAGGACTTCGCGCAGGGGTGAATGTCCTGTAGAACCGGGCCCATGTCCGGGTGCTTCGCCGGTGGCGCCGGCTAGCCAAGGTAATAACCGCGGCACGTCGTGCTTTCTGATCGGCGTCAGCGGTGCCGGACGGTGTTGTCCGCGCCTGGCACTTGCCAGGCAAGGGCACCCTGCTAGAGTCCGCAGACCGAAGGATCGCAGGGGGGCGTCATGAGGGAGTCGCAGGAGAAGCTGCAGCGCATTGTTGATCTGCACACACACGTATTCAACGCGCGTCATCTTCCGCTTGAGAGCATCATCAGGAATGCGCTCGGAAACTGGTCCAGTCTGCTCGCAGTCGGCATTGCCAAATTGCTCTATGAATTGACCGGAAGTGCTGGAGAGGAGGCGGAGTTCGCCCGGCTCAAAGCAGAGCACGCCAACGCCCTGATTGCCCATGAGAGTGCTGGCGAGCTGGACTACATCGATTCGATCTGCAACATCACGGAGCATCAGGTGCGGCGCGGCGCCACCCAGGAGGGTGTGCTCCACGACGATCTCGTTGCTGCTCTGCGCGAGCTCGATGGGATCGACTACGCTCTGGAAGGCTGGAGCGGTGACCCCGATCCGGATGAGTCCGAGGGGATCGAGCCCCTGGCGCCTGATGCGATGCCGGCCTGGGCACGGCGGGTGGTGAAGCGGGCACTGCGAAGAATGACCGACCTGATCCGGCCCAACGAAAACAGCATCATCGACAACTACGCGGAGTTTTTCTTCACTTTGCTGGCGAGCGAGGATGTGATCCTGAAAAGGCTGCGTGATGCCTACGGCGAAACGCCCGCGCCGATGGAGTTCGTGCACTACATGATGGATATGGAACTTGCATATCCCGGGCGCAGGCCTCCCAGGTACAAGCTTGACGAGCGCAGGGCGAGGATGCAGGAGCTGGCGCTGAAAAACCGGGACCTGAAAGGATTCTTCGCTTTCGATCCACGACATAAGGACTGCGTTGGTCTGGCGGAAGATGCACTGGAGAAGGGTTTCCTTGGCTTCAAGTTCTACCCTGCGATGGGCTACCGCCCGCATGCCGATGAACACTACTCGGACCGGATCGAAGCGTTCTACGATCTCTGCTTGAAAGAGGACGCACCAATTTTCGCCCATTGCACTCCTGTGGGCTTCGAGAGCAGCCATCTCAGTGGGCGTTTGGCCGATCCGGTGCACTGGCTTGAAGTGCTGAAGGAGCGCAGGACGCTGCGCCTGTGCCTGGGTCATGCCGGTGGTATGAGTGCGCCGAAGCGCAATCCGATTTCGGCGGGGTGGGCCGCTTCCAGCGAGGTCGAGTGGGCGAAGGGCAACTATGCGTGGCAGGTGGTTGATCTGTGCGTCCAATACCCCAACGTCTATTGTGAGGTGGGCCATCTGGAGGATCTGCTGAAGGGCGACGGCATGAAACGCTTCGAGCAGAACCTCAGGCGCGCCTGTGAAGCCGGTGGCGATTTTGGATTCATGGACAAGATCGCATATGGGTCAGACTGGCACATGCAGGCGATGGTCAATTCGGCACGTCCCTACCTGGGTCTTTTCCTGAAACTGTTTGAGAATGAGCCATGGTGCGGGTACAAGGAGCGCTTCTTCTGGCGCAACGCCTACGCCTACCTGAGGCTGCCGCGATGAGGTAGACGCAGGGTGCTGTGATCCGCATTGATGCAGAGGGTATTGATGGAGTTCAACGTACTCACCGGCGATGCACCGGAACGGCAACAGCTGGCGCAGTGGTACCACGCGCAATGGGGCCAGGACGCCGGCCTGTCGCTGGAGCAGGAACTGCAACGGCTGAACACGCCGCAGGATGCCGAGGGTTTCCCGCACCTGATCGTCTCCTTCGATGGAGACCAGTTGGTGGGTGCGGTCCAGCTCAAGCGCCGCGAGATGCAAGCCTTCCCGCAGTACGAGCATTGGCTGGGCGGCGTGTTCGTGGCCGACAGTCATCGCCGGCGTGGGCTGGCTGGTGCGCTGGTGGAACAGGCCGCGGCGCAGGCGGCGCGGATGGGGGTTTCCGACCTGTACCTGCAGACCGAAGTGTTGGATGGGGGCCTGTATGCGCGGCTGGGCTGGACGCCAATCTGCGAGGCTGACAGCCACGGGTATCACGTGCTGGTGATGGTGCGGAGGCTGCACCCATGAACGCTCCCACGCCCCGCCATTCCCGCTCCGCGCTGATCTTCCTGGTCGCGGCCATCGTTGCCGCACTGCTGGCCCTGCCGCTGCTGCGCGCCGTCGGCATGGCGCAGTGGCCGGTGTTCGCCCTTGCGTGGCTGATCAACCTGGGTGCGGCCTGGCATCTTGGACAGTGGGCACGGCAGCAGGGCCGCCCGGCCTGGGCCTTCGGTGGGCCTGCGCTGCTGGGCACGGTCGCCTCGATCGTGGTGTACGTGCTGCTGGCGTTGCTGGGGCCGAAGCGCGGGACATCGCCGCGAGGGTGATGCAGGGAAGCCCTGCCAGGCATGGCCTGGCACTACTGGAATCAGTTCGGGTAGTAGAGCAGGGCGGAGCCCTGGCTCAGAGCCTCTTCGTAGAACCCGGCGAAGCCACGGTAGGCACCGGTGTCCAGCACATCCACCTGCAGGCGGCCGCAGCGCAGGTCGGTGATCTCATCAAAGTCGAATCGTGCGCATTCGGCCTGGGCCAGGTCGAACGCATCGCGCTCTTCGTCCTGCCGCAGGAACAGCATGGCTCTATGCAACGCGCCTGCTTCCGGCGCATTCCATTCGAGTTCGGACGCGCCTGCATAGCGGCCCGTAAAGCCATAGACCATCACGATCACGTTGCATCTCCAGGCAGGACGGCGGTGGCACCGGGCAGGCGGCCCGGCACCACCGCCTGCATCACATCGAAACCTTCTTGCGGTTGTCGTCGCTGACGCGGTCGATCAGCTTGTTGTACGGATCAAACCCGGCCTCGTCCGGCTTGCTGTCCACCGTCACCGTGATGGTGGGCTCGGCCGTGGTCACGTGGTGGCGTTGCAGGTACAGCACCTTCTGGTCGCGTTCCTTGCCCGACGGCCCGTTGGCGAACACGCCGATCTCGATCCAGTCATCCATGCTGCCATCGCTCTCCTGGCCCTTGCCGTCGGCGTACTGCTTGGCCGCGTGCAGAACCAGTGTCACGTCGTAGCGACCGTCCTCGCGCTTGCGCGCGCTCGCGGACATCACCCGGTTGTCGTAGAAGCTGATCTTCTCGAACAGGTCGGTGACCAGCGCCTGGCGATCTGCCGGCGTTTCGGCGCGGATGTAGTCGAGCAGTTCGCGCGAGGTGGTGTACGGCGGCTGCTGGTAGCCCTTGTCCTGCAGGAAGCGCTTCAATGCACGGTTCAGTGCATCTTCGCCGATCTCCTCGCGCAGCCGGTAGAACACCAGCGATCCCTTCTGGTAGTGGATGTACTGCTGGTTCTCCACGCGCTCCAGTGGCTGTTCCTCGATGGCCTCGCCGCCGCGCCCGGACAGGTAGCCATCCAGCTCGCGCTTGAGGAACTGGCGCATGTGCTGGCGGCCGTACTCCTGCTCCATCACCATCAATGCCGAGTACTGCGACAGCGACTCGGACAGCACCGTGGCGCCCTGCACGTTGGCACCGATCACCTGGTGCGCCCACCACTGGTGGGCAACCTCATGGGCGGTCACGTAGAACACGTAATCCACCTTGTCCGGATCACGCAGGTCGGCGATGAAGCCGATGGCCTCGGAATAGGGAATGGTGTTGGCGAAGGACTGCGCGAAGCGGGCATAGCCGGGGAATTCGATGATGCGCACCTGGCGATGCTGGTAAGGCGTGAAGTTCGCTTCGTAGTAGGCCAGCGACTTCTGCACGGCTTCAATCATCCGGTCCACGTTGTAGCCGTGCGCCGGGTCGAAGTAGACCTCGATCGGGATGTCCCTGTACTTCGCCCTGCGCACGTCCCAGCGTGCCGACAGGTAGGCATAGAAGTTCAGCATCGGCCGGTCCATGGCATAGCTGAAGCAGCGGCGGCCATTGACCGTGGTTTCGTGCTGCAGGTAGCCCGGGGCCAGCGCCACCTGGTCCGGCGCGGTGCAGACCGTGGTGCGGAAGTCGAGCCAGTCGGCATCGTTGGACACATAGTTGTTGGCGCGCGCGGCCTCGTCTTCCAGCTTGGGCATGCGCCGTGGTTCACCCAGACCGCGCTTGCGCCGCTCATTGCGGTCGCTGATCTCGGCACCTTCGTTGTAGCCGAAGGAAGGCAGCACGCGGCTGTTGAAGAACGTGCCGTTGTCCACGATGTTGCTCGGCGCCTGGCCGGCGGTGATGCCGTCGGGCTTCTGCATCACCCGGAAGTGCACGTCGCGGGTTTCACCCGGTTGCAGCGGCGCCTGCAGGCGGTAGATGCGGTAGCCAAGATCGGCGTCGTGCATCGCCAGGGTCTGCCCACCCAGATCGACGGCGAGCAGTTGCTTGTCATCTCCCATCGAGACGTGCACGTCCCGGATCGGAACGGCATGGGTGTTGCGCACCTTCCAGTGGGCGTCGATCACCATGGACTGCGATTCGGGGAACAGGTCCACGCGGTTGTCCACCGCCACGATGCGCGGCTGCGGCAGCGTGCGGTACCTGGACAGCTCGCGCTCGTAGCGGGCCTGCAGGTCCAGCTGCTGGTCGGGGGAAAGGAACTCGTTGCGGATGTTGGTGCTCCAGTACAACCAGCCACCCACGACGACGAACGCCAGCGCAGCGACCGCGGCGAAGGCGCCGGTCGGACCGCGCAGGCGGCGGCCGGCCAGGGCCAGGCGCTGGCGCAGGCCCTGGCTGACACCGCGCACCCAGAAGGCCGAGGCCAGGCACATCAACGCAAGCAGGAACAGCGCCCAGTAGCCCTGGAACGCCAGCTGCCCGGCCAGGAAGTGGCCATAGCCGTTCATGTCCGAATAGGGGGCATTGGGCCAGCTGCCGAAGTTGTAGATGTTCTGCGTGTAGTCCAGCATGCCCAGCACGCCCTGGCCGATCATCACGATGATCAGCAGTGCATAGCCGACGAACTTGTTGTTGGTGAGCACCTGCAGCACCAGCGCCAGGCCACCCATGAGGATGTAGACCACCGAATCCAGTGCCAGGCTGCGCAGGTACAGCAGTGGCTCCAGGTGGGTGTAGCCCTTGGCCAGCTGCACGCCCATCGCCGCCAGCGCGCCAGCGGCCTGGAAACAGGCGATCACTGCCAGCAGTGCGGTGAACTTGGCCAGCAGCGGTACCCAGTTCGGCACGGGCATGGCATCGGTCACTTCATTGATGCGTGCGCCGCGTTCCTTCCAGACCAGCTCGCCGGCGAAGAACAGCACGATGATCACCAGCAGCCAGCTGAAGGCGCCCTGCAGGGCCATGACCATCTGCGAGGTGACCGGCCAGATCGAAGTGCCGTACAGCGTCTGCCGGAACAATGCGCTGGGCAGGAAGTTGGCCAGGCCCAGCACCAGCAGCACGATGAACGGCACGCTGCGCAGCACGCCGCGCGTGTCAAAGCGGACCTGGCGCAGGAACTGCTGCCACGCCGTGCCCGCGGTGAACACCGGTACCACGCGCGGCAGGGGCGCGCGGGTGGGGCGGACGGCACCCGCATCGGCGGCCGGCAGCACCTGCCTGCGGCCCCAGCGGCGGCGGCCGCTGCCACTGCGTTCGGTACGGAACAGGGCAAACGTGGCGGCGAACAGTGCTGCCGCTACGCCCAGCCACAGGGCGCGGTTGGCCAGCAGGTAGCCGGCCAGTTCGGGGATGCCGCTGTTGCGTTCGGCGGTGGACCAGTAGCGGATGGTACGGCCCAGCGCACGCATGCCCAGCGGCTCGCTCAGCACCGCGATCCAGGTGTTGTCGATGTCACGCAGCAGGGCGGCGCTGGCACCGTACAGCACCAGGTAGGCCACCAGGCCGATGTAGACCCACAGGATCGAACGGGTCAGCGCCGCCAGCAGCGACAGCAGCGCGGTGGTGAACAGCAGGTTGGGAATGACGATGACCGCGAACGTCCAGGCATAGCCCTGCCAGCTGATCGGCCCCATGCGCTCGGGATCGACCCACGGCATGAACGGTGCCAGCCACACGCCGAACGCAATGATGATGTAGACCAGCAGCCCGGCCGCGAGGGCCGCGGCGATGCGACCGGCCAAGTAGTCGCGACGCTTCACCGGGCTGGCGAAGATCAGTTCGGCAGTGCCCAGTTCGAAGTCACGCAGCAACGCGTTGCTGACGAACAGCGCGTTCACCAGCATCCCCAGCAGGGTGAAGATGCCGAGCATCTGCGCGATCACCGTCGGCGCATTGCTGTGCACGTTGCCGCTGCCGCCACCGATCTGCACCGCATCGCTGGAGGCGGCGGCGAAGGCGAGCAGGGCGAACAGCCCGGCCAGCAGCCACAACAGGGGAGAACGCAGCTGCTCGCGCAGCTCGAAGCGGAAGAAATTGAGGATCATGGCGTGCTCCGCTCAGGCTGCCGCGCGGGCACGCGCCTGCAGGCGCAGGCGCTGGAAGTAGACGTCCTCGAGATCGGGGGCCACGGCACGGAAGCCATCGCCGGGATCGCTGGCACTGTGGATATGGATGACCGGGCGGCCACCGACCAGGCGCGTGGACAGCACCACGTAGCGCGCCTCATGGTCGGCCAGTTCGGACGGGTCCACCTGCTTGCGCCAGACCTGCTGCTGCAGGGCCTCGATGGCATCGGTGGGGCGGCCGGTCAGCAGCACCTGGCCCTTGTTCATGATGGCCATGCTCGGGCACAGGTCGGTCACGTCCTCCACGATGTGGGTGGACAGGATCACCGCGACGTTCTCGCCGATGGCTGCCAGCAGGTTGAGGAAGCGGTTGCGTTCCTCCGGGTCGAGGCCGGCGGTGGGCTCATCGACGATGACCAGGCGCGGATCGCCAAGCAGGGCCTGGGCGATGCCGAAGCGCTGGCGCATGCCGCCGGAATAGGTGCCCAGCTTGCGCTTGCGCGCGTCCCACAGGTTCACCTGCTGCAGCAGGCCGTCCACCACTTCACGGCGCTGCGCGCGCTGGGTGAGGCCCTTGAGCACGGCGAAGTGCTCCAGCAGGTCGAGCGCGCTGACCTTGGGGTAGACCCCGAAATCCTGCGGCAGGTAGCCCAGGCGGCGGCGTACGGCATCCTTGTCGCGCAGCACGTCGATCGGCGATTCGCCGGGAATGGTCAGCACGGCCGTGCCGCTGTCGGCTTCCTGCAGCGTAGCCAGGGTGCGCATCAGCGACGATTTGCCGGCGCCGTTGGGGCCGAGCAGGCCGAACATGCCGCGCGGGATGTCCAGGGTGACCCCGTTCAACGCGTGGACGCCGTTGGCGTAGGTCTTGGACAGCGAGTCGATCTGCAGCATGCGCGTACACCCTTCCCTGTATGAATGGCCGTTTATCGCGCTGAATACGGCGGCGGTCAATGCCAATGGTCATGCTTTCCGACGGAAGTGCCGCTGGAGGGAGTGAAATCCACCTTGATGGGAACCGGGCCGACCCTCGATCACACAATGCCTCTACAGCGGCCTCGCTAGGCTTTCATCATCTTCAAAGCCATGCAGGCGCACATGCGGATCGTAACCGGGGTACAGGGGCTGGACACGATTCTGGGCGGTGGCCTGCCGCAGGCTCGCCTGTATCTGCTGGAAGGCCCGCCGGGTTCGGGCAAGACCACCCTGTCGCTGCAGTTCCTGCTGGAGGGCCTCAGCAAGGGCGAGCAATGCCTCTACATCACCCTGTCCGAGACCGCCGAGGAACTGCGCGAGGTCGCCAGCGCGCACGGCTGGTCGCTGGAGGGCCTGCACCTGTTCGAACTCGGCTCGGCCGAAAGCGCGATGGGCAACGGCCGCCTGCAGTCGGTGCTGCACTCCTGGGAAATGGAGCTGGACGAAACGGTCAACATGATCATGTCCAAGGTGGACAGCATCGGGCCGACCCGGGTGGTGTTCGATTCGCTGTCCGAGCTGCGCCTGCTGGCCCAGGATTCGCTGCGCTACCGCCGGCAGATCCTCGCGCTCAAGCAGTTCTTCGGCCCCAAGAGCGCCACCGTCATCCTGGTCGACGACCTGACCTCCAGCGGCGAGGAGCGCGACGGCCAGCTGCACAGCCTGTGCCACGGCGTGATCTCGCTGGAGCGGCTGACCCTGGATTTCGGCCCCGCGCGCCGCCGCATGCAGGTGCAGAAGCTTCGTGGCGTCGAGTTCATCGCCGGCTACCACGACATGGTCATCCGCCACGGTGGCCTGGACATCTTCCCGCGCCTGATCGCCTCCGATCACCAGGGACATTTCGTCGGCACGCCGGTCAGCAGTGGCGTGGAGGAGATCGACCGGCTGCTCGGCGGTGGACCGCTGCGTGGCACGTCCACCCTGCTGACCGGCCCGGCCGGCAGCGGCAAGACCAACGTCGCCCTGCAGTACGTTTGGGCCGCCTGCGAGCGCGGTGAGCGCAGCTGCATCTTCGAGTTCGACGAGCGCGTGGGCACCCTGCTGGCCCGCTCGGCCGAGCTGGGCATCGACCTGCGCAAGCACCTGGACTCGGGCCTGCTGGAGATCATGCAGATGGACCCGGCCGAGATATCGCCCGGCGAATTTGCCTGGAACCTGCGCAAGGCCGTGGAGGAGCACGACTGCAGCGTGCTGGTGATCGACAGCCTCAACGGCTACGTGGCCGCCATGCCGCAGGAGAAGCAGTTGATGCTGCAGCTCCACGAAATGCTGTCCTACCTCAACCAGGTTGGCGTGGTGACCTTCCTCATCAACCCGCAGCATGGCCTGGTCGGCACCATGTCTACCGGCAACCTGGATGTGTCCTACATCGCCGATGCCGTGGTGCTGTTCCGGTTCTTCGAAGCCAAGGGCCGCATCCGCAAGGCCATCTCGGTCATCAAGAACCGCGGTGGCGCGCACGAGGACACCATCCGTGAACTGAGGATCGACCGACGCGGCGTCACCGTCAGCGCACCGCTGGCCGACTTCCAGGGCATCCTCACCGGGACCCCGGAATTCGTCGGCGATGATGGGGCGCTGCTCGGCCAGTCTGATGGCCGATAAGGGCGAAGGCCGGCAGGTGGTACGCATCGTCGCGCCGTTCGGGCGCGACGCCGAAAGCATCGCGGGCGTGCTGGCTGCCGCGGGCCTGGTCACGCTGATCTGCCCGCACCTGGCCGCGCTGGCCGAGGCGCTGGACGATGACACCGGCCTGGTGGTGGTGACCCAGGAAGCGGTGGCGCGCGGTGGCGACGTGCTGCTGCCTGCCCTGCAGCGCCAGCCGGCATGGTCGGACCTTCCCTTCATCCTGCTGCGCTCGGCGCGCTCCTACCGCCACTCCACCCGCGAGCCGCTGCTGCCGGCCTCGATCAACGTGGTGGAAATGGATCGGCCGCTGGGCAGTGTCTCCCTGCTCAGCGCGGTGCAGGGCGCACTGCGCGCACGCGGCAAGCAGTTCCTGGTGCGCGACCAGCTGCAGGCGCTGGCGGATGGCCGGGCTGCACTGGCACGCAGCGAATCCGAGCTGCGCGTGATCGCCGACACGATGCCGGTGCTGATCGCTTTCGTCGATACGACGATGTGCTTCCGCTTTGCCAACACCGCCTATGAAGACTGGTTCGGCCTGGCCACCGGCGAAGTGATCGGCCGCCACGTGCGCGACGTCATCAGTGAATCCGTCTGGCAGCAACGCCGTCCGGTGATGGAGGCGGCCCTGCAGGGGCAGGGCGCGGTGTTCGAGATCGAATGGCCGCACCGCCTGCGCGGTCGCCGCGACTGCGAAGTGCGTTACGCGCCTCGCCGCGATGCGCAGGGTCATGTCGATGGCTTCCATGTGTTCGTCACCGATATCACCACCGCCAAGCTGGCCCTGGCCAGCAGCCAGCAGCACGCCCAGGCTCTGGAAGCGAAGGTGGCCGAGCGTACCCGCGAGCTGGAGATGCAGATGGCCGCGCGCGAGGCCAGCGAGGCGGCACTGCGCCAGGCGCAGAAGATGGAGGCGATTGGCCAGCTGACCGGTGGCATCGCCCACGACTTCAACAACATGCTGACCGGCATCCTGTCGGCGCTGGATATCGTGCGGATGCGCCTGGAAATGGGCCGGGTGGATGACCTGGATCGCTTCCTCGACACGGCGACTGCCTCGGGCCAGCGCGCGGCAGCGCTGACCCAGCGGCTGCTGGCGTTCTCCCGCCGGCAATCGCTGGACGCACGACCGGTGGAGATCAACGCACTGCTGGAATCGGTGCAGCATCTGCTGCGCAGCACCCTGGGCGAATCGGTGCGGATCGTCGCCGAACCCAGTGCCGGTGAACTGCACGCCACCCTGGACGCCAACCAGTTCGAGAGTGCGATCCTCAACCTGGCCATCAACGCCCGTGATGCGATGCCCCATGGCGGCCAGCTGACCCTGCGCACTGCCCCCGCCAGCGTGCACGACGGGCAGTACCCGGCCGTGCCGGCCGGGCGCTACGTGCAGGTGGTGGTGGCCGACACCGGGGCGGGCATGGCGCCGGCGGTGGTCGAACGCGTATTCGAGCCCTTCTTCACCACCAAGCCCATCGGCAAGGGCACCGGCCTGGGCATGTCGATGGTCTACGGCTTCATGCCGCAGTCCGGTGGCCATATCGCCATCGAATCGCAGGTGGGCGAGGGCACGGTGGTGTCGCTGTTCATTCCGATGGACGAGGCGCCCGGGGCCAGCGCGCCGGCAGCGGCCACGCAGGCGATCCGCCGCGGTGCCGGCCAGTCGATCCTGGTGGTGGAGGACGATGCCCAGGTACGCATGCTGGTGACCGTGGTGCTGGAAGACCTTCGCTACCACACCCAGGTGGTGGGCGATGCCGATGCGGCGATTCCGATCCTGGCCTCGGCGCAGGCCATCGACCTGCTGGTGACCGACGTCGGCCTGCCCGGCATGAACGGCCGGCAGCTGGCCGAGATCGCCCGGCAGTCACGCCCGTCGCTGCCGGTGCTGTTCATGACCGGCTACGCGGAAAAGGCCCAGGAGCGCGCATCGTTCCTCGACGAAGGCATGGCGATGATCGCCAAGCCGTTCCTGCTGGATGAATTCAGCGCCGCAGTGCGTGCCGCCATGCCGGGAGCGCGGTAGAGTCGAGCGTGCTCGCCTGCCTCGCCTGTCGATTCCCGGCGATGCACTGATCGGTCATCATCGAGCGCTATCCACGGAAGGTGTGCAGGGCATGGGCGGGTATCTGTTGCTGAAGGACGATTTCGAAGCGCGCATCCGCCTGCTGGCACCTGAAGAAGGCGGCCGCCGCCAACCCGCGTACAACGGCATCCGCTGGGACTTCGCCTATGCCGATGCATCGGGCGAGCTCGAGCTGTTCATGATCTTCCCGGAGTTCCTTGGCGAGGACGGCCAACCGCTGGCCGATGACATCGCGCTGCCGGTCGGGCCCTGGCTGCGGGCGAGGATGCGCATCGTGAACCGGGAACTGCGGCAGACCCTGCACCGTGACCGGATTGCCGAGGGTGTCCGGTTCCACTGCCATGAGGGTCCGCACGTGTCCGCGGTAGGGGAAGTCACGCGGATTACCGGCCTGCACGAGACCCTGTAGAGCCGAGCCCATGCTTGGCTGCCGTTGCTCGGCCCTACATCCGCAGCGACGATTCGCGCACCACCAGCTTCACCGGAATGCTCAGGCTCTCCACCGGCTGCCGGCCGATCAGCGCCAGCAGCTTCTCCACCAGCAGCTGGCCGGCCTGTTTGGTGTCCTGCTGCACCGTGGTCAGCGCCGGCGACACCGAGGCCGCCAGCGGAATATCGTCGAAGCCGGTGACCGCCACGTCCTGCGGCACGCGCAGGCCGGCCTCGCGCAATGCGCGCATCGCACCGATGGCGATCAGGTCGCTGGCCGCGCAGATCGCATCGATGCGCTCGCCGCGCGCCAGCAGCGCCATGCACGCTTCCTGCCCGGAGGCCTCGGTGGTGATCGCATCGTGCTGCAGTGCCGGGTCGGCGGCCAGGCCGTGCGTGCGCAGCGCTTCGACATGGCCACGGTAGCGTTCCTCGAACTCCGGGTAATGGCTGGACGCATGGCCGAGGAAGGCGATGCGGCGGCAGCCCTGCTGCAGCAGGTGGGTGGTGATGTCATGCCCGCCCTGGAAGTTGTCGCTGCCGATCGACACGCCCGGCTGGCCGGGCAGGGCTGCACCCCAGCGCACGAAATGCGTGCCCTGTTCGACCAGCCGCTGCAGGCGGTCGCGTGACTGGTGGTAGTCGCCATAGCCGAGCAGGATGATGCCGTCGGCCTTGTTGCTGTCCTCGTAATCGGCCTGCCAGTCGGTGGAGAGCTGCTGGAAGGACACCAGCAGGTCCTGCCCATGCAGCGCGCAGGCGCGGGTGATCGAGCCCAGCATCGAGTGGAAGAACGGATTGATCAGCGAATCGTCGTTGGTCGGGTCTTCGAAGAACAGCAGCGCCAGCGTGCCGGCATTGCGCAGGCGCAGGCTGGAGGCGTTCTTGTCGACCTTGTAGTTCAGCTCGCGGGCGATGCGCAGGATGCGCTCGCGGGTCTCGGCATTGACCATGGGGCTGCCGCGCAGGGCACGCGACACCGTGGGCTGGGAGACCCCGGCCAGGTGGGCGATGTCCAGGGACGTGGCTTTGCCTTTGATGGTCATGGGCGGTGCAGGCGGGGGGATTCACGGATGATGCCACGGGTGGCTCCTGCTGGCCCTGCCGATGTCCCGCCGGGGAGACGGATCGGACAGCGCTTGGCTGTGACGCGACCGGACCCGCACGGTGCGGACCGGTCCAGGTCATCCCCGCTGCAGGCTGCATCGAAAGGCCTCCAGAGCCTGACGGGGCAAGGGCTCGGGGCGCATTCCGGCCGCCGCCGGGGGCTTCCCTGACCGGGCGCACGGCGGCGGCGATGATAAGATGGGACATTCTTGAATTCCCCCAAATGCATCGGGGGCGGCCCCGGGCCACTGCCTCCTGCCAGGAGGACGTGCTATCACTGGTGGTCTGCCCCTGTACAACGGACGAACACACCTATGGCGCGTGGCATCAACAAAGTCATCCTGGTCGGCAACCTCGGCAACGACCCGGACGTGAAGTACACCCAGGGCGGCATGGCGATCACCCGTATCAGCCTGGCCACCACCAGCGTCCGCAAGGACAAAGACGGCAACCAGCAGGAGCGCACCGAGTGGCACCGCGTGGTGTTCTTCGGCAAGCTCGGCGAAATCGCCGGCGAATACCTGCGCAAGGGCAGCTCGGTCTACGTC
>PJTT01000580.1_pt1 | contig 21381 bp, 20 predicted proteins | sample 1512261 | NCBI WGS metagenome assembly PJTT01 (sample SAMN08177685, study PRJNA422409) | Soil metagenome, whole genome shotgun sequencing project. | isolation source: Soil (2) enriched on wood chips | place: USA: Madison | collected 2015-01-15
CGCAAAAAAATAGTCACGACCGACAATATTAAGCCGGGCGATGTAATTGTATCCTTTGCATCTTACGGACAAGCGGTATATGAAAGTGAATATAATAGCGGTATTGGCAGCAACGGACTTACGAGTGCGCGACACGAATTGCTGAATAAACACTACGCGACTGCTTACCCTGAAAGTGTAGACCCGAAGTTGCCGGAAGCTGTGGTATATAACGGAAAATACCGTGTAACGGATAAGACTGAAACGCCGCTGGATGCGGGTAAATTACTGCTGTCGCCTACGCGCACGTATGCACCGCTGGTACTGAAAGCACTGGAACAACATGGTGAACATATACGTGGCATTATACATTGCAGCGGTGGCGGACAAACAAAATGTATGCACTATATGCCGCAGGGATTGCGCGTGGTGAAGAACAACCTGTTGCCTGCACCGCCTATCTTCAGGATGATACAAGAGGCTGCCGGGACGGACTGGCGCGAGATGTACCAGGTATTTAACATGGGGCAGCGACTGGAAATATTTACCGATCAAGAAACGGCAACGGCGCTTGTGAACCTGAGTAAAACATTCAACATTGATGCGCAGATAAGTGGCTATGTGGAGGCTGCGGAGAAAAATGAATTGATTATAGAAAGTGAATTCGGAAAATTTGTGTACTAAACACGAGAATGAAATTTAGCAAGGCTGCCAACGCAAGTGGCAGCCTTTTTTTACTATTTTTGCAACCGTGAAAAAAAGACTGGAACAGAGCAGGACACTCAAAGGGACACGCAATTTGATAATTAAGGTAATCGACTTTTTTTATCCACCATTTGCGCGCTTTATTCCTTTGAAAACCTTTCGCTACATAGCATGTGGTGGTGGTAATGCTTTGCTTAATCTGGTTGTATTTTTTATTGCCAATAATTTTATTTTGCCTGAGGGGCCGGTAAATATAGCCGGACTGGAAATGCAGCAATATACCGGTGCGTTTGTTATTGCATTGATGGTGAGTTTTCCGGTTGGCTTTGCGCTGAATAAATATGTGGTATTTCAACAGTCGCATCTAAAGGGACGTATACAGTTGTTTCGCTATGCTGCCATGACCTTTTTAAATATCTTTCTTAACTGGGCTTTGTTGCACTTCTTTGCGGGCTTTTGCGGCTTTTGGCATACACCATCGCAAGCAATCACTACCGTGATACTGGCGGTTTTCAGCTATTTTATGCAAACCTATTTTTCTTTCCGTACAAAAAAAGCACCGACAGCTATGGAGCTGCCGGTGGAGTAGGTTTGATTATTTTTTCGTTTGTTTTTTGCTCTTTTCTTCAATTTCTTCTTTGCTTAAAGGCCGAATCGAGAACGTTCTTGGTTGCTCATTAATTCTGATAGCACCAGCGATTTCCTGGAAAGAGGCCACTGGTTTTCCGTCTTTTAGAGCTGGAAGCCAATCAGGGAGTAAAGATATTACGTCATCTACTTTTTGGTCCCAGTAAGGAATACTATTGTGGCCAGACGACTTGCAGTGATACTCAAGGTCATAGTATACTATTTTTCCTTTCTCGTCAACAACAACATTCATAAGGTTTATATCATCTATTGAGTCAGGAAGCGGACTCACCACATCCTTGAATTTTTTATTTAAGGCTTCATAATAGTACTCATTGTTTACACGATATTGGGCTGGTATGATGTACGGGCTGTCGTTGGTATAAACGCTGTCTTTGTTCATGCGAACTATTATTGGTCGTTGTGGATGTTTGCCTAGATACCTTTCGTCGCTATTCCAGACAGCCATCACAACGTCTTTATCCGGACGTTCCATCCACTCAAACGTGTTATTTTTAAAGGTGGTATTTTGTCCATTTATTCTGCGATTTAATCCACTTTCGCTACTGTCCATTGCCATGGTACAAATAGCCAGCACAGGTAGTACTGCCAGGTATTTCCAGTTGTTTGTTTTACTCTTTTTTGTAAGCATCATGATTCTGTTTTTTATTGGTGAGTAATGAAATGAATGTGCAATGGATGGCGTGCTTTTTAGCAAGGTTTGTTGCAATAGAAAATGGCCGTATTGGTAACCGCTCTCGCCGGCGGCGATATAGTCTGCTTCGTACTCATGCTGCATTTTTAATAAATAGCGGTAGCGCCATACCAAGGGATGAAACCAGAACAGGATGCAGAGCAATTGCATGAGCAATACATCTATCCAATGCTTGCGGCGATTGTGTGCTGCCTCGTGCGAGAGGATGAAATCAAGCTCGCCCTGGTTATATGCAGTCGCATCGGTAATGAAAATCCAACCCATAAAAGAGAAAGGAGCATGCGGTTTACTGCTTTCAAAAATTCGGTAACCGCTGCTGGGAGTGTATTTGCCGTAGATAGCACTACGTAGTATTTTTAATACTTCTGCTATGCAACGTAGCAGCAGCAATCCCGCAACAATACCATATGCCAATAAGAGCATTGATTCTATAGTCCATAAGTTAGTTGTTGCTACATCAGTACTGCTTTGCGGTGAAGCGACTTTCTGGCTTGCAATATTTGATAATACAACAGGTGCTTCCTGCATTAAACTTATGGACTCTGTTTGCCAGGGTGTGGGTATTAGGGGCAGCATAATTCCGGCAAATAGACTCAATAGCAGAAATACACGGTTGGCGCTGTATCGCCCGCCAGACTTGAAGAGTAGCTCGTATGTCAATAATAGCAAGCTCCATATAATGGTCAGTTTTAATAGATAGATAAGCATGGCTATTTATTTTTTTTGAGCAATTCAAGTTGTTTCATCAATTGGTCAAGGTCTTTCATGTTCAACTGATTTTCTTCTACCAGAAAAGAAACCAATTGCTTAGGCGAACCATTGAAATAGTTGCCTATCCACTCTTTCAGTCCGCTCTTGGTGTATTGTTCTTTTTCTATCAAAGGAAAATACTCATGTGTTTTGCCATAGGCCTTGTGTCCTACAAAGCCTTTTTTTTCAAGAATACGCACTACCGAAGAAACCGTACTATGCGGTATATCCGGCTCGCCAAGGTCTTCTATAATATCGCGCACCAGGCATTTTTGCCGCTGCCAGATGATGTGCATTATCTGTTCTTCGGCTTTTGTAAGTTGCTGCATAACGTTTGTTTTAGTTTAATAACGTAAATATACGTTACGTATTTTATAGTTACGCTATAATTGCTGATATTTATTTTTTGAGACCGGCTGAAATGCAATTGATGTTCCATTTCATTACCTTTGCAGCCTTTGTAATAATAGGCTCCGTAGTTTAATGGATAGAACGAAGGTTTCCGGTACCTTTGGTAGGGGTTCGATTCCCTTCGGAGCTACCTCACCGGAAAAGACGAAATTATCTTCGCTTTTCCGGTTTTTTTCTATATGTAAGTTGTAGTTAAAGTGATAGATATACGCTGCTGCACGGTTGATTCCTGGAGTTCGATATTTTTCCCCATCAAAGATCATTTTTTCGGTGAAAATCGAACTAACAATCTTTCTTTTTTCCGTAACTGTTCCGTTTTCGTATAGCAAGTGGATGTTTGTCAGGATTTTAAATGTCCGCTCGGTCATTAGTTTCAATTTCTTTTCCGTCAGGGTGCCACTGCTGTCCTTTAAGTGTGATTCTAATATCACGATTTTCTTATCGGACTCTTCTTTAATTTCCTTATAGTCACTAGCACCAATCGCATCTGATAGCAACAATTCTCTTGCTTTTGACACTCTCAAATTCTGCTTGTCTATTTCAAGCATAATTTGCTTTGCACTACTTTTTCGGTTGTTTATTTCCTTTGAGTAGATATCTTCAACGATTAGCTGTGATAAGGTTGAGATTGCTTTATGAGGTATGTATTTTCTTAGTTCCAATTCGAAAATTGCATTCGTGTGTTCCGCACGTTGCCTGAAGCCACATTCGGCAGTACAATGATAATAGAAATATCTAGCGTACTTTCCTTTAGAGCCACTACCAGTAATAGATCGACCGCATTTAGGACAGGCAAGAAAGCCGCGTAGAGGGAAATTGGTAGCGGAATCTACTTTTGTGTTTGGGCGGTCAATTCTTTTATTGCCATCAAGAACATCCTGAACTATAAAAAATAAAGCTTCTGTTATGAGTGGCTCATGCTCGCCTTGAACAAGTTGAGCTTCTTCGTCCTTATGTTTTGGGATAAAAATTTTGCCGCAATAAATTGGATTTCTTACCGCTCTCCAGAAGTTACTGCTGCTGCAATTTAACCCTTTTTTGTTAGCTTCTTTTCTTACCTGATCGGCAGCCAGAATTCCTTTTGCTATTTCATTAAATGCCCATGTCATCAACGCTCCTTTAATGTCATCTTTGACAATTTGCTTTTTACCATTTACGTTAGTTCTGTTTTTGTATCCAATAGGTGCAGTTCCCATCCAACGACCTTCTTTTTTCGCTCTGCGCATACCGTAGAATGTGTTAAGCGCTCTTCTGTCGTTTTCGACTTCCGGTGCTGCAAGATAGAATGCCATCATCATTTTATTTTCCGGAATTGACAAATCTAAAGGCTGTTCGACTGCCTGCGGCTCGACAAATAATTTGCGTAGTGTATTAATCATTTGATAAGCGTCTCCTGCATTACGACTAAATCTATCCCACTTAGTAAATAAAATGAGATCGGGGTTATTCTTACTTTTCTTGTAGTCGGCAAGAAGCTTTGACCATCCGGGCCGTATAAACGTCTTAGCGGAATGATCATCATAAATTACCTTTCGTATTTTAAAAGAATTGATTTCGCAATATCTTCTCAGTCGCTCTTCCTGATCACGTTGAGAATAGCCTTTATCCGCCTGTTCATCAGTGCTAACACGCACGTACAAATCCACATTTTTCATAGTAAATTTATTTGAGCATCACCTTATGGAAACGCAATATTAGAATTGAGTTATCGTTTTGACTTCTTGCTGTTCTGTATTGAAAAAAAGGAGTACTACCGGAGTTTTGTTGACTGAAATTCAAATTAGCAGCCTATCTGGAGAAAAAATAAACAAGCACACAGTCCTGTTTCTTTACCATAAAATCTCGGAACAACTCAAGATTATTGGTAGCCTATTAGAAAACACCAGGCAAATGGTGCTTCCACAAACAAAGATAAGAATTACAGCAATAAGTTAGTTTTACCGGAAAGCTTTTTTGGACTCTCCAGATTCGACTGGGTAGGATATATAAATTTACTTCGTATTTTTTGGGGAAACTTAATCTATCTGAGCAAGCCGAGACCAGAGAAACGGCTAAAATACAATGCACAGTACGCGTTTCAGATAATATTTTCATGGGGAGCTTCGTAATGACGTCAATAACGAGTCTGCATGCACCTCTTCTAATTATCCCACCCGAAGCAGTGTATAAAACCATTGATAAAATAGGCCTTGCATGCGATATGGTAAATGTATCCGAAACAATACCCTTTGAACAAATAAAGGAGGTGTTAAGAAGTATTAAAGCTACGCTTGAAGTCCTCTACATTAGTAGCGAAAATGAAAACATGTACCCCAACGTGTTGACCCAAACAAAATTCATGCAGACCAAAAGCAACTATTCCGGAATTCAACAAGGGTTTACACTGTTACAGTTACAAATGCCGAAACAGCATTTATCAATATATCCCGGGCTGCCGATGTTGTAATTTTGCAGCAAATAATAAGCGAAATGAAAATTGAAATCTGGAGTGATATTATGTGTCCTTTTTGCTATATCGGTAAAAAGAAATTTGAAACGGCCCTGGAGCAATTTCCCCATAAGGATCAGATAGAAGTGGAATGGAAAAGCTTTCAGCTGATGCCTGAACTGGAAACAGCAGCCGCAACGAGCCTTGAAGACATATTGGTAACCAGGAAAGGGCTCAGCAGGGAGCAGGTAAGGAGCATGAACCAGCAGATTACCCTTACCGCAAAGCAGGTAGGAATCGAGTTTAATCTGGACCGCAGCCAACCGGCCAATACCTTAAAGGCACACCGCTTCCTGCATTATGCAAAGACCGTTGACAAGCAGACCCCTGCAGAGGAGAGCTTATTCAAGGCCTACTTTACCGAAGGGAAGAATGTTGACGACAACGATGAACTCGTTTCTATAGGAAGCGAATTGGGCATGAACCCTGAAGCTTTGAAAGAAGTACTTAACAGCGAGCGATATACAAGGGAAGTGGAAGCAGACATACAGGATGCTGCCCAGATAGGTGTGCGCGGCGTGCCGTTCTTTGTTTTCGACAGGAAGGCAGCAGTTTCCGGTGCACAGGATCCACAGACATTCACGCAAGCCCTGCAACAAACATTTGCAGCATGGGAACAGGAAAATAAAGCGGCAAAGCTACAGATCATCAGCGATGGATCGGCCTGTGACATGGACGGTAGCTGTAATTAATTACAAATGCCATAACAGGGTTTAGTAATCCTTGTTATGGCATTTATAAATCAATTCAATGAATTAAGGCTTTACACTGCCTCAGCGGCAGTCCACATCCCGCCATTAATTCCATTCATCTATGTTCACATCATGTGGATTCGGGGCACCCTTACCGGTTTCCAGATAGGCTTTCAGGCTCATCAGGAACGTTGCCCATTTGGTACTGCAATGATGCATAAACTCGGACTGCTCTTTCCAGCCACTGTGGCGAAACAACAGTAAGGTAGCATTTTCTGCCTGTTTTAATTGCCAGCGAATCTGTGTGCCGATCCATTCCGGTTCACCACCGGTGACTTCCCATTCGACTACCTCATTGATGGTAAGCGAACGTACCGCCATGTCGAATCCGCCACCCGTAAAGCGGAACTCAAGTTTGCCACTCTCTTCGCCCCCATTCCCGGTTGTCTGTACTGTCCACCAGGCTGACAGGCCTTCTATAGAGGTGATGGCCTGGTAAAACTTTTCAATAGGGACGTTAACTGCCGCTATCCTGTGCAATATGTCTGCCATAGTTTAATTGTTTTTCGTGTTAATATTCCGGCAAAGATATCCTCGCTTTCTCAGTGTTATAGCTGGCCATTCAGACAACTATAGCAGGTGATCCGGACAACTGTTTTGCCTACCTTTAGGGGGCAAAAATGCTTATGAAACATATCACAATCCTTGTGCCCGAGGGAGACAACAACCTGAGCAGTATTACCGGCACCTACAAAATACTGATGCGGGCCAACGGCTACCAAAAGGAGCGCGGTGGTAGCATCAAGTTCTATATCCAGTTGGCAGGCCTGTCGGCATCCGTTTCCTTTAAAGAAGGACTATTCAGCGTACAGCCACATGTAACCATCGGCGAAATAAAGAAAACAGACCTCATTATTATCCCATCCCTCAGCCACAATTTTGAAGCTGCTATACAGGCTAACTGGAAGATTACCGACTGGATTATCCGACAGCGGCTGAAAGGTGCAGCTATTGCCAGTATCTGCACTGGGGCATTCCTGCTGGCTGCCACTGGTTTGCTGGAAGGCAAACGATGCTCCACCCATTGGGCATTTCACGATGCGTTCCAGGAATTGTTCCCCGACGTCATTTTATGCCGCGACAAGATTATTACAGATGAAGATGGCATTTACACGAATGGTGGGGCGTATTCTTTCCTGCATCTGAACTTATACCTGGTGGAGAAATACTTCGATCGGGAAACGGCCATATTCTGCTCCAAGGTATTCCAAATAGAAATGGACCGGGAGTACCAGTCTCCCTTTATCATATTTTCAAAACAAAAAGCACACGATGATGAAACCATCCGTCAGGCACAATTATACCTGGAGCAGCATGTAGACGAACAGGTATCTATGGAAAGGCTGGCGGCACGCTTTTCTGTGAGCAGACGCAATTTTGACCGACGTTTCATCAAAGCCACGGGCAGCACACCCGGGGCTTATTTCCAGCGACTGAAAATAGAATCGGCAAAAAAGGCTTTTGAGACCAGCACTAAAAATATCAGTGAGGTGATGTATGCAACCGGCTATACTGATCCATATGCATTCCGTGAACTGTTTAAAAAGGTCACAGGCCTTTCCCCATCCGCGTATCGCAGCCGTTATAATAAATCAGCCTTGAATGACCGTTAACGCTGCCATTCTGTAGCCTTTGGTAACAATGTTATAGGAATAGTCCAATCTCGGGTTGTCATTTTATCAGCAATTGACAGCACGTTCATTAGAACTCCGCAATAATCAGCTTTTTCATGCCCATCATTTTTTTATAAGCTCCCGGCTTTTTGTTGAGTTCTTTCCAATTTTCAGGGCATACCTGCCAACTTAAGCCATACTTATCTTTAAGCCATCCGCAAACGCTTTCCTGACCACCATCCGCAGTAAGTGAATTCCAGTAGTAATCGATATCTGTCTGGTTCTTACAAGGTATCATAAAGGAGACCGCTTCATCGAATTTGAATTCAGGGCCTGCATTGATGCCGATAAACCGCATTCCTAAAATCTCAAATTCAACCGTCAGAATCTTACCTGCAAGATCTTTTTGAAAATCAGCCAGGCCTTCGGCCTCTGTCATAGGGTAGTAAGTTGTATTAAGGATTTTTCCGTCCGGAAAAACCGATAAATAGTATTCGGCAGCTTCTTTAGCGTTGCCATCAAACCAGAGGTTAGGGATGATCTTTTGCATAGTGATGAAATTTAGTTTTGTTTTTATTTTAAACAAATTCAGGGAGTAAAAGTTACTGAAATTTTGCACCAAACAATTACAATGGCTTTTTGAACCATTGGTCGTCTGCCCGAAAGCCTCTATTTTTCCAAACCCGATATAACAGGTGATCATTAGCATGCAAACAAGCAACACCTACAAACCTCTGCATAAGAATTGCCAACTTCCTTATTGACAGCGGCATCATGCCGAAATTTCTCAGGTCACCCCATCTAGAATTTCCGCTTTTGTAGGGTGTCCCTGTAGCGTCTTCGCAATAGCTTTTGAGGCTCTAAAGAAAAATGGACAAGTTATAGTTGCACCATTGATAAAACTCGGTTATAGACCGCCAATTAAAATACTTGAGTACAACAGCCGTGACGCCCTTCCGCTCCATAAACTCTAATGAAGTCCCTGTTCCTATCCATTCAGGGTCAGGTGCGATAGATTCCCATTCAATCCTGAGATTTTCAGAAAGAGATTCGGCAGTTCGACTTTCCACTTGGCTATCGTTATTTTTTCCCACTCCTCCCTATAAACTGGTAAATTAATAAAGAGCAGCTTTGGACAATGCTACAACATCGTTAGTGGTTTTAGCAATAAATGCTTGATTCATTACATCCTGCGATACAAAGAACAAAGTTGAACTATTTTAAAATCTCGATAAAAAACTTTGTAAAGGAATTCACTGCTTTATTCATATACTCCGGTTTGTCGTAGAGATCAAATGAGAAGCGCCCTCCAGTACTGATAAGTCCTTTTGGGTTAACGCCGCTCTTTTGTAAACCTCTGCGCCATCCCTTTTCGAACGAAAAACGCCGTCCTTACTTCCTGTCACTATTTGTAGCGTTTATGTAAGAAATATCTCAGAAAGGTAAAAAGCATCAAATGCCATTACCGAATCCAAACTGATAAAGCGCATTTTATTGTTCCTGTTAGGATCTTGTCCTCTTTGTGTGCGGTAATTGTCATACGCTTGCCGTAAATCGATATCCTCTGCATCCTTATATTCATGGGGGTAAAGGCCATGTTCTTTTTGAGAGCTTCGATAGAAAAGCCAACATCATTCTTCTGTCTTTCCTGAAACTTCAAAAGCAATTCTTTGAGGATGTCTTGTTGTTTAAACTGCGGAATTATAGCATTTCATGACTTTTTCACTTACAAACAGAAGCGATTTTAATACCTAAATTTTAAAAATCTGGTTTTGGCATTGCGTTCTAAGAGCGATTTTTATAGAAGGATCAATTTATACCTTGTTCACTTAATGCTCCTTGCGTAGGTAGGCTATTTCAGCAGTTATTATATTCGCTTCCAAATGAATGATTGACTATTTCAGCTATAATTCTTGATGTTTCTAACCATTTAAAGGGATAACTACAGTGTAAACGGAGGAATATTGAGTGGGAGTAAGCTTTACAATAAAACAATTACCGATTTTAGTATCATGTTTCCGAATAACAGACAGACACCGGCCGCCGCCGCAATCCTACTCAGTATAATTTCAGCCTTATTTTTTGCATCTACATTTATCCTGAATAAAATGATGGCAAATGGAGGAGGGTACTGGGGATGGTCTGCCGGCCTGCGATTTTTCATTATGCTCCCGCTGTTGATTGCGATTGTGTATTTCCGGGGAGGTCTTACCACCCTGTTTTCGGTAATGAAACGACAACCGTTGTATTGGCTTTTGTGGAGCAGCGTAGGATTCGGTCTTTTTTATGCTATGTTGACCTATGCTGCTGCTTATTGTCCGCCTTGGCTATTGGCGGCGACCTGGCAAATTTCGATTGTTGCCGGTATGATTATTTCACCAATAATAAATGATAAAAATGCAGATGGAGTTCCCATACAAACTACACAGATTTTATGGGCCTTTGTAATCCTCATCGGAGTCGGCATAATGCAAATACAGCATATCAGGACTTCCAATGAAACTGCGCTGACAGGAGGATTATTACCTGTCCTCATATCTGCTTTTGCTTACCCTCTAGGCAACCGAAAAATGATGCAGGCTACTTATGGAACACTAGATTCCTGGCAAAGGACTACGGGAATGACGATAGCGAGTATGCCTTTTTGGATAGTTGTAATCGTCTTTTCCTTACTTTATGAAAAACTACCCTCCCAAAATCAAATCTTAGATATCTTTATAGTGGCCGTTTTCTCTGGTGTTCTGGGGACAGCACTATTTTTCAAAGCATCAACAAAGGCTTATAAAAACCCTGCGTTACTTGTATCTGTTGAAGCCATGCAGGCTACTGAATTATTATTCGTGGTATTGGGTGAATTGATATTTTTAGGAAAATCTATCCCCGATATAATTTCTATAATAGGTGTATTAGTTTTATTAGTCGGAATAATATTTCATAGTCGCTCAGGTTTAAGAAAATTATAAAGATTGTTGTCTCAAAATCCAAAAGAAATATTCTTGTTGAGGTCCTGCATTGATCCTTATCGACACCAGATATAAACAGTTGTAGCTTATGCGTCCCAATCGGCGTCCATGATGTAGTGTTCTCTATATTCATAAGAGCGGCAACCGTCTTCAGAACTCGATATCCTGTAATTTTTCTACCGGCACTAAAGCAGTAATTGACGGATTTAAAAAGGAAGATCCTATCCGTTAGTTTTTTAATTAGGAACGATAGCACTTTATGCCTGCAGATGAGACCTGTAATTACATGATGAGCAAAATAATAAATGCTGAATTTTGCACTTGAAATTCTGTGTCACAAATTCTTCATTGCCGTTAGATTCCTTAAAAAGAAAAAGCCATTTGCGATTTATGCAAATGGCTGTAACGCTATCATTCCGGTTAGGAAATATCAGTAATAGTTCTTCAGTTTTTCTGATTGGATTTTTTGATTACACCTGTTAATTTGCAAAGTTTCCACTACCTACGCTAAAAAAATCTTGAAAATCAATCTTAATTATCTTCAATGGATATGGTATAATCCTGCCGGAGCCTTGCTATATCTGCAATGCTGAGACCAATCTGCTGATTTATGAAGACTTCTATCTACACCTCCATATAGTCTTGTAAGCGATCGAAAGAACAGGTAAATGTTCTCCGGTTTTATCCTCATAGCTTCTGTGACCACATTGTCAGGAAGGCCTTCAACATTAGCGACTGCTTCCGTTATGCCAGACATAATGGGTTGCAACATTTTTTCAGACTGCATATAGTCATCTATAATTCCCTCTCTACTCACGCCCAAGACATGTAGGATCAGCGCGGCAGCCATTCCTGTCCTGTCACGACCCAGGGAGCAAAAAAACAGGATTGCCTCATTGTCCTGAAGTTTAAGTAACCTTCTAAAAATGTCCCGATACCTTGCGGCAGCATGCTTTGCTGAATTATCACCATAGATCGCATTTTCAAATTCCCTGTTCTGAAGCAGACAACGAAGATTGTTTCCGGTGAAAGTCTCGTCATAAGACACATCACAGTGCACGTAATCGATGCTTTCACAAAGTTGGACAGGAGCACGTTCTACCTCTGTCAAACTTCGAAGGTCTACTACGGTATTTATTCCCAGTTTTAAAAGAAGGATGCTTAAATCCGACACATTGCCCATTGCATCACTCCGGTATATTCTGCCAGAAGCAATCCTGCGCCCATCGTATGTATAACTACCCAGATCCCGGAAGTTGTAACAACCTGTCAAAAGAACGGGCTGTCCCAATGTAGCCTTGCCTGTGCTTGACACCTGATCTCCGATACTAAAACTCACTTTTTTTATTATAATTTATATGATGCAATAATGTATGGAAAAGGATTGCAAACTCACCGTCATGGAAACAGCGTACGAAGTGGTGACTTGCCCTACAATATTTTCTCCATTAGAAAGTTAGTCAGATACTGATCCAACACGGGCACCGACTGCCTTGTGATAATCGAAAACCCCATCTTTTCGAAAAATGGCAGGGCAGAAATGCTTGCCTGTACCGTCAATGATGGGCTTTCAGTTTTCAGAACCTGCTGTTCTATTTTCTTATAGAGTGCTTTAGCAATTCCCCATCGCTGAGCCTTAGGGTGTACAAACAACATATCCAGGTAGCGGTTCCCTTCCAGTGTGGCGAAGCCAACTATTACCCCCCGACGCTCAGCCACAACTACGTATTGAACCAGCAGGAGTTGCAACCAATTGCGCTTCTCCATTGTGTTCCTTCGCCAGGCCCTAATTTGATCATCGTCATAATGCATTCTGCAGGTAATAGTCACAGCAGCTTCAAATACTGCAGCAATTCCGGATGCATCACCAGGTGTTCCAAGCCTGAAACTGATATCGTCTTCACTCATTTTTACACTTTTTTCATTAGGGAGATTAATGTGAAATTGTTAGCTTGCCTACCATTCTGTTTCCCTTCGTTGTCCATATTTCCACACTATATAATCCTGCCATTATCTCGTTCAAAGGTATCGTAATTTGAGACTGATACACGTTGCAGTTGCGAAGCACCTCTTTACCTAACATATCCCTGATAATAATTTCCTTCATAATGTCCTCGCCGCTTTGAATGTTCAGGGCATCACTACATGGGTTAGGGAATAAAGAAAATTTAGGTGTTTTCAGTTCCGGCAAGCTTGTTGTTTCATTCGCAAAGAGCACATTATCGAGATAGGTAATTCCACCAAGCCCAGAAATCAGGCTGAACTTTAGTACGACATCTTTTTCGGCTCCGTATGCAGACAGGTCGATTATTTCCCTCCTCCAATCTGCATCGGATGGTGAAATTCCATGGGCGTCGAAATTTGCAGGATTTATTAAAGGCTGGTCAAATGTCAGCAGTTCGTTTCCGCTTTTGCGGTAAATACTTTCAAAGTTTTCACCACAGTCAACAGATACCTGTATCTCTAGCGTATCGGTAAAAAGGGTGTCTACGCCAAAGAAAGATGCCGTATAACGGGCATAAGCATGGGCAACATCAAAGCTGAGTTTTGGACTACTGATTGATGTGAGGTCCAGAACCGGGGATAATAATTCTTCTCTCCGACCTGTATTATTAAAAATGTAGATAGAGTTGATGGTAAACATGGATCTGGTATCTTCATCCCAAGTCCATGGCATGAGGTGATCGCCAGAACGGTTTTTCAGCCAGGCTTCACTAAACGCCTCATCATTAAATTTACTTAAAAGCGGTAAGGACGCAGCGGCTCCTTCTAACTTGAATTTTGCTGCTCCCTGATTGTTAGTTGCCACAGTATCCTTGTGTAAAAAGTTGAGTGTATCAATCTGTACCTCTAAGGTGTATGACCCTGGCATAGCGGTAACGGCGGGCAAGGTGACTTCCATAGATTTTTGCGGTTCCAGGGAACCTAACCAGGTATAGTTATAATTTCCCGCTCCATGATGGTAAACAAAATGTATGGACGACAGCAATTCGCTCCCGGTGTTCTGCACGAGTATTGTTGGCGCAACCGATGAGCCGCATGTACGTTGTGCTATAGAAACACGAGCTATTGAAGCATCGTAAAAACCTGGGTTGGTGCTTTCAAAAAAACTTATATAGTCTTTGAAGTCCAACATATCCGGCACGGTATGTCCTACCGCAAATCGCTTTAACGTAACCTTTCCGTGATGTCTAACCAATTGCTCATAAAGAGAGTCTATCGGTGCAGCATATAGCAAGTCACTATTTCCATGGGTAATATACACGGGTAGCTTATCAGCATTGTCGTATGCCAGGTCTCCGGAATTCATATCCCATCCAGTTACCGCTGATTTAACCCCTTGAATAGCCGGTGTATTGAGCAGTATGCCTTTAAAGATAGTGTGGTTGTCCAAGCCGTATTTTAATGCCCTTGCTCCACCTAATGAAAATCCCTGAATGACTATATTTTCGTTGTCAATACTATAATGAGCGGATGCATATGCAATTGCTTCAGCAATAATTGCCTCATCTCCTGCGGGAATATAGAAGTCTTTTCTTGGATCGCTGCCACCATCGGGGCAAACCAGGATCGTATTAGGGTTAGCAGTTGCAAAATTACGCGCAGTAACCAATCCGTTCCGGTAATCTACGGCATTGTCTCCCATCCCGTGAAGACCAATAACCAATCTACAGGGTTCGTCTTCATCATAGCTTGGTGGAACATAGCAGGCAAGTGTGCGTGCGCTACCCATAAACGTCAGGGTATCATTAAAGTTTCCTATAGTTACCTGAGCCCTGGCATTTTCCTGCCATAAGGTTAGTGCAAATACTGTTATTAAAAGTGCTCTGTTCATTTGATGAAATTTTATAGAATTATTTTTTTGCAAGCAAGGTGCTGCTTCTACTCCTGTATTTTGACCTTAAAGGTTCCTGATGCTGCTCCGTCAACTGCCACATGTGTCGATAATACCTTTCCTGTAGGATGTACATCAAAGTTTCCTTCAATATAGTTTTCTGTGGGTGACATTTTGGTTATCGTAATCCCACCATCACTAGGGACATCTACATGCTCCTGTGTATACATACTAACATACCTGTCAATACCATCCGGTATATAAACAAAAGCGTTGGTAGCAGATGCGGCAAAAGCATGAAACCCTGTTGTTCCTACCCAGCTCATCTGAATTTTCTCTGTCCCATCATCTTCTCCACCTATGATCATCCACACGCCGCCAATTTGCCTGGCATGTGCTTTAATGTTTTTTTCGGGACCGTTTTTAAAACTCATTTTAATGCCGGAATACGCGATATCAATATGGGAAAGCAAAATGTATTGTCCTTTGTCCCCGAGATCCAGTTCAACTGATACCGTTACATCGTCTGCATTACTTTCGGAAGGAGCTTTGTAAGTAGCTTTTGCCTTGTTACCGGAAAGCAATCCGGGACCGGAAAGGGTCCAGGATTTTATGTATTTATCAGCACTATTTACCTTTCCGGATATCGCTTGCTCCTGACCTTCGACGAGGGGCTCGAGAAAATCTGAATCCAGGAACACTTCCAGTTCGAGACTATTATCCGGCTCTACCAGGGCATGTTGTGGCATTAGAAAAAGATGATCAAACAGAGACCAGTCGCTAAAATGATTTGTAGCTACGCTAACCGTCTTTTTTTCAGCGTCAAGGGTTAGACCTCCTACAGCTTTCCATATCCCAGTGGGATCCTGATAGGCAATACCCAGCGCTTTTTCATTGCTTCCAACTATAGTACTGTCCGAAAAACGGAATGATATCGTCGCGGGTTTTGCCAGATTAATACCATGTGGCAAAATCCTGTAGCTGCTTTGTCTTCCTAAGGGATTGGTATTACTGATTCGCTGAATAGAAAAATGAGTATTATTTTCTAATGCGCCTGCGGGTATGGATATCGAGCATTGGCCATCATTGCTGATTAGTAAGCCGCCCTCAGCCCCTATTGTCATTTCGACAACAGGTGTGCCATCAGGTGTGCCTGGAATGGTCACAGTTCCTGATGTATCAGGTTTGGCAACATTATCGTTATTTTCCTTCCTGCATGAAGAGCAGAAAAAGATCAGTATGCAGTGTACGACTGCCAGGACAATTACTTTAAATTTGAACATTGTATAATTGAATTAATTAAGATTTCATGATCTGATCTGATTGGAAGAAACAAACCAGATACTGTTTAATGATTGCCAGAATATATTTTTAATATTAGTGCCTAACGACAAATCTTTTAACGGTCACACCATTTCCTGTGGCCATTCTTACGAGATAGTTGCCTGATGGGTAACTACTCACATCAACAGTTACATTTGAATTATTAGCTGCTTTTTCCATCACGATGCGACCGGTGTAATCAAAAATGGTTACAGATTTAAGGTCGCTGGATTCTAACGTTATATTGATCCGGCTGTCTGCTGGATTAGGGAATAAAGTCATTACATCGCCTTGTGCTTTCAGACCTGGGATGGTAGTTGCGCCGTCATCATACAGTTCGTAATAAAGATGTTCAATTTTGTAAGGTTCCGGCAGGAATGCACCGTCGCTATACCTAAAAGTTTCGGCCTTTGTGATCAATCTTTTGTCATTATAAGTACTTAGGATTTTTTCGAGCGGGCTTAAAGTTGTATCCGTACCCAATCGTTCATAATAGGTATTGATATAGGGATCTCCATTTGTATTTAGTTCAACTATATTTTTATCAAAAGCTAACCATGCTGCATCAACACGGTCATACCTAACATGGCTTGAAGGTATCGTTGTGGCTCCTATGTATGATAGCGTTTCCCTGTTTACATACTCCGGAACCGTACCCGGACCATCCATTTCTCTGTAAATACTTTCCACCAGCCGTTCTTCTGCATCGTAATAGTATTCACTTACCGAAAAAAGTGTCCATGCTGCGTCAACCCAATGAAATGCGGAATCCAGTGAGGGTAAACCTGTCGTGCTGTAGGCATAATGGACCTTATTTGAGGGTTGGCCGAAGTTGAGATCGAAGGTGCTATCAACGCTTTTCAAGCCATCCAAATTGTAAGTTCTGAAAACCTGGTAGGATGGGATTCCCATTAGTGACATATCCCATTGCTTAATTTGCATTTCTGCATTATAGAAGATTGTAAAATCCTGCAGGCCATCAGAACCAATTTTTATTCTTGTGGGTAAGTTGGATTCATCATAAGCATAACTTACCAGCAAGCGGTAATCGAGATCAGGACTTCCTTCATCCTTCATCCAGTTTTTGAAAGAATCACATTGTACAATCTGGCGTTCAATGCTACCTGGAAGATATAGCGGATAAGCGGCCATGGCATTTTCAATAGGGTTTTCAAAAATTGACCCTCTTCCTGCTGAATAATAGTTCCGTATTGAATCTACAATTTCGTTAAACTCATATCGGCTGTAGGCCATAAGTCTATTTTTTTCATCGGTAGGCCGCTCTGACCATCCGTTCTGTTCAATCTGGTTGCGGATTATGCGCGCAGTAGCGTTCTGTCCGCCTGCCCCAATTATATCTCGAAGGTCAGTAGCTGATACGGTTAAGGAGGAGGCCAGAAGGCCTGCAATTAAAATAGCTTTCATTAATTTTATTTTTAGTAATATTATGTAGGGGTTCTGGTGAAGTGCATTGAACCCTTTTGCAAAAGTGCTAACTAAACCGGAAGCTCAAATACGCTTAAAGTAGCCATATCTACGCCATCAGTATTTACCCGAGTAAGCCTGAGGTTATAGCCGGCCTTATTTATAATAGCGTTCCAGGCGACGGGCATGACCTGTGATTTTAGCCATGTAGGCTAAGAAGCCGAAGAATGATTTTTGCACAACCAGTGGGATACCTGGTAAATAGCTGCCTCCTTTTATAAACATAACCGCGAGTGGTAAAAGTCCCGGCATGCCCTTTTTATTGGTTTTCCCTTCATTTGCCAACCCATAAGCTATACGTAGCATGGATTCAAAATCCAACGCCGGTACAATACGGGTCAGAAAGATGACAGGCTCCGCGTTACTGTAGTTGTAAAAGTGATGAACTTCCCTTCTTTGGACCAGTGCTGTATCACCTTCTTTTAGCAGGTAGGTTCTTTTGTTTGATTTCAATCCAAGCGTCCCTTTCAACACTTCAAATTCCTCGGTGAAGTCAGTGTGGAAATGCAAACCGTTCCCACCACCCGGAGCCAGGACAACTTTAAGTAAACAATACTGACCATCGGTTGACGCCGCCGTTTCCAGAAAGGTAACCTGGTCGCCGATAATAGGGTTCGTAATAGTTGCGGGCAATGATGTTTTCATGGTCGGTCAGATTGATTTCAGGTATTTGTAAAGTGATTTGATTTCCTGGTCTGTATAGTGACTGGTCATTTTCCAGGGCATATCCTCGTTACGCATCTGTTTGCCTGTTGGTGTTATGCCAGTTCTTAAAGCATTAATGAATGCCGACTCCGACCATCCTGCTGCACCAGTTGATGTGATATCCGGTACAGGGGGTTGCCCGGGGGCTAAAGGGTCGCCACCACGCATATCCACCCTATGACAGCTTTGGCAAGAAACAGACAGGTACTTTCCCTGTGCAATACCTTGCATTGTATCAGTGCGTTTCAATGAAACAGCGTCATGGTTAATTAATTTCACTGATAGCATGGGTATCATATCAAAATAGGCCAACACTTCAGCGATTGGTCCTGCCTTCATTTCAGGCAGTACATTGTCTACAAGTGGAAGTGATTCCACATAGGCTATAATAGCGCCTATATCCTGATCGGACATTGGTGCTGATTCATGGGAGGGCATAAATAATAGCGGCTTACCATCTTTGGCAATGCCATGACGCAGGGCGTCTGTCCAATCTTCAATGCTATAGTTGACTTGCAAACCGCCTTTCCCCTTAGTGAGGTTGCTTGCGGGCAAAGTGCCTATTCCAAAATCATCGTTCATCAATTTGCCGCCCAAATCTGCACCATGGCAATCGACACATCCCCTGATCAACACCAGGTGTTTGCCCAATTCCAGGCTTGAGGAATCCCGGGATACATCGATCCGATGTGGGGCAAATTCATAAACGCGTTTCATTTCGGTATTTATGGAATAGGTGATGTAAGCATAGCCCAGCAACACTATCATGATTATAGAAAGTAGGGCTATGCCCGTAACCTTTAGTATTTTTTTCATCTTCTTCAATATGTTTTTTTGCAAATTTCGCAAGTGCAGTATTGGGGTATCTACTTAAAAAGTATTTGAAATCACCCACCTGGTATTATTATCAATATAAGGAGCCCATAAAAAAGCGGACTACCTTGCAGCAATCCGCTTGTCCTAAAGCCACCCTAATTTACGAGGTCGTACAGAAAGCGTTTGTCGGATCCTCCGCCTATATTTTTATACAGGAAGACGACCGTTTTATTTTTTTCGAAAAACAGAACGTTAGCTTCGTAACCTACAGAAGATCCGTTGTGACCAAAAGCCTGGAGGCCTTGTACATCCCAAATTTCAAGCCCCAGCCCATAGGCACATTCTTCGCTATTGCAGTCCGAAAGTTGAATTTCCTTCATCAGGTTCAGATTTGAAGCAGTCAGCAGTTCGCCGGTAAATAAGAGCGAAACGAAACTTCCAATGTCTTCAGCTGTGGCCACGATCCCACCATGTGCTTTACTATCTCCATCAGCAGCATCCAGCAGCGTTACGTCCTGTAGTGTTTTTCCGCTAACTACAGCATAACCTTTGCTGAGTGTGCCCGGATCGGCAGTTTCCAAAAAAGTGTGTTTTAAATTATTAGGGATCAATAGTTCCTCCCGTAGCAGTAGCCCGAGTTTCTTTCCCCCTTTAACTTTCTCGGCTATCAGCCCTAAAAGCCAATAGCCCGAATTGCTATAGCTGTAGGAGTTGCCGGGGCTAAAAGAAAGCTGTTTTCCAAAAACATATTTTTCCAGCAGTTCAGGTATAGAAATTGTAGCAAATTGCTTAGGGTCATTTATAAGATCCGTTTTGTATCTATTGCTATTGTTGGAAGGATCATAAACTCCGGAAAGGTGTGATAAAAGCTGTTTTACTGTTACAGGTCCACTGCCTGGTATTTCAGCGGCTATGCCTGGTAAGACCTCCTGCAATTTCGTATCCAGTGACAATAAGCCCTGTTGACACAGCATGAGGATATAAGTCGCTATGTACATTTTCGTGATGCTGCCGACGCGTACCGGAGTATTCGTTAGCATAGCGGTGTTTTTTCCTATGTCCTTTGCACCCAAAGCACCTATCCAAGTTTCAGTACCTGGTTTTGCCACCAATAATATTGTACCAGGAGCCTGTGTTGCGGTCTGATAACGCTCTAAGGTTTTCTTGAAAAGGTCGTGTTGTGCATGGGCTTCAAAAGTATAGTCACCAGCTTTTTGTTTTATACTTTCCTTTTTACAGCCAATGACAGAAGTTGTCAGGATACATGCTGTCCATAAAATGTTAGTTCCCCTCATGATTATTTTATTCTTGAAAGTTTATACCGGAATGATAGTTCAAAATATTGTCTTGACAGGATAATGCTTTCCTGTTTTAAATAAGGGTACACGACGTTTACATTCCATCCCAACGCTATGCCATAGCGCCCCAGCAGGAGTCCGGCACTAAGTCCTCCGCCCGCAGTCAGTTTGTGGGTCCACTTCTGTACACGGTATTCGCCTATATCAATTTGTTTGAAATGCTGTTGTTGGGGGCGTTGCAGTGCATAACCCGGACCCAGTTTAAGCTCAGCAAAAAAATGTTTGACATGATACCGGATTCCCAACATGGTATTAATGTTGAGTTCGCCGCCGTAGGTAGGATGACGATAAAAGCCAGTTGCTATACTCTGATATAATGAACAGTGTCTATTCGACAAGTATACCCTTTCTGCCCCAAGAGCAAAACCCGGATTCCAGTCAGAAAAGATACCTTGTCCGGGCATTGCTATACGCTGATTCAGCACAGTAAAAGAAATCGCATCAAATGATTTGGCCGATACTGCCGGTATTGTTGTTACCGCGAATAGAAAGAGGGCTCCAGAAGCATAATTTTTAATCTTCATGACATATAGTTTATTGGAATTATTCTTTGATTATTTTGGCTAACTCTCTTGTCACCACCTTCTCCTCGGCATCCCCTTTATATCTTATTTCACTGGTTCCGGAAGCTGAACCATCCAAGAGTGCTTTAACTAAAATACTTGCTTTAGCGTCGCCTTCAATTTGAACATTACATTTTGAAGTCGTCATCTTGTAGCCCTTATATTTCGTCACGCCCTTCATTCTTAAAGCAATAGTTTCAGATTCCCCTTCCTGTTCAATACTCGCTGTTCCATCCAGGAAGAGATTTAAATTCGAAGCATTCCCGTTAAAATTGATCCGGCTAGTACCCCGC
>PJTT01000583.1_pt1 | contig 21180 bp, 11 predicted proteins | sample 1512261 | NCBI WGS metagenome assembly PJTT01 (sample SAMN08177685, study PRJNA422409) | Soil metagenome, whole genome shotgun sequencing project. | isolation source: Soil (2) enriched on wood chips | place: USA: Madison | collected 2015-01-15
GCCGAAGCCCCAGCGGGCTCCGATCTTGTCCATGATCTTGCCCCAGGCGAGGTAAGCCACGGCGTAGGCCAGCTGGAAGTAGAAGACGAGGTCGGCGTAGTGCTTCTCGTTCCAGCCGAACTCGTGACTGAGATCGGCCTTCAAGAGCCCGATCGTCTGCCGGTCCACATAGTTGATGACCATCGCCGCGAACAGCAGGCTGACGATCACCCAGCGATAGCGACCGATCTTCTCGGATGGCGCGGGAGCCGTTGGTCGTTGCATTCTCGTTGTTTCCTCGCCCCTGCCTGGTTCTTTTCTCGTTGGCGCGTCCGGCTAGTCGGGCGGTCCGGCCAGCCGGCTCTCGATCTCGCCGACATAGGCGCGGGCGGCGTCGACGAAGGCCTGGGTGTTGCGCAGCAGGGCCGTGTCGCCGCGCCGGATCAGTCCGGCCGGGCGCGGACGTCCGGTGGCCGGCAGCGGCAGCAGGCGCAGCGCCCCGCGCAGCAGGTCGCCGGCCAGCATCATGTGCGGGATCACCGCCACCCCGTCGGTGGCGTAGAGGATCTCGCGGATCATGGCGACCGAGCTGGAGCGCAGCGGCTGGTGCGGGGCGACGCCCATCTCCGCCAGCAGCACGTCGATCTCCTGGCCCACCCGCTGCGAGACCGTCGGCAGCACCAGCGAATAGTCGGCCAGCACCGCCGCCGTCGCATCCCGGCGATCGAAGATCGGGTGATCGGCCCGGGCCACCACCGAGATCGGCTCGGAATAGAACGGCGTGCGCACCAGGCCGTCGGGCTCGGCCAGGGTGTAGAGGCGGCCGATGACCAGATCCAGCTCGCGTCTCGACAGCTGCGAGATCAGCTCCTCGGTGCGGCCCTGGATGACCCGCACCTCGATGTCGGGCCGGGCGATCTTCAGCCGGGCCAGGGTTCCGGGCAGCACACCGGCCGCCGCCACGGGCAGGGCGCCGACCACCACCGGGCCGCCGTCGCCGCCTTCCAGGGCGTCGAGCTCGTCCTCCAGCCGGCCGATCTCGGCCAGCAGCCGGCGGGCGGCCGCGGCCACCGTCAGGCCGAAGGGCGTCGGATCGACGCCGCGCGCATGGCGGTCGAACAGCCGCGCGCCGACGATCTCCTCGATCTCCTGCAGGCTCTTGGTCAGGGCCGGCTGGCTGAGGCCCAGCGTCCGCGCCGCCTGCAGGATGCTGTCATGCGTGGCGATCGCGTCGATCACGCGCAGGTGCCGGAACTTCAGGCGCTGTTGCAGGTAGCGTCGCACTAGATTTCCCGTTGGCTGGCGAGGGACTTTGTCCGCCGCTCGATGGCGTCGAGCAAGTCCCCAAGCTCGGGCGCCTGGTCGGCGGGCGCGGCGAGACCGAGCGATCCCTGGCGAGCGTGGACCTCTACCGTGGCCCGGGCCATGGGCGAGGGCAGGCCGGCCGCCTCCAGCATCACCGCCGCCTCGGCCATCTCCTCGCTGCGGCGCTGGCCGTGCACGAGGGGGCGGGTGAGGAGATAGCGCGCCAGCACCGGCCAGTCCGGATGGGGGATGGTGTTGCTCAGCGAGGCCAGCACCTGCGCCTCGACGCCGTAGTGGCGGGCGCTGGCCAGGCTTTCGGTGACGATCGCCTCCAGCCCTTTGACGAAGACGCTGCGCGACAGCTTCACGGCCGACGGTCCGCCGACGGCGTCGCCGAACACCTCGGCGGAAAAACCCAGGCGCTCGAGCAGAGGCAGGATCGTCGCCGCGTGCGGTCCGCCGAGCAGGATGGGGGTCCTGATCCGCCTGGGCGCGATCGGGGCCATGACGGCCGCCTCGACATAGCGGTCGATCAACGCCGCCTGCGCCTGGCGGGTCTGAGGCGCGACGGAATTGAGGTCGAGGAAGAAGGCCTCGCCCAGATGCGGCGCGGCGGCTTGGGCGACATTGACCGCCTCGCCGGCGGTGACGGCGCTGATGACGAGGTCGCGGTCCGCGCAGGCCGAGGCGATGTCGCCCGTCGTGCGCGCGCCGATGGTCGCCTTGGATGGTCCCGAGGTCGGATCGGCAAGCAGGCGGTCATGCACGACGATGTCGGCGAACCCCGCCGTGACGAGGTCCGCGTGCAGGGTCTGGCCGACCTCGCCGAAGCCGATCAGGGCGAGGCGCGGGTTCATCGGCGGCCGTCCCAGACGCTGGCCGGCACGAAGACCTGGCCGGTCATCAGCAGGCGCGCCGTGCGCAGCAGGGCGGCCGAGACCACCTCGCCCCCGTCCGACAGGGTCAGCAGGGCGGTGAACTCGCCGGTCGGATGCTCGACGCTGACGGCGACCTCGCCCGAGGCGTCTGGCAGGCTGGCGACCGAGGCGGCGACCGAGCCCTTCAGGCAGGCGGCCGTGGCGACGCTGACCGCGCCGAACACGCCGATCGCCTTGTGCACCGTGTGCGGGATGAAGCTGCGGGTCGACAGCGCGCCGCCCGCCGTCGGGGGCGAGACCAGGGTGATCTTGGGCACGGTGGCGTCGGTGACGTCGCCCAGGTTCATGCGCCGGCCGGCCTCCAGGCGGATCGCCTCGACCTTGGCGCGGAGCACGGCATAGGCTTCCAGCTCGGCCGGCGCTTCGTGGCCGGTGACGCCCAGGTCGGCGGCGCGGACCACCACCACCGGCATGCCGTTGTCGATCAGGGTGGCCTCGACGCCTTCGATGACGTCGACGACGTTTCCCGTCGGCAGCAGGGCGCCGCAGGACGAGCCGGCGACGTCGGCGAAGGCGATCGGGATCGGGGCGGCCGAACCGGGCACGCCGTCGATCCGGCAGTCGCCCTCGTAGTTCACTTGTCCGCCGGGGGTCTCGATACGGGCGGTCGCCAAGCCCTGCGTGTTACGCATGAAGATGCGGACCTCAGTCTGGCCGTCCTGGGCCGGGACCAGGCCCTGCTCGATGGCGTAGGGGCCGATCCCGGCGAGGATATTGCCGCAGTTCTGGCGGTCGCTGACCTTGGCCTCGGCCACCGAGATCTGCAGGAACAGGTAGTCGACGTCGGCGTCTTGCCGCGAGGAGCGCGAGACGATCGCGACCTTGCTGGTCAGGCTGTCGGCGCCGCCCATGCCGTCGATCTGGCGCGCGTCGGGCGAGCCCATGGCCGCCAGCAGCACCTGGTCGCGCAAAGCCTCGTCGGCCGGCAGGTCCTCGGCCCGGAAATAGAGACCCTTGGAGGTGCCGCCGCGCAGGACGGCGCAGGGAATGGCCGTCTGCATGGGATCAGGCGTCCTCGTTCTCGGTATGCTCGACATAGACGAGGCCGGCGGCGGCGAGCCGCTCGCGCATCTTGTAGAGATCCAGGCCCAGCACCCCGGACGCCAGTTGGGCGCGCTTGTCGACCTCGGCGGCCTCGCGCTTGGCCGAGGCGGCCAGCACCGCGTCGGCGTCCTTGCGGGCCACCACGACCACGCCGTCGTCGTCGGCCACGATCACGTCGCCGGGGTGGATCAGCGCTCCGCCGCAGACCACCGGCACGTTGACGTCGCCCAGCACCGCCTTGACCGTGCCCTGCGCCGAGATGGCGCTGGACCAGACGGGAAAGCCCATCTCCTTCAGCACGGCCACGTCGCGCACCCCGGCGTCGATGACCAGGGCGCGGACGCCGCGCGCGATCAGCGAGGTGGCCAGCAGGTCGCCGAAATAGCCCGCGTCGCTGAACGAGGTCGGGGCGACGACGAGAATGTCGCCCGGCCGGCACTGCTCGATGGCCACGTGCAGCATCCAGTTGTCGCAGGGCGGCGAAGAGACGGTCACCGCCGTGCCGGCCACGTGCGCGCCGGGCCAGATCGGCCGCAGCTTGGGCGACAGCAGGCCGATGCGCCCCTGGGCCTCGTGGATGGTGGCGACACCGAAGGCCGCCAGGCCCTCGACCGCTTCCTTCGACGCCCGCGGCGGGTTGGTGACGACCTTGTTCAAGGCGAGCGCTCCGAAGCCGAAAATCTCTGCGGCGCCGGCGCGAGAAGCGCCGGGCCGAGGCTTGGCTAGCACCCGGTCCCGGGGGAGCGGCTATGCAATTTGGGCGGCGGCTATAACCAAAATCGCCGGTCACGGCCAAAACCTCCACGGCGCGGGGCAGAACGTTATAGCCCCTGGAATTTTGTTATAGCGCGGTGGGGCGCAAGGCTTGCTACCGGCGTCGAGGAGATGACCCGAAGAAACCGGAGATGTTGGTGATTTCGTTGCGTTCCTTCGGCATGTCGGCGGTTCTGGCCGGCCTCCTGGCCCTATTCGGCGCGGGCGTCGCCGTCGCGCGTCCGGCGCCGGCCCTGGCCAACCTCGCCGCCGTAAAGCCGGTGATCGACTGCGCCGCCCTGGCCTCGGCCGATGTCAGCGACGCGGTGGGCGCCAAGACCACGATCACCTCCGCCAAGCTTTCCGGTTCGGGCGACAAGACGTTCTGCGCCGTGCAGGGCGTCATCGCTCCGAAGATCCGCTTCGAACTGCGTCTGCCGACGGCGGGCTGGACCCAGCGCTACCTGCAGGTCGGCTGCGGCGGCCTGTGCGGCGTGCTGAGCATCCGCACCGAGCACGCCGACGGCTGCACCCCGGTCAAGGACGGCGCGATCGCCCTGGCCTCGACCGACATGGGCCATGAGGGCAAGGGCGGCATGGCCGCCATGGGCGACGGCGCGTTCGGCGCCGACCCGCAGGCCCGCATCGACTTCGCCTATCGCGGCGTGCACCTGACCTCGGTCGCGTCCAAGGCCCTGATCGCGAAGTTCTACGGTCAGGCGCCGCGCTACAGCTACTTCTCGGGCTGCTCGGACGGCGGCCGCGAGGCGCTGATGGAGGCCCAGCGCTTTCCCGGCGACTTCGACGGGATCGCCGCCGGTGCGCCAGCCATGGTCTTCACCGTTCAGAACAGCTTCTACCACGCCTGGCAGGCCCGCTCGAACATGGACGCCAGCGGCAAGGCGATCCTCATCGCTTCGCGCTTGCCGATCCTGCACGCCGCGGCACTGGCCTCGTGCGACGCCGTGGACGGCCTTAAGGACGGCCAGATCGACGACCCGCGCGCCTGCCGCTTCGACCCCGGCGTCGCCCAATGCAAGCCGGGCCAGGCGACCGACGCCTGCCTGACCGCCGCCGAGGTCGAGACCGCCCGCAAGCTCTATGACGGCCCGCGCGACGCGGCCGGCAAGCCCTTCACCCTGGGCCAGCCGCAGGTCGGCTCGGAACTGTCCTGGGCCGGCGTCTTCGTGCCCCGCTCGGCCGACCAGGTCCCGGGCAGCTGGGGCATGGCCGAGCAGCCGGTGAAGTACCTGCTGTCGCAGACCAATCCGCCGGCCGACTACAGCCTGGCCGACTTCAAGTTCACGCCCGAGCAGTTCGCCGGCCTGAACTGGGCCCACGGGCTCTACGACGCCACCGACACCGACCTGGCGGCCTTCGCGGCCAAGGGCGGCAAGCTGATCCTGTGGCACGGCTGGTCGGACCCGCACATCTCGCCGCTGAACACCATCGCCTATCGCAACGGCGTGGTGGCGGAACTGGGCCAGGCCAAGGCCGACGCCACGATGCGGCTGTTCCTGTTCCCGGGCCTCTATCACTGCTTCGGCGGCGACGGCCTGTCGCAGTTCGACATCGTCAGCCCGCTGATGGCCTGGGTCGAGGCCGGGGTGGCCCCGAACGCCGTCGAGGCCGCCAAGGTCGACATGCCGGCCATGACGGGTCCGCCGCCGGCCGGCGCGGACGTTCGCCAGGCGCCGATGCCCGACTCCTCGGCCCTGAAGCCCAGCCGCGTGCGGCCGGTCTACGCCTATCCGCAGGTCGCGGCCTATACGGGCTCGGGTTCGATCGATGCGCCGGAGAGCTTCGCGCCCAAGACCCCGAGCGCCGAGCCCGCCGTCCGCGATGCCTACGCCGCCCGGTTCATCGCCCCGCGTTTCCACCAGGACTGCCGCGTCGAGGCCGGCGCCCTGGCCTGCGCGCCGTCAAAGCCCTGAGGAGAGCACCCATGGCCAAGCTCATCGGCGCGATCGGCGTCTCCCACACCCCCACCATCGGCTACGCCCGCGACCGCAAACTGGCGCAGGATCCCGTCTGGGCCCCGATCTTCGAGGCCTTCGAGCCGCTGAAGGACTGGCTGGCCGAGCAGAAGCCCGACGCCCTGGTGATGATCTACAACGACCACGTCACCTCGTTCTCGTTCGACCACTACTCGGCCTTCGCCCTGGGCGTGGGTGACCAGTACGCTGTGGCCGACGAGGGCGGCGGGCCGCGCGACCTGCCGGCCGTGCCGGGCCACGCCGAGTTCGCCCGCTACCTGGCCCGCGCCGTCATGGCCCAGGACTTCGACCTGTCGCTGTTCCAGCACAAGCCGCTGGATCACGGCTGCCTGTCGCCGCTGTGTCTGCTGACGCCGCCGGAAGAGACCTGGCCGATCCCGATCGTGCCCCTGCAATGCGGCGTGCTGCAGTTCCCCGCGCCCTCGGCCAAGCGCTGCCTCGACCTCGGCAAGGCCCTGCGCAAGGCGATCGACGCCTGGCCGGAAGACAAGCGGGTGGTGATCGTCGCCACCGGCGGCCTGTCGCACCAGGTGCACGGTGAGCGGGCGGGGTTCAACAACACCGCCTGGGACGAGGCCTTCCTCGACATGCTGCAGAACGACCCCGATCGCCTGGCCGGCATGACCCATGCCGAATACGCCAAGCTGGGCGGCTTCGAGAGCGCGGAGGTGATCATGTGGCTGATCATGCGCGGGGCGATGTCGGACAAGGTCGCCTGCCACCACCGCACCTATTACCTGCCGTCGATGACCGCCATCGCCACCGTCCGTTACGAGGACCAGGGGCAGGACACTTCGCAGGCCGAGCGCGAACGGGTCCGCCACGAGACCACGCGCCAGCTGGAAGGCGTCGAGGACCTCGAAGGCACCTATCCCTTCACCCTGGAGATCAGCGCCAAGGCCTATCGCGCCAATCGCTTCCTGCAGAGCCTGGTCGATCCCGCCGCCCGCAAGCGGTTCCTGACCGATCCCGAGGCCGAGTTCGAAGCGGCGGGCCTCAGCGACGAGGAACGCGACCTGATCCGCCGCCGCGACTGGGGCGGCATGATCCGCTACGGCTTCATCTTCTTCGTGCTGGAGAAGCTGGGCGCGGTGCTGGGCGTACCCAATCCGCAGATCTACGCGTCCATGAAGGGACTTACGCTCGAAGCCTTCCTGGCCACCCGCAACGCTCAGATCACCTATTCCGTCTCGCGCAACTGACGGGCCGCTTTCCTTCCGAAACCTTCGAGCCCGGCGCGTTCTCGCCCCGGGCTTTTCCTTGTCCTGGCGGGGGTCCTATCGATCCGGGCGATGGCTCCGGGCTTGGTTATAGGTTCCCGCGTTTATCTATAACCGTCGCGTCCCCGGAACGCTGTTAGCTGACCTTGGCCGAAATCTCGGTCCGTCCTTGAGAAGTCTCCCACGAGGAGACCGAAGGCGAAGGTCTCTAGGGAGGAGGGGTGCGATGCGTAGGAAGACTATTCTCCTGGCCGCGACGGCGGCGTTCACGGGAGCCATCGGGGCGGGGCAGGGGGCTTTGGCCCAGACGGCGACGCCGCCGGCCGATCAGGGCGGCTTCGTGATCGAGGAGGTGGTGGTCACCGCCCGTCGCGTCACCGAAAACCTCCAGGACACGCCGGTCTCGGTGTCGGCCTTCACCGGCGACATGCTGGAGCGCCGCCAGATCAACAGCACGGCCGACCTCGACGACGCCACGCCCAGCCTGCAGTTCGCCCCGGTCTCGCCGCTGACCGGCAATTCGTCGGCGGCCCAGATCTTCATTCGCGGCGTCGGCCAGACCGACGCCACCGCCGGGGTCGATCCGGGCGTCGGCCTCTATATCGACGACGTCTACATGGGCTCGGCGGTCGGCGGGGTCATGGACTTCCGCGACATCGCCGGGGTGCAGGTGCTGCGCGGCCCGCAGGGCACGCTGTTCGGCCGCAACACCATCGGCGGCGCCATCCTGCTGACCACGGCCGCCCCGGGCGAGGACTTCGGCGGCAGCTTCAAGGCCGGCTTCGGGACCGACAATCTGCGCGAAGGGATCCTGGCGCTGAACGTGCCGATCTCCGACACCGTCAAGACCCGCTTCACCTACGGCACGCGCGTGCAGGACGGCTACGTCACCCGCCTCTACGACGGCAAGAAGCTGGGCGACGTCAACACCTTCACGATCACCGGCAAGGTCCGCTGGACGCCGACCGAAAAGTTCACCGCCGAACTGCGCGGCGACTACACCAAGTCCGACGAAAACGGCGCGCCGCTGGTGTTCGCCGCCATCAACGAGACCTCGGCCTTCCCGCGAGCGGTCAGCTACGCCGCCGGCTGCCCGGGCATGGCGTCGGTCGGAACGACCGTGCCGATGGTCAAGGACTCCCGCTGCGCCAACGACTATTACAACGCCGGCAAGTACGCCAACAACGGCACTCACCCGGTCAACAGCGACCTGGAGAACCTCGGCGCCTCGCTGCTGCTGGAATACAAGCTGGCCGACGCCCTGACCCTGAAGTCGATCACCGCCTACCGCACCCTGGAATGGGCCGGCAGCCGCGACGCCGACAACACCCCGTTCCCGATCCTGGCGACCGACTACTCAAGCAAGGGCTTCCAGGCCAGCCAGGAGTTCCAGGCGCTGTATTCGGGCTCGCGCCTGACCGGCGTGGCCGGCCTGTTCCTGTTCCGCCAGGCCGTGGACGACATCCTGACCGTGACCCTGTCGCCGCCGACCGCCCCGACGGGCACCCGCGACAGCAACAACAACGAGGTCCGCAACAAGAACTGGGCGGCCTTCACCCAGTGGACCTTCAAGGCGACGGACGCCCTGAGCGTCACCGCCGGCCTGCGCTACACCGACGAGACAAAGGGTTCGCGGCCGTATCAGTTCAACTACTCGAACCCGACCGTGCTCTACGTGCCCTACAAGCTCTATGAGCGGAAGTTCTCGGCGACGACGGGCTCGTTCCAGGCGCAGTACCGCTGGAACTCGGCGCTGATGACCTATGCCAGCTGGTCGCAGGGCTTCAAGGGCGGCGGCTTCAACAGCCGCTTCAACGGCGTCGTGGCCTCGGGCCAGCCGCCGTCGTTCGAGCCGGAAACGGCCGAGACCACCGAAATCGGCGCCAAGCTCGACCTGGGCGGCAAGCTGCGGATCAACGCCGACATCTTCTCGACCGCCTACGAGGATCTGCAGTTCACCTACCGCGTCGGCACCGCGCCCTACCTGTTCAACGCCGGCAAGGCGACGATCAAGGGCCTGGAGGTCGAGTACACCTACGTGCCGACCAACAAGCTCGTCATCGAAGGGGGCTTCAGCTATCTCGACGACAGCATCGACGAGGTCTCGACCATCGTCGGCGCGACCACGGCGGTCACCACCAACAGCCAGCTGCCCTATACGCCCAAGTGGCAGGGCAACGTCTCGGTGGCCTACACCGTCGATCTCTCGGGCGACCTGACCCTGATCCCGCGCGGCGAGATCGTCTACACCGACAGCCAGTTCTTCGACGCGGGCAACACCAAGGAGATCGCCCAGCTGGACGCCATCACCAAGCTGAACGTCGGCGTGGTGCTGGAGAACAAGGTCGCCGACTGGAAGGCACAGCTGTCGGTCAACAATCTGACCAAGGAGATCTACCCGGTGGCGGGCAACTCCTCGCTCAGCACCAGCTCCGGCTATGCCGAGGTGGCCTACAACCGCGGCCGCGAAGTGGCCCTGTCGTTCACCAAGCGTTTCTGAGCCGGACAGGACCGGTCGGCCCTCGCGCGCCGACCGGTCCTTGGTTGCTGCTCCTTTGGTTGCAGCTCGATGCGTCCGATGACGCTGATATCTCGGCGGGGCGCTCTAGCTATGAGGGAGTGACCTGCCTGCGCCGGATTTTTACGCCCCGCGCCCCAGCCTAACCAGCGCCGATCATCCTCCGAAAGCGCGTGTTTTCCAGCGCCGAAAGGCAAGCTTTTCAATACGCTCGCGGACAATCGACTGCGTCGGCGCATGGGTGGCCGCCATGATGGTCAATCGCTTCTAAACCTTGGCTCCGCGCGATCGCACATGCCTCGGGCCGGCGCCTTGACCAGCTGATTTTTGACATGTCCGACACATTTCGGAAGTGCGTCCCGTGAGCGGCGATCCGCCTTGCCTGACACTGGAATAGGCGGCGATTCAGAGTCCGGTTGTCGACGCACAACTTTCACGCTTGAGATGCTGTTTCTCAATTGCAAAGTTTAGCGTGAAAAGCGTAATCTGCTCGCGTCGGTTGTGGTGGGGCGTAGGGTGGCCAGTTCGCGTGCGGAGGGGGACGAAGGCCTTGAGTGCCTCGTTCTCATCCTGGGGTTTCATCAGATCGGCGCTGATCCTCAGCAGCTCCGCCACGCCCTGGGCAAGGGCGCGCTGGCCGATGCGGGCGATCTGGTCCGCCTCGCCCGCCGTATGGGCGCCAAGGCCAAGATGACCCGCCTGCCGCTGCGGCGGCTGGAAGATGCGCCCCTGCCGGCGATCGCCAAGGGCCGGGCCGGTGACTTCTTCATCGTGGCGCGCGCGGTCGCGGGCGAGGTGCTGGTGCAGTGGCCCGGCCAGCCGCCCAAGACGCTGTCGATGGACGACCTGTTCGCCGTCTGGGACGGCGAGGCGGTGCTCGTCACCTCGCGCTCGGAGGTCCCCGGCGGCGGCAAGTTCGACGTCACCTGGTTCATTCCGGCGCTGGTCAAGTATCGCGGCCTGCTGGGCGAGGTGCTGGCCGCCTCCCTGACCCTGCAGCTTTTCGCCCTGGCCACGCCGCTGATCTTCCAGGTGGTGATCGACAAGGTGCTGGTGCACCGCGGCCTGACCACGCTGGACGTGCTGGCCATCGGCCTGGGCTCGGTGATCCTGCTGGAAACCCTGCTGGGCGGCCTGCGCGCGGCGCTGTTCACCCACACCACCAGCCGGGTCGACGTCGAGCTCGGCGCGCGGCTCTATCGACACCTACTGGCTTTGCCGATGGCCTATTTCGAGAGCCGGCGGGTGGGCGACACCATCGCCCGGGTGCGCGAACTGGAGACCATCCGCGAGTTCCTGACCTCGTCGTCGGTCACCCTGGTCATCGACCTGCTGTTCACGATCATCTTCCTCGTGGTGATGTGGTTCTACTCGCCGTGGCTGATGCTGATCGTGCTGATCGCCATCGCGCTCTACGCCCTGACGGCGGGCCTGATCACCGGCCCGCTGCGCCGGCGCATCGAGGAGCGCTTCCAGCGCGGCGCCGAAAGCCAGGCCTTCCTGGTCGAGAGCGTCGCCGGCATGCAGACCCTCAAGGCCGCCGCCGTCGAGCCGCAGATGCAGACCCGCTGGGAGCGCCTGCTGGCCGGCTATGTCGCCGCCGGCTTCAAGGCCGCGCGGCTGAACATCTGGGGCGGCCAGGCGATCCAGCTGATCAACAAGGCCTCGACCGTCCTGATCCTCTATATCGGCGCGCGCCTGGCCCTGACCGGCCACATGACCGTCGGCGAGCTGGTGGCCTTCAACATGCTGGCCGGCCGAGTGGCCGAGCCGGTGCTGCGCCTGGCCGGCCTGTGGCAGCAGTTCCAGGAAGCCCGCGTCGGCATCGCGCGCCTGGGCGACGTGCTCAACAGCCCGACCGAGGCCCAGTTCTCGCCTTCGCGCGCCGCCCTGCCGCGCATTGAGGGTCGGATCGCCTTCGACGACGTCACCTTCCGCTACAAGCCGGGCGGCCGCGAGGCCATCCGCCGCGTCAGCCTGGCGGTCGAGCCGGGCGAGGTGATCGGCGTGGTCGGGCCCTCGGGCTCGGGCAAGTCCACCCTGACCAAGCTGGTCCAGCGCCTCTACGTGCCCGAGAGCGGCCGCGTGCTGGTCGACGGCGTCGATCTGGCCCAGGTCGATCCGGCCTGGCTGCGCCGGCAGGTCGGCGTGGTGCTGCAGGAGAACCTGCTGTTCAACCGCTCGGTGCGCGAGAACATCGCCTTGGCCGATCCGTCGCTGTCGATGGAGGCGGTGATGGCCGCCGCCAGCATGGCCGGCGCCCACGACTTCATCCTGGAGCTGCCCGAAGGCTACGACACCGTGCTGGAGGAGCGCGGCTCCAACCTCTCGGGCGGCCAGCGCCAGCGCGTCGCCATCGCCCGGGCGCTGATCACCAATCCCCGCATCCTGATCCTCGACGAGGCCACCAGCGCCCTCGACGCCGAGAGCGAGGCGATCCTGCAGGCCAATATGCGCCAAATCGTCCGTGGTCGGACGGTGATCGTCATCGCCCACCGGCTCAGCGCCATCCGCATGGCCAGCCGCATCGTCACCATGGAGAACGGCCAGGTCACCGAGACCGGCACCCATGACACGCTGATGGCCGCCGGCGGCCGCTACGCCCAGCTCTGGCGCGCCCAGATGCATGGCCACCACGGAGTGGAGGCATGAGTCTCGCCGCCCACGTCCGCGTCTTCACCCAGGCCTGGAGCGAGGAAAGCCGCCGCCGTCGCGCCGGCGCCGCCCGCCAGCGGGTCGAGACCGCCTTCCTGCCGGCGGCGCTGGAGATCGTCGAAAGCCCGCCGTCGCCGATCGGCCGCGCCATCAGCTGGACCATCGTCGCCGCCGCCTTCGGGGCGCTGGCCTGGTCGTGCTGGGCCAAGGTCGACATGGTCGCCGTCGCCGAAGGCCGTCTGGTGCCCACGGGGCGCCTGCGCAGCGTCGAGCCCTCCGACCCCGGCGTGGTCCGCGCCATCGCCGTGCGCGAGGGCGAACGGGTGCGGCCGGGCCAGCTGCTGATCGCTCTCGACCCCACCGTGGCCGACGCCGACGCCGAAAGCGCGGTGACCGAGCTTTCCACCGCCGGCCTGACCCTGGCCCGCGCCAACGCCCTGCTGGGCTACGCCGCCGGTCGCGGCGGAGCCGTGATCGCGCCGCCCGACTCCGAGCCGACCGCGGTCGAGGCCGAGCGCCAGCTGGTGGCCGCCCGTATCCAGGCCTACGAGGCCAAGCGCGCCTCCCTGGGCGAGCGCCGCATCGGCGCCGAGGCCAGCGCCCGCCAGGCCGAGTCCGAGATCGTCAAGCTGCAGCGCACCCTGCCGATCCTGCAGCGCCAGCTCGACGACCAGAAGGGCCTGGAGGCCAAGGGTTACGGCGCCCGCCAGAAGCTTCTCCAGCAGGAGCAGGCCATGGTCGCCGCCGAGCAGGACCTGATCTCCCAGCGCGGCCGCCTCGACGAGGCCCGCGCCCAGGTCGCCTCGCTGGCCCGCGACGCCGCCGAGCTGCGCGAGCAGTTCGTCGGCCAGGCCGCCCAGGAGCGCGCCGAGGCCGAGGGTCTTGCGGCTACCCGCGCCGACTCCCTGCGCAAGGCCGAGCAGAAGCGCCAGCTCCAGACCCTGACCGCCCCCGTCGGCGGCGTCATCCAGGCCGTGTCGGTGACCACGCTGGGCGAGGTGGCCGAGACCGGCAAGGCCCTGGTCACCATCGTTCCCGACGGCGAGGCCCTGGTGGTCGAGGCCCTGGTCCTCAACAAGGACGCCGGCTTCGTGCGCACCGGCGACCACGCCGTCGTCAAGCTCGAGGCCTATCCGTTCACCCGCTACGGCACGCTGAAGGGCGAGGTGGTGCAGATCTCCCCCGACGCCATCGTCGATGAGAAGCGCGGCCTGGTCTTCCCGGTGCGGGTGAGGGTTATGAAATCGCAACTAAGCATTGAGGGTCGTCGACCTTTGCTCTCGGCTGGGATGAGCGCATCGGTTGAGATCGTGACGGGGAAAAGGCGAGTGATCGAATTCATCTGGTCGCCAGTGGCGAAGACGGTCAGCGAAGCAGGGAGAGAGCGATGAGGGCGCGGGCGGAGGAATGGTTGAGATCGGTCCGTCTGTCGGCACGCTTGGGGGGGGTGGGCCTACTTGGTCTCACTGTCCTGCTTTCGTCATGCGAAAGGCGCCTAAGCGCACATGGTGATGAACCCCTCCACAGCGTCACCTTCTCTAGCTGGGACAAAGGTGCCTTATGTCCCGGCGCGCTTGAGAATGAGGCTCCCGATCAGTACGCCGCCAGAGTTTACGCCGGTTCGAGGTTAGGAAAAAACTACGAGCCGCCGAACATTTATTGCATAGGTAAGGCTTTTGATGAGCCTGAGTTGCAGTCATTCGATGCGGGTGGTGATTTAGCGGCTAAGTATTATCTAGCTGTCGCGCATACGGTCGAAAATGGCGATATGTGTGGTAGTATACAAGTCAGTAGGGGGGCATTTCTGCGCGTTATACATAATAGCAATTGCGATGGTGCGGTATCGTTTTGTTTTGCGGAGGCTCCTCACTTATTGGCTGCTGTTGAAAAGAATTGCAATAGTAGCTTTGATGTCGAGAAGCTAGAGGAAATTTCTCGAAACCGAGGTTTCGACTATGGCGTATATATAAACTCTAGGGGGGAGTGATTGTGGGAGTTTATTTCGTTTCCCCGGATTTTCCTTCCCTCATTATGAGAAATGACTTTCGGTATCCGGAGATAAAGCTGGGCGGACGCGTCAGCAATATCAATAGCTTTGTCAATATGCTGAATTCGGCGATGGCGCGGAGCCCGACGCTCCAGACCTATCTTCTGCTTTATGGAAATAATCTCGGACTGAAATTGAACTTGGTTTATGGCCTCCCCAGGAACGCGAACGGCAACGCATCATGGTATGGCATGGAAACCGGGAATGGGCTCATAAAGGATAATCCGTTCTCTACATACGATGCGACTATCAACCTCAACCTCGCGAATTTCGTAAACCTCTCAAGTAATACTATCGATTATACCCGAATGATGGTGACGCTTGCCCATGAGCTTTCCCATCCCTGGCTAGGCAAGCATGCCTGGGATACCGGCAGGGCGATTAATCGGTTTCCAGCCAGCGAACAGCAGGTCCTGAACGACGGGCCGACACAGGTCGGGGTTTCCGTCCGGGAGGAAATGAAGATCGGCCTCAAGGTCTGGGACAATCATACTGGTGACGATGGGCTGACCAGCGGCCAGATCGTTGTCTCGACAAGGTCCTTTCCGACAGCAGCCATCGGGTCGACCGTCACGGTTGATGGTGTTCAGGCGACTGTGGTTTCCTCAGCGACCTTCGCGCGTCTCGACGCCGAGATACGCTATAAAGCCGGCAGTCTACAAAGGGCGTCCAAGTTCTTCGGCTTGTCATCAAAATTCACCGGGCTGCCAAACGAGATCGCAGCCGCCGACGAAAGCTATATCTTCATGGGAGAAAAGCTATCTCCCGAGGACGAAAGGAGGCTTGTCGAGCTGGCCAGGTCTCAACTGTATGCGCAAGTCGGCGATATAACCGGATCGAGCCTGGGAAAATACCTGGCCAGCGGAAACGTGTATAAGGGTATTGTCTACTCTTCGCTGCTCGGAGAGATCGGCGAGCGTTTCGGTGCCGCCCTGGCGGCCGGGTCTGGCGAGGGAGCAATTCGAGCGGCGACGGACGACGGCCTTGCGGCTTTTGGAACAGATGTCGCGGTGCGTGCGGCACAGGCTGGAATCGGAGCTGTTAGCTCCTGGTTGTCCATGGAGCTTGGTGAAGCTCTGGGGCTGGACGGCTTCGGCGCAGAGTTGTTCGAAACTGTCGGCTCTCAGGTGACGACGACAGCGATCAACAATCTTCTGAATCACAGTCCGATCTTCAAAGGCTTCATCACCAAGGTCACGGGTGGCGGCAAGCCGACCTCCGCCGGCGCCGGCCTGGCGAATGCTGTCGGTTCGTTTCTTGGCGCCAAACTCGGCGCTATGGTTGTCAGTCCCACGACGCAGGCGGGGGTAGCGCTGTCGTCCATCGGCGCAGCCGTCGGTTCTTACTTGGCTGTGCAAGGCATCGGTATCATTGGCAGCACGGCGGCCGCGATCGCTGGAGCCGGAAGCTCGTTCTTCTCCGGCGCGGCGGCGCAGGCCATCTTCAACACCATCGCGCCTGGCGTCGGCGCTTTCATTGGTTTCGTGCTCGGCGCGCTAATAGGCAATTTGTTCGGGCGGAAGAAGCCCAAGATACCTAGTGCGAACGCCGAGACCGTGTTGCAGATACCCTTTGCGCGTTATGAGTTGGGCGCGGTGACGGTCGTCAACAACGGCAACCGCTCGCTGGTCACCTCAATGGCGGCTGCGGCTCGTGACACGTTGAATGGGCTGATCAGCATGATCGCCTACACCAACACAACGGCCTATGTAAACAATCTCAACGGCGTTGCCACCACCCAGACCTATGGTCATACGGCCAACCAGATCTGGGTGAAGATCAATGGCGTGCAAAGCAACTTCGCCTCAGCAGATGCGGCGGTGGAATACGGTGCACTCACCGCGATCCGCAACACCAAGATCGTCGGCGGCGACATCTTCGCCAAGCGAGTGATTGCTAAGTCTCTCGCCGCGGACCTGACCTCGCTTTCCGGCGACCTGCAGATCGCCAGCGACTACCGATTCTATGCCAACAACCGCGCTCTGGTGAACGGCTTCATCACCGGCGCCTACGCTGCCCTGACCGAGGCCGAGCAGAGCTACTACGCCACCAACAAGGCCCTGATCGACAAGGCCCAGACCCAGGGCACGGCGGCCCTGACCTCGGACGAGTTCTCCACCTACAACGCCAACAAGGCCACGATCGACAAGATCATCGGCGCCCTGGAAAATCAGGCCCTGGCCAATCCCTGGATCATCACCCTGCAACGGGTCAGCGAACTGGGCTTGGACAAGTGGACCCCGTCGGACTTCTACGGCGGCCTGCGCGGGTTCCTCGACAGCTTCGACCTGAAGGGCCACGGCACAACCTACGAGAACGTTCGTATTCATGCGACCGGCGGCGGGGCCGAGATCCAGGCCCGTAGCGCCGACAGCGACGGCCTGTTCTCGCTCCTGCCGCAGGCCAAGGACGGCCCAGGAGACAACGACATCCTCAACGCTCGCTTCGACAACAGCCTGCAGGGCTGGGACATGGCGACCTGGCAGGTGGCTAATCCGCAGCGCGGTGTGAATCTGAACGCTGACTGGTCGGGCAGCGGCAACGACGTGTTCTGGACGCACATGCCCGGCACGCCGGCGGCGGGCTCGGTCATCGATGTGCGGTCGGCGCTGATGGTCTCGATAGCGGGCGTCACCTACGAGGCGTCGGTCAAGGCCGCCAACCATCGCGGTCTGGCCCAAATGTACGTCGAGTTCTACGACGCCAACATGAACCACCTGGGCTCGACCTATATGAGCGGTCAGGGCCTGGAAGGCGGTTCGTGGCACGGGGATCTGGCCAACTATAACACCATCAGTGGCACGGTGACCGCACCGCCTGGCACGGCCTACCGACGGATGGTGCTGCGCTTGGTGGCGACCGGCGCCGAGGCGCCCTTTGGTTTCTTCACCCAGCCAACCTCGCGAGTGGCCAACGCGGCGATCTCCGACTGGACCGCCGAGGGCGAGATCGTCAGCATCGATGACATGACCAAGGTCGGCTACACGCTGACCAACCCGGGCGCGACGACGTCGGGCAATGACTTCGTCGACCAGCGCCTGGCGACGGGCAGCGTGACCATCGACGACACCCACGCGGTCTATGTCGAGGACGGCTACTACCGCTGGAACGACTGGGACGGCTACGACTGGATCGACACCTCGTACTGGACCACGGGCGACGGCGGAGACGACATCTTCGTCGGCGGCGCGAGCGGCGATTACCTGTATGGCCGTAGCGGCTGGGATTGGCTGGACGGCCGCAGCGGCAACGACTACCTCGACGGCGGCGACGGCAACGATACCCTGATCGGGCGCGACGGCGAGGACACGCTGATCGGCGGGGCCGGGGACGACTACCTCTCCGGCGGCCAAGGGACAGACAGCCTCGACGGCGGCGCGGGCAACGACATCTTGGCCGACTTCGTGGGCTCGGAGGTGCTGCAGGGCGGCGACGGCGATGACACCTTCCTGATCGCCGAGGACGCCACCTTCAACTGGTTCTGGGGCGGCTATGCCGATCCCAACAGCGACCCCAACGGCAAGGACACCATCAGCGCCGAGCGCCTGGCCTTCGGAGTGGCCTTCGACCTCGACTACCGGCCGCCCGAATGGAACGGTCATCCCGACGCCACGGCCGGCAACCCGATCAGCCGCATGGCCGTGATCACCAACGCCGTCACCGGCGCCTGGGTGACCAACGAGGGCCTGCTGAGCATCGAGAACGCCACCGGCTCGGACTATGACGATCGCCTTTACGGCACGACGGGCGACAATGTGCTCAAGGGCTTGGTCGGCGCCGACCAGCTTTGGGGGCGCGACGGCAACGACACCATTGAGGGCGGCGTTGGCGCGGATATCATGGACGGCGGCGGCGGCTATGACTGGCTGAGCTACGTCGGGTCTTCGGCGGGGGTCTATGTCGATCTCTCGACCGGCGAAGCATTCGGTGGCGACGCCGAGGGTGACGTCTTCTCCGGCTTCGAGGCGGTAAGGGGTTCCAAGGCCGCCGACCAGCTCAAGGGCTACGATGGCGGCGACAATTGGCTGGATGGCGAGGCCGGCGACGACTGGCTTATCGCGACCACGGGCGCCGACGTCTTCGTCGGCGGCGAGGGCAAGGACTTCGTTGATTACTCCGCCGCCACCGGGGGGATCACGCTGAACCTCGGCGGTTATACGGCCAGCAGCGTGGTCACAGGTTATGGGTCTGGGGGCTTGGCTTCCAGCCAAGCCTATATCGGCGTCGAAGGGGTGGTCGGATCGGATTTCGCAGATTCGATGACGGCCGGCGACGGCGATCAGACGTTCGTCGGCGGCAAGGGCAACGATGTCTTGCAGGGCGGCGCCGGCGCCGACACCTACGTCCTGAACCGCGGCGACGGCTCCGACATCGTCTACGAGGACAACCTCGGCTGGAACACCTTCAGCTTCGGCGGGAACATCACCGTCGACGACCTGTGGATCGGCGCCGCCGGCGGCGCCAGCGGGTGGCTTGATATCGGCATACGCGGGACGGGCGACGTCATCCGGATGGTGGCTTTCACGGGCGCCTATCCGATCCAGGGCAACAACAAGCTCAAGTCCGTGGACATGAATGGCGCGGGGCAACTGGACGTCGCCGCGATCGAATATGCGATGGCCGGCGACGACAACGCCAATCTCAGCCTCTATGGCGGCAGCAACCGCGCCGACCTGATCTTCGGCTACAGCGGCAACGATACGATATATGGCGCCGCCTCGGGCCAGATGGAGACCAAGGGCAATGTCATCGTCGCCGGCTGGGGCAACGACGTAATCTACACCTCCGGCGGCGACGACCAGTTCGCCTACGACCGGGCCCGCGACGCCAACGGCGCCGTCGTCGCCAATATCGACACCATCTACGATACCGGCGGCGAGGACACGATCGTGTTCGGCTCGACCATCGAGGCCGAGGATGTGATCTATGAGGTGGTCGGCGATGACCTCTATGTCGGGGCGCGTGACCTTACGAACACGGCACTGACCGCCTCGCAGGTGGTGGACCGGATCAGGATCGTCGGCGGTAGCGTCAAGTACGTGGTGATGGACGGCTACTCCAACACGGTGATGTACGAGAGCTTGAACACGGTCGAGTACGTGCTGGCTGGCGGGACCTCGATCGACCTGCGCAAGCTCGACATCGCCTGGACCCAGAGCATCACCTACAACTACGACTACGCCTATCCGATCGCGCTGGACCTGGACGGCGACGGGCTGGACCTGTCGACGGTGGAAAGCTCCAGCGTGGTGGTCAAGACGGCCGGCGGCGGGATCTCGCAGATCGGCTGGGTGGGACCCACCGACGGCTTCCTGGCGGTCGACCGCAACGGCGACGGGGCGATCAACCAGCTGTCGGAACTGTCGTTCGTGCAGGACAAGCCGGGCGCGACCAGCGACCTGGAAGGCCTGCGCACCTGGGACAGCAACGGCGACGGGCTGCTCGACAAGAACGACAAGGACTTCTCCAAGATCCTGCTGTTCGTCGACGCCAACCAGAACGGCCGCTCGACGGCCAAGGAGCTGCGCACGCTGGAGCAGGCCGGGATCGCGGCCATCAACCTGGGCGGCCTGGCCACCGGCCAGACCCGCGACCAGACCACCGAAAGCTTCGTGCAGAACACGATCAGCTTCATCTGGGCCGACGGCCGCACGGGCGAGGGCTATGACGTGGCCCTGGCGCGGCGGGTGCTGGGCTCGAACGGCCTCGACGGCGGCGCCTACCAGGCCGAGTGGGGCGCGGCCGACGAGGACGGCGAACTGGGCCAACTGACCAATGACGCCAAGACGGCCGCCCAGGCCGCCCGGATCAAGGTCAAGAAGGCGCTGCTCGACCAGCTCGGGGCCAGCTACGGCGAGGTCAAGGCCGCCGCCCAGCTGGACTTCAGCGACCACGACCGCGTCGATGCGACCATCGCTCAACGTTGGACGAAGATGAGCGCCTCGGAAAAGGCCAGCTGGCTGACCGGCCAGCAGCCGGCGGGCAAGGTGCGGCTGATCTCGACGCAGCAGGCCCTGGCCAACGACCTCAACGCCGCGGCCAAGGCGCGCCAGGGCGTGGTCGAGAAAGGCTATGCCCAGGCGGCCCGGTCGGTGAGCGCCACGGGCTTGGCCCAGACCGGCGGGCAGGGGGCTTCGGCCGCCGATCCGGCCGGTTTGGGAGTGAGCTTTGGCAGCGCTGGCCTTGGCCTGTCGCTGGCCGGCGGCGAGCCGCTGGACGCCGGCTCGGCCTATGGCGGGGCCGGCCAGTCCTCGGGCGCCTGGTGGCGTCAGGAGGCTGGTTCGGACCTGCTGGGCGGCGGCTCGCTGGCCGCGCGGCTGGCGGCGATGGACGCAGGGCCCGGTCAAGGCTCGGGTCTGGCCGCCTCCGGCGCGCTGGATGCGTCGCTGGTCCAGAACCAGGCGCTGCTGCGCCAGGCCATGGCCGGCTTCGGCGGCCAGGCCAGCGGCGGGGCTGCGGTGTGGAGCCGCGACGGGGCTTCGCGCGAGACGCCGCTGGCGGCCTCGGCCGGCCTCAAGGCGACCCAGTCGCTGCTGACGGCCTAGGACCCAGCTGCTACCACCCTGAGTACAAGAGCCGGCTCTCCACGATGGAGGGCCGGCCGACCCAACGGAGTTTCGATCATGGCCGACGGCGCTGCTTCCGCGACCGCTCCCCAGAAGACGGTGTCCCAGGTTCTGGGCGAGATCACCTGGCTCTTGACCCAGTCGCCGGTGCACAAGCA